>SAMEA3387505__coassemble_614_pt1 | contig 28228 bp, 26 predicted proteins | sample SAMEA3387505__metabat2_low_PE_010 | metagenome-assembled genome bin SAMEA3387505 (sample SAMEA3387505) | Felis catus | biome: Faeces | place: United Kingdom | collected 2012
CTGTGATGCAATCTATAAACTAAAGTTATTTATAAGAAATATCATGGAAGAAATGAACCTTCCTAAGAATATTTCTCAATGTGGAAATGTAGATTTAAGCAAATGGAAACTTGAAAAGTTTATAATGACAGCAAATACAATGAAAGACAGATGTCTTCCAGGAAATCCAAGAGATATCAAAGATAAAGATATACTTGAAATACTAGAGAAAATCTATTAAGTTATAATTAGATAATAAATATTACCAATAGTAAATAGTTATTATTTTTATAAACTTTTTCAACATTGGTACTAAAAAGGAGACCGTTATGACTACTAATAGTAAATCTGTAAATATTTCAATAAATGAAAAATATCTAGAAGGAAAAGAAGACAATTTTGATATTATATCTATATTTGGAAGAAAGAACTTAGACGAAATACAGAAGATAATTTCTGATGTTACAGGACTTGCCTTTGTAACTGTTGACTATAGAGGAGAGCCAGTATCAGAGCCAACTAAGTTCTCAAACTTCTGCAGAAAGATGAGAACAGATAAAAATAAGCGGACTTTATGCAAGCTATCAGATGCATCTGGTTCAATAATAGCAGCTACAACAAAACAGACTAGCATATACTTTTGTCCATGTGGTCTTTTAGAAGTTGCTATACCTATAATAATTAATGATAAGTACTTAGGTGGATTTATCGGTGGGCAGGTAAGATGCCTTGATGCTCCAGATTCAGTTATGAGACTTAGTAAGAATATGATTCCTGGTGGTGCAAATATACCAGATACAGAAATAAGAGCTGAAAAGACAAAAGATGTCGATATTAGCGATTTAAAAATATATTCATATAAAGAGATCGTTTCAATAGCGAAACTTGTAGAGCTTATAATAAACCAATTAACAAAACAAGAACTTATTTCTGGTCATAATCAAAAGAAGAACTTAACTAGAATTAGCGAGCTTGAAGATAAGATAAAAAGACTAGAGTATCAGAATAATTCATTAAAAGAAAAGGTAGATACTTTAAAAAGAGATAACAATCTGTTTTTCATGAGAAATACTTTTAATATGATATCAAATCTTGCAGTTATAGAAGATGCTTCAAAAACTAATGGAGCAGTTCTAAGATATTTAGATTTTATAGAGAGTGGATTAGATATTGACGGGAATAAGACTATTAGAGATGAAATAAGAAAGGTCGAAAAATTTATACAGCTTAATAAGATTAGATATTCAGATAGACTTGATTATAATATAAAATTTGAAAAAGATGTATTGGATATAAATATACCGTATTCTTTGATACTGCCATTTGTATATGCAGGAATCTATTATACTTTAAACACTGAAGATATAGATCTTATGATAAATATAAGTATATCAAAAGTAGGTAAGGATATAGAAATACTAATAGAAGATAATGGAACTGGGCAGGCTATAACAGAACTAGAAAATGTTTACAAAATTTACGGTGGAAATCATGAAGGAAATGAAATCGTAAAATCTATTGTAGACGTTCAAAAGTTTATGACTGATACATTTGGCACAGAGTATAGAATAAACACTGAAAGGATCAAAGGAGAGGGAACAAAGGTATACATTAAATACCCTATAAACTTTGATGAAGGTTTTGATTATGTATAAAATACTTGTAGTAGATGATGATAAATTAATGAGAATATCTATGACGAAAATCATTTCATCAGTAGATGGTTTTCAAGTAGATTATATTGCTAAAAATGGAAGAGAAGCAGTTGAAATCTGTAAAAACAAGCAGGTTGATATAATTTTTATGGATATAATGATGCCTGTAATGAATGGTATAGACGCAACAAGAGAAATACTTTCAATAAATCCAAAAGCAAACATATACATTGTCAGCAGCTACCAAAGTTTTGAAATGGCGAAATCAGCTATTAATAGCAAAATTAAACGGTATTTTGTTAAGCCAGTTAATCCAGAGATAATAGTAGAGATTTTAAATAATCATAGAGAAGATAATGACAATAAAGAAAATATTATAGCCAAAAGAATTTTTGATACTATAAGTGAAAAAGATTTTATGAAGGGATATGAAATGATAGATGAACTAGTTGATGAAATATACGAAATCAGCAAGGATAGTGATTTGAGAACAGTTGTTAAAGAAATAGCTGATAAAGTCTTTATTTCAATCTTTCATGAAAGAGATTATAACTTTGAAGAAATTAAGAACAAGTTTAGTATATCTGACAAGGCTGTACTCGATAAAAGAATGCTTTCAATATGGATATTTAAGATAATGGACTACATTTTTGCTGAGATTAGCTCATCTAAATATGCTATTTTAAAGAATGTATTTAAATATATCGATAATAAAATCGGAGAAGATATTTCTTTAAAAGATATAGTAAGAGACTGTAATATAAGCCAGGGTTATTTAAGTAGAATTTTCAAAAAAGAATTAAACATGACGATAATGAATTATATACATTTAAAGAAAATAAATCTTGCGAAAGAATACTTATGTATGACCGAAAAAAGTGGTGCAGAAATATCTTTTGAAGTTGGATACAATGAATTTAGTTATTTCTGCAAAGTTTTTAAAAAGTACGAAGGTATGACGATTTCTGAATATAGAAATGTGTAGGGTTCATAGTCGCTAAATAAGGAGATCAATATGGACTTAAATTTATTAATTGCAGCCTTTGGTGGTGGAGTGATCGGAGCAGCTTTTGGAGCAATTCCAGCATTTATAATAACTGGGATACTTGCTATAGCAGGTGGTCTTATAGCAATGGCAGGTATTCCAGAGTTATCAGTAGGTAGTATAACATTTGGTGTATTCTGGGGACCACATATAGCATTTGCAGGTGCAGCTGCAGCAACAGCAGTAGCGGCATTAAAAAGGCATAAAGTTGAATCATCAGGTGATGTATTAACACCACTTTACACAACAAAAGATATACCAACACTTTTATCTGGGGGAGCTTTTGCGGTAGTAGGATTTTTATTCTACACATTATTTACAACAAAATTATCTTTCCTTCAAACTGACGCCCCAGGAGCTTCAGTATTCTGCACATTAATGTTATGTAGATTAATAATAGGAAAAACAGGACCTATAGGTTCATTAAAAGAAAAAAGAGACTGGATACCTAAAGCTGAATCAGGAGTATTTGTTGATTTAATACTTGGAGCTGCATTTGGTTTAGTAATAGGTGCAGTTGGATATGTAATGAATAGCTTAGGAATATCAACTGAAGCAATGGCATCTTATCCAGTAGTATGTTTCGGAATAAGTGCAGCATCACTTATATTCTTACAGGCTGGATTTGGAACACCAATAACACATCACATATCTTTCCCAGCAGCGCTTGCTTATGTATTATCAGGTAATATACTTGTAGCAGCTCTAGTTGGTGCTATAAATGCTGTTGCTTGGCATTTTGCAGGAAACATAATAAACACAAATGGGGATACTTACATAGACCCACCTGCTACAGTAATAATGATATCAGTAGCGCTTATAAACCTAATATTCTAATAAAAAGGGATACTGTATTAGAATATAGACGCTTTTAGAATGATAAATAGAATGAAAATTCTGAATGAAAGACAGTATGAGAACTGTTAAAAAAATACGATGAAAACGAGGGATACCATGAAACAGGAAGAATTAATAAACTTAATATGCAAAAGAGTAGTGGAAAAATTAAATGATTTAGAAGCATATAAGATCCCAATCGGTGTTTCAAATAGACATGTCCATCTGTCAAGAGAGCACTATGAAATTCTTTTCGGGAAAAATACTGTGCTTACTAAAAAAGTAGATCTTAAACAGCCAGGACAATTTGCGGCTAATGAAGTAGTTACAATAAAAGGACCAAAAGGAGAATTTAAAAAGGTTAGAATTTTGGGTCCATTTAGAGATAAATCACAGGTAGAAATATCTGTAACAGATTCATTTAGATTAGGAGTAAAACCTATGATAAAAGAATCTGGACAATTAGAAGGAACTCCAGGCATAGAAATAATAGGGCCAGAAGGGTCAGTAACACTAGAATGTGGAACAATAGTTGCATTAAGACATATACATATGACTCCAGAAGATGCAAGAAGAATGGATGTAAAAGACGGAGATTTAGTAGATGTGCAGCTTATGGGACCTAGAAAGGCACTTCTTTCTAATGTACTAGTTAGAGTTTCTGATAAATATAAATTAGAAATGCACTTAGATATGGACGAAGCTAACTCAGCGTTCATAAAAAATAATGATATAGCAATACTTAAAAAGTAGGTTACTGGAGGTAGTTATGTATAAAAACAGTATTCTTGATGAATTAGACGAATTGATAAAATCAGAAAAAACAGCTGAATATAAATTACCACTTAGATGTGGTGTGGATTTAGGGACTGCAAATATAGTTATAGCGGTTGTAGATGCAGATGGCAAACCTGTAGCTGGGATAGTTAATGAATCTAAAGTTGTAAAAGACGGAATCGTTGTTGACTATGTTGGAGCAATACAGAACTTAAAGAAAATGAAGGCCGAATTAGAAGAAAGACTTGGTACTGAGCTTATCAATGCAGCTACTGCAATACCACCAGGAATACTTGTAAAAAATGCTAAAGGTTTCGTGAGTGTAGTTGAAGGAGCAGGATTCGAGGTAACTAACATAGTTGACGAACCTACAGCAGCAGCCACAGTAATCGGAATAAAAGATGGAGCAGTAGTTGATATAGGTGGTGGTACAACTGGTATAAGTGTATTAGAAAATGGTGAGGTAATATTTACTGCGGATGAGCCTACTGGAGGAACACACATGACACTTGCTGTTGCAGGTTATTATGGTGTAGATAAAGCAGAGGCTGAAAAAATGAAAAAAGATAGATCTCATCAATCTGATATATATTCAATAGTAGTGCCAGTAGTGGAAAAAATGTCTACAATAGTAAAAGGCTTTTTAAAAGATCATCCAACAGATACTGTTTATGTAGTTGGAGGAGCAAGTCTATTTGATGATTTTGAAGAAACTTTCAATAAAGTAACAGGTGTAGAATGTATCAAAGCAGAAAAAGCACTTTTAGTAACACCATATGGGATAGCGCTTAACTGTAAGTAATGGAGGAATGAAAATGGAATTAGATTTAATACAGGAAATGATAAAACAGGTACTAGAAGAAATAAAAGAAGAAGGTGTAGAAGTTTCTTCTAATGAAGAATACGGATACGGTGTATTTGATAGCATGGTAGAAGCAATAGATGCAAGTGAAAAAGCTCAGAAAGAACTTTTTGAATGCTCTGTTCAGCAGAGAGATAAATTTGTAGATGCTATAAGAGCTGAAATTCTAAAAAAAGAAAACTTAGAAATGATATCTTATGATGCTGTTGAAGAAACAAAAATAGGTAGAGTAGAAGATAAAATAATCAAAAATAGAGTAGCTGCTGAAAATACTCCAGGTACAGAAGACTTAAAAACAAGAGCTATAACAGGAGAAGATGGACTTACTATAGAAGAATATTGTCCATTTGGAGTAATAGGATCTATAACACCAACTACTAACCCTACAGAAACATTAATAAACAACTCAATATCTATGATAGCTGGAGGAAATACAGTAGTATTCAGTCCTCATCCAAGAGCTAAAAAAGTATCTATAAAACTTGTAAAAATGATGAATAAAGCTTTAGAAGAAGCTGGAGCACCAAGAAACTTAATAACAATGGTAAAAGAACCATCAATAGAAAACAGTAAAATAATGATGGAAAGCCCAAAAGTTAGATTATTAGTTGCAACTGGTGGACCAGCAATAGTAAAACAGGTACTTTCTGCAGGTAAAAAAGCTATAGGAGCTGGAGCAGGAAACCCACCAGTAGTTGTAGATGAAACAGCTGATATAGAAAAAGCAGCAAAAGATATAGTATCAGGAGCAAGCTTTGACAATAATGTTCCATGTATAGCTGAAAAAGAAGTATTCGCAGTTGAATCAGTAGTAGATCAGTTAATATACTACATGAAGAAAAATGGAGCATACGAAATAACTTCTCCAGAAGTTTTAGAACAGTTAGATAAAGCTGTATCTAAAGAAAATGGAAAACCAAACCCAAGCCTAGTAGGTAAATCAGCAAAAGAATTACTTGCATTAGTAGGAATAAATGTAGATGATGATATAAAACTTGTAATAGCAAGAACAAATAAAGACCATCACCTAGTTACAGAAGAAATGTTAATGCCAATACTTCCAATAGTAAGTGTATCTGATGTAGACACAGCAATAGATTGGGCGTACGAAGCAGAAGCAGGAAACAGACATACTGCTATAATGCACTCTAAAAATGTTGATAAACTTACAAAAATGGCTAAAAAATTAGAAGCAACAATATTTGTAAAAAATGCACCTTCATACGCAGGAATAGGTGTAGGCGGAGAAGGACACACTACATTCACAATAGCTGGACCAACAGGAGAAGGTATAACTTCAGCTAAATCTTTCTGTAGAATAAGAAGATGTGTAATGAGTGAAGCATTAAGCATAAGATAGTTAGCTCTTACCCCATAAATTAATTTAATAGATATAAAAATGCGTACTCTTTTTAGGGTACGTATTTTTTATGTTTTAATATTAACGAATTACATTGTAGCCATAATTTTAGAATGTTATAATGATGTATATACTAAAATACATAGTAAATACACATAGATAATTTATAATGATTATATAATAAAAATATTGGTATTTTATAAAATACTCTAAACTATAGCAAATATCCAAAGGAGAAAAATAATGGGAGAAGTAATTTGGGATAAAGAAACTTATAACGGACTTATTACAGATTTGAAAAATAACGCAGACGAAAAATACAGAGATTTTACTTTAAATCTAAATCCAGGCAAAGAAAAAATTATTGGAATAAGAATTCCAGAACTTAGAAAAAAAGCAGCTGAAATTTCAAAAGGAGATTGGCGAAAATTCTTAGAAGTATCATACAAAAATAATAATGGATATATAGAAGAAGAATTTATAAGAGGTCTTGTGATTGGAAATGTAAAAAATTGTGATATAGAGGAACTTATCGACTATGTAGACGATTTTATAGGAAGAATTGATTCTTGGTCTGTAAATGATACATTCTGCTCATCTCTTAAAATAACTAAGAAAAATATGGATAGAATGCACACTTTTATACTAGATAATTTAAAATCTAAAAATCCATGGAGAAAAAGATTCTCTATCGTTATGCTTATGGACTATTATCTATCTGAGGCGTATTTAGACGAAATTTTTAATATTTGTGATACTGTAAAGGACGATGAGTACTACTACAAAATGGCGGTCGCATGGTTGTTATCAATGTGTTTTGTAAAATTTAGAGATAAAACAATGGAGTATTTTAATAATTGTAATTTAGATGACTTTACATATAATAAAGCTTTACAGAAAACAAGGGAATCTCTCAGAGTTAGTAAAGAGGACAAGGAAACTTTAAAAGAGATGAAAAGAAAAACTGTAAAGATGTAAAATAAAAATAGTAAAGTTATAATAAAGAATTGGAAATTATAATATAAAAGAATTTGAAAGAGGGAGAAAAATGGCAAGAAAGAAAAAAATAGATGAAAAAGAGCAGCAGGTTTCATTTGCATCTTTAGCTGAAATAGAAGAAACTGCTCCTAAAGAAGAGAAAAAAACTACAAGAAAAAAATCAACTACAACTACAAAGAAAAAGACTGTTCCTAAAAAAGATAGAAAGATAAATATCACACAAGAAGATATGGATAAGCTTTGTGAGGTATATGACTGGTATTTAAGTGTTAAAGATACTATAAGCTACAATGCAGCTACAGAAGAGGATACAAAAAACAAAGATGTTGTAATTGAAGAAACAGATCTTAAAGACACTAAAAAAGCGTATTTAAACATAGATAGACAAACTTGGGAAGATTTTGATGTACTTTGTAGCAACTGTGGATTTAAGAAAAATGAAGTACTTACACAGATAATAAAAGATTTCTTGAGAGAACATAGAAACCTATTCTAAATATAAAATAAAAAGATTAACATAATAAAATTATGTCAATTAAAAGATGATAAATATAAAATAACTAAAGGAGGGTACAAAATGAAAATTCTTGCAGTAGAGGACAATAAAACTCTTTTAGATAGCATAGTGGAAGAATTATCAAAGCATTTTGATGTTGAAGGGTGCGAGGATGGAGAAGAAGCTCTATATATGATAGAGCAAGATATATATGATTTAGTTGTTCTAGATCTTATGTTACCTGGTATGAATGGAATGGAAATACTAAAAAATGCTAGGAACAAGGGAATAGACACACCAGTGCTAATACTCACAGCAAAAGAGGCTCTAGATGACAAGGTAGAGGCATTCCAGACAGGAGCCAATGACTATCTAACAAAACCTTTCTATATGGAGGAGCTTGTAGCTAGAGTATATGCAATACTTAGGACAAATGGAAAATTAACTGAAAAAACAGGACTTCAGTTTAAAGACATGTACATAGATACTTCTGAAAAGAGAGTATTTATAGGTGATGAGGAAATAACTCTACAGAATAAACAGTACAATCTTTTAGAGTACTTTGTAATGAATAGGGGCGCAATATTACTTAAAGAGCAGATTTATGACAGAATATGGGGAATAGACTCAGATGCTACAATAGAAATAGTTGAAGTATATGTCAGCAATCTTAGAAAAAAGCTTAGCAAATTTGGATACGATAAATATATAAAAACTAAAAGAAAAGTGGGTTATATATTAGATGAAGATAAATAAGGACGTATTTGCAAAGACAAAAAATAAGCTTTTAAGAATAAATATGATTGTTGTTATGTGCTTTTTAGGGATGCTATTAGCATTTACGATGATTTATTTTAGATACATTACATATACAAATATAGATAAAGAAATTGGACAGGAGTTTAAACATATTATAACGCAGCTAGACAATAGCAAATATGAGCCAATAAAACTGCTTGATCCCAAAGATATGGTTTATATTTATGAAAATGGAAGGATAAAATACTACACAGAAAATGATTACTTTGATAAAATTCTTCCAGAAAAGAAAAGTGATACAAATCAAGTATTCACTAAATATAGAGAAAATGGACATTATTTTAAGGAATTAAATGTAAATATAGGAGATTACCATATACAAATTATTAGAAATATAGACTCAGAGATGTTTTCCATTTCTAAATTAATATCTATTATATTGTTTTTAGGTATAATTTCTCTGATATTTATATATATGATATCTCTTTATCTTACAAAAAAGGCTCTAGTACCAATAGAAACGGCTTGGAAAAATCAGGCGAAGTTTATTCAGGATGCATCTCATGAACTAAGAACACCGATAACAATAGTTTCTTCAAAGCTCGAATCACTTCTTAAAAAGCCAGATAGTACTATTGGTGATGAAGCAGAAACTGTTGCAATAGCTATGAAAGAAACGAGAAGGCTTAAAAAGATGGTCAATGATTTACTTTCTCTTACAAAAGAGGATGGAATTGTGCAACTTAATAAAGAAGTTTTTGATTTGAAATCTCTTATTGATGAGATAACAGAGGACTACTTTGATATAGCTGAGTATCAAGAGAAAGAATTCTCTTGTGATATTTTCGCCGATAAAACTGATGTATATACAGATAAGAATAAGTTTAAACAGATTTTAAGAATATTTATCGACAATGCATTTAAGTATACTAAAGCAGGGGATTCAATCAATATAGTTGTAAAAGAAGATGAGGAAGATGATGATAATTTAATTGTATCTGTAAATGACACAGGAATAGGAATATCAAAAGAAGACATACCAAATCTTTTTGATAGGTTCTTTAGAAGTGATAATGTCAGAAATAAGGATATTGATGGCTCTGGGATAGGGCTTTCAATAGCAGATGTTACAGCTAAGAATATAGGTGTGGAGATAGGTGTTACATCTGAGTACGGAGAAGGAAGTAGCTTCTTTATAAAAATTCAAAAGAAACATTAGATATTATAGCTGCTAGTTTATGATTTAGACTAGCAGTTATTTTTATTTATATAAAAATAAAAAATATTTTTAAGAAAAATGTTAGAAGATGTATAAAGGGGGTATTATAGATAATGTAAATCAAATAAAAATAAACAATTAAAAATAAAAATTTGGAGGGAAATAAAATGGCAAAAGTTATAAATACAGCAGAATTTAGAGATAAAGTAGAAAATGGAAGTGGAGTAGCAGTAGTAGATTTCTTCGCTACTTGGTGTGGACCTTGTAAGATGTTAGCACCGGTATTTGCAGAAGCAGGAGAAGATATGAAAGAGGAAGCTACTTTCTATAAACTAGATATAGACGAAAGTTTAGAAATAGCTCAGCAGTTTGGAGTATCTTCAGTTCCAACTATGATAGTTTTCAAAGATGGAAAACCTGTTGATCAGATAGTAGGTTTCATGCCTAAAGATAGATTAATAAGCAAAATAAAAGCAAGCTTATAAAAAATACATAAAAGATAGATAAAAAAGATATTAAGTAAATTTAGACATAAAAATTAACCATTACAGAATATAAAGATAAGTGATTTCCATTTAGATTTTATTGGATTGATACTTATCTTTAATTCTATAAAGAAAAAGATGGATAATCGTTTTGAGAAAAAAGGGTGAGATTAATGAGATACGATATAGCGATAATAGGAAGTGGTCCAGCAGCATTATCAGCTGCAATAAATGCAAAGATAAGAAATAAGAGTATAATTGTATTTGGATCAAAAAATTTAAGCAATAAATTAGTGAAGGCTCCAGTTGTGGATAATTACTTAGGCTTTTCTAATGTAACAGGAATTGAGCTTATGGAAAGCTTTAAGAAACATTTAAACGATATGGATATAGAGATAGTAAATAAAAAGATAAATAACGTATATGCTATGGGAGATTATTTTGCGCTTATGTCAGGGAAGGAGATGTTTGAGGCAACTACTGTAATACTTGGTACAGGTGTGGAATTTACAAGAGCTATAGAAGGTGAAGAGAAGTTTTTAGGAAGAGGAGTAGGATACTGTGCTACTTGTGATGCACCTCTTTATAAAGGTAAAACTGTAGCTATAATAGGACACACTCCAGATGCAGAGGAAGAAGCAAACTATATAGACGAAATAGCAGAAAAAACTTACTATATACCTGTGTATGATATGGAAAAAACTACAGGTGCAGGAGATATAAGTGAAAATATTGAGGTTATATCTAGTAAAGCTGTTAAAATAGAGGGTGAAACTCACGTAAATAAGCTTGTCTTAAAAGATAGAGAGATAGACGTTGATGGAGTATTTATCCTTAAAGATAGTGTTTCACCTGGAGTTTTAGTTCCAGGACTTGAAATAGAAGGAGCACACATAAAAGTAAATAGAGATATGAGTACTAATATAGCAGGATGTTTTGCAGCTGGCGATTGTACTGGTAAACCATACCAGTTTATGAAAGCAGCTGGAGAAGGACAGGTTGCAGGACTTAGTGCAGTATCTTATTTAAGCAAAAAGATGTTATAATCAGAATAGTTCTACAATTGAAGATAGCACAATCAATAGATTGATATAAATTTTACTATTGATAGACACTAATTAAACAGGCTGTATTTAAAAGATTTTACAGAGCTGATTAATTCTGATATGATAAATTTATGCAAAATACAAATAGAAAAAAGGAGAAAAAATAATATGAAAATATGTTTTCCAGTAAAAGAAGATAAAGGATTAGACAGTGTACTATATGGGCACTTTGGTACAGCGCCAATATTTATAGTATGTGATACAGAAACTGATGAATTTGAAGCAGTTGAAAACGGTCATTTAGACCCTGCAACAGGTAAACATCCAGAAGGACAGTGCAACCCTGTAAAAGCTCTTAATGGGGCTGTAGTTGATGTAGCTGTTGTAGCAGGTATAGGAAAAGGTGCTATGATGAAACTTGGTGAAGCTGGAATAAGTGTATACCAGGGGAATTCACTACTAGATGTAAAAGGAAATTTAGATCTTATAAAAGAAGGTAAGTTAATATTATTCGATATAAATAAAACTTGCTTACATCATCACTAATAAATAAAAAAGCCCTCCAGTTTAAACTGGAGGGTTATTTTTTTATAATTCTTTTGCATTACTTTCTATAGCATCAACAGTTGTGCTGATGTCGTCAAGTTCTCTGTTTAGAGTATCCATATCTTCACCGTCTACATTGTAGTTTAAGAAAAGATATTCTATTGTGTCAGTCATTTTATTGACTTTGTTTGTTATTTCTAAGAATTTTTTAAAGTTAGTACTATTTTTAGCATTTTTGAATTTCTTTAAATCCTTAGTTATGAAAGTTACTACTTCTATTTCAGTTTCGAATACACCCTCTGAAATTGGATATGGGTTTATTCTCTGAAGGAAGTATTTTCCTTTTTTATTTATATTGTAGCAATAAGAAACCTGAAGGTCTTCGTCTATATCAAACTCTATAAAGTATAATATCCCTCTTACTCTTTTTATTTCTGTTGCTCCAAGCTGTCTAAGTAGAAGCTCAATTGAATCGGCTTCAAAAGTATTTAAATCCATATAAATCACTACTCCTTTAATAATATTATATAACAATAATTAAGATTTTCATAATAATAAAATACTATCTATTATTAGAAAATTATAAGTAGATATGCAGTTGATATAGCTACTGATAATATCATTAAAGGGAATCCTATCTTTAAGAAGTATCCAAAAGTTATAGGATGACCATGTTTTTCACTTACTCCTGCTAATACAACGTTGGCAGATGCACCGATAAGTGATCCATTACCACCAAGACAAGCACCAAGAGAAGTAGCCCACCATAATGGTGTTACATCTATTCCACTTGCCTGCATTGTTAAAATAAGTGGTATAAGTGTAGCAACGAAAGGTATATTATCAAGGAATGCTGAAATTATAGCTGATAACCATAGTATTATCATTGTAGTAGCTACTATATGTCCTTCTGTAGCATTTATTATTAATTCTGCTAAAGATCCGATTACTCCTGATTCAACAAGACCTCCAACTACTATAAATAAACCTACGAAGAAGAAGATAGTAGACCATTCTATACTTGCAAATATTTCATCTACATCCTGTTTTCCTATTAAAAGCATTATAACTGCACTTGTAATAGCTACAACACAAGATTCTATTCCTAAATTAGAATGGAAAACAAATCCAACTAATGTGAATATTATCATAATGATACTCTTTTTAAGAAGAGATCTATCTTGAATTGATTTTTTCTCATCAAGATTCATTATAGTTTCTCTAGCTGCGTCGTCTACTACAAGTTTATTTCCATAAATAAATTTAAAGCAGATTATAGTAACTGTTAGTATAACTATAACTACAGGACCTAAATGTGTTAAGAAATCTAAGAAACTAAGGCCTGCCGCACTACCAATCATAATATTTGGTGGGTCCCCGATAAGAGTTGAAGTACCACCGATATTAGATGCTAATATCTGAGTCATCAAGAAAGGTATAGGATTTACTCCTAATAACTGAGTTACAACTATTGTCATTGGTCCGATAAGTAATACTGTTGTAACGTTGTCTAATACAGCTGATAAAACTGCTGTAACAATCATGAAATAAATCATTATTTTCCAAGGGTCACCCTTTGTCTTTTTAGCCGTCCATATTGCTATATACTCAAATAAACCAGAGTTTTTAATAACGGATACGAAAAGCATCATACCGATAAGAACACCGATAGTGTTGAAATCAACGTGTTCAAGTCCTTTATCTAGTGTAAGAATACCAGTTAATACCATTAATATAGCTCCAGATAGAGCTGCTACTGTTCTATTTACTTTTTCTGATATTATTGCTGCCATTACACATACAAAGATAAGGATTGAAATTATCTGCTGAAAATTCATAATAAATCCTCCTGTGTAAACTATTTTTTATTAATGCTAATTAAAAAATTAATTTTTTTAGTAAATAGTATGAAATAAGTTAACTATTTACATTTAAAGTTATTGTTTAAAACTTACGCAAGAACAGAATCTATCATAGTACTTTTCAAATGATAATTCAATAGTTTTTGTAGATAAATATTTTTTAAACAAAGAAAGCAATTTCCTGTTAAAACTTTATTAAGTAAAGAAATAACGTTGTCACAATTGAATAATAAATATATAAAAATGCAATTTACTTGTTAATCGGATAATTGAATGAAAATAGAGTTGAAATTTCAAAAAAAGTATTGTAAATTGTGTAAATTTTGTTTATAATCATAATAAATGAATAATTAAAATGAATATCTTTCAATTATTTTAAAATTGAATGAAGGTATAAAATTTTAATAATAGAATAAATTTAAAGTATTATAAGGGGAGGTAGTTTATGCAGGCGATATTTGATTCTTTATACTCTATGGTAGGAGTTCTTAATAACTATTTATGGTCTTATGTATTAATAATAATGCTTGTAGTTTTAGGAATTTACTTTTCATTTAGAACAAAGTTCGTACAGTTTAGATATTTCAAAGAAATGTTTAGACTATTAACAGATGGTAATGCTAACAAAAATGCTAAAAAAGAGGGGAAAATATCTTCATTCCAGGCATTTTGTATAAGTACATCATCAAGAGTTGGTACTGGTAACATAGCTGGTATAGCACTTGCAATAGCAGGAGGTGGACCAGGTGCAATATTCTGGATGTGGATAATGGCTTTAATAGGATCTGCATCAAGTTTCGTTGAAAGTACATTAGCTCAGATATACAAAGTTAAAAATGGAACAGCTTACAAAGGTGGTCCAGCTTACTACATTGAACAGGGGCTTAACATGAGATGGTTAGGAATAATATTCACAATATTAATAAGTATAACTTACGGATTCGTATTTAACTCTGTTCAGTCAAATACTTTATCATTAGCTTTTAACAATGTATTCCATGCTGAATATATGGTAATAGGTATAGTTTTAGCAGTTCTTACAGCACTTGTAATATTCGGTGGAGTACACAGAGTTGCTAAAGTTTCAGAAGTAATAGTTCCAGTATTTGCTGGTATGTATATATTAGTTGCTATAGGAATAGTTGTTTTAAACATAGGAAAATTCCCAGAACTTATAGCTACAATAGTTGCAGATGCTTTCAAACCAAGACAGATGATAGCTGGAACAAGTGCAGGATTTATGACAGTTCTTTTAACTGGTGTTAAGAGAGGTCTATTCTCTAATGAAGCAGGTATGGGTTCTGCTCCTAATGCAGCTGCAACAGCAGAAGTTTCTCATCCAGTTAAACAGGGATTAATCCAGACATTAGGTGTATTTACAGATACTATAATAATATGTTCTTGTACAGCATTTATGGTATTACTTTACAATGGATATGCAACAAGTGGAAATGAAGGTATAGCTTTAGCTCAGGAAGCTCTTACTGCTCATATAGGACCAGTAGGTGGAATATTCTTAGCAGTATGTATATTCTTATTTGCATTCAGTTCAATAGTTGGTAACTACTACTACGGAGAATCTAATATACAGTTCGTAACTGAAAGCAAAGGAGCTTTAAATGTATACAGACTTTTAGTTTGTGGTATGGTATTCTTCGGATCAATAGCAAAACTTCAGGTTGTTTGGGATTTAGTAGACTTATTCATGGCATTTATGGCGATCATAAACATGATAGTTATCGCTAAATTAGGAAAATACACATATATAGCTTTAGAAGATTATACAAAACAGAAAAAAGCTGGTGTAAAAGATCCTCAGTTCTACGTTGATGGAATAGAAGGATTAGAAAATGTTGAATACTGGCATAAAGAAGACAAAGCTAATTAATAGATATTTAAATTAAAGCTAAAGATTTGATATTTTTTATGAATAGATTTTGAGTATTTTATAGTAAAGTTTTATAAATCAAAAAATAAAATGTTTGAACAATTCAAATTGTTATGATATACTCAAATCAAATGGAAAAGTATTCACAATTTATTAAGTGAAGTGTTAAAAACATAATATCGATGCTAGGGGCGCTGAAATAAGGTCAGCTGAGAGAGAAAGCCAAAAACTTACAAACCCTAAACACCTGATCAAGATAATGCTTGCGAAGGGAAGCTAGTAGAAAATTTTCAATAAAGTAAAAGTTTGAGTACAACGAATAAAAAGTACAAAACTAGTATAACAGAGAAGATGAAAGTGCTTTCCTAAGTAAGGGAAGCACTTTTTTATTTGCAAAAAATAACGAAAAGAGGGCAAAAATTGCTTTCAATATAAAAAATGGAGGTATTTGTATGACTTACACTACACAGCTTGACGCAGCTAAAAAAGGAATAATAACTAAAGAAATGGAAATAGTTGCCGATAAAGAAATGATGGACGTAGAGGAATTAAGAGAATTAATTGCTCAGGGGAAAGTTGTTATCCCAGCCAACAAAAACCATAAATCACTTAGCCCAGAAGGTATAGGTAAAGGGTTAAAAACTAAAATAAACGTAAACCTTGGTATATCAAGAGACTGTAAAGATATAGACCGGGAATTAGAAAAAGTTAAAACTGCTATAGAAATGAAAGCAGAAGCTATAATGGATCTTAGTAACTATGGTAAAACAAGAGAATTCAGAGAAAAAGTAGTAGAAATATCTCCAGCAATGATAGGTTCTGTTCCTATGTATGATGCTGTTGGATTTACAGAAACTGCATTAGTAAAAATAACAGAAGAGCAGTTCTTACAGGTTATAGAACAGCATGCAAAAGACGGTGTAGACTTTATGACAATACACGCAGGTCTTACTAAAGAAATAGGAGATAGAATAGCTAAAGATAAGAGATTAACTCATATAGTATCAAGAGGAGGTTCTTTATTATTTGGATGGATGTATATGAATAATAAAGAAAACCCTATGTTAACTAACTTCGATAAAATACTTGATATATGCGAAAAATACGATGTTACTCTAAGTTTAGGAGATGCTTGTAGACCAGGTTCTATAGCAGATGCTACTGACTATGCTCAGATACAGGAACTTATAAACTTAGGTGAACTTACTAAGAGAGCTTGGGAGAGAAATGTACAGGTTATGATAGAAGGACCAGGACACATGGCAATAAACGAAATAGAAGCTAACGTAATGTTAGAAAAAAAATTATGTCATGAAGCTCCATTCTATGTACTTGGACCTCTAGTAACAGATGTTGCTCCAGGATACGACCACATAACTAGTGCAATAGGTGGAGCACTTGCAGCATCTAAAGGTGTAGACTTCTTATGCTACGTTACTCCAGCAGAACACTTAAGATTACCTGATTTAAATGATATGAAAGAAGGTATAGTTGCAACAAAAATTGCTGCACATGCAGGAGATATAGCAAAAGGAATAAAAGGTGCTAGAGAATGGGATAATGCTATGTCTAAAGCCAGAGCAGAATTAGACTGGGCTACAATGTTCGAATTAGCATTAGATCCAGAAAAACCAAGAAAATACAGAGATTCTTCTAAACCAGAACACGAAGATAGTTGTACTATGTGCGGAAAAATGTGTGCACTTAGAACAGTTAATAAAATATTCAACGGTGAAGAAGTGGATTTAGTATTTGACTAAGATTAAATTTATATAAATAAAATATTGCAACGAAATGGAGGTGCAATATATGAAAGTTAATGGAAAAGAAGTACAGTTTCCAGAAGGTACTACTGTTTCTCAGATACTAGAAAACTATAAAATAGACAGAAACAGAGTAGTTGTTGAGATAGATATGAAAATAGTAGACGAATCTGAATACGATACTTATATACCAGATAAAGAAGCTATGGTGGAATTAATAGCTTTCGTTGGAGGCGGTTAAAAATAATGGATATTTTTCTAAATGAAAAGAAAATATCTGCTAAAGAAGGTATAACTGCCAAAGAATTAAAAAATGAATACAACAAACTTTGTGATGTAATAATTGTAAATGGATTCCCAATAGAGGATAAGGTATTAAAAGAGAATGATAGAGTAGTACTTATTCAAAAAGGTAAGAAACCTACTCTTGAAGAATTTGAAGCTCTTTTAACTGCTAGACATACGCCAAATGTTCATCAGGCTTTGAAAAAAGGAAGGGTTGCAATTCTTGGATTAGGGGGACTTGGCTCTAATATAGCCAGTTCCCTTGCAAGAATTGGAGTAGGAAAATTAATACTTGCAGACTTTGATGTTGTAGAGCCTTCAAACCTAAATAGACAGAATTATTTCATAAATGATATTGGCAAACTCAAAACTGAGGCTACAAAAGAAAATATTGAAAGAATAAATCCTTTTGTAGATATAACTTTGGTAAATGAAAAAATAAGCAAGGAAAATATGGAGTTATTTTCTGAAGCAGATATTATTGTAGAGGCCTTTGACAATCCAAATTGCAAGGCAGAAATAAGCAATTATGTATTGATACACATGAGAGATAAGTATCTAGTTGCTTCTTCAGGAATGGCTGGATACTATGATTCAAACATAATACAGACTAAAAAAATAAGAGATAAGTTTTATATTTGTGGAGATTTTGTAAATGAAGCTAAAGAAGGAGATGGATTAATGGCTCCTAGAGTTTCGATTTGTGCAAATCACATGGCAAATAAAGTAGTACAGATACTAGTAGATGGCGAATAATTTTATTATTTTATTATAAAAAAGATTATTGAAAGTAATCTAAAAATAGGGGGAATAAAAAATGGATAAATTAGTATTAAAAGGACATGAATTTGATAGCAGACTTCTAATAGGAACAGGAAAATACGGCTCAAATGATATGCTTCCAAAAGTTATAGAAGCTAGTGGAAGTGAAATAATAACAATGGCTCTTAGAAGAGTAGACTTAGACGAAAGAAACAAAGAAGAAAATATACTTACTTACATACCTAAAGATATGACAATACTTCCAAATACTTCAGGAGCTACAAATGCAGAAGAAGCGATAAGAATAGCTAGAATTTCTAGAAAAATGGGATGTGGAGATTTTATAAAAATAGAAGTTATATCAGATATGAGATACTTACTTCCAGACAACGAAGAAACAATAAAAGCTACTAAAGTTTTAGCTGATGAAGGATTTGTTGTATTACCATACATGACTCCAGACCTTTATGCAGGAAGAAGATTAATAGAAGCAGGTGCAGCAGCTGTTATGCCACTTGGAGCTCCTATAGGATCTAACAGAGGTCTTCAGATGAAAGAAATGATAAGAATAATGATAGAAGAATTAGATATACCAATAATAGTAGATGCTGGTATAGGTAAACCATCTCAGGCTATGGAAGCTATGGAAATGGGAGCTGATGCAGTTTTAGTAAATACTGCTATAGCATCTGCAGGAGATCCAGTTGAAATGGCAAAAGCATTTAAATTAGCAGTTGAGGGAGGAAGAGCTGCATACTTAGCTAAAACAGGTGCAGTTTCAGAATATGCTAATGCATCATCACCATTAACAGGATTTTTAGGAAACTTAAATAAATAGGGAAATTAAGAATAAGAAAGCAGGCGATAAGAAATGAGTTTCTATGAAGTAATAGAACAGTATAAGGACTTTGATTTTGATAAATATTGGGAAAATGTAACAGACTATGATGTTTTAAGAAGTTTAGAAAAGGATAAATTAGACCATAAAGATGTTCTAAACTTATTATCTCCAACAGCAGAAAAACACTTAGAAGCTATGGCTCAGAAAGCACATAGAATAAGTATACAGAATTTTGGTAGAGCATTAACTTTATATACTCCTATGTATATAGCAAACTACTGTGAAAACCACTGTGTATACTGCGGATACAATTGCCACAGTGGAATCAAGAGAAAAAAATTAAACATGGAAGAAATAGATAAAGAATGTCAGGCAATAGCTGAACAGGGATTTAAACATATATTAATACTTACTGGAGAAAGCGAAAAAATGTCTAGCATTGAATATATAGGAGAGGCTGTAAACTTAGCTACTAAATACTTCCCTTCAATAGGGATAGAAGTATATCCTATGAGTGTTGAAGGATACAAACATTTAGTAGAAAATGGAGCAGAAGGTCTTACTGTATATCAGGAAACATATAATGAAGAAATGTACAAAAAAGTACATATAAAAGGACCAAAAGCCAACTACAAATGGAGATTAGATGCACCTGAAAGAGGGGCAAAAGCAGGTATGAGAACCCTTACTTTAGGAGCACTTTTAGGACTTTATAAATGGAGAACAGATGCATTCTTTACTATACTTCATGGAGAATATTTAAAAGATCATTATCCATATATTGAATTATCTTATTCTGCACCTAGAATAAGACCTTTCAAAGGATGCTTTGAAGGAATAATGGAAGTAACTGATACTAATATGGTTCAAGCTATGTTAGTTATGAGATTATTTGACCCTCATGCAGGATTAAACGTATCTACTAGAGAAAACTTAGAAACAAGAAAACATATAATACCATTTGGTGTAACTAAACTAAGTGCAGGAGTATCAACAGATGTAGGTGGACATTCTCAGAATGAACACGATACAGCACAGTTCGAGCCAAATCACGACTGCGAAGTGCCTGAAGTTACAGCGATGTTAAAAGAAATTGGCTATCAGCATGTATTCAAAGACTGGGAAAGATTTGATTATACAGCTAGAAGCCAGAAATAAAGGTAGTGATAAATTTGTATTTAATTACAAATAGGACTCTATGCAGCGAGCAAGAGTACTTTGATAGAATCAAAGAAGCTTGTATAAATGGAGTAGATAATATAATTATCAGAGAAAAAGATTTAACTGATGAAGAGGTAATTTGTATTTATGAAAAAATATCTCAATCTCTTCCAGTTGATGTAAGAAAAAAAACATCTATTATAATAAACAGTAAGTTCAAAGCTTATGAAGACACCGACTGCGATGGAATACACCTTCCATTTTGGCTATTTAAAGAGAAGTTAGAAGAAGTATATAATTTTAAGATTGGCAAACAGATAGGACTTTCTCTACATAGTACGGATGAAGTAGCTGAAATGGAGGAACTTTGCGGTAAATATGATGTAAAAATTTCATATATTACACTTTCACATATATATGAAACAAAATGCAAAGAAGGACTTGAGCCAAAGGGGCTTGAACTTTTGAAAATGGGCGGGAAATTGACAAAGGTCAAGATTGTAGCACTCGGAGGAATAGATTCTTCAAATGCAAAAGAAACACTAAAATACTGCGACGATATTGCAGTTATGTCTTTGATTATGAAAAGCAACGATGTAAAAATGACTATGGAAGAGCTTATAAATTGTAAATAAGATTTTGAGAATAAATTAAATGAGTAAAAAATTTCTTTAAAAGAAGAGATATGATTAATAACATTTAAACATATAGATAATTATTAAATATTAATTATTTTGTATTTGTTTAATCTATAGTACAATAGGGTATGTATAGATTATATAAATAATGAAATTGTTTATTTGGAGGAAATGTTATGAAATTATACGGATATAATAGATGATCTACAGTTAGAAAAGCCAAGGCTTGGCTATCAGAAAATGGAATAGAATTTGAAGAGGTGGATGTTGTAAAAGAACCACCTACAAGAGAAGAATTAGAGGAAATGTATAAAAGAAGTGGTCTTGAAATTAAAAAATTCTTCAATACTAGTGGTAAAAAGTATAGAGAACTTAATTTAAAAGACGTTGTAAAGGTTGAATCAGATGACAAACTTCTTGATATACTAGCTTCTGATGGGATGCTTATAAAAAGACCTATATTTGATGCAGGAGAAGCAGTTCTTATAGGATTTAAGGAAGCAGACTGGCAGAAAGCATTACTTAGCGAATAAAAAATGCCCCACATGAAAATAGATTACCCTAGCTTATTGGAGAAATTCCAATAAGCTAGGGTATTTTTATGCAGTAAATTATAAAATTGTCTAATAAATAAGAAGAAAGATACAAAAATAGTTTAATAACTATACTTTTTCTATAATCTAATAAAAAAATATAGATTTTATCTATATGTATATATATAAATAGTATAGCGTAATATAAACTTAAGTAATATTTTATATGATATACTCGAATTGACACGATTTATTTTAATTTATAATATGGGGGTGTTTTAATGTTTAAGAAATCATTATCAATAGCATTGGCTGTAGCATTAGGACTTTCTATGAGTCATGTGGATGTGTTTGCTGATGTTGAAGGTTTAGAACCTTCAATTGAACAAAATGAGGTTGTGTCTGGAAATACGACTGGAACAGAAGTAGAAAATATAGATTCTAATCAAAATGGGGGGGTAACAACACCAACTCCATCTGATCAGTTTGAGTTTGATAAAGAGACAGGAACGATTAGTAAGTATTTAGGAACAGATACAGAGGTCATTATTATTCCTGAACAAATAGATGGTGTAACAGTTACTTCGATAGGGAAAAATGCTTTTATAAAGAATACAACTATTAAAAAAGTTATATTAAATGAAGGTTTAGAGAATGTAGGAGCATCTGCATTTGCAAATTGTGGTAATTTAAAAAATGTAGAGTTTAGCTCAACAATAAAAAGTATAGGTATGGCTGCTTTTTCTGGAACAAAATTAGCAGAAGTTAAATTTAATGAAGGATTAGAAGAAATAGGAAGAAATGCATTTGCCAAAATTCCTACATTAAAGAATATAGAATTACCTAATTCATTAAAAAGAATAGAGCAAGGAGCTTTTTCTGCTAGTAGAAAAGAACAAAATCAAAACCTTCCTGGAAAAATAAACTTTGGACCTAATTTAGAATATGTGGGAAATAATGTATTTCAATATTGTACTGGTTTGGGAGAATATACAATATCTAAAGAAGGAAAGAAATTGTTGATATATGAAAACGCTTTTCTTGAATGTGAATTGTTAAATATTCCATATAATAGAGAAGTAACAATAGTTATTCCAACAAGAAATGCATCTGAAAAAACTATTAACTTAAATCTTGGTGAAATAGATGTAAATTCCTATAATGAGGATGAAATAAAACAAATATTAAAAAATAGAGTAAAGTTATTAGTAGCTCAAGATAATATGCCAATAGAAGAAAATGAAGGAATAGAATGGGATTTAAGCAATTTAAAAGATGGTGAAGAAACAATAATTATAGAAGGAAAATTTATAGATTTACCTAATCATGAGGACTTCAATAAAATAAAGAATAAATACAAAATAAAAGTTACTTTAAATCTAAGAAAATCAGATATAAAATGGACATCAAAAGACTTTACTTCTGGAGAATGTGCATACACAGCAACTGATGGGCAGTACTTTGGTATAACAGGACTAACTGACTCAGGAAAAGAAAAACTAGAAAAAACTAAAACAATAGCAATTCCTAAATATGTCGAAAATACAGATGGTTCTAAAAAATTAGTTGAAGGTATTGGTAAAGAAGCATTTAAAAATATGGGAATAGAAGGAATAACTTTCCCTAGTGATTTAGATGGTAAAAAAGACTTTGTAATAGACGCAGGAGCATTTTCAGGAAACAATATATCATCTTTAAGTATACCTAATTATGTTAAATTTATAGATTCAGAAGCATTTAAAGGAAATAAACTAACAAGCTTATACATACCAGCATCAGTATTAAGAATAGGGAATGCCTCATTCCAAGGAAACGAAATAAGTAAACTTGAATTTTCAGATGATGTTGAATTAATACAGATAGATAACTACAGTTTTTCTGGAAATAGAATAAAAGAAGTTCATCTTCCATATAGTATATTTAAATTATTGGGAGAGGTATTTAAAGATCAGAAAAATAGAGATGAAATTGATGATAATAAAGTTTCTTTATATACAAGAAATCCAAAACATTTAACAGAAGAAACTTATATACAAACTAAGAGTGATTATCACAAATTCATATTAAAAGGAGAAAATGTAAATAGAGAAGAATTATATAAAGAAATAAAAGAAGCTAATAAATTAAATCCTAGTGAATATAATTCTGAAAAATGGAATGTATTTGAAAACGTTCTGAATAATGCAAAGGCTGTATTTGAAAAAGAAGATTCTACTCAAGCACAGATTAATGAGCAACTTAATAAATTAAGTGATGCTTTGGCGGTTCTTACAGATGGAGTAAATAAAACAGACCTTAGAAAACTAATTTCTAGTATAGGAGATTTAAAAGAAACATTATATACATCAGAATCTTGGAAAAATCTTATGGATGAAAAAGCAAAGGCTCAATCAACTTTAGATAAGAGTAAAGATCAAAAGGAAATAGATGCTGCTAAAAATAGTCTGCAGAAGGCCATAGATGAACTAAAAATAAAAGATGAAATGAAATATAATGTAGATGATTTTACTTTTAATGGAACAGTTATAACTGGATACAGTGAAAAAGGTAAAGAAAAATTCAAAACAAATAAATATTTAGTTATACCAGAAAAAAATGATAAAGGTCAAAATATAACTGAAATAGGTAAACAGGCATTTGAAACAACAGATGGTGTAATAATGGGTACTGATACAGTAAAATCGCCAAATGGATTATTAAGTGTATCTATACCAGATTCTGTAACAAAAATAGATGAAGGTGCATTTAGATTCAATCGCATAAAAACTATAAAACTACCTAGCAAATTAAGAGAAATAGGATTACAAGCATTCAACGGAAATACTTTAATAAGTGTATCTATACCAGATTCTGTAATAAAAGTTGGAGCAGGGGCATTCTCTGTTAATACAGATATGACTAGTATAAAATTATCAAATTCTATGAAGACAGTTCCAGAGGGAATATGCGCTAGAAACACATCACTTACAAGTGTAACAATACCAAACGGTGTTGAAGTAATAGGACAGTCTGCATTTGTAGGTACAGTTTTAAAACAGATAAAAATACCAAATACAGTAAAAGAAATACAATATTTAGCATTTGCTTCAACTAGATTAGAAAGTATTGAAATACCAGGAAGTGTAAAAACTATTGGAGAACAAGCATTTGCAAATAATAAAAAATGGAGAACAACTAAAAAATTAGTATTACATGAAGGTGTAGAGACAATAGGAGAAAATGCATTTAAAGAATGTCTACTAAAAGAAGTAAATCTTCCATATAGTTTAAAATCATTACATCCTACAGCATTCCAAAAGAGTAATGACTATGTAGATATGATAACAAAGCTATATACTAGTAATAGTAATCATTTAAACTTTGAAAAAGATGGAGATACATACGAAATAATCTATAAAGCTCCGTCAGAACCATCAGTTCCTTCAATACCATCTACTCCTGAAAAACCACAGGAAGAAGAAAAACCAGATGAAGGTGTAAAAGTTGAAGTAGTTGATAAAATAGCTGGTGAAAATAGATACGATACATCTGTAGATATAAGCCAGAAAGTATACTCTTCATCACAGAAAGTATACCTAGTATCAGGTGAAAAATTCCCAGATGCACTAAGTTCAGCAGCATTAGCAGGAAAAGGTGATGGTCCTATACTATTAATAAATGATAATAACATAGACAAAATATTAGCAGAAATAAATAGATTAGGCGCTAAAGAAATAGTATTTGTTGGTGGAAATTCAATATCAAAAGCAAATAAAGATAAAATCAAAAAATTTGCAGAGTCAAAATCTTCAGTAGTATCAGCATTTGCTGGAGAAAATAGATATGAAACAGCTATAAAAGTTGCAGAAGAAACTATAGCTAAACGTGGAAATAAAGGAAAAGTTATAATAGCAGATGGTAGAAACTATCCGGATGCTGTATCAATAGCTTCTTTCTCATCAAAAGAAGGAATACCGGTAATATTAGTGAACGGAAATAATGTTCCTAAAGAAGTAAAAGCCTTCTTAAACAAATATAAAATAAAAGATGCAATAGTAGTAGGAGGAACTAAAGCTGTTGGATCAGACATTGAAAAATTATTTACAAAAGTAGAAAGAGTTGCGGGTGAAGATAGATATGATACATCTAAGAAAATAGCAGAAAGATTCTTCGCAAACTCTAAGACTATATTTGTTGCAAGTGGAGAATCATTTGCAGATTCATTATCTGTAAGCTATTATGCAGGAAAAGAACATTCACCTATATTACTTACAAAGGCAAACTCTTTAGATAATGATACAAGAGATTACTTAAATGCTAACAAAGATAAAAACTATATAATAATAGGTGGAGATAAAGCGGTGAATCCAAATCTTTTCAATTAAAAAATAAAAATTAGATAAATTTTGTTCGATTAAATAAAAGGACGTGTATGTGTGTCTTATATAGCGACAATGCAACTTGATTGCCTGGAGCATATAAGACACACTATATGTCCTTTTTGTTTTTATATACAGTTGACAGAATTTATATACAGTGTTATTATGTGTATATAGATAATATATACAGTATATACACAATCTAAAAAAGGAGGGATAGTATTGAACATAATAATAGACGATAGATCAAAGCTATCTCTGTACGAACAGATTCAAAGTCAGATAAAAGCTCAGATTTTGAGTGGAGATATAAAACCAGGTGAGATGTTACCGTCAATTAGAACATTGGCTAAGGAGATAAAAGTCAGCATAATAACGACAAAGAGAGCTTATGAAGAATTAGAAAAAGAAGGATTTTTGGAAACTGTACAGGGAAAGGGTACTTTTGTATCTGAAAAAAATCAGGACAGAATAAAAGAGATAACAATGTACGAGATAGAAAACAAGCTTGAAGATATAATCAGGCAGGCAAAGGCAATAGGTCTTACATTAGATGAGGGAATAGAGATATTCAAGAGTATTTATGAGGAGGTGTAATTTATGAATGCTATAGAAATAAAAGGATTAAAGAAAAACTTATGTGATTTCAATTTAAGTATAGATAATTTTGAGATAGAAAAAGGATTAATAACAGGGTTTGTAGGTAAGAATGGAGCAGGAAAGACTACTACGATAAACCTTATAATGGAATTTATAGAAAAAGACAGTGGAAGTATAAAGATATTTGACAGAGAGTTTAGTGGAAAAGAATTAGATATAAAGGAAAAAATAGGATATGTTGGAGATAAATCAGGGTTTATGGCTGAAACAACATTAAAATCTATAAAAAGCAGTATATCTAGTTTCTACAGTAGTTGGGATGAGGATTTATACAAAAATCTGATGAATAGACTAGAGTTAACTGAAACAAAGACATACAAAGACTGCTCAAAAGGGCAGCAGAAAAAGTTTGAGATTGTTATGGCACTATCTCACAGGCCAGAAATTCTTATAATGGACGAGCCAACTGCAAACTTAGATCCTGTTGTCAGAGATGATGTTATGGCTATAATACAGGAGATGATGGAGCAATATGAACTTACAGTATTCTATTCAACTCATATAACATCAGATTTAGAAGATATATGCGATAGTATAGCATTTATCGAGGACGGAAAGATTTTCTTAAAAGGATATAGAGAAGACGTAATAGAATCTCATAAAATTGTTAAAGGAAGATTAGACTTATTAAATGAAGAAACAAAGAAATATTTTGTTAGTATAAATAAGAATGATTTTGGATTTGAAGGTCTTACTAATGATTACAACGGATTGTTTGAATTATTAGGAGAAGAAGCAGTTTACTCAAGACCAAAGATAGAAGAGATTTTAAAATTCTATATAAGGGGGTAAGGACATGAGAAATATTATAAATCTTACTAAGATGAGTTTAAAAAACTTAAATGCAATTAAAAAGTTTGCAATGATAAGTATTTTTGCGGTTGTGGTAGCAGTTTTCTTTGTAAGTGAAGGAACTAAGAAGATGAACGGAGCAGATGCAAACAGCGTATACTTATTAATGATAATAAATCTTATGGCATATATTTTTACATATATGGTTATGGCATATGAAGAAATGAGCAATATAGATATTTTGATTGGATACCTTCCAGTTGAAAAGAAGGAATATATAAAATCTAGATATCTACTTGGATTTTCTGGAGTTTTATTAGGTGTTGTTCTATTCTTTGTAGTAATATTTGCTAGAAATATGGTTAAAACAGGTAGTATAGTAGGAAGTATGGGAATGAATGGGATACTTGAACTGGCAGGAATGGGTATATTCTGTGCGATACTTACAATTTCAATAATAATCCCTTCTCATATAGGCTTTGGAGGAATGAAGGGAAGATTAATAGCTATAATAGGGTTTATGGCACCTATGTTTGCTGGGGCTGCGATTGCTAATGTAAGTGATTTTGCTAGTCTTAATGTTGTTCCTTTCTCTGTAGCACTTGTAATTGGATCTGTAG
>SAMEA3387505__coassemble_668_pt1 | contig 25559 bp, 27 predicted proteins | sample SAMEA3387505__metabat2_low_PE_010 | metagenome-assembled genome bin SAMEA3387505 (sample SAMEA3387505) | Felis catus | biome: Faeces | place: United Kingdom | collected 2012
CATCGATTAATTTAGATATAGAATCTTCCCAAAGAACTGAGCTATATACCTGTTTTATAAGTATTGATTTTATTTCCTCTGGATCTTTGTGTATATTTGCATCTACATTAGATACAACATCAACACTCGGCTCTTTCATATCGACTTTATCTAATTCTAATTTTAATTTTTCTCCAGCTCCTTTTAATAATGAAGAGTGGAATGGGCCACTTACATCTAGCATAATTGCTCTTTTGGCTCCATTTTCTTTTAAAAGAATTGTTGCTTCTTCTACAGCTACTTTTTCACCAGATATTACTATCTGTGCTGGCGAATTATAATTCGCAATCTCAACTGTACCTGATTCTAATTTGAGAATACATTCTTCTATGAGTTCTCTACTTGCTCCTATTACAGCGCACATTGCACCTTCTCCATCTGCAACTTCATTGCTCATTATAAGTCCTCTTTTTCTAACAAGAGATACTGCATCTTTAAAATCCATTGTATTTGCAGCAGTTAAAGCACTGTATTCACCTAGGGATAACCCTAAACAAGCATCGTATTTAAAGCTTTCATATTTAGATAATATTTCCATTATAGCCATACTATGTGTTAGAAGTGCTGGCTGTGTATTTTCTGTTTTAGAAAGCTCACTTTTTTTATCTTCATCGTGCATCATACTTATCAAATCAAAATCCATTAAAGAATCTGCTATATCAATAACTTCTTTTGCAACTTCAAAACTTTCGTATAAGTCTTTTGCCATTCCTGTATACTGAGCTCCCTGTCCAGGAAATACTAGGGCTGTCTTACTCATATCTAATCCCTCCTAAAATATTCCCGGCATTATATCTAAAGCCTGTTTTGAAATTTCTTCTACTATTTCTTTACATGGTTTGATTTCTCTAACCATTGCTGCACTCTGTCCTGCCATAAAAGATCCACCATCTTTATCGCCTTCTACAACTGCTAATCTAAGTGCACCTGCTCCTAATTTTTCTAATTCTTCTGGAGATGCTCCTTCTTTTTCCATTTTTAAGTATTTTTTAGCTAATTTATTTTTTAGAGTTCTAACTGGATGTCCTGTTGGTCTTCCTGTTACAACTGCATCTCTATCCTTAGCTTTTAATACCGCATCTTTATAATTCTGATGTATGTTACATTCTTCAGAACATATAAATCTAGTACCTATCTGAACTCCTTCTGCACCTAGTGCAAATGAAGCAGCTATTCCTCTACCATCTGCTACACCACCAGCTGCTATAACTGGTATGTTTAAAGCTTCTGCAACCTGAGGAACTAGTACCATAGTTGTAAGCTCTCCTATATGTCCTCCAGCTTCTGTACCTTCAGCTATTACAGCATCAGCACCTAGTTTTTCCATTCTCTGTGCTAAAGCTACTGTAGGAACAACAGGAATTACTTTTATTCCAGCTTCTTTTAATCTATCCATATATTTAGCTGGGTTTCCTGCACCAGTTGTTATCCCTGCTGGTTTTTCTTCTATTATTAAATCTATAACCTCATCTGCATTTGGAGACATTAACATTACATTTACTCCAAATGGTTTATCAGTTAATCTTCTACAGTTATCAATTTCTTTTTTTACTATATCGGCAGTAGCACTACCAGTTCCAATTATCCCAAATCCTCCAGCATTTGATACAGCTGCAGCTAAATTTGAATCAGCTACCCAAGCCATACCACCCTGGATTATAGGGTATTTTATATTTAGTATTTCACAGATTCTATTCATAAATCCTCCTATATACTCCACTCTACAACAGAAGCGCCCCAAGTAAGACCTCCACCAAATCCAACAAGTACCACCTTATCGCCTTTTTTTAGCTTTCCTTCTCTAAAAGCTTCATCTATCGCTACTGGAACAGATGCTGACGACATATTTCCGTATCTTGTTAAATTTACATATACCTTATCTTTTTCTAACTTTAATCTTTTTGCCGACGAATCTATTATTCTTATGTTAGCCTGATGTGGTATAAGAAAATCTATATCTTCAAGAGTTAGATTTGCAGCTTCTACAGCCTTAACTGATTCATCAGCCATTTTTCTAACAGCAAATTTAAAAACATCATTTCCCGCCATCTGAACTGTATGAAGCTTGTTTCTAACACTTTCTTCACCTGCTTTTATTCTGGATCCTCCAGCAGGTATTTTAAGATAATCTTTACCAGAACCATCCGCACCATTAGTAATAGATAGGATACCACCATTTTCTACAGCTGAGATAACAGCAGCACCTGCTCCATCTCCAAATAGAACCGCTGTAGATCTATCGTCGTAATTTATAACACTAGATAAAGTTTCTGCTCCTATTATCAGTACGTTTTTATATGCTCCTGATTCTACAAACCGTTTCGCAATATTCATAGCATATAAAAAACCAGAACAAGCAGCTGCTAAATCAAATGCCGCAGCATTTACTGCTCCGATATTTTCCTGAACAATACAAGCAGTAGCTGGAAGAGGGCTGTCTGGAGTAATAGTTGCAAGGATTATCATATCCACATCTTTTGGCTCAAGTTTTGCACATTCTAATGCTTTTAATGCAGCTTTTGATGCAGTATCTGACGTTGCCTCTCCTTCTGCAACCTTTCTTCTCTCAGAAATCCCAGTTCTCGTCCTTATCCATTCATCTGACGTGTCCATTATCTTTTCTAAATCGAAGTTGGTTACTACATTCTCGGGAACATAGCTTCCAACCCCTATAATACCTGCTTTTATATCCATATTTTCTATTCTCCCATAGTGATTTTATTCTTCATCACCGCTGGCTTCTTCTTCCTTCTTAGAATACTCATTTATGAATTCTTTTATATCCTCAACAACATTTCCTTCAGCAAATTTAATAGCCTGTCTAACAGCATTTTTTATTGCTTTGGCATCAGAGCTTCCATGAGCTTTTATAACCCCACCTTTAACTCCTAGTAGAGGTGCTCCACCGTATTCTGAGTAATCCATATATGCTTTTAATTTTCTAAGATCATCTTTAATTAAAAGAGCCCCTAATTTTCCTTTTGTACTAGACATAAGAGTTTCTTTTATTAAGCCCATAAGCGAAAGGGCTATACCCTCAGCGGATTTTAGAAGTATATTTCCAGTAAATCCATCACAAACTATAATATCTGTTTTATCATTTATAACATCTCTGGCTTCTACGTTTCCTATAAAGTTTAAATCAAGCCCTTTTAATTCTTCATATGCTTTCTTAACTAGGTCGTTACCCTTACCTTCTTCTGCACCGACATTAGCAACTGCTACTCTAGGTTTTTCTATACCTAAAACTTTTTTAGAATATATATCTGACATTGCAGCAAATTCAACTAAGTTTCTTGGCTTACAGTCTGCATTTGCACCACCGTCAGCTATTATTGTCATTCCTTTTTTAACATTAGGTATTGCTGGACAAAGACAAGGTCTATCTATTCCCTTTATTCTTCCAACAACGAAAAGTCCTCCTGCAAGAAGTGCACCAGTATTTCCAGCTGAAACAACAGCCTCTGCTTTTCCTTCTTTGACCATTCTTAAAGCTACAACCATTGAAGAATCTTTCTTGCTTCTTATCGCCTTTACAGGTTTGTCTTCATTTTCAACTACTTCTGTTGTGTGTATTATTTCAAGTCTATTTTTATCAAATTCGTATTTTGCAAATTCTTTTTCAAGAACTTCCTTATCTCCTGTAACAATTAATTCTACATTTTTGTATTCATTAATGGCGTCAACTGCTCCTTTTACATTTGATACTGGAGCGTTATCTCCACCCATTCCATCTAAAGCTATTCTCATATTAAATTCCTCCTATTCCATTTCTTCAAATATAAATTTACCTCTAAAAATCTGTTCCTGTTTTTTATTATTGATGACAACTTTAACATAGTGCTTTTTGTCGACATTTCTATAAATTTCAGCCTTTGCTATTAGCCTATCACCTTTTTCAACAAATTTTATGCATTTTATATTTGCAACTCTCATTATTACTTTAGGCGTATCTATTATCGCCATCGCTAGCGATTCCGCAAGCGAGAATATATACGCATCTTTTAAAGTTCCAGTCTTAGAGTAAATCATATCCTCATTCACTTCTAGCATAGAAATCCCAAGCTCTCCTACAGATATATCTATTATCTCTCCAGTTATTTCTTTCATTCCTAAAGTTCTAACCTTTGTGCTCTGTGACTCAGCTATGTTTTTAACTCTTTCTCTGAGTTCTGGAATATTCAGACTCATACGGTCTAGCCTGATAGTCTGTACACTGACACTGAATACTTCAGCAAGTTCTTCATCTGTGTAGAACGGATCTGTCTTTAACATATCAACAAGTTCCTTCTGTCTCTGAACTTTACTTCTCTTTTTCATGTTACCTCCAATTTTTATAGCTAGTTTTTATGACCAGCTACTAATAGTAGTATATATTATATGCTCATTTTTTTCAACACTTAATTTTTCACTTTTTTTCTATTTACCCCTAGAAAAAAAATATTCTCAGCATTTTGAACAAAAATTATCCTAATTATACATTACCACAAATTAAGACCAAGTACAAAAAAATGAACAAAATGCATAAAAAAAACATGTAGATTACTCTACATGCTTTTTTCTATTTGTAAACTTATTATTTTTCTACGATTTCTTTACCTTTGTAATATCCACAATCAGGGCAAACTCTGTGTGGTAATTTTGGTTCATGACACTGTGGGCATTCTACGAAACCTGGTGCAACCATTTTTGAGTTAGCTGCTCTTCTCATATCTCTTTTTGATTTAGAAGTTTTTCTCTTTGGTACTGCCATTTAGGACACCTCCTCTTTATTCATTTTTCAGTAATTCTTTTAATTTAGCAAAACGTGGATCAATATTATCCTCGTCATTTATCTTTTCGCTGCATCTGCAATCCTCTTTATTAAGGTTTGCTCCACATCCTGGGCAAAGACCCTTACAATCTTCACCACAAAGAACTTTATGAGGCATATTAAATTCTAAATTCTGAGCTATTATTTCTAAAAGGTCTACATTTTCATAGTCTTCTACAATAAATGCATCGAATTCTTCATATTCATCCTCAGTATAATTGTTCTCCTGTACTATAAAGCCCTGTATATTGAAATCTAAAGGAATTTCAACTTCTTCAAGACATCTAGAGCATCTGTCCACAACTGTCATCTTGACATCTGAATTTATATACAGCTCTTTACCATTACGAGTTATTTTTCCCGTAACTTCAATAGGTGAAGCTAATTTATATTTTTCATCACAGTAACTAATAGTATCAATTTCTTCGCAAAAATTCAAGTTAATTTTATCAATTTCTTTTCCGCGTAGTTTGTCGACATTAATTATCATAAAGCTCACCTCTTTGCATTTACCTAATTATTATACAAATCATAAATTTGTTTGTCAAGTATTTTTACTTGATAGGTAAAATTTTGTTTAAATTTTATTCTTTATATAGTCTAATTCAACTAATTTTATTATTTTACTAATGCTAATGTATCTCTAGCTATCATTAATTCTTCGTTAGTTGGTATTAATAACATTTTAACTTTAGAGTCTTCTGTAGATATTACAGTTTCTTTTCCTCTAACGTTGTTAGCTTCTGCGTCTAATTTCATTCCTAAGAATTCCATGTTAGAAGCTATTTCAGCTCTTATTCCTATTCCGTTTTCACCAACACCAGCTGTGAATACAACTGCGTCTAATCCGTTCATTTCTGCTGCATAAGCACCTATGTATTTCTGAACTTTTTTAACGTAAGCATCTAAAGTAGCCTGAGCTAATTCATTTCCTTCGTTAGCTGCTGATTCTATATCTCTGAAGTCTGAAGATATACCAGTCATTCCGTATACACCAGATTCTTTGTTCATTAATTTATCAAGACCATCTGCGTCTAATCCTTCTTTTCTCATTAAGAATGGTAATATAGCTGGGTCTATGTCACCACATCTAGTTCCCATTATTAAACCTTCAAGTGGAGTGAATCCCATAGAAGTATCTACACATTTTCCACCATCTACAGCTGCTATAGAAGCACCGTTTCCTAAGTGGCAAGTTACTATTTTAAGGTCTTTTATATCTTTTCCTAGCATTTCTGCTGCTTTTTTAGATACGTAGTTGTGAGAAGTACCGTGGAATCCGTATCTTCTTACTCCGTATTTTGTGTATAATTCGTATGGAAGTCCATATAAGAATGATGATTTAGGCATTGTCTGATGGAATGCTGTATCAAATACACCTACCATTGGAACATCTGGTAATATTGCTCTACAAGCATCTATTCCCATTAAGTTTGCTGGGTTGTGTAGAGGAGCTAAGTCTATACATTCTTTTAAAGCTTCTTCTACTTCTGGTGTTATTACTGCTGAACAAGCGAATTTTTCTCCACCGTGAACAACTCTGTGACCTACTGCATCTATTTCTTTCATATCTTTAACTGCTCCAACTTTTTCGTCAACAACAGCATCTAATACAAGTTTTATAGCATCTTTGTGGTCTTTCATTGGCTGTTCAACAACATATTTTTCTGCTAAACCTTCTTTTTCGTGTTTAAGAACAGAACCTTCTATCCCTATTCTTTCAACTAAACCTTTACATAAAACTGATTCATTTTCCATATCTATTAACTGATATTTTAATGATGAACTACCGCAGTTTAAAACTAATACTTTCATTATTTATACCTCCAGAAATTTATTGTCTTTTTATTTGTTGCACTATTTCCCTCAATACTGCAACTTTTACTTATATAAAAACCGAATTAACATTACTAATATATCATTTTTTTGCGTAAATTTAAAGTCTTTTTCCTTTTTTATTTCATTCACTTGAGTTATACTTTCTTTATTAGAAGAAATTTTTAAAAAAGGAGTTTAATTTTATATGAATATAACTGGCTTAATAGTCGAATACAATCCGTTTCACAACGGTCATATATATCATCTACAAAAGTCTTTAGAAAAAACAAACGCCGATGCATCAATCGCAGTTATGAGTGGAAATTTTATACAAAGAGGTGAACCTGCTTTATTCGATAAATTTTCAAGAGCAAAGGCTGCTGTTGAATCTGGTGTAGATTTGGTTGTAGAACTACCATCAATCTACGCATCTCAAAGTGCAGAACTTTTTGCCAAAGGATCTGTTTCTCTTTTAAATTCTCTAGGCTGTGTAAATTCAATTTGTTTCGGAAGTGAGGAGGGAAATATCGATGCTCTATATCTAATAGCCTCTATACTTTGCCTAGAGCCTCCGGAGTTTAAAGAAAAACTATCTTCATACCTAAGTGAAGGAATGTTATTCCCTACTGCTAGAAACAAAGCTTTATTTGATTATATAAATTCACCTAATTTTTCATTTGGGGATAACTTTAAAAATATAGATTTAACTGAGGAAAGGCTTAACGATATTCTGAGCTCTTCAAACAATATTTTAGGGATTGAATATATAAAGCAACTAATATCATTAAAAAGCGATATAAAACCATTTACAATAGGAAGAATTCACTCTGAATACAATTCAGAGGAGATATCTGGCAATATAAATTCTGCAACGGCTGTCAGAAAAAAACTTAATGAAATAATTTCTCATGTGGAAGCTAGTAATTCATCAGATGTCGATAGTTTAGTTGATGCAATAAAAAATTCTACAGATATAACCAACTCAATTCCAGAAACTACACTCAATATGATTACTTCAAATATAGAAAAAGGATTTTTCCCGATGTATCCAGAGTACTTCTTTGAAACACTTATTGCGACTATAATAAGAGATAAAAAAAATCTAGAATCATACTTTGACATTTCTGAGGGAATTGAAAACAAAATATTCAAATCGGCACTTGTAGCAAAAGATTACGACGAATTATTAAATTTGATAAAATCTAAAAGATACACAATGACTAGAATAAAAAGATGTTTAAACAACATCCTTTTAGGAATTACTAAAGACGATATGGAAACTGCTAAAAAAATAAATTACATTCCATACGTAAGAATACTGGCGTTCAACTCAAAAGGGCGAGAGATAATAAGAGAAATAAAAAAATCGTCTGAAATAAAAATAATAAACAAATTCTCAGAAGTAGAACACTTCATGGACGATGAAGAATTTAAATTTCTAATCGAAAACGACATAAAATGTACGGACATGTACAACACAATTTACTACAAAAAAAATAGATCCCTACTAAAAGGATCTACAGACTACTTTATAAAACCGATATACGTAAGATAAACTTTATTACAATATATTTTTTACCGTATCATCAAATTTACAAACTAAGGGCAAGAGATATAACTGCTCGTATGCGACAATACTGCAAGCGCCCCACAACTGCTAAATGTGTTACTCTAACAATGTGGGGCGCTGAAGCCTGGAGCCAAGAGCAGTTATACTCTTGCCCTTTTACTTATAAATTTGATGTGCAATGTGGACATCTAGTCGCATCTATTGCTATTTCAGTTTTGCAGAACGGACATACTTTTGTAGTAGGTGCTGCCTGTTCTTCTTCCTCTTTTTTCTTAATAGCTAACTTAGCAGAAAAACCATTCATTAGCTTGATTATTGCAAATAGTACTGCAGCCATTATCAAGAAGTTGATAACCGCTGTTATGAAGCTTCCATAGTTTAGAGTAACATCTCCAACTATATTCCATTTTAAATCACTAAAGTTCATTCCTCCAAAAATACCAAGTATAGGGTTTATAATATCAGTTACAAAAGAATTAACTATTCCTGTAAATGCACCACCTATAATAATCCCTACTGCCATATCCATTACATTTCCGCGGCTGATGAATTCTTTAAATTCCTTTAAAATCTGCTTCATATCAATTCTCCCTCTTCTTTTATTATATTTTTATATTATTTTTTTATAAAGTTAGCTTCGTTACCTAAAGAAATAGTCTGTTTTTCAGTTTCTTCCCCATTCTTATACTCAAACACAAGTTTATGCTGATTTAATAATTTTTTTATACCCGCATTATCAAGACCTTTAGTATATAGTATAAAGTCCTCATCATATCTATACACTCTGTCTATATCATTTTCACTAGATGTAGCATTTCCTGAAACATATCTCTGTATTGAATCTACAGTACCACATTTTCCTTTGAATGTAGGTATAGTCATCTTCATATCAGAATATTTATCGCTGTAGTTAGTATATACTGATATATTAACAACCTTAAACTCATCTCTGTTTATATTTCTACCTAACTGTTCGATTTCTATACTTTTAAATTCTTCTATGTTAGGTGTTGCAACATCCACCTCAACCTGTATATTAGGGTCTTTTGCTTCTTCATCAGTTTTTTTACATCCTGTCATTAAAACAGAAGAAAATACAACTGTAGAAGCAAGTAAAAGTGCTAATAGCTTCTTTTTCATTTTCTTAACCTCCAACAAATCTTTTTTATCAATTCTATTTAAATATTATAACATAAAAATTTTATTTGTATTGCTTATAGACAAATTTTTTATAAACTATCCATATTTATTAACAAAAAAGAGGCTAATGCAAATCTGCAACAGCCTCTGTGTAATCTAATTATTTGATTAGTTTGTGAAGTTATCGAAGTATCCCTGTATATGTACTATTGGAGTACCTTTATCTCCACTTCCTGAAGTAAGGTCACATAATGAACCTATAAGGTCAGTTAATCTTCTTGGAGTAGTACCCTGAGATACCATTTCTCCTACTAAATCATTATCTTTATTTTTTATGTATTCAGATATAGCGTCTTTTAATTCATCACCTTTTAAATCAGCGAAATCATTGTCTGCTAAGTATTTTAATTTAACTTCGTTTGGAGTTCCTTCTAAACCTGAAGTATAAGCTGGAGAAACTACTGGGTCAGCAAGTTCCCATATTTTTCCTACTGGATCTTTGAAAGCTCCATCTCCGTATACCATAACTTCTACGTTTTTACCAGTTCTTTCTTTGAACTGTTTCTGAACTTCTTCAACGAAATCTTTACAATCTCTTGGGAATAATTTTACAGTTTCTTCAGTTGATTTATTAGTTCCTAGTAATCCGTAGTTTTCATTGAATCCACTTCCGTTTACTGATTTAGTTAATATGTCATCAAGACCTATTACAACTTCAGCTCCTGCTTCTTTAAGTATTCTCTTAGTTCTTTTTCTTGTGTGTATATCACAAGTTAAAACATTTTTAGTGTAGTTTAATATAACTTTTGGGTTGTTAGCGAATATAACTTCTACTTCAGCCCCAGCTTCTCTTATTAATGAAGCATAGTAATCTACATAGTCAACACCTGTGAATGTGTGTTTATTTTCTCCAAATAATTCTCTATATTTTTCAAGAGTAAGTACATCTGAGTATGGGTTAACACCTTTTTCATCAAGAAGCTCTATATCAACTAAATGATTTCCAACTTCATCAGATGGGTAGCTTAGCATAAGAACTACTTTTTTAGCTCCTCTAGCTATACCTTTTAAGCATATAGCGAATCTATTTCTACTTAATATAGGGAATATAACACCTATTGTTTCTCCACCTAACTGAGCTTTTACATCTTCAGCTATATCATCTATTTTTGCATAGTTGCCCTGTGCTCTAGCTACTATTGCTTCTGTAACAGCTACAACGTCTTTATCTCTCATTTCATAATTTTCGCTTTTAGCTGCATCTAATACAGATTCTACTACTATTGTTGCTAGATCGTCTCCTTCTCTTATGATTGGAGCTCTTACTCCTCTAGAAATTGTTCCTACTTTTCTCTCCATATTGGTATCACCTTTCTTTATATAAATTAATTGGTTTTAACAAATTTATCGTAAAATTTTATATCTATTAATAAACAATCCTTAACTAGTATATAAAAAAATTAGGTTAATGGCAAATATTTTTTTGATTTTTACTTAAATTCTTCGCGATTTTTTCTAATTTCGTCTAAAATAGTGACTATATGCTCTTCAACTTCAGATAAAAGTTCGTCAGCATACTCAGCAGTACCAACTTTTATTTCTTCAGAAACAGCTTTTGCATTGCTGATTATTTTATGTGCTTTTTCTTCTGCTTCTAAAACAGGTTTGCTGCTATTTATATAATCGTTTACAGCATCTTCTGTATCTAGTCTTATTTCTTCAGCCTCAGCCTTAGCATCTTCTATTATTTCTACTGCTTTCTTTTCAGCATCGTCTAACATTTCCTGAGCTTCAGCTATTGCTCTGTTCATTATATCTTTACTTTCTTCGGCTACACTCTTAGCCTGTTCAAGTTCTCTTGGAAGAGCTCTTTTTATATCGCTTATTATATCTAGTGCATCCTGTCTTTCTATACTACACTTGTGAGAATTAAACGGTACTGAAGAAGCCTCCTGAATAAGAAACTCTAATTCTTTTATAAGGTCTATTATGTGTGAATCTTCTATATGCATACTATATCTCCTTTCTATCCATCTTAATTTTTAATTCTTTTAGCACCTGTTCTGGAACCAAATTCTGTATATCTGCTCCAAAAGATAGTACCTCTTTTATAAGTGAAGAGCTTATGAAAGAAAATTTAGTATTGCTTGGAAGGAAAATAGTCTCTATAGATGAATCTAGTTCTCTATTCATATGAGCCATCTGTAATTCGTAGTCTACATCTGCAGCACTTCTTATTCCTCTGACTAATGCATCTATTCCATTCTGCTCGCAATATTTTACAAGTAACCCATCAAATGAGATTACTTTTACATTGTCTAAGTCAGATGTACAGTCCTCTATTAATTTTATTCTCTCTTCTAAAGTAAATAATGCTTTTTTATTAGGATTTATTAATATCCCTACTTGAAGCTCTCCAAAAAGTTTTGACGCCCTTCTTATAATATCTAAATGACCATTTGTAATAGGGTCAAAACTACCAGCAAAAATAGCTTTTTTCACATTACATTTATTCATCGCTATCCTCCACACTTAGCTTATAAAAACTAAGTACTGTTATTCCATATTTTTTTTCCTTTACCTTGACTATATTTCCTATCTCGTCTGGTAGCTCATCTTTTTTATCATGCTCTACCACAATCACTCCATCCTCAGAAAGTATCTGGTTCTTATCTATTCTTTCTATACAGTCTACAAAAAGTCCTTCATAATATGGCGGATCTAGCATAATTATATCAAATTCTTGTTTTTTAATACACATATCAGATATAACATTTTTATAATCCTTATTTATTACTGTACTTTCCTGCTCAACTCTAGCCTTTTTTATATTAGACTGAATTATCTTTATACTTTCCTTACTCAAATCTGAAAATACGCAATGTTCAGCCCCTCTAGATAGACATTCTATCCCAAGCGAACCCGATCCTGCAAAAAGGTCTAAAACATTTGCATCCATCACGTATGAATTTATTATATTAAAAAGTGATTCTTTTACTCTATCAGTTGTAGGTCTTACACTCTGATCCTTAGGTGGATTAAGTTTCAATCCCCTAGCTTTTCCAGAAATAACTCTCACGTTTTTCTCCTTTCAATTCAAATTATCATATCTATTATTATATCATATAGTAACTACTATTGTATTGATATAAATTAATTCATAGTTATATCTTTTTCTATTTTATCTTTAAATTTAGATTCTATTTCTCTTTTCAATCCTCTATATTCTTTAAAATCTAAAGTAGGATCTTCTCCAATTATAATTCTAGCCTCTTGCTGCACAGTCTTTAGTATTTTCATATGCTTAAATAAATTTGCAACTTTAAGCTCCGGAACACCGTGCTGCATAGTTCCAAAGAATTCTCCAGGACCTCTTATCTCTAAGTCCTTCTCAGAAATTTTAAATCCATCGTTAGTTTCTTCCATTATGTTCATTCTTTTTCTACAAACTTCACTATTTGATCCATAGATTAAAACACAATAAGATTGATGTTTTCCTCTACCAACACGCCCTCTAAGCTGATGTAACTGCGCAAGTCCAAATCTCTCTGCGTTTTCTATAATCATAAGAGTTGAGTTTGGCACATTTACCCCAACCTCTATAACCGTCGTTGACACAAGGATATCTAATTCGTTGTTTTTAAATGCTGTCATAATAGTATCTTTTTCAGATGGTTTCATCTTTCCATGAAGTAGCCCAACTCTTAAATCCGGGAAGAAATCTCTTTTTATTTCTTCAGCAGTTTCTGTAGCAGAAGTTATATCTAAAGTTTCACTTTCCTCCACAAGTGGACAGACTATATAAACCTGTCGTCCCTTGTCTACCTCTCTTCGCACAAGTGAGTTGTACACCTTACCTCTTTTTTTCTTTTCGACAGCTATTGTTTCTATAGGCTGTCTTCCTGGTGGAAGCTCGTCTATTATAGAAATATCCAAATCTCCATAAAGTATTAGCGCAAGAGTTCTCGGAATTGGAGTGGCTGTCATAACAAGTATATCTGGACTTTCACCCTTAGAAGATAATTTTCCTCTCTGTCTAACCCCAAAACGATGCTGCTCATCTGTTATAACAAGTCCGATATTTTTAAACTCAACATTATCTTCAATAAGTGCGTGAGTCCCTATAAGAATATCTATCTCTCCATCTTTAGCCCTCTGTAATATACCTTCCTTTTGTTTTTTAGTAACACTTCCTGTTAATAGCTCTACATTTATTCCAATATCTTCAAATGTTTCTGTAAACGACTCATAATGTTGCTGTGCAAGTATCTCAGTTGGAGCCATAAGCGCACCTTGATATCCATTAAACACACACTCAGCAAGTGCTAGAAGTGCGACAACCGTCTTACCACTTCCGACATCTCCCTGTACAAGTCTATTCATAACTTTTTCTGAGCACATATCGTCAATTATTTCATTTAAAGCTCTATTCTGCGCTCTTGTAAGGCTAAATGGCAATGACTTAAGCACCTCATCTAATCTCTGATTTCTTTTGAATAATATACCTTTTTCATCGCTACTTCCACCCTTGTACATAAACAGTCCAAGCTGTAGTACCAATAATTCTTCAAAAATTAATCTGTATAGAGCAATTTTTAAAGACTCTTTATCTTTTGGAAAATGAATATTTTTAATTGCATATTCTATTCCACACAATCTATATTTCTTTAAAATATATTCCGGCATATATTCTGGTATTTTTATATCCTTACTTTCAAATACCATCCTAACCGTATTCATAATATCTTTATTTGTAACACCATAGCTAAGTGGATAAACTGGCACTAACTTTCCTATATTTTTAGGTGATGCGGATAAGTATTCTAGTTCACACGAATTAAGCTCTACAAATCTACCATTTTTCTTTACCTTTCCAAATGCTAGTATACTATCTCCTACTCTAAAAGTATTTTTTATATACTCCCTATTGAAAAAAGTAAGCTTTGCAAATCCTGTATCGTCCTTTACATCTATTCTAGTTATCGTCATCCCTTTTTTAGGTGTATAGCTCTCTATATTTGTTATCAGCGCCTTTACAGTCACTTTTTCTTCATCTTCAAGCTGAGCAATTTTTTTGATTACACTTCTATCTTCAAACTGTCTTGGAAAATAATAAAGTAGATCTTTTATCGTATAAATTCCAAGTTTATTCAATTTTTCTGCTTTTTTAGGACCTATTCCCTTAACATACTGTATGCTCTCATTTATTACTCCGAACAAATTTATCACCTGCCTAAATTTTTATTCTTCTTAGAGCAAAATAAATCAAAAAAAATCCTGTACAACATATATCTCAGTCATACAGGATTGATTTACTTATTTTTATTCAACTGATATTAGGTAGTAGTAAAGAGGCTGTCCACCGTAGTAAAGTTCTACATCTATGTCCTCGAATTTTTCTTCTAATTCTCCTCTTAACTCCTCAGCCTGTTCTTCTGTAACATCTTCACCGTAGAATAATGTTATTATAGCTGAATCTTCATCAACCAATTTTTCTACTAGTTTCTTTGCTACTTCATCAACTTCGTCACCAGCTGCAATCATTTCTTTTTCAGCAATACCGATTATATTACCTTCTCTTATTTCTATTCCATTCATTACAGTATCTCTAACTGCAAAAGTAACCTGTCCTGATTTTACATAGCTTAATGCTTCTAGCATGTTAGCTTCATTTTCTTCAGCTGTAGCTTCTGGATTAAATCCTACAAGTGCACTTACAGCCTGTGGAATATTTTTAGTAGGTATTACTATTATATTTTTATCGCTAAGTTCTTTAGCCTGATTAGCTGCCATTATTATATTGCTGTTGTTTGGTAATATGAATATATTCTTAGCATGTATTTTGTCTATTGCTTTCATGAAATCTTCAGTACTTGGGTTCATAGTCTGCCCACCTTCGATTACATGGTCAACACCAAAATCTTTAAATATGCTAGCTAATCCATCACCCATAGAAGTAGATATGAATGCAAATTCTTTTTCTTCTACTGGTTCTTCGTATTCAGCGTTTTCTGCAACACCTTCAAGTATATTTTCATGCTGCATTCTCATATTTTCTATTTTTATTGTTAATAACTGTCCGTATTTTAATGCTTCCTGAAGTACGTTACCTGGTTCGTTAGTATGAACGTGTACTTTTATAACACCTTCATCTCCAACTACTGCTAAACTATCTCCATATCCTAGCATTATATCTCTTATTCCAGCATCGTCTATTTTATCTGATTCTAATATAAATTCAGTACAGTATCCGAATTTTATATCTTCTGTAGATGTAGTATCTGCTGATGATAGAGATACATTTTTAAGTTCTGCTTTTTCTGCTGTTGCTGGAACTACTGCTTTTCCAACTATTGCAAGATAGAACCCTTCTAATATAAGTGTTAACCCTTTACCACCTGAGTCTACAACCCCAGCGTCTTTAAGGTTTTTAAGTAGGTTAGGAGTATTTTCTAATGATACATTAGCTTCTCTAACTACTTTTCCTAAGAATTTTTCAATATTATTTTCTCTCTTAGCTAATTTAACCGCATATTCAGCAGTTTCTCTTATAACTGTTAGTATAGTACCTTCTACTGGTTTTATAACAGCTTTGTAAGCAGTATCTGAACCACCTTTTAAAGCTTTTGCTAAATCCACAGTTGAAAGTTTTTCTTTACCTTCAACAGATTTTCCTATACCTCTGATTATCTGTGATAATATAACCCCAGAGTTACCTCTAGCACCCATTAAAGATCCTTTTGATAACGCCTTTGCTATTTTAGTTATATCGTCTTCTCCTACTTTTTCTAATTCCTTCATTGCATAAGATATAGTAAGTGACATATTTGTACCAGTATCTCCATCTGGAACTGGGAATACATTTAGTTTATCTACTAAATCTTTACTATTCTGAAGATTATTAGCACCCGAAACAAACATTTCTCTGAATGCTTTGGCTTTTATATATTCGGTCATTTTTTTCCTCCTATTTTACTCTTATACCCTGTACATTTATATCTATTTTAGTTACTTTAACTCCGATTAATTTTTCGACTGTGTATTTTATCTTATCTATTATATTGTTAGCAACTGTAGATATATTAATTCCATACTGCATTATTACGAAAAGTTCTATTTCGACAGAATTATCTTCAGTTTCTTCTACTTTTACACCTTTTGTCGCATTTTCACCCTTTAAAAGTTCAACTATTCCTTTAGTTCTTGATGCAAGTCCAACTAGCCCATAACTTTCCATAGCTGCTCTATATGCAACCTGTGCTATTACATGCTTATCTATTTCTATACATCCGTATTCATTTATTATTTTTGCGGTCATGGTTCTGAACCCCCTCTTAAAAGTTTTTTGCCGATTATTATTTTCACTCGGCATAAATACATAAAGTATCTATTTTCTAGTCGATATAAACAATATGATACTATAATCTGGTTATAAATTAAACCTATATAGCATATAATAATCTAACTTTAACAATAATATCAAGTCTTTTTATCAAATAAACTTTTTTATTTTTACAAATTAGAAAACTTTTTGTTTACATTATCAGCATTTATATATATAATTTTATATGATAAATAGATATTCTTCAATATCTTCAAAAGAAATATATTTTTTTCTTGCAAAACTTTGTTGTTTATGATATTATAAATATGTTTTTAGTCTTTAAATAGTTATTTATTTTTTAAGGAGGTGCACGGTAAATGTCAAGAGTATGTAGCGTATGTGGTAAAGGTAAACATTCAGGAAACACAGTATCACACTCAAATAAACACAACAAAAGAACTTGGTCTGCAAACTTAAGAACTGTTAGAGTTGTAGAGAACGGAACTCCAAAAAGAGTTAAAGTTTGTACAAGATGCCTACGTTCTGGAAAAGTTGAAAGAGCTTAATTAAAATTTTGTTCGTGAGATCAAAGGTCTACCAAAAAGGGTAGACCTTTTTTTATTGCTTAATATATGGAAAAGAGTGAAGAAATATGTCATTTCCTTACACGCACGTCGAAGCCTGGAGAGAAGTTTGTCTATGACTTCAATCCCCGAGAGATATTAACCTATAAATTTTGATTTAACCACTCTAATTAAGAAAGAGATTTATAGTAGATTAGACAAAAAAATAGCTGTTGCAAATTATTGCAACAGCTACATTTTTTATTCATTGATTGTTACTGAGTCTTCTCCATCAATTTCTGATAGTTTTACAGATATAAATTCATTTTTTGATGTCGGTACGTTTTTTCCTACGTAATCAGCTCTTATTGGTAGTTCTCTGTGTCCTCTGTCAACAAGTACAGCAAGCTGTATTGCTTTAGGTCTACCATTATCTATTATATAGTCTAACGCTGCTCTTACAGTTCTTCCTGTGTAAAGAACATCATCTATAAGTACAACAGTTTTTTTGTCTATGTCAAAAGAAGTATTGTCGTCGCTTAAGTTACCTTCTACTCTTCTTTCGCTTATATCATCTCTGTATCTACTTATATCTATATCGCCAACTGGTAGCAATTTACCTTCTATTTCTTCTATTTTTAGCTGAACTCTCTTAGCTAGAGGAATTCCTCTAGTCTTTACTCCAACAAGAACAAGGTCTTCTATCCCCTTATTTTTTTCTATTATTTCATGACTTATTCTAGTTATAGCCCTCGCCATAGCTTTTTCATCCATTAACTGAGCCTTTTCTATCATATCAAACTCTCCATTCCGAAAATATTTAATCAAATAATCTTACTTAAATATTAATTTCTTATATTATTTTCTTAATTTCTCCAACAGCTTCTGGAAATAATCCGGTAGCTCTGAATCAAATTCTATGTATTCCTTTGTCGTAGGATGTATAAATCCTAATTTTTTAGCATGAAGTGCCTGACCATTTAATTTTATCTTTGAATTTTTAGGTCCGTACACTGGATCCCCTACAAGTGGATGATTAATAGACATCGCATGTACTCTTATCTGATGAGTTCTTCCCGTTTCAAGCCTAGCTCTGACGTGCGTATATCCATTAAATCTTTCAATCACCTCAAAATGAGTCACAGCTCTTTTTCCATTTGGAACGATAGCCATCTTTAATCTATCTTTAGGATTTCTCCCTATTGGTCTATCAACTGTAACATTATCTTCTTTAAATACACCGTGGCAGATAAATTCATACTCTCTCGTTATAGAGTGATCCTTTAGCTGCTCAGCAAGACAATTATGTGCATTGTTGTTTTTTGCAATCATAAGTATCCCAGAAGTGTCTTTATCAATTCTATGTACTATCCCCGGTCTTATAACACCATTTATAGAAGAAAGATTTCCTTTACAATGATATAAAATAGCGTTAACCAAAGTACCCTCGTAGTTTCCAGGCGCAGGATGAACTACCATCCCCTGAGGTTTATTTACTATTATAATATCATCATCCTCATATACAATTTCTATTGGTATATCCTGTGGTACAACCTCCAAAACCTTAGGCTTTGGAATTTCTATCACAATCTTATCTTCCTCTTTTACAAGATATTTAGCTCTTTCAATTTTTCCGTTTACAGTTACCTTTTTATCTTTTATTATCTTCTGAATATAGCTCCTAGACATATCGACGAACTGGTCCGCAAGATAAACATCTAGTCTATCCCCTTCCTCGTCTTCTTCTACTAAAAATTCTCTTATCTCCTCGCAGCTAACATCAGATAATTTTTCTTCATTTATATTATCTAACATCTTACCTCCTATTAAACACAGTTTCTAATTTACTCCTTCGAATCCGAATACTTCCATATATAGAAGCACAGCAATATTGTTCCACATACAACAAGAATATCGGCAAAATTAAAAACATACTGCCAAATTATTCTAAAATCAAAATAATCCACAACAAATCCCAGTCTAAGTCTGTCTATTAAATTACCTATCGCCCCAGAAACAATCATTATAATAGACGCTTTCCCAATTATGTTTATTTTTTCCTTATTCTTATGTAGCCAATAAAGTCCGATTACTGTAGCAAGTCCAGCTATTATCACAAATATAATCTGGTTATTCTGAAGCATTCCAAATGCTGCTCCTCTATTTTCTACATAAGTTAGATGAAACACACCATCTATAACAGGTATACTTCCTTTTTCTTTAAGTACATTTAAAACTCCGTACTTTATCGCCTGGTCAATACCTATCAAAATGGCAATTATTACTTCATATATCAAAAAACCACCCCTATTTTTAGTTATTATACTTTCATACATAGTTATACATATTCTATTATATCACAATAGCATATTACTTTATTATTTGTTTTTTATATTTGACATTGATTTTTTTATAACATTTTCTTGATAATTTCTTGACACTTTTATAATTAAATTGTATAATTTATTTATAGATTGAAAATAACAGATTAACCTAAATATAATATAAATTGTTAATCTTTGATTCTACTTTCCCCAAAAGTAGTAATAACCTTACCCTTTTGATGAGCTTCGATGGCTCATTTTTTTTACGCAAATTTACTTCCTACAAAAACTATGTACAAAAATAAGGACTTGATTCAGTTAAAAATTTTAATCGAAAACAAGTCCTCTTTTTACTATTAAAATATTAAATTCGTCAATCTATTAATATTTTCTTTCTAAGAAACCAACTTTTTTGTATACTTTTCTAAGAGTTTTTCTAGCTTTTGCTTCAGCTTTTTTAGCTCCTTCACAGTATATTTTTTCAAGATATTCTTTATCTTCTAATAGAGATAAGTATTTCTGTCTCATAGGTTCTAATACGCTTATTATAACTTCAGCAGTATCTGCTTTAAATTCTCCGTATCCTTTACCTTCGTACATTTTTACTATCTCATCTATTGATTTTCCTGATAATGCTGAGTATATATCAAGAAGATTTTTTATACCTGGCTGTTCTGGTGAATATCTTACCACACCTTCAGAGTCAGTCACGCATTTTTTAATTTTTCTTCTTATTGTATCTGGATCATCTTCAAGAAGTATAAATCCATTTACATTTTCATCAGATTTACTCATTTTTTTAGTAGGATCCTGTAAGCTCATTACTCTTGCTGCTTCTTTTGGATAATATCCTTCTGGTATTTTGAATGTATCTGAATATCTATTGTTAAATCTATTTGCTAAATCTCTAGCTAATTCAAGGTGCTGTTTCTGGTCATCACCAACAGGTACTAAATCTGTCTGGTAAAGAAGTATATCAGCTGCCATTAAAACAGGATATGTAAATAAACCTGCATTTAAGTTAGCTTCAGATTTCCGCGCTTTATCCTTGAACTGAGTCATTCTGTTTAACTCACCCATGTATGTCATTGTATTTAATACCCACATTAATTCAAGATGTTCTTTAACATGTGACTGTATAAATATAATATTTTTTTCTGGATCTAGTCCACAAGCTATATACTGAGCTAATAATTTTTTAGCATTTTCTCTAAGAACTTTTGGCTCCTGAGGAACTGTTATAGCGTGTAAATCTACAACACTAAAGAAACATTCGTATTCGTCCTGAAGTTTTGTCCAGTTTTTTATTGCTCCTAGGTAGTTACCTAATGTCATTTTTCCTGATGGCTGAGCACCACTAAATATTACCTTTTTTTCGCTCATCGTAATCCCTCTTTCTATTTTAGACTTATATATTTTCAAATTTTAAAATTATATTGTTTCAAGCATATCCATAACTATATTTGCTGAAGTAACGGCAGCTTTTTTAGAGAATTCTTCAAAAGTAACATCTGCACTTCCGTCAGCTTTATCAGACATAGCTCTTATTATAACGTATGGAGTTTTGTTTAAGTAGCAAACATGAGCCATTGCAGCTCCTTCCATTTCACAGCAGAATCCACCGAAGTCGTTTACTAATTCGTTTTTAGTTTCCATATCTGCAACGAATAAATCTCCAGTAGCTATTCTACCTTTCATAACATTGTGTCCTTTATTTTCTTTAACTGCTGCATCAAAAGCTGCATTTATTAATCTTTCGTCAGCTTTAAATTCTGAGCAATCCATTCTTGGTATAGTACCTTTTGGATCACCAAATGCTGATGCATCCATATCGTATTCTATTGCATCTGTTGAAATTACTATATCATTTACGTCTAATTCGTCATTTAATGCACCTGCAACACCTATATTAACAAGAGCTTCTGCACCAAATTCGCTTATTAATATCTGAGTACACATAGCAGAGTTTACTTTCCCAACTCCACATTTAACAACTATTACGTCTTTTCCTCTTAATTTTCCAACGTAGAACTCAAGTCCTGCTTTATCTACTTTTTCTTCTAATTCTATTTTTTCAAGAAGTAATGCTACTTCTTCTTCCATTGCACCTATTATTCCTATCTTGTTCATAATATCCTCCTAAAATTAATTTTTCCAATAAAAAAACGCCCTCGTGTTAAAAAACACTAGGACGATATTACCGCGGTACCACCTAAATTATACACTTATCGTGTATCTCTCAAACTGCGTAACGTGCAGTGACGGTTCGGCTACTATAATTCACCTATCTCCTCGTGGACCCATTCACCGAATCTATTTATGCTGCAATCTCAGCTACTTGCAACTCTCTGTATCAAACTCAACTCGACTACTCTCTCCAGTCTTAGGATTTACAATTTAAAATTTTCTATATTTTTATCATACAAGCAATCTTTTTTTATGTCAAGAAAATAAATTTAAATTTTATCTAAATTTCCAAAGGAATTTTCTTCTTTCCATAGAATATATAAATAAACCAAAATTAATATAATTTGGTTAAAATCAAAATAAATTTTACCTATAAAAGGGGGACAAGATTATGATAGTAACTACAACACCATCAGTAGAGGGATACAAAATAGTTGAGTATAAAGGAATAACTTACGGAGAAGTTGTTTCAGGGGTTAACTTCTTCAAAGACTTTGCAGCTGGATTATCTAATATATTCGGTGGAAGATCAAATTCTTACGAAGACGAATTAAAAAATGCCAGAGAAAAAGCTCTTGAAGAATTAGAAGGAAGAGCAGCTGCAAAAGGTGCAAATGCAGTTGTTGGAGTTGACACAGACTATGAAGTACTAGGTGCTGACAATGGAATGCTAATGGTAACAGTATCTGGGACAGCAGTAGTAATAGAGAAAATATAATAGAAAGGGCAAGAGTGTAACTGCTCCTTGCTCCAGGCTTCATCTTATATACTTACTTACAGGTTAAGCTAAAAACAAATTTAAACTTAATAAAATTTAATTATACAGAAAAAGGTTGTTACAAAATTTGTAGCAACCTTTTTTGTAAACTATTTACTTTCTTCATAAGTTTTTCGTTGGAATAATTTATTGTATAAAAGAAGAGGGTTATAGCAAAAACTACGACAATCTACAGACGCCATGCAACATATAAATGTGTTACATATATGGGCATGGCGTCGAAGCCTGGAGTGTTTTTGCTATACCCTCTTCTTTGCTATATTATATTATTCCTTTCATTGCTAGTACTAGCATTACACATGTTACTATTACAAGTACTGCTACAGCCATTACACCTGGATGTACTATCATTTTTGGTGCATCTTTAGCTTCTGATTTTAGAACAGTTCTTCTAAGTGCAGATACTATTGGTTTATATATTAATAAGATTATAGCTGAATCTATTCCACCTTTTATTAAGTTGAACGGCATTATCGCTGGAACTAAAAGTTTTACAACTTCTGCTCTTGGAATTCCCATGTATATTGGTGTTACTAAGTAGTTCCATAAAACCATTACAACTGTAAGAAGTATTGTACCAGATACTAAACCTATTATTGAACCTCTTAAAGTTCTATCTTTTTTGTATATAAAAGCTGCAGTACAAGAAAACGCACAAATAGAAATTATATTCATTACAAGTCCTATTATTCCATCTTCACTTATAGTTAAAAATTCGATAAACGCTGTTACTACTGCTACCATCAATGACATGAACGGTCCCCAAATAAATCCACCTATTGTTATAATTACGTTCTTTGGATCATACTCTAAGAATAATACCATTGGTATTCTTATGAATAATACCACTGCAAATGCCAGTGCACTAAGCATTGCCACCCTTGTCATTGTTTTTGTCTTGCTTTCCATCATCTTTCATCACTCCTAAAATTTAAAATAAAAAACACCTGATAGACTAAGTGTCTTTCAGGTGTTGTAACTCTCTATTATAAAAATATCTTTTGATTATTAGTATGTAAAATATATCCTAAATAGGATTTATTTTGCACAATAAAAAATCTAACTAATAGATAATTATTAACACATCTTCTCTCATCCAGACTATACTGTCGGTTTTGGAATTTCACCAAATCCTGAATTGAACTTCTGCCAATTCCTGCGCTTAAAGAAACGCTCGCGGACTATACCGCCGGTCGGGAATCTCACCCTGCCCTGAAGACATCTTAACTAATTCAGTTGTCTATTATTAAATTAACACAAATAAAAAATAAAATCAATACCATATTGACTTTATTGACTAACAAACATATAATCAAATTATAGTGATTTATACCCCTACTAGGTATATTAAGTATTAAAACTTGGAGGATAAATATATGAAAAAAATAATAAAAATAGATGGCATGGGATGCCAGCACTGTGTAAATAGAATAACTGAAGCACTTTCTGCTATAGATGGTGTAGAAGTATTAGAAGTTAGCTTAGAGGACAAATCTGCAACTGTTGACGTAGAAGAATCAATAACTGATGAAATTTTAATGGAAGCTATAGATGAAGAAGGATTTGAACCTATAGAATGTTTCTTAGCATAATAAATTTGATCACCAATTTAATAATCATAAATAAAAAAGAGCTTTTATCTCCATATAAGATTAAGCTCTTTTTTATGTTTTACACCATACAAATTTAATCCTTTATATATCCCTACTCAAACCAAGCAACCGCCCTAACTGGTGCACCATCGCTATTTTCTACTTTTAACGGACAACAACTAAAATTAAAAATTTTATCTCCACAAAGTTCAAGATTTTTTAGATTTTCAATATTTACAATATCCTTATCTTTAAACAACTTCTTATGTCTTGTAAGTTTTTCATCTGAAACAGGATCTATCCCTATCGTATCAAATCCAATTCCTTTATAATTTCCATTAAGCACATAATCTAAAACTTCATCGTTCACACATGGATAATCTCCAAAATATTTATCAGTTCCCCAATATTTATCCCAACCAGTGTTGAACAATAAAAAATCAACTTTCTCAGCTTTTTTACCGTATTTCAAAATACAGTCTAATGTAATATCCTCGCCTTCATTTAAATCTCTACAATCTATCACAAGTCCTTTTCCTATAAACTGGCTCGCAGGAAACTCGTCTAAAGTCGTTCTATCTGGATATATATGTGCTGGTGGATCCATGTGAGTCCCTACATGAGAATATATACTAATAGAAGTTTCCCTAAAACCATCTTTTTCATAATTACTTGTGTTAATTAACTTTGGCATTTCTGTACCTGGAAAAACTGTCATTTCTTCTTTTATTGTATAAGTTAAATCTATTGCTTTCATACTCTTCACCTCTTAATACTCTAGCTTGATTATCATTTTAATTATATCATATACAAAATTTTTAATTATATAATAAAAAGTAGGATGAACAAATTATCTCTCAAAGCTCATCACTTATTCGATAATCGCCATCCTACTTTTCTAAAACAACTTATTTAATTTTTACTTTCCTGCTTACTTTCTTCTTTCTTTAAATTTCTCTCATTCTTAAAAGTAAGCACTACCTTGAATAAATCTCCATCTGAGCTTACCTTCATCTTACCGTCCTGAAGCTCTGTGAAGCTCTTAGCTATTGCAAGCCCAAGTCCACTTCCCTCAGTATTTCTCGATTTATCCCCTCTAACAAATCTTTCTGTTAGATTTTCAACATCGCAGTTTAATTCCTCTGCTGAAATATTCTTAAACTCTATCTCTGTATTTTCTGCATCTCTCTTAACATTTATATACACTCTAGTATATGGCATTGAGTATTTTGATATATTAGATATTAGATTTGAGAATATACGGAAAGTTCTCATACTATCTAATTCTAGTATTACCTTTTCTTCTGGGAAATTGCCCCTAACCTCTAAGTGAGCTGCATTTAATTTATCCTCAAGCTCTACTAAAGTCTGTTTTATTAAAGATACAACGTCAACCTTCATAGGATTCATT
>SAMEA3387505__coassemble_798_pt1 | contig 20831 bp, 18 predicted proteins | sample SAMEA3387505__metabat2_low_PE_010 | metagenome-assembled genome bin SAMEA3387505 (sample SAMEA3387505) | Felis catus | biome: Faeces | place: United Kingdom | collected 2012
ATGATATAAAGCTTATTGCAGTTACTAAGACTGTTGATGTTGATAAGGTTGAGGAGGCTATAGCAGCAGATGCTTTAGATGCTGGAGAAAATAAGCCTCAGGAGTTAGCTAGAAAGTATGAGGTTTTAGGAGATAAGATTAGATGGCATCAGATTGGTTCATTACAGACAAATAAGGTTAAATATATAATAGACAAAGTTTGTATGATACATTCTTTAGATAGAGAAGGGCTTGCTGAGGAGATTGATAAGAGAGCAAGTAAAATAGGTAGGGTGATTGATTGTCTTGTTCAGGTGAATATTTCTGGAGAAGAGAGTAAACACGGCATGTCTAGAGAAGAAGTAGAGCCATTTGTTAGATTAGTAGCTGAAAAATATCCCAATATAAAGATAAAGGGACTTATGACAATGGCGCCATTTGACGCTGAGAGAGATGAGATAAGAAAAGTATTCAGAGATCTTAAAGAGCTTTCTGATGAAATAAATAATATGAATATAGGAAATGTTGAGATGAAAGAGCTTTCTATGGGTATGACAAATGATTTTGAAATAGCTGTAGAAGAGGGAGCTACAATGGTTAGAGTCGGAACTGCTATATTCGGAAAAAGAAATTACAACAAATAACAAAGTAAATTGGAGGACAGTAACATGGCAAAAATAATCGATAAAATGAAGAATATATTCAGTGATGATGACGATTTAGATTACGATGAATATGAAGGTGATGAATACGAATATGATGATGTAGAGGAAGAAGAGGAAGTTGAAGAAACTGAAGATTACAGTGCTCTACCATCTAATCCTAAAATAGGAAAAGTAATCGACTACCCAGCAGGAGGACATATGAAAGTTGTTATATATGCTCCTAAAATATACGACGAAGCAACTCAGATAGCAGATGCTTTAAAACAGAGAAAAACAGTAGTTGTAAACCTAGATGGAGTATCATCTCCACAGGTTAAAAAATCTATATTCGACTTCTTAAATGGGGCAGTTTATGTATTAGATGGAGATATCCAGAAAGTTGCTGGATCAATATTCATACTTGCTCCAAATAATGTTGATATAGATGCCAGTGTGAAAAAAGAACTAGAAAGTAGAGCGCTTTTCCCTTGGCAGAAATAATAACAAAATAATATAGATGAAAGTGGGAATGCTAATGCATACATTAAGGATAGCTATAGCCTATCTTCTTGATATAATTTCATGGATAATAGTGGTTAAAAGCTTATTTACATGGGTTCCATCTCTTATGGAAACAAAGTTATATCAGATAATGGACGAAATAACAGAGCCAATAGAAGGTCCTATAAGAAGAATACTTTACAAAAATTATTCAGGTCCTGTAGATTTTTCGCCTGTTATAGCGATAATAATACTGATATTCTTGAAAGGACTAGTTCTGTAAGATGGATAAAATAAGACTTACTAACCACATAAAAGATATAGAATTAAAGAACAAGATGTTCAAATTGATAGATAAGGCTAATACCTGTCTAAAGAATTATGAAGCAAAGAGTACCGAGTTTATGAATCCGTTTGAGATAAAGAATGCTATGGATATAATAAATTCGGAGTCTGATTTGAAGTATCATTCTGATGGAGGATATGAAGGGGCTGAGAGAAGTGTATTATCTATATACCCATTTTATATGGAGTATGAGGATATTGAGCAGCCTATAAAATTCATACAGATTGATGGAAATTTCAAATTCAGAAGTGTATCTCATAAAGATTATCTAGGTTCTCTTTTAGGGCTTGGAATAAAGAGAGAAAAGATAGGCGATATATTAATTCACGAAGATTTTTGTCAGGTTGTAGTTAGCAGCGATATATGTGATTATATTGTTATGAACCTCACAAAAGTTGCTACAAATTCTGTAAAAGTAAAGGAAATAAATCGAGAAGAATTAAAGACTTCAGAAAAGAAATACAAAGATATCTCGTTTACAGTATCTTCAGATAGACTAGATTGTGTAATAAGTGGAATATACAATATTTCTAGACAGGAAAGTCTAAAGTACATAAATGCGGAGAGAGTCCATTTGAATTATGAAAAGATAACATCTGCATCAAAGACGGTATCTTCAGGAGATCTTATTTCAGTAAGGGGAAAAGGAAGATCTGAAGTTGTTGAAATAGGCGGGGAGACCAGAAAAGGAAGAACTAGAGTAAAAGCTAGAATAATATTATAGTTGAGGAGAAGATAATGATAACACCACAGGAGATAGAAGAAAAAGTTTTTAAAAAATCTATGAGAGGATTCAACTGTGAAGAAGTTGATGAATTTTTAGATGATTTAAGAGTAGATTATGAAAATCTTATAAGAGAAAATGAATCTCTTAAAGAGAGAGTTAGAATGTACAGCGAGCAGTTAAATAAATACACAAACATAGAGGATACTTTAAAAGAAACTCTTATAACAGCTCAGACAGCTGCAGAAGATACTACATCTGCTGCAAATAAAAAAGCTAGAATAATAGTAGAAGAAGCTGAATTTATGGGAAAACAGAAAATAGACGAAGCTACAAGCAGAGTTATCGAAATCAGAAAAGAATACGATAATCTTACTGCTGAATTTAAGATGTTCAAAAATAAATTCAAATCACTTCTAGAAAGCGAAATAAAAAATATAGACGAAATATGCTCTAATATAGATACTGGACTTGCAAGTCAGTATGAATGGAGAACTGCTATGGATAGTTATGAAGATGAAAGATTTGATATAGATGATACTTTTGGCGCAACTGGAGCAATGGATGATGAAGAAGAATATCATTCTGATGAGGAACGAACTTCTCCAGAAGACATATTCAATCTATAAAAAAATATTATAAATAATATTGAATTTAGAGATAATATAGAATTATCTGAAAAAAATAAAAAATAACTATTGACTAAAATTAGTTTTTGGTATAAACTTTCAAAGTATAGAAAACAAAATCTTTAAAGGCTATGATGAAGACAGTAGACTCATGATTTTATTTTTACAGAGAACCGGATTAGCTGAGAACCGGCAAAATATACTGAGTTGAATATCACTTCGGAGCTGAAGGCTGAAAGATTTATCCTATTTGGATTTATCAAATAAGTTATTCCGGTAATGTGCCGTTATACAGTAGAGTGTCGTATAGATAATTTTTAAATCTATCTATGCGGAATTAGGGTGGTAACGCGAGCAACTCGTCCCTTTGTGTATGCAAAGGCGACGAGTTTTTTTTATTTGAAAAACTTATTTTGGAAAACTTGAGCAATTAAAGATAAAGAATAATTAGAGGAAAGGGTGAATTAATAATGGCGAACTTTAAACCATTAGTAGACACTTCTGTTAAAGAAGCAGAAGCAAAAGTATTTGATTACTGGCAGGACATCGATATACTAGAAAGAACTTTAGAAAAAGGTCAGAACGATCCAAGTTTCGTATTCTTTGAAGGACCTCCAACAGCAAATGGAAACCCTGGTATACACCACGTTGTTGCCAGAACATTAAAAGACTGGGTATGTAGATATAAAACAATGTCTGGATACCAGGTAAAAAGAAAAGCTGGTTGGGATACTCATGGTCTTCCAGTAGAAATACAGGTAGAAAAAGAATTAGGATTATCTGATAAACAGGAAATAGAAGATTACGGAATAGCAGAATTCTGTGATAAATGTAGAGAGTCAGTATTCTCTTTTGAAAAACAGTGGAGAAACATGACGGAAAGAATGGCTTATGAAGTTGACCTTGATAACCCATACATAACATTAGACAACAACTACATAGAATCTGTTTGGTGGATATTAAATAAATTCAACAAAGAAGGATATATGTATGAAGGACATAAAATACTTCCTTACTGCCCAAGATGTGGAACTGGTCTTGCATCACACGAGGTTGCACAGGGATATAAAGAAGTAAAAACTAATACATTAGTAGCTAAATTCAAAAAAGCTGGAACTGAAAATGAATACTTCTTAGCATGGACAACTACTCCATGGACATTACCATCAAACGTATCATTAACAGTAAATCCAGAAGTTACTTATGTAAAAGTTAAACCAGCTGATGTAGATGAATACTACTACTTAGGCGAACCATTACTTGAAAAAGTAATGAAAGATAGAGAATACGAAGTTGTTGAAAAAATTACTGGTAAAGATTTAGAATATGTTGAATACGAACAGTTATTAGACTTCGTAAAACCAGATAAAAAAGCTTTCTTCATAACTTGCGCTGATTACGTAACTACTGAAGACGGTACAGGTATAGTACATACTGCTCCAGCATTTGGGGAAGACGACTACAACTGTGGTAAAAAATATGGTTTACCAGTACTTCAGCCAGTTGATGAAAGAGGAAAATTTACTGCAACTCCATGGAAAGGTAAATTCGTAATGGAAGAAGGACTAGATGTTGAAATAATAAAATATCTAGCTAAAGAAAATAAATTATTCAGCAAAGAAAAAGTTGTTCACAACTATCCTCACTGCTGGAGATGTCAGACTCCACTTGTTTACTATGCTAAACCAAGTTGGTACATAGAAATGACTAAATTAAAAGACCAGTTAATAGCTAACAACAACACTGTAAACTGGTATCCAGAATTCGTTGGTCAGGGAAGATTTGGTAACTGGCTAGAAGAATTAAAAGACTGGGCAATATCAAGAAGTAGATATTGGGGAACTCCTCTTCCAATGTGGAGATGTGAATGTGGAAATACAGAATCTGTAGGATCAAGACAGGAATTAGCTGATATGGCTGTTGAAGAAGTAGATCCAGCAACTGTAGAACTACACAGACCATATGTAGATGAAATACATCTAAAATGTCCAAAATGTGGTAAACCAATGACTAGAGTAAAAGACGTTATAGACTGCTGGTTCGATTCAGGATCAATGCCATTTGCTCAGCATCATTACCCATTTGAAAATAAAGAAAACTTTGATCAGTTATTCCCAGCAGATTACATCTGTGAAGGTATAGACCAGACAAGAGGATGGTTCTACTCATTATTAGCAATATCAACATTTGTAATGGGTAAAGCACCATACAAAAACGTACTAGTTAACGACCTTGTTCTTGATAAAGACGGTAAGAAAATGTCTAAATCAAGAGGAAATACTGTTAACCCATTTGAATTATTCGACAAATATGGAGCCGATGCTTTAAGATGGTACTTATTATACGTATCTCCACCATGGACTCCAATAAGATTCGACGAAGAAGGATTAAAAGAAGTTCAGTCTAAATTCGTAGGAACAATGAAGAACGTATACAACTTCTTCACTCTATACGCTAATACTGACAATATAAATCCTGGTGATTTCTTCGTTGAATACAAAGATAGATCAGAATTAGATAGATGGATACTTTCTAAATTCAACAACTTAAAAGCTGAAATAGAAGAAAACCTAGAAATATTCGAAGTTAACAAAACTATAAGAAGAATACAGGAATTCATAAATGACGATTTATCTAACTGGTATATAAGAAGATCTAGAAGAAGATTCTGGGAACCAGAATTAACTGAAGATAAAAAAGCAGTTTACAACACTACTTATGAATTATTAACTGAATTATGTAGAGTTGTAGCTCCATTTGCTCCTTACTTATCAGAAGAAATGTACAGAAACTTAACTGGAGAAGAATCAGTTCATCTAGCTTCTTATCCAAGATGCAACAAAGAGCTTCTTGATGAAAAACTAGAAGAAAAAATGGACTTAGTTAAAAACTTAGTTACTCTAGGAAGAGCTTCAAGAGAAAACGCTAGAATAAAAGTTCGTCAGCCATTAAAAGAAGTATTAATAGATGGAAAATACGAATCTGTTATAGCTGACTTAGTTGACATAATAAAAGAAGAATTAAATGTTAAAGAAGTTGTATTCGCTAAAGATTTAAGTGAATACATGAACTACAGCTTAAAACCTAACTTCAGAGAAGTTGGTTCAGTATTAGGTAAAAAAGTAAATGCATTTGGTAAAGCTTTAGCAGCATTAGATGCACATGATACTGTAACTAAACTTGAAAACGGTGAAAAAGTAGTAGTCAACCTTGATGGAGAAGACTTCGAATTTGGTGAAGAATATGTTCTTGTAAACATATCAGCTAAAGAAGGATTCAACGTATCTATGCAGAACAACGTATTCGTTCTTCTTGACACAGAATTAAACGAAGACTTAATAAACGAAGGATTTGCTAGAGAATTCATATCTAAAGTACAGCAGTTAAGAAAAGCTGCAAACTTTGAAGTTCTAGACAACATAGTAATAGACTACTGCTCAGATGATGAAGTAGCTAAAGCAGTTGCTGAATTTGAAGACTACATCAAATCAGAAACTCTAGCTGTTGAATTAAACAGAGTAGAAGATGCTAGCTTAGAACAGCACAACTTAAACGACCATATGACAGGAATAAAAGTAACTAGAAAATAATTTCTAATTAGCTTAGATGTCATAAGGACTAGAAAATTAATAAAAAATATAATATAATGATAATGTTATATCAACTAAAAGAAGTGTTTCGGATTCCGGAGCACTTCTTTAATGCGCAAAATTAATGTTTAGAGAGAAAATATTTTGAAATCAAATCAAAAAGGGAGAAAATTTAATAGGAGGTAAGATATGGGAGATAGAAAAAAAGGGATCTCGTTAGTTCTAATCGCCACAACATTCTGGGGAATGATGGGGATAAACAGTAGAACATTATCATTAGCTGGTCTTTCTGCTATGGATATAGCATTTATCAGATGCTCTATTGCTGGGGTATTATTTACAATTTATATGTTAATTAGAAAGCCAGAGGAATTAAAACAAAAATTATCGGGAATACTTGTAGGATGCTTATATGGAGTAGTATGCTTCGTACTAGGATTTATGACATACAACGTATCTGTTGAAAGAGTGCCGATATCAGTTGCTACAGTGCTTATGTTTACAAATCCAATATGGGTGTCTATATTTGGAGCGGTTGTATTTAAGGACAAGATGACTAAGAAAAAAGTATTAGTTATATGTATGTGTATAGTTGGATGTATATGCATATCAGACGTAATGTCTACTGGAGGAGCAAATTTAGACGTTATAGGTATAGCTGCAGGTCTTATAAACGGAATGACTTTTGCTATGCAGATAATAATACCAAGATTCTTTGATGGTAAGTACTCAAAAGATGCAATACTAGTCTATGGATTTATATCAAGTACGATTGTACTATCGTTCTTTACAGATTTCTCAAATATAGCATCTGCTGTAACAGGACCAAATTCTATGGTAGTAATAGCTAACATGCTTGCTATATCAGTACTTTCAACATTCATAGCTAGCACATTCTATGTCAAATCAACAGAATACATAGAAACTCAGGTTACAAGTATACTAGTATCACTAGAACCGATACTAGGAAGCATATTTGCGTTCTTCATATTTGGAGAAACAATGTCTCAAACTCAACTACTTGGTGCAGCCATAGTAATACTTGCTGCATGCATACTAGAAACAGACTTATCAAAAATAACAGAAAAAATAATGCTACCTTTCTCAAGTAAACAAATAAAATAAAAAAATAAAAATTTATATGTTAATAACTCTCGGAGATTGAAGTCATAGACAAACTCCTCTCCAGGCAATCAAGTTGCATTTTCGAGTTCGTTTTGTCTATGCACTTCAATCTACCAAGTTAGTTATTATTTCTATAAGTTTTAATTTAAACAAGCCAAACAGTTTATAAAATTATTAAAATATTTATAATAAAGTAACTGTTTTATTTAATCTATTATAAATTTATTAACTTAAAAGAGCGGATAAATAAAAATTTACCAAAGCTATTGATAGTATGTGGCATATGAGTTATATAGACAAAACTCTTTCGACAATCTGCAGGCGTGTATTTTATTTACAATAATAAAGATTACTTACACGCACGCCGAAGCCTGGAGAAGAGTTTGTCTATATCTCATATGCTCTGCATAATAACAAAGTTTTGGTAAATTTTTATTTCCAGATAGATACTAGGCACTCAGATATGTCCCCAAATGGTATTGGTTCAGACTTCAAGATACTCTGCATTACAAGTCCATCTACTATTGATATAAGTAGGAATGAGATTGCATCTGCCTTATCTTTAAACTCATCAGAAAGATTTTCCACAAGAGAGTCCTTTAAAGCAAGTCTCCACTCTCTATATTTCTCTTTGAATTGATTTCTAAGAGCTTCGTTTTCAGTTATTGCTTCACATATTAAATACATGTGTATTCTTCCTGTTGAAGAAATAGTAGAGATATTATCTAAAAGTATTTTTACTAGATCTAAATCGTCTATTCCCTGTATGTTTCTTACACACATCAGAACAGCTTCATTTATAATATTCAAGTGTACGTCGGCTATTTCAGCTATTATATCGTCTTTTGACGCATAATAGTAATAAAGAGTACCTTTACTTATATTTGCGTGTCGAGCGATATCAGCAAGACTTGTATTCTTTACGCCTTGCTTTGTAATAAGCTTAATAGCGGCATCTATAATTAGTTGTTTTGTATTATTTACTGATTTCATTTTAGCACCTTTCTTTAACTGTTATAAAAATATTATAATCTTATATAATCATACTGTCAAACTGAGAGAATATTATATATTAGAAAAATCATCTAATATAATAAAAAATCAAAGTTAAAATATACAAGTTATAAAAACAAACTATTATAAACTAATATTGACACCTAGTACTAAAAAATATATAATAATATAAGAATGAAAAATTCGACCGAGTGACCGAGAAACTTTTATATACCGGTCGACCGACAAAATAAATTGATTAGAGGATTTGGAGAGGGAAAAATGAGTAAAGTTAGAATAGTTACAGATAGAGCATCTGATTTACCAGATAATATAGCAGCAAAATATGGAATAGAAATAGCAGAAATGGACGTCGCTTTTGGGGAAGACGTATATTATGGTGGAAAAGGAATTACTATAGAAGATTTCTACGCAAGAATGAAAAAGGAAAAAGAGCTTCCTAAAACATCTTGTCCATCACCAGACAAGTTCTTAGAAATATACAAAAAAAACGACAGCGATGTATTAGTTCTTACATTGACATCAAAACTTTCAGCTACATACAACTGTGCAGTACTTGCAAATGATATGTACAATGAAGAAGAACACACAAATAAAGTAAAGATAATGGATACAATGAGTGGATCTATAGGGCAGGGGATACTTGCTGTATATGCAGCTCAGTTAGCAGAGCATGGTAAAAACATAGATGAAATATCTGAAGAAGTAGAAAAACTTATAGATAACACTAAGTTTATAGGAGTACTTCAGACTTTAGAAAATGCTATAAAAGGTGGAAGAATAAGCAGATTAGCTGGAAGTATAATCAATACATTTAACTTTAAAGCTCTTGTACAAATAAATGAAGGTCTAGTAAAACCATTTGACAAGGCTAGAGGTGAAAATGGAAGTATGAAAAAATTAGTTGATTTATTCTTAGAAGGTGCTTCAGATACTGAAAAGAAAACACTATTTATAGGTCATTCTAATTGTTTAGCAAAAGCTGAAAAAGTAAGGGATATGATATTGGAGAGAAAAAGCTACAGAGAAGTTGTATTCTGTGGAATAGGTACTGTAATGGGTACATATACTTCTGATGGTTGCGTATTATTAAATGCAATAGAATTACCAGAAATGATAAATGCATAAAATATTAAATAAATGTTAAATTTATTTTTACAATATTGAATAAAAAAACGAGTTATAATATAATATTCATCAACAATATTTTGTGAGGTGAAATTATGGATAACGGAGATAGTGACGAGGAGAAGAGGTCTATAAATTTATCTAGGAATAAATATATAGACCTTATTTATTTTTCTGTAGTTGCTTCAAAAATTAGAAAAAAATTAATCAAACTCGTATGTTAAGTATAAGTTTTTATAAAATATATGAAGAATACAAAAATAAAAACAATATTTAATAACGAGGAGATTAAAAATGTATAAACAAATAATATTTCAGGTAGTTTTAATAATGATAAATGCCTTCTTTGCGATGACAGAGGTGGCGCTGATATCGACAAATAAAATTAAATTAAAGAAAATGGCAGATGAAGGGGACAATATTGCCAAGAAATTGGTTGATATATCTGAAGATCCTTCAGAGTTTTTATCTACAATACAGATAGGTATAACATTTGCAAACTTTATAGCCAGTGCATTTGCTGCGGATGGGCTTTCTGGATACTTGGCAGACTTCATATACAATACTTTAAATGTAAAGGTATTGTCTTATGAGATGATGAGCACAGCTTCATTGATTTTAATAACGATAATATTATCGTATTTTACACTTGTTTTAGGGGAGCTAGTTCCTAAAAGGATGGCTATGCAGAAACCTATGGAAGTGGCTAGATTTGCGTGTATACCAGTTTCTGCTATTTCTACTGTTGTAAAACCTGCTGTAAAATTCTTATCTCTATCTACAAATGTAGTGTTAAAAGGGTTAAGAATAGATACAAACGAAGAAGAGGACTCTATCACAGAGGAAGAAATAAGAATGATGCTTGAAATAGGGAACACAGGTGGAACAATAAATTCAGACGAAAAAGAATGGATAGACAATGTTTTTGATTTCTCTGATTCTAGTGTAAGAGAGATAATGACTCATAAATCAGAAGTTGTTGGGATTTATGAAAATGATAGCTTAACTGATATAGAAGAAAAAATCCACGAAACAGGCTATTCAAGATATCCTGTCTATGGAGAAAATGACAACGATATAAAAGGGATACTCTATGCTAAAGATTTCTTTGCTGAGGTATATAGCTGTTTTGCAAAAGAAAATGAGGAATCGGATAATTTAGTAAATAAAGATGTTGTCGTAAACAAAAATGAAGTGAATATAATGGATAATCTAAGAAAACCGTATTTCATACCAGATAGTATGAGTTCTTTCCTATTATTTAAAAATATGAAGAAAAATAACACGCATATAGCCGTAGTTATAAACGAGTATGGTGAAAACATAGGTCTGATAACTATGGAAGACTTGTTAGAAGAGATAGTAGGTAATATATACGACGAATACGATGAGTGTGATGACGAGGATGTTAAGATTTCTGAGAAAACTTGGAAGATAAAGGGAAGTACGAGTTTAGATGATTTATCGGATAAATTTGATATAGATTTTCCTAATGATTTAGATTACGATACTATTTCGGGATTGATTCTAGAAAAGATACAGAGAATACCTAATGATGGAGAGAAGTTTGAAATAGAGGCATTTGGTATGAAAATCAAAGTTGAAAAAGTAGAATCTAGAAAAATTGAAGAAGTGATAATAACTATAATATAAATTAAGTTAGATTAAAAAGAGTATGGTTTTAATAAAAATAAATAAGATAATAAAAAAAGAGGTTATTGCAAATGCAGTAACCTCTTTTGATATTAAATTGTAATAAAATTTTTGTTTAAGTTATTCCGTAAGGCTAGTATTAGTCTACTATAACTAATTAGTTTCCAACAACAACTAATTCTTTGTTGTAAGCATTTAAGTTTTCGTAACCGTCTTCAGTTACTAATATAAGGTCTTCTATTCTAACTCCGAATTCTCCTGGTAGATATATACCTGGTTCTACTGAGAATATCATACCTGGTTTTAATTCTTCAGTGTTAACTGCAGAAACATCTCCCATATCGTGGCATTCTAGACCTATAGAATGTCCAGTTCTATGAGTGAAGTATTCTCCGTAACCTTTTTCTGTTATGTAGTCTCTTGCAGCAGCATCTATGTCACAGAATCTTACACCTGGTTTAACTTTTTCTATTGCTCTCTTATTAGCTTCAAGAACTATATCAAATATTTCTTTTCCTTTTTCAGGAACTGATTTATAGAATACTGTTCTTGTCATATCTGAGCAGTAGTGGTCTTTTATACAACCAAGGTCAAGTATTATAGCGTCTCCTTCTTTAACGTATCTGTCTCCTGGTTCACCGTGTGGGTTAGCACCATTAGCAGCGAATCCTATTATTGGATCGAATGATAATCCATCAGCACCAAGATCTTCGTATATTCCTTTAAGAACTGTAACTAACTGTTTTTCAGTTAAATCAGCTGTTATTTCTTTCTGAAGTCTTTCAACTGCTTTATCATTTAACTGAGAAGCTTTTCTCATTAATTCTTTTTCTTCTTCGTCTTTGCACATTCTTAATCTGTCTATTATGTAAGAACCGTTAACGAATTTGCTTCCAGCTCCATGTTCCATTAATCCTAGTAAGAATCTTGCTGGCCAGTTTTTGTCTATACCCATAACAGCGTTGTGGTCAACTCTGTCAGCAACAACTTTTACAGAATCGTCAGTATCTTTGAAGATAACTTTTTCAACTCCAAGATCCTGTTCTATTGGGAATAATTCATTTACGAATAATTTGTGGTTACCATCTACATTTAGGTAAAGAGCGAATAATCTTTCTCCTGTGTGTAACATTAATCCTGTTAAGTAGAATATTGAGTAAGGATCACTTACTATCATCTGCTGTATTCCGTCTTTTTTCATCTGTTCTAAAACGGCATTTAATCTCTGAGTTTTCATTGCAAAACTACCTCCTGGCTATTTATAAAATTTTATTACCATCTTTAATTTTAGCACAATAATAAAAAAAGTGAATAGATTTTGACAAAAAAATATTAATAAAATTAAAAAAATATTTTATTTTATTTTTAACTGTGCAACGATTTCTTCAGTAGGTGTAACGTATGCAGTATTATTAGTTTCGTATATCACCATTCCAGGTTTTGCTCCACCAGGCTTTTTAACATTTTTTCTCTTAGTATAATCTACTGGCACCTTTGCTGACATTCTAGCTTTACTGTAATAAGCAGCTAAAACAGCAGCTTCAAATAATGTCTGGTCAGAAGGTTCATGCCCTGCACATTTAACTATAACGTGAGAACCCGGGATATCTTTAGTATGCATCCAAATATCGTCGTTATCTGCAAGTCTTAGAGTAAGGTAATCGTTCTGTCTATTGTTTTTTCCAACTAAAATCTGATATCCTTCAGATGATTTAAATTCCATTGGCGCAGTAGAAGGCTGTATCTCTTTTTTGCCGATTTTTTTCTGAGATTTTACATATCCTGTTTTAACAAGCTCTTCTCTTATATCTTTAAGTTCTTTAAGATTTTCACAGTTTTCTATACCAAGTATCGTATTTTCAAGGTATTCAATTTCTTCCTTAGTCATAGCCATCTGATTTGTTATTTCTATCTTTGCGTTTTTAAGTTTGTTGTATTTTTTAAAGTACTTCTGAGCGTTTTCAGAAGGAGTTAAGTTCTTTTTAAGAGCTATTGTAACAGTCTTATACTCTGGATCATAGAAGTTTTGAACATCTACGCTTTCCATACCTTTTTCAATCATATATATATAAGAAGTGATAAGTTCACCCTTAATTTTAAAAATCTCAGCGTTTTCAGACTCTTCAAGTTCTTTTTCAAGTTTTTCTAATTTGTGGATAAGTCTTTCCAACTTAATAGAGATATTTTTCTTCATAACAGAAGCTCTCTGATTTATTCTATCTTTTATATCCTTAGTCTTGTAGTAATCTTCTATAGCTGCAGATATGCTGTCCTTGTGAATTGTAGTAAATTCGTGGTACATATCCATATTAATACATCCAAAATCTACTATTTTATCAATTTTTTCATTAAGTATGATACAAGGTGAATAATTTCCTTCTTTTATATCTTTAAATAAATTTTCAAATGCATTGAATAGATTTTTTAAATCTGAATCTGAAAGTGAAGCAGTAGGCTCGCTTTTTTCTACTCCAGCTATAAAGCATATTTCTCTAGCTATTGAAGGGCTTATCCCTAAAAATTCTGAGTAAATTGATTTGAAGCAAGGTCCTTCAAAAGATTTAATTCTACTAGAAAAATCAGCAAGAGAAATACTATCAAGTGGATTTAATTTGTCCTGAGCTGGAGGAAGGTTGTACTCTTGACCTGGAAGTATCTGTCTAACCCTACTCACACTAACAGGGATTCTCTTAGCTGCATCTACTATCCTATTTTCATTTCTCTGGACAAGGATAATATTACTATGTCTACCCATTATCTCAACGTAGATATCCTTGATAGTCTTTTCTTTTAATTCATCAAAAGACTCTACACTTATCTTTAAAATTCTCTCAAAACCAATCTGCTCAATATTCGTAATCACACCGCCCTGAACATACTTTCTAAGTAGCATACAGAAAACAGGTGCTTTCTTAGGATTGTTTTTCTTGTAATCCTCAGCTAAGTAAACTCTTGGATTTGATGCACTTGCACTAAGCACAAGTCTGTAGTTTACCTTGTTGTTTCTTATCTGAAGAAGGATCTCGTCCTCCTCAGGTTGATATATTTTATCTATCTTTGCACCATTCAACAGAGAATTTAATTCGTCTGCAATTGAATGTATAACTAATCCATCTAATGCCATAATTTTTCTCCTCTCAAAAATGTTTATCATTTAATTATATCATATATATCTTTTATTTAATCTAATCAGTTTTAAAGTTTTGAAATAATGAAAAAATAAATCTATGATATAATTTAAAGTATAAGAATACTTTCTAATAAAATGCGAGGAAAAGTTATGGAAAAATATCGTATAGCTATTTGTGAGGACGAAGAAAAAGAAAGAATTCAGTTAAAAGAAAATTTGAAAAAAATTTTAGCTGAGGATATGAAAAATAAAATTGAAATAGAAAATATAATTATCGAGGAATTTGAGTCTGCTGAAGAGCTATTAAAATCCGACCTATCAAAAATAGATATTTTTCTAATGGATATCATAATGGGCGAGATGAATGGAATGGAAGCAGCTAAAAAGATAAGGGAGATGAATATAAATTCTGAGATAATATTTATTACTGGGAATGTGGAATTTGTAATAGACGGATATAAAGTAAATGCGTACAGATATATCCTAAAGCCAGTGGAAATTGAGGAATTGAAAGAGAGTATAATCAGTTGCTTTGCAGAACTTGGCAAGAAAAAGGGAAGATTTATTGCGCTTAGCAGAAAAGGTGAGATGGAAAAACTAAAAATAGACGATATAGATTATATTGAGGTTATTAAAAGAAATATTATCGTGCATAAAAACGGCGAAGAAGTTGAGTATACAGGTACTAGTATTGAAAAATTAGAAGAAAAGCTGGAAGATTTTAAGTTCTTTAGATGTCATAAGAGCTACCTTGTAAATTTAGAAAAGGTAGATTCGGTAAAGACGGATGAAGTAGTGGTAAATGGAGAAAATGTGCCAGTCAGCAAGTATAGAGCAAAGGATTTAAAAAGAGAATTTACAGCTATTTTGGGTGATATGATATGTTAAGTTTGAATGTGGCAGTTGAGTTTTTTACAAAAGTAATATTTACTGCAGTTAATATAATTTGCTTTTTGTATATAGAATATAAAATTGAAAAACCTGTAATAGATAAAAAAGCTTTATTAATCAATAGTATAAATCTTGTATTATTAACATTAATTGTATGTGGTATAGAATTGGTTTCAGAAAGTACAATACCATTTTTGACATTGATTTTTGCATGTGTGTATTTGAAAAAATGCTATAAGATGAAAGTGTCGAAATCTATTTTAAATATAGTGGTATACAATGCATTTTCTCTTGGGATAATAGCTATTGTGGTAAGTATAATATATCCACTAATAGGACGAAATGTACAGTTATTAAATAGTGACATATACGACTTACAGATACAAATGATGTCAAGTTCAATAATAATATTTATCGCATCTATGTTTAAATTTAGAGATTTAAAAGAATTCAAATTGAATCCTAGCGAGTATATAATTGCAGCATCTCCTATGATAATAAACCTAGTAAATATAATGTTTGTATTTATAATATTTGCTAAAAATAAATTGTTGGATCATAAGATGTTTATGATATTTTTCGTAATATATATGCTTATGACAGTGGCGAATATATTCTTGATAAGCGTAATCACAAATATGATTGTCAAAAATAGCAAGTTGAAATACGAGGGATTGATTGTCGAGGAAAAAATAAATTCTCGGTACAAATACTACAACACTCTAAAAGAAAATCAGGAAAAGGTCAGAAAACTATCACACGATATAAACAATCATATAATGTGTATGGAGAGTATGGATGGTGAAGAAAGAGAGAAGTACAAGAAAAAAATATACGAAGAACTAGATTACAACAGAAATAGAATAAATTCTGGAAGTATGATTTTGGATATAATCCTATCTGAAAAATACAAAGAATGTAAAAAATATGGTATAAACTTTAAATACGATATAGAATTTAATGTACTAAAAGATATGGAATCTGTAGATATTTGCTCTATTTTTTCAAATATATTGGACAATGCAGTTGAAGCTTGTCAAAAGGTAGAACTTGGAAATAGATTTATAACGATAAAAGGAAAGATTGCTAAGAACTATTTTGTGATAAAGGCGGAAAATAGCAAAGTGGGAGAGATTAAAAAGGACGAAAAAGGCAATCTTGAAACGAGCAAAGAGGACAAAACTAGACACGGACTTGGAACTAAGATAGTAGAAGAGTCTGTTGAAAAGTACGGTGGAAATATTGAATACTACGATGAAGAAGACAGATTTAGAGTAGTGATTTTGATTCCAATAGAGAAATTTGTCCAGTTGGAACATTAAAACGTCCAGTTGGAGCAAAGTGATTGAAAATTGAATAGATAAATGATAAAAAGAGAGTAAGAAGAGATATTAAATCAAATCTTAGCTCTCTTTTTTATTTGAGCGACAGAACTTTTGAAATGATAATGAAAAAATTTCGTCAGCAACATAAATTTCTGTATTGAAAACAAGGAAAGTTATTTTAGATAGGGGTGAATATCATGACAAAGGAATATAGTAAGGAAGTAAGAGATAGGAATATATTTATAGGATTAATACTAGTTGGGCTGTTTTACATAAGGGCAATAATAGTAAATTTTAGCATTTATTTAGCAATACTGATTGGAATAACAATAGTTATATCAGTATTAGTATACTTAAATAATATGAAAGATATAAACTTAAAAGAATTGTTCAAGTGGAAAAATATAAAAACAATAATAATTTTAGTTATAATAATGCGAGTAGTTGCACTAGGATTTACATTTATCGGTGTAAAAATGTATGGTGATGTATCCTTGAATGATCAAGCTATTATTAATTATATGAATGGGTTGACAAGTATAGAAATGTTAGAGTTTTTCATATATAAAAACTTTTGGGGGCCAATTAGAGAAGAATTTGTATATAGATACGTAATGATTGGGAATATCGGTAAAATGAGTAAATTAAGTGTAATAATATCGTCAGCGCTATTTAGTTCTATTCATGCAGCAGGAAATTTATGGTATTGGATAATGTATTTCTTAATGGGGTTGATTTTAGCTATAACATACTACAAAACAGAAAGAATAGATATTTGTATTGCTGTTCATATGTTAAATAATATTTTATAAATTAGGTAAAAATAAATAATAAGTCAAATCATAATATCTTTTTAGATAGGGGTGAATATCATGACAAAAGTAAATAAAGAATTAAAATCAGCTTTAGAATTATTGGCAGGGTTAGTATTAATTATTATTCAAATATTTATAAACATAAAATTTATGCCACAACTTATGAATTTAACTATACTAAGTGTACTAACAATAATCCTATTAGTTTATATTAACAAAGAAGGATATGCAAACATAAAAGATTTATTCAAGTGGGAAAACTTAAAATACGTCCTACTAATCTACATACTATCAAAAGCAGCAGCTTATGCAGTTAACGGAATGGTTGAAATAATGGGAATAGCTCCTATAGCAGAAGATTATTTCTTAGAAAACCAGTTAAGAACACTAACAGGTGCAAAATTAGGACTAGCTTTATACTACATATGCTTCATATTACCAATAATTACAGGGTTTATCTATGTACACGTAGCACTAAAAAGCATAGGTAACATGAAAAAATCAGCCATCCCAATAGCAGCAGTAGTAATAGTACTACTTGGTGGAATAAGTGGAATACCAGAAATGCTAATAAGATTTGCAATAAACATAATTCCGCTAATAGCATACTACAAAACAGAACGAATAGACATCTGTATAGCAGCTACTATGCTAAACAACATAATAGCATGCATACTAATATTAGCTTAAATTTTGCAAACCTCAAAATTAAGAACTTAAATAATTGTGGACATAAAAATAGGAACAAGGCTAACAACTGCTAGTACAACATACCAGTATATAAGACCTTAAATTAGTTTAGAATATATAAAAGATAAGTCGCTCTTTATGAGTGGCTTATTTTTTACTGACAAGCAAAGGGATAGAAAATAAATTTTAGAGATGTCATCACTTTTGTGTCTAAAAAGAAAACTTTTCAAAATACAAAATCTTACACAAAATGTGATGCCTCTAAAAATTATTTCTATCCCTTGCTTTTTCTATAAAAAAGATGTCACTCAAAAGAGCGACATCTTTGATATTCTAATTAATTAAGGTCTTAATCCCATTCCACCTTCAAGAGTTATTGTTTCACCACTCATATATTTGAAGTCTGGTGAAGCTAACTGTACACATACACGTCCGATTTCTTTTTCAGCATCTCCGTAGTGTCCAGCAGGTGGCATCTTAACATTTTCTTTGAATGCCTGTGGATAATCTTTTTCAAAGTTTTCAAGCTGTGCAGTCCAAGCAAGTGGGCAGATTATATTTACATTTATTCCAAACTGTCCCCATTCTGTTGCTGCAACTCTAGTTAAACCACGAACACCTTCTTTAGCAGCTGCATAAGCACACTGTCCATAGTTTCCGAATAAGCCAGCTCCAGATGCGAAGTTTATAACGCTTCCCTTAGTTTCTTTTAAGTATGGTAAACAAGCCTGCATATAGTAGAATGTTGCATATAATCCTGAATATATAGCTAAATCAAATTGTTCAGTTGTATGATTTTCTAAAGTAACACCTGAAGCAGAAGCCTGAGCATTATTTACAAGTACGTCTATTCTACCAAAAGCATCTATTGTCTGCTTTATAACTTCATCAACAACAGCTTTATTGTCACCACCAGCACTTACATCAGCTCTAACTGGAAGTACTTTTACTCCGTATAATCTTTCTATTTCTTCTTTAGCGTCTTCTAATTTTTTAACGTTACGTCCTGTTATTACTATATTTGCTCCTTCTTTAGCAAATGCTGTAACTATTCCATATCCTATAGATCCACATCTTCCATCACGTAATACAGATCTACCTCCACCAGTAACGATTACTGTTTTTCCATTTAAAAATCCCATAATAGTGTTTCCCCTTTCGCATAAACTATAAAAAAAGTTTTAACCTATATATAAAATAATTTTTTTATATTATGGCTTTATAATACAATCTTTTTCTTAAAAGTTCAATAGTTTTTTGAAAAGTATTAAATTTCACAATATTATAAATAAACTATAACAAAATAGTATAAATCTAAAAAATTTCATAGGAAAAAATTTAGAAAATAATATTGTATAAGAATGTATTACAGTATTTTTTATGATAGATATATACCCAATAAAATAAAAAGTATCACAAAATATTTAAAATTTATTTTTAAAATATTAAAATATGTGAAAAGTAATTATATTTTGATATAATTAAATTATAAAAATTTAACTAATGAAAGGAATTGAGGATATGAGATTTATCGATTTAAGAAGTGATACAGTTACAATGCCTACAGATAAAATGAGAAAGGCTATGGCAGAAGCAGAAGTTGGTGACTCAATATACAGAGATGACCCTACTTTAAATGAATTAGAAAAAAGAGCTGCTGAAAAAGTTGGAAAAGAAGCTGCTATATTTGTTCCAAGTGGAACATTTGGAAACCAGCTTTGTTTATTCACTCATTGTACAAGAGGACAAGAAATAATAATAGGTAGAGATTATCATATAGTTGTGCATGAAGTTGGAGCGCCTGCAGTTATAGCTGGGGTTCAGTTAAGAACTTTAGACACAGGAAAAAAAGGTGAATTAGATCCTAAAGAAGTAGAAAAAGCAATAAGAAGAGATGATATACATGAGCCATCAACAGGGCTTATATGTGTTGAAAATGCTTGTTTAGGTGGAACAGTAGTAAGTGTTGAAAATTTAAGAGCTATAAAAGATGTAGCAGAAAAACACAATTTACCAGTTCACTTAGACGGAGCGAGAATATTCAATGCAGCAGAAGCACTAGGTGTAGATGTAAAAGAAATAACTGCTTGCTGTGATTCAGTTATGTTCTGTTTATCAAAAGGTCTTGGAGCACCAGTTGGATCAATAGTAGCAGGAAGCAAAGAATTTATAGAAAAAGCTAGAAGAAAACAGAAACTAATGGGCGGAGGAATGCGCCAGGTTGGAATACTTGCAGCAGCAGGACTTATAGCTATCGACGAAATGACTCAGAGATTAGATGAAGACCACAGAAACAGTCACTACTTAGCAGACGAGTTAGATAAGATAGATGGAATATCAGTAAATAAAAATACTAATGATATAAGTATGGTTTACTTCACAATGGGTGAAGATGTTATACCAGAAAAAGAATTCGTTCAGAAAATGTACGATAGAGGAATAAAAATAAGTGGAATGGAAAACGGAGAATACAGATTTGTAACTCATGTAAATGTGAGTAGAGAAGATGTAGATACTGTTATAAATACAGTTAAAGAATTAATTTCTAAATAATATATTGAAGATAGGGCTACTACAATTATTTTGTGGTAGTCCTTTTTTAGTATGACGGGCATGCTATTAATCTGTGGTGAAAGTCCATAAAAGG
>SAMEA3387505__coassemble_804_pt1 | contig 20662 bp, 16 predicted proteins | sample SAMEA3387505__metabat2_low_PE_010 | metagenome-assembled genome bin SAMEA3387505 (sample SAMEA3387505) | Felis catus | biome: Faeces | place: United Kingdom | collected 2012
ACGCACGCTGAAGCCTGGAGAGGAGTTTGTCTATATCTCATATGCTTCGCATAGTGACAAAGTTTTTGGTAAATTTTGATTTATCCACTATTATATAGGTAGTAAATTCATAAAAGATTATTATAATAAAAAGACTGTTGCAATTTATGCAACAGTCCCCAAATTTTTATTTCTTTCCTATTAAATCACTTTTATAAATACTTCTAAATATTAGTACTCCTATCACATACAGTACAACAGTTACAAAATACGGCGCATTGTATGAGATATGCTCCATTATAAATCCACCAGCAGTAATACCAATTGCTCTACTAAGATTTTGAACAACTGCAGCTAAGCTACTCAAGTTTGTTCTTTCATCTTCTTCAATAAGATCCATCTCAAGATTCTGCATAACAGGTGTAGCCATATTCATAAGACCATTTCTCATAAAGAAAGCTATTGTAAGCATTATAAGCCCTTGAGGGAACATTATTGATAGTAGAAACGGTATTGATATAAGCTGGCAGAATATAACCGTTCTGGCTCTTCCCATTCTCGATACTAAAAATGGTATAACCATACCACCAACGATGCATCCAAACTGAGATATAGATAAAATACTACCTACAACTGCATCACTTATATTCATACTATATTTTAGATATATACTGAAGAATGGAACAACAAGACCTGCTCCAACTCCAATAATTCCGTAATAAACCATAAAGGCTATTACATTTTTCTTCATTATATTCTTATAAGCTTTAAAGCATCCCTTCATATCTCTTGGAACATGGTTTTTAGGATCTTTCATAAGCGCTATAGGAATTATCGCTATCAAAGACATAAATGTCGATATTACGAAAATTATCTGAACTGCTGTTTTTGAATCGACAACGTGAGCCATATAAGATGAAATCACTCCACCTAAAAACGTAGCCAAAACATATCCTAAGTTGTAGATTACATAACTAAGACTAAAAACAGCAACCCTATTTTCCTCAGGAGTATTTTCGGTTATAAACATCCCCTCTGCAGTCGCCCTTACACTAAGACCAAATCCAACTGCAACAGACATAAGAAGTATCAGTATCTTGCTGTGAACAAAGATAATTCCTATACTACCCACCGCAGTAAATAAAAATCCTAGCATAAAGCTATATCTTCTACCTATTTTTTCCAATAGATATGCACTAAAAACAGAGCCAAACGCAATAACCAACGTATTTATGGATAATACATATCCTACAAAATGTTCTCCATATCCGATCTCTTTCAGATATATTCCGACGAATGTATTGAAAACTCCCATAACAAAACATTCAATCAGATTTACAATCAAGAACATTTTCATATTTCTATTTAGTTTTTTTATTACTCTTATAGTTTCCATATTTTCCGCCTTTTTAAAAATTAAAGGCATATCCCCTATTTATATCTTCCCAAAGCTTAATTATCTATCTTTAAAAGATTCGTGTATTCTCTTCATACATTCTTCTAATATACATCTTGGGCAAGCTATGTTTATTCTTTCAAATCCGCTTCCTTCTTCACCGAACATTGTACCTTCGTCGAATATTAATCCAGCTTCTTCAAGCATTATTGTTTCTAATTCATCTGCGCTTATTCCATATTCATTGAAATCTAACCACATTAAGTATGTTCCTTCTAATGGAGTTACTTTAACTTTTGGAAGGTTTTCTTTAACGAATTCTTCTACATATTTAGCATTTGCATCTAAGTATTCTATTAATTCATCTAGCCAATCTTCACTTTCATTGTATGCAGCTATAATAGCTTCTATTGAGAATGGATTAGGATTGTGCTGTGCTCCACTCTTTGGAACTTCTTTTAACCAAGCTTCTCTAAGCTCTGGAGTATTTATTATTATGTTTGACATCTGCATACCAGCAAGGTTGAATGTCTTACTAGGTGCTAAGCAAGTAACTATGTGTTCTTTATATTCTGGGCATAATTTCTGTAGATTTATGTGTTTATGTCCTTTTCTTACTAAGTCATTGTGTATTTCGTCAGCTATTATAAATACATCGTGTTTTTTACATATTTCAACAACTTTTTTAAGCTCTTCTTCAGTCCATACTCTACCTACTGGGTTGTGAGGTGAGCAAAGTATCATTAATTTATTATTAGGATCTGCTGCTTTTTCTTCTAAATCTTCAAAGTTCATAGTGTATTTACCGTCTTTGTATATAAGAGGGTTATTTACAACTTTTCTATTATTTTCTTTTATCTTATTTGTAAATGGGTAGTAAACTGGTCTCTGTATAATTACACCATTTCCTTCTTCTGTTAATAATCTTATTAAAAGTGCTACTGCAGGAACTACTCCTCCACAGAACATTATAGATTCTCTGTCTAATTCCCAGTCGAATCTTCTCTTGTACCAACCTAAAACAGCGTTATAAAATTCATCTGTTTCTCTTGTGCTGTATCCAAATACTTTTCTATCAGCTACTCTATGCACTGATTCAATTATAGGATCCGCAACAGCAAAGTCCATATCTGCTATCCACATAGGTATAGAGTCTTTTTTAGCTCTTGGGAATGTCTTATCAAGATTGTCCCATTTTGTACAGTTTGTATTTCTTCTTTCTACATATTCGTCAAAATTATATTTTCCCATTTTTTCCATCTCCCCATATTTTTATTTTATAAATTTTTTGACTTTTCTCTTATTATTATAATTCATTTATGATAATTTTGTTAAGGTTTTTAAAAAATTTTATTGATAAACAATTTCTATTTGTTTTATAGATTTTATCAATAGCATTATAAATTTTATTAAAAATATGCTTTAAAAAAGGAGATCTTCTTTTATTTAAGAATATCTCCCTTTTATAAAAATTAATTCTTATATTTTATTTGTAGCAAATTTCTTCTGCTAATTCTACATTAGCTATTATTGAATCTAACTGCACTTCATAGATTTATTCTCAAGTTTTGCTCTTTCTTCTCTATCAAGCTTTCTATTATACATAAACATATAAAGCGCAGCAGCAAATACTATACAGTATCCTAAAATACTCCATCTATCTGGATACGCACCAAATATAACTATACTTAAAATTGCTGAGAATATTATATTTGTATAGTCGAATATAGAAATCTCTTTCGCTGGAGCAAATCTATATGCCAGTGTTATCCCAAACTGTCCTATACTAGCACATACACCAGCCATAAGCATATATACAAGCTGCATTAATGTCATCGGCTCATAAACCATAACCACTATTGGCAGTATAGAAACTATAGAAAATACTGAGAAGAAGAATACTATTGTGTAATAGTCTTCTTTGTTTCCTATAGCTCTAAGGCAAGTGTATGCAGATGCTGCAGATATAGCTCCAAGTATACCAGCTAAATAAGGTACTATTTGTACGCTAAATGTAGGCTTTATTATAAATAACGCACCTACAAATGCAATCATTATCATTGAAATCTGTTTTGTGTTTATTTTTTCTTTTAAGAATATAGCACTTAAAATAACCACTAAGAATGGGCTTATCTTGTTTAACATATTAGCATCTGATAGTATAAGCTTGTCTATCGCATAGAAGTTGAATATCACTCCTAAAGTTCCGAATAGTGATCTCATAAGTAAAAGCTTTCTATTTTCCTTCTTTCCTGTAAAACTTCCCTTATGTTTTATTATTAGATAAAGTGCCATTACTGTAGACACTAAATTTCTGAAAAATACCTTCTGAAAGCTCGGTAAATCACCTGCTAATTTTACAAAAGCAGACATTCCCGCAAACCCAGCTGCAGATAGTATTATAAAGAATACACCTTTTAATCTGTTACTTGATTCCATACTTTTCCTCCATTTTAAAATTATATTTTAATCCCTTTTAAATAATCTCGAATTTAATTGATTCAATATAGGATTTTTTATTTACATATGCAAACCGTAAAATCTATATATTAAAATCAAACTCCTTTATTAGTTTATATTTTACCCTCTTTAATGTCAAGTTACACAATTTTTTTAACTTTTAAGATTTATGCACTAAATATTGTCAAACATCGTTTTCCACGATAAAAATTCTCAATTAAATACAATTTTAATTTATTTTTCTCAATTATTTTTTTGTTTATTAGTTTATTATTTTTTATTCTTGGACTAGATTATTTTTTACATATATATTATAATTTTATAGCATATTATTTTAAGGAGGGCGAAATTATGTCAATAAAAAGATTTGAAGGCACTGGAAGAATGAGCAGAGTTGTAAAACACAAAGATACTATATATCTATGCGGACAGACTTGCGGAGAAGGAGATATAATAGAACAGACTAAAGGTGTTCTTGCTAAAGTTGAAGAATTATTAGAAAACTACGGATCAGATAAAAAACATATCCTTTCTGTAACAATATACTTAAGAGATATGAAAGACTTCGAACAGATGAACTCTGTTTGGGATGCATGGGTAGAAGAAGGACACGAACCAGCTAGAGCTTGTGTTGAAGCTAGACTTGCTAGAGAACATCTACTTGTTGAAATGAGTGTAGTTGCTGCTGAAAAATAGTATATACTCTAAACTATTGAACATTTAAATATTAATTTTTTGAAGGCGATTTAATACGAATTTTTTTACATTTTCTATTATTTCGCCTTTTTTATTTTAAAATATTTACATAGTTACATTTTTATTTGTTACCAATAGCTAGACAAATTTGTTAAAATATTATAGAATAGAAGTATTATAATTATTTAAAAGTGGGTGATTTAATGGATAGTAATTACACAATGCCGATATATCAAAAAATCGCTCTAGATATAGCAAATAAGATATATACAGGTGAAGTAGAAGAAAATTCAATTTTATATGGTCGTTCTGTTCTAGCTGGAAAATACAATGTATCTCCAGAAACAGTTAGACGTTCTGTGAAAATACTTGAAGACATAGGTGTTGTCAAAAGTATTAAAGGAAAGGGTGTTATAGTACTTTCATCTGCTAAAGCATCTTCTTTTATTAAAAAATATCAGGACCTTACAAATATCTCATCTTATAAGTCAGACTTGTACGATCTTCTAGATGCAAAATCTAAAATCGAAGACAATATTCTAGATACAATAAATAAAATCTTAGATTATTCAAACAGACTAGAGATAATAAATCCTCTTGTTCCTGCTCAGTTTGTGCTTACTAAAGAATGTAAGTATATCGGTCAGGATGCTGGAAAAACTAAGTTCTGGCAGAATACTGGTGGTACAATAGTAGCAATCAAGAGAAACGACGAACTTATAATTTCTCCTGGGCCATATATAGAATTTATGGAGGGAGATACTCTACTAGTAGTTGGAGATAAACATATATTCAACTCTGTACCTATGTTCCTATATGGAAATGACGACAAAGAAGAACAAAAATAAAAAATACCTCCTTTGACCAATGTCTTAGGAGGCTTATTTTTTATTTTTCTAAAATACACAATAGTTCCTCTAAACTTTCTTTAATATTATACAAGTCAATGAAGAAAACTGATACTGTAACACCATCTCCACTCTCAAATCTTATAGGCTTACTTTTACGCATTTCATTATTCATTGGATATAATAACCATATATCTGGTGTTTTATATTTTTTTGAATATGCGTACATTTGATACATATCTGCCTGAGATATTCCAAAATTTATCCTTCTATTATTAGTAAGATTTTTCCACTTTGTATCTAAAATTATAATTGAACCATCCTCTCTTGTAACTACTAAATCTGGTCTAAGTGCAAATTTTTTATATTGTTCTTCATTTAATGTATCAAATAAGTAATACCCTTTATCTTGTGCAGATACATTCCAACCTACTCTAGAAAATATCTTCTTAATATTTTTTGCCACGTAAGACTCAAATACTTTCTCCATAGGAAATAGCAATGCTCGTGATGATTCTGTTCCAGAAAATGTCGTAAAACTTTTATCTTTAAGAAATACCTTAGACCATTTTATAAGCATTTCATAATCTTTAGTATGTCTATTAATAACTACTTTAGCAAAATCTTTATCATAATTTGTCGATGGTTCTACCAATTCAAAAACTGTTAACAACTGACGTATTTCTTTTGAGTTTTCCATACTGCTAGTTAATTTTTGTAATTTTAATAATGTGGACTTAATAAGCTTATTTTCCGCTCTATTAACTTGATACTCATCAAATCCAACATAAAATCGCTCTTTGTGGATAAAATTTTGTTTTATATGTTTTTCGACTAAAAGCTTTCCTTTGTATACATTAAGATTATCTTCCTGCCCAATATATGCTGATTTTATCCCATGCTTTATAAGCCTTCTTACCTCTTGCAAGTACATATTAATAAATATTTCGTACAGATTCATTTTTTCAAACTTCAAATTTGCATTTGTAAAAACCTTACTTGGAAAATCCTTCATACTACGAAGCATTTTTATAAAAATCTGTTTTGTTTCATCTTTTTCACCTTTTGCAAATTCAATTTTGGGAAGTATCTGTATCTGAAATTTATTATTTATTTGTATAAGACCAACATAATTTTTAAAGGTAACTGTCTCACCAACATTTCTTTTATATCCAATTTTTATAAAATCCAATACATCTGATTCTTTCTCATCAGAATCAAAAGCATGGATGAACTCAATCAACTCATTAAATTTATTTTTTTCGATGTATCTATATTGATTCTTATACTCTTTATTTCCAATAATAGTTTCATATTCTCTCACCTCTAAGAGTTCACCCATGTTAACACCTCTTTTCTATTATTCTATAATTCCAATATAACTCATTATATCTTCAAATGCTGATTCCTGAATTTGATACGAATAATCTGGAATATCAATATCAGATGTATCACCTCTAAATATATTATTAGCATTTATTTCTTTTTCAAGGATAAATTTATGTGCATCTAATTTTTTACCATTATCTCCTAGAATAAGCATTATTTTGCTGTAGTCTTCATAGAAATATTCTTGTAGCAATGGGATAACAGATTTTTTAAAAATACTTGCTAATTTTGATATCGTTGGTTCATCTTTCAAACAAGTAAAGAAAGCATGTCCAATAGTATGCTCTCTATCAAAAAGATACTCTATACGCTTATTTATACACTCAAGCATATTTGCAACATCTAGTTCTTCATCATTAACCCTAATTTTATCTGCTCCAATTTTTCTAAGTACTTCTGAATCTGGCATTTTCTCTATAAATTGGAAACGACGACGAAGTGCTGTATCCATAAGTGCTATAGATCTATCTGCCGTATTCATTGTTCCTATTATATATACATTTTCTGGAACTCCAAATTGACTGTTTGAATATGGCAGTATTGCTTCCATCGCCTCTAATGTACCTTTTCTTTTACTAGATTCAATAAGTGTAATAAGCTCTCCAAAAATTTTGGATATATTTCCCCTATTTATTTCATCTATTATAAATACATATGGCTTAACTTTTCCTTTATTTGCACTAGCAGAATTAGAGCTACCATCCTTTTCTGCCCTATTGCAAAATTCTTTAAATATACCATCTTTTATTGTATATTCTATATCAGTTGAGTTATCATCCACCTTAGGTTTTATTCCTTCTATAAATTCTTCATATCCATAAGATTGATGAAATGTTGTAAATGCAATTCTACCTTCTTGAGTTTTTAATTCATTATAACGCTCAAGTACTTTATCGTAAGGTAATGATTCGACATCTTCAATTTTTTTATTATCGCAAATTGCAACTGCATAGATTGCAGTATTATATGTCTTTCCCGTTCCTGGTGGTCCATATAAAATCATATTTTTATCATATTCAATTTCATTTTTATCTTTTACCATGCTATTCTCCATTTTATTCTCAGTTATATTTATGGTATCGTTATATAAATCAATATTTTGTGCAATTATATCAAATATTCTGTAGTTTTTGACAGTAAAGTTATTATCTCTTAACGCCTTTACTTTTCTAGTATTTTCAATATATGAACTAAGATCTGTCTTTTTTTTCATTTCTAAACCTAAATACTCAAATATATTTTTATTTCCCATATTTGAGTTAAATATAGGGAAAGTCATCGGTTTTAGACAATGTAAAATCATAGATGCAGATGCTGCTTTCATTCCATTAAAATCATCAGTTAAAACCTCATCACATCTTTCAAGTATCTTATAATCATCTTCCATATCATTTATATCTACGCACATCTGAATGAAATTTCGTGAAGATTCGGCATCTGCCTTATTTTTAAAAGAGAAGAATCCTGTTCCAAACATACCTATGCTAGGGTTTTCATAAACTTCATTTTGATATTCGAATCTCTCTGCTCTATCCCAAACCTCATCAACAATTTCTATAATCATATCTTTCTCATATTGTGTAAGATTGCTGTCTAATATATTTCTTTTCTTAGAATCAATCTTTTGTTTCCATGTACCTATTGTCATCACATATAAAAGATTCAAATCTCTGTAATCCACTTTACTCAAGTCACCCATACTAGCATAAGAGTTTATTATCTCTTTAACTATCTCATACGATCCATCGTGTTCATATGGGTCTATTTCTTCCATAGCTTGAATATTCTGAACTAAAATAAGATATCTTTTTAATTTAGGATTAAGACGAATTTGATTTTGCGGAGACGAAAATCCATGTTTTTCCATGGCTTCTTTGGAATATAAATCTCCATTTAACTCTTTTATTAATTCAATTTCCATATATCTTCCATATGTACCATCAAATTCTCCTGTAATATCAAATTTACTATCGTCAATTTCTGGAACTTCTAAATCAACCTTATTTACTTGACATTTATATTTAAGTAAATGGTATCCCTGCGAAATATATATATAAATAATATCACCTACTTCAATATTTGCAGTTTGCTTCCAGTTTATTTTTTTTAATTTTGTAAATGCATTAAAAATATCGTACTTTGTTGGATTACATGGTATAATCCATTCTCTTAGAGTGCGTTTATTCAACCTGCTCTTTTTCCTTTTCTTTTTTTTATCTATTTTAACTTCGAATTCATTTTTAAATCGCTCAGTATATCCTCTATTCATAAACTCATATATTTCTTTCATGTCTAAATCTGCTATATCCAATATTTTATTGTAATTATCGCCCTCTCTTATAACAGAAATATCTGGACATTCCTTCTTTCCAACAAATTCTCCCATAAATGAAACTCTTCTTAGTCCATTTTCATCAACTAAATAATTAGACTTTGAATTTTCTGCATTAGCTGTAGCATCTTGCAACACAGTAGAAATATCTATTTTTTCTTTAGTAATCTTTTTTGCTATATTTAATATTTCCTCTGCTTCAAAACAAACGTCTTCTAATTTAAACATGTTTATTTTTCCTATTATAGCTTTTGTTGATAAAGCTGCCGTTGCAATCCAAATTGCATCTATTCCATTAATAGCCAAAATCCATACCTCCTTTGTAATTTAAATGATTTATTAATCTTTCCTAAATTATATATTTTTATTTTATCATGTACATCATTTGTAATCAATTAAATTTAAAATATCAAAAAAGGAGCTAATTTTTTTAGCTCCTTTTAATATCTTTAATTAAATTTTATTTATACTAAAATATTCTTTAAAATTTCTACTGCTTCATCCAAATCCTCTAGCTTTGCAAGTAGCATCTCTTCCACTTCTTCTGGTGCATCAGCCAACAAATCTGGGATCATTATAGGATTCATTCCCGCTGCATATGCTGATCTTATTCCATTTGGAGAATCTTCAAATGCTATACAACTTGCATAATCAACGCTTAAACCATCACATGCCATCTTATAAATCTGTGGATCTGGCTTTGATTTAGTCACCATATCACCACAAATTATCGTATCAAAGTATCCTTCAATACCCACATCGCATATTTTTGACATAGCATACTTTCTACTAGAAGATGTAGCAACAGCCATTTTTATTTTATTTTCTTTTAAAAACTTTAAAATATTAATTAACCCCTTCTTAACCGGAGTTCCATTTTTTGCTAAATAATCAGCTGATACCTCTCTATATCTATCCGTAAAACCTTCAAAATCAAAGTCTTCTCCGTATTTATCTAAAAAATACTCTCTTCTTCTGTTGTAGTTCATACCTAAAGTATTGTATATATTATCTCCAAAGTTATCATATCCCATTTCTTTTCCTGTAACATCCCAACAATACTTTATAAGCCACTCTGTATTAAACATAAGACCGTCCATATCAAACACCACGGCCTTTAAATTCCCCTTTAATTTCTCAGTTCTCTGCTTATTAAATTCATTTAACTTCATTTATAATACTTTACCTCTCAAAATACTTATTTTGCCCAAACGTCAGCGTACTCTTCCTTTCTCTCAAAAGCACTTTCAACATAAGAGCACTCAGGTACTATTTTAACACCTTTTTCTCTAGCTTGCTTAACTATTTCTGCTAATAAAAGACCTGCTATTCCCTGACCTGTATAATCTGGACGGACAAAAGTACTATTCACTACCCAATTTCCGTCCTGCTCAACATATTTTATCTTTCCAACTCTCTTATCTTCTCTATCTGTATCTAAAGCAACTGCTCTCTTTTTATCTGCTTGATATTCTATTCTTATCATAACGATCTCTCCTTTTTTATTTTTATTCTATTCTTTCTTTATCTTTATTCTATTTTTTAATTAATATTCTAACTTTTCTTTTATAAATATACCCTTATTTAGCTCATCTAAAGCTTCTTTAATTTCTTCTTTAGAATTCATAACTATAGGTCCAGCCCAAGATATAGGTTCATTTAATGCCTTTGAACTTATATAAAGAACCTGCGCTTTTTCATCTCCATTCTTTATATAAACACTATCCCCCTTTTTAATATATATATTCCCAATAAAAATACAATTACTCATTTCAAACGAAAATATTTATATTTATCCACCTCTCCAATCTCCAAGCGGAGGTATTCGCCGTAGCTATATTAAAAACGATTGAAGGTTCTTATTTATGTATATTTTTATAATATAAGGGTTGTCTATTTCTTCTTTAAATATATCGTATCCCCTCGACAATCTGCAGGCGGAGGCAAAATTGCCGTAGCTGAAGCCTGGAGAGGGGAATGATATATTTAAAGAAGAATGACAACCCTCATACTATAAATATACATAAAAAGAACCGATAGAGTTCCCAGTTCTATCGGTTCCTTTTGGTTAGTGAATCATTTATATTTTAATTTCTTAATCAATAAATCAATTAAAAAATTCTAACAAGCTTATTAACAATCAAACTCTCATCAACTTTAATCTTATCTGAATTCAATCATATATCTAATCGTGGTTTTATTCTATATAAGTTCCATTAGCTTTTTCTCTACTTCTTATAAATGCTAATGTTCCTAAAACTGCTATAACTCCAAATATTAATGATATAACTGCTGATTTTGTAAATCCTGCTATTACATAAGTTATACAAGATATTGCAGCTACTGTCATAGCATATGGTAACTGAGTTGAAACGTGGTTAACATGGTCACTCTGAGATCCAGCAGATGCCATTATTGTAGTATCTGATATTGGTGAACAATGGTCTCCACATACAGCCCCAGCCATACAAGCTGATATAGCTATTATCATCATCTGATGGTCATTAGCAAATACACCAACAACTATTGGTATAAGTATACCAAATGTTCCCCAAGATGTACCTGTAGCAAATGCTAAGAAACATCCAACTAAGAATATAACTGCTGGTAAGAAGTTCATTAGAGCTTCTGCATTACCTTTCATTATTCCTTCAACAAATGGAGCTGCTCCTAAACTATCTGTCATAGCTTTTAAAGCCCAAGCAAATGTTAATATCATTATTGCTGGAACCATTGATTTAAATCCTTCTGGTATACAATCCATACATTCTTTAAATGTAAGAGCTTTTCTAAGTACATAAAGTAATATTGTAACAACTAGTGCAAAGAAACTTCCTAGTGCTAAACCAACTGAAGCATCTGCATTTGAGAATGCTGTTACTATACTTTCTCCTGAGAAGAACCCTCCTGTGTATATCATACCAATTACACAGAATATTATAAGAGAGAATATTGGTATAAGAAGATCTAAAACATGACCTTTAGTATTTTCTTTTTTACCATCATCTTCATTGTAAGCATATGGTCTTGCTCCTGTTGTGAATATGTCTCCTTTTTTAGCATTATCTTCGTGTAATTTCATTGGGCCATAGTCCACTTTTAAAAGAACTAAACCTAACATCATTATTATTGTAAATAATGCGTAGAAGTTAAATGGTATCGCCTGAACGAATACTGAAAGACCATCTTCACCAGGAACAAATCCAGTTACTGCAGCTGCCCAAGATGATATTGGTGCGATTATACATATTGGAGCGGCAGTTGAATCTATTAAGTAAGCTAATTTAGCTCTAGATACATTGTGTTTATCTGTTATAGGTCTCATAACACTACCCACTGTTAAACAGTTGAAGTAGTCATCTATAAATATTAAACATCCTAATATTATAGTAGTTATCTGAGCACCAACTCTTGTTTTTATATGCTGTCCTGCCCATCTACCAAATGCAGCAGAACCACCTGCTCTGTTCATTAAACTTACCATAGCCCCTAATATAACTAGGAATATTAATATACCAACATTGTATGGATCTGAAAGAACTCCTATAAGTCCGTCGTTTAATACATGTGTTATTGTTCTTTCAAAATTTCCACCTCCGTAGAATATACCACCAACTGCTATACCTACGAATAATGAACTATAAACTTCTTTTGTTATAAGTGCTAGTGTTATTGCAACTACTGGCGGAACAAGTGCCCAAGCTGTAGAGTATAATTTTGGTACATACTCAGTCGCTTCTCCTTCCGCAAATACTGTTACTGACATCATCATGACAATCATAAGACACATCGTCATGATTCTAAATAATTTTTTCGAATTTCTCATTTATAAATCCTCCCCTTTTAAAACAATAAAAAAACCACAAATGATATATCACAAAGAATATAGCATTTATGGCTGTATTTACAATCTAAAAAGGAAAGTCCTTTTATTTAACCAAGATAGCGCTCCACTCGATGTGACAGTGTATCGCATATTCTACGATACCCCAGAACAGATTTCGGTGCAAAATCTGAACTTCGGCGGTATTTCCTTTCGATAATAACAGCTGCCCTGCTTAAGTTATTATGTACTGATAAGTACCGCGCCTCTATCATTTAATGATAATATTAAGTTGATGATTAAACTTTATCATCTAAAAACTTCACTGTCAATAGTAAATTTAAAATTTTGTAACTTTTATATCTCCATATAATTTTTCTATCATCTCTCTTGATGATGGTTTTGTACCTATTGTCATAACAGCACCTACAGACATAGCAGTGGCTAATTTAGCAGTTTTTTCAAATTCCATTCTATTTTCTATTCCGTATACAAATCCTGCTAAAAGTGCATCACTAGCACCTACTGTGGAATGAGTCTTAACTTTTGCAAAGCTACACTTGAACACTTCCTTATCATTTGCAAAAATTGCACCTCTTTCACCCATAGATATAGCAGCGTATTTTATTCCGTCGTTTATGTATTTTTTTGCTACTTCTACTATTTCTTCGTCGTTCATATTTTCCTTTTCATGAACTCTTTCTATGTCTTTAAGCTTAACTTTTATAATCTCAGGCTTTTCTTCAACAGCCTTAGCAAATAATGCACCTGCTGAGTCTACTGCCACCTTAGAACCCCTATTATGAGCTAATTTGATTATATTCTTAAACACATTAGCATCCACTCCTGGAGGAACTTTTCCAGATATAACAAATAATGTGTTTTCTGTAGCATATCCGTCTATTTTTATCATAAGCTCATTTATACGGTCTTGTAAAATTTCAGGACCTGCTGCATTAAACTCAGTTATAGTTCCGTCTTCTTCTACAATTTTGGTATTAATTCTAGTTTCTCCATAGATATAAGTAAAATCGTTTCTTATCTGTAAATTGCTGATCATCTCTTTAAAAGTCTGACCTGTTCTACCTCCAATAAATCCAAGTGCTGTAGGCTCCTCACCTAAAATCTTTAAGTTTTTAGCGACGTTAATTCCTTTTCCACCCGCATCTACTTCAAAATGCTCAATTCTGTTCATCCCTGCATACTCATAATTTTTGACATCTATTGTCTGGTCAATAGCAGGATTAAAAGATACCGTTATTATCATTTTTCCTCTCCTTATAAAATAAAAAAAATAAAAATTATTATAATTCCACTCAATATAAAGTATAACATAATTCATATTATTTTCATCAATAAGAAATGCCGCCTCAAAAACTTTTTTCGAAGCGGCATCATTTAGATAGAATTTCGACTATAAACAAAACAACAAAACTCACAGTCTATATAAAAATTTGAATAGAGGCTTACAAAATTTTAGTATTCAACACCAAAGTGGTCGAATAATATTTTTTCTGCTTCTGCATTCCATAATCCTCTATGAGCTTTACAACTTGCATCAAGTTTAGCAAATAGTGGATTAGTTTTTCCTAATTCTTCAAAATCATCTATTGCAGTAAGAGGCATATCTATCTGAGTATAAGTAAGTTTTTTACCACCTGGTATGTTTGGTAAGTTAAGTGTAGCATCTGCTATACTGTCTATTCCTCCTACATGAGTAACCATAACTGCTGGTTCTATTAAACCTTTAGCTGCTAAGTCATTAGCTTCTATAAGGTCGTCGTTATTTCCACCTGTTGTACCTAATATATGAGTACTTGTGTAGTGGCAGTTGTATAAGTTTATTTCAGCACTGAACTGGTTGTTTGTTGGTCCAGCGAAGAAGTTCATACATCCGTCAAATGCTAATAATTTATCTCCCATTTCTGCAACTTCTTTTATTGGAACATATACGAATACATCATCAAATCCATGTCCGTCAGTTAAATCCATTAATTCTTTTATTGGATCTTCCATTTTAGCAGTGTTTACATATTTTAATTCTATTCCTTTTTCTGCACCTTTTTCTTCAGGTATAACAGATTTTGCTCTTTCTATTCTGTCATCACTTATATCAGTAACAACTATTCTCTTAGGTTTATTTTCGAACTGTAGTCCGTAGCTAACTGCTCCAAGTCCCATTGGACCACATCCACCCATTATTAATATATTACCGTCTACTTTTGTACCCATAGCGTGGTTGTAGTTTTTCTTATTTGTGTGGTAATTTGCATGGTATCCACCTATTATACAACTCATTGGTTCTCCTAATGATGCTTCAAAGAATGAATCTCCATCGTAGTTAAGAAGGCATCCAAGTTCCATAACTTCGTGTGGCATTATGCAGTAAGTACAAGCTCCACCACAGAATTCATAAGAATATCCTGGAGAATCTAGTCTTCCTTTGTAGTTTAATGCTGGCTGCTGAGCAAATTTCTGTCCTGGTTTAAACTGATCTTTCCATTTTTCACCAACTTCAACTATAACCCCTGCAAATTCGTGTCCTACTATTACTGGATTTGTATCTATATTCTGTGGAGCTCTTTTATGTTTTTTACCCTGTTCAACTAATTTATATGTAGACATACATATACTGTCACTCATTACTTTAACTAATATTTCATCGTCTTTTATTTTTGGTAATTCAAACTCTTCTAATCTTAAATCTTCTTTCCCATACATACGTACTGCTCTTGTTTTCATTTTCAAATTCCTCCTAAGTTTTTATCTATAATTTTTTATTATTGATAGCTTATATTTCTTCACATTCAACCTGTGCTAAAAGTTCATCTACAACTTCTCTTGTAGGTGGTTTTGTTCCTATAGTAGTAACAGCTCCTGCAGATGTTGCAACACCTAGTTTTGCTGCTTCTCTATAAGAAAGTCCCTTCTCTACTCCATAAGAAATAGCTGCAACCATTGCATCTCCAGCACCTACTGTAGAATGTGCTTTAACCTTTAATCCCTTGCATTTGAATTTTTCTTCATTAGATACAAATACTGCACCGTCTTTTCCCATAGATACAGCTATATGCTCTATTCCTCTAGCCATTAATTTTTCAGCCATACCTACAGTATCCTCAACTGTTATATCTCCTTCTACACCGAAGAATTCTGCAAGTTCTACATTATTAGGTTTTATATAATCTGGTTTAGAATCCAGAGATTTTACAAACAATTCTCCATCAGCGTCTATAAACACTTTTGCTCCTTTTGCGTGAACTGCATCTGCTATTTTTCCATATATACCTTTATCTACACTAGCTGGAACACTTCCTGCAAGTACAAATAAAGTTTCTTCAGATGCATATCCTTCTAACTTAGCTAAAAGTTCTTTCATAGCTTCTTCTGTTATAACTGGTCCAGGCTCGTTTAACTCTGTAACTATTCCACCTTCTTCAACTAGTTTTGTATTTGTTCTAGTTGGGCTTTCTATTTTTACAAAGTCGTTTTTTATACCCATTTCATTAAGTACATTTTCTATTAACTGACCTGCAGTGCCACCTATAAATCCTGTAGCTATTGTTTCTCCACCAAGTTCTTTTATTGTTTTTGAAACATTTATTCCTTTTCCACCAGCATCGATTTCAACATTTTTTATTCTATTAAGTCCACCGTGTTCAAATTTTCCAATGTCGACAGTTTTATCTATCGCTGGATTCATTGTAACTGTAACTATCATCGATTAGTCCTCCTTCATAAATGTATCGTATATTAGATCCACACTGTTTCCGTTAACTAGTTTGTCAACTTCTTCCATGCTTACTAATTTAGTAGCTATATTTGCTAGTATCTCTAAGTGTTCATCTCCAACACCAGCTATACCAATTACTAACTTAACATCTTCTCCACCCCAGTCTGTTCCTTCAGGGAATGTAAGAACTGCTATCCCAGATGCTAAAACCTCTTTCTTAACATTGTTTGTTCCATGAGGAAGTGCTATGCAGTTCCCCATATTAGTTGAGAAAGTAAGCTCTCTTTCTAACATTCCTTCTATGTAGTCTTCTTTAACATATCCAGAATCTACAAGTATCTGACCAACTTTTCTTATAGTGTCGTTTTTTTCCATTCTTTCACAATTTAGCACTATGTTTTCCTTCATTAATAATGGTTTCTTTTCAACAACTTCTTTTTTTATATCTTTAACTTCCTGCTGAGCTTTTTTCTTTTTTCCAAATCCAAATAACATTTTTATTTCCTCCATTAATTTTATATTTAGTCTAAGTTTCCGTTTTCTTTATTTTTTATTTTATTTTTTTGTTTCCCTTATCTCTATGTCTATATTATAATTCCACGAGGATAACATTTTCAATTTAAACAAAGTCCTTATTTGGCACTATGGATAAGTGCCAAATTTAATGATATACTTTTAAGCAAGTAAATTACTTTTATTGGTATAATTATAGAAGAAAGATAATTGATTAAACTTAATAGATTTATAAATTAAAGCTAAAGGATGTGAATTTATTGAACGAGAGTAATAATTTAAAAAGACTTCTCTCTAAGGGAGTTAAATTTTATAGTAGTATAATCGCTGCAAATCTTCCATTGTTTATAATGCTTGGATTTATTTCGCTAGCCTTTTCAAACTCTGGACTCTTTCCAAATGAAAAAATGGCACTAGTAAGCCAGTCTTGTTATAGTTATCTACTTCCTACTATTTTAGCCTATTATGCAGGTAAAAAAATCGGTGGTGATTCAGGTGCATTTACTGGAGCTGTGTGCGGACTTTCTATATCTATTTTCTCTGCATATACGTCTTTTATCGCATCTATATTTATGGGGACATTGTGCGGACTTTTATGTAGATACTTAAAAGAAAAGATAAAGTTTGATAAGTTTACTGGCTTTGAAATGATAAGCAAAAACATATTTTTTGGTGCTGTTGGTGTTATAACAGTTTCGCTTACATATTTTGTATTCGCACCTATTTTTTCATATATAGATTTGTTTTTTGCAAATTTAATTGAATATTTAACTGATGTAAAAACACTTCCTATAACAACTTCGATTATAGAAACTCTTAAAGTTTTTTCATTAAATAATAGTATAAATCATGGTTTCCTAATACCTGCAGGTGTTGAAAATGCTGCTAAGTTTGGAAAATCTGTATTTTTCTTATTAGAAACAAACCCTGGACCTGGTCTTGGTGTTCTTTTAGCATTTTATATTTTAAATAAGGATAGAAGAAAATACTTTGCATCTTGTATGACAGTACAGGCAATAGGTGGAATACATGAAATCTACTTCCCTATAATATTGTCAAACTTAAAGCTACTAATAGCCTTGATTTTAGGGGCAATGTCTGGAAACTTGGTATTTTACCTACTTCACGTAGGTGCAAGAGGTGCTATTTCTCCAGGATCAATAATTACTATTTTCTTGATGTGTTCGCCTTCTGATTGGTTTGCAATCTTAATTGGAATAGCTACTTCTACGTTGGTAAGCTGCATATCAGCTTGTGTAATTTTAAAACTAGATATTCATAAATCAAAAGAAATAAAATCAAATAAAACTGTAGAAATAAGCTCTGAAAATCATATATCAGAAGAAATAAACACATCTTTTGAGGATAAATTTAACCTTCCAGATTTTGGATATGTTGAAGATATAGTATTTGTATGCGATGCTGGAATTGGATCTAGTGTAATGGCTGCATCTATGTTTAAAAAGATACTGATTGAAAACGGATTAGGTGGTATATCTGTTTCATCATCGCCTGTGGATGAAATTCCAGAAGATGCAGATTTATTGATATGCCAAAAGATAATTTCTACAAAAGCTAGGGATTACAACGAATACGCTACAATTATAGAAGTAGAAAATTTCATGGATTCAAATATGTATAAAGCTATAATAGAAAAAATTAAAAACAATGACTAATTAAAAATTGACCTATATTTAATTATAATAACTAAATAATTTACAATATTTAAAAGAAAGGATTGATTGCTTATGATTTCTGATTTTTCTCCAAGACTTGGACAAATTACCTTAAATCTACTAATGCAAGACTCTCCTGTTTCAGTTAAATATCTTGCAGATTCCGTTGGTGTCAGCAAGAGAACTGTTCAAAGGGAGCTTGAATATATAGAATCATCGTTAAAGAAATACAATTTATCATTCCAATCTAAAGCCGGTACTGGTGTTTGGATTGAGGGTGATAAATCTGACAAAGAAAAATTAACTGCCCTACTTATGGCAGATGATACTTTAGACGTTTCAAACAAGGATGAACGTATTAAAAAACTAATACTAGAATTATTAAAAGAAAGCGAGCCACAAAAACTATTCTACTATGCAAATATGTTAGGTGTAAGTGAGGCAACTGTCAGCAATGACCTTGATGAAGTTGCAAAGTGGTTTGATAAGTTTAAGTTATCGTTGGTTAGAAAACAAGGCTTTGGAATTTACCTTGAAGGTAAAGAAAAAGCATATAGAAAAGCATTAACGGCATTTATAGATGAATATACATCATCTTACAAACTAACTCAAAACGATAAAAACACTATGAGAGAGAGCAATTTAATCAAATTAATAGAAAACAAGAGCAGCAAAAATATATATAGCTTGCTCGACACAGATATTATGAAGAGAGTTATCTCTTGTTTAATCAATCTAAATAACGAACAGATTTCAAACCTTACAGATAGCTCTTATGCAGGACTTGTAATTCACATAACCATTGCAATCAACAGAATAATGCACAATGAGATAATTGATCCAGATAGCAGATTAGATGAATATATCGAGCACGACAGAGATTACTCTCTTGCTGTGATAATAGCTTCTTCTCTTGAAAAAGAGTTTAACATAGAAATACCTGAGATAGAAGTTACGTATATATGCCTTCATATTAGGGCATCTAAAATGCAAAATACTTCTAGTTCTAAAGGTTCTAGAAGAAATAATACTCTTGTTTCTCTTGTTTATGAAATGATTGAATCATATGATCCAGATATTTCATACATTCTTGAACAGGACGACGCATTTATAGATGGACTTATCGCACATATGCAACCAACACTAGTAAGACTTACAAATGGACTTGCAATAAGAAACCCTCTACTAGACCAAATTAAAAGCGACTACCCTGATATATTTGAAAAATGTAAAAACGTAACCGCAATGCTGGAGGATAAATTAAATTTAAAAGTACCTGAGTCTGAAACAGGATTCTTGGCTGTTCACTTTGGAGCTGCAGTGGTTAGACTTGAACAGAACAACTTATCTAAAAGAACTGTTTACGTAGGTGTAGTCTGTGCAAGTGGTATAGGTATCTCCAGATTTATAAAAACAAAATTAGAAAAAGTATTTGGAAATAGGATTTCTATAGAAACTTACGGAAAAGGTGATATAGATTCAAATGCAATAAGAAAAACGGACTTCTTTGTTTCAAATATAAATATGGAAGTCCCTGATGGAGCCGATATTATTTTCATAAATCCTCTAATAACTGATTCAGATATAAAAAATATAGACGCAAATATAAGAAGATATGAAATAACTCCAGATAAATCAGAAGATAGGTTAGACTTTTACAATCAATTAGATTTAATTCACAACCTAACTGCTCATATGAAAATGATTTTAGAAAACTTCAATATAATATCTATTTCTAGAGATATAGATTTTGAAAAATATTTAGATGTTTTAAGAGATAAATTAATTGATTCTGATGACAACTCAGAAATAATACT
>SAMEA3387505__coassemble_833_pt1 | contig 19828 bp, 15 predicted proteins | sample SAMEA3387505__metabat2_low_PE_010 | metagenome-assembled genome bin SAMEA3387505 (sample SAMEA3387505) | Felis catus | biome: Faeces | place: United Kingdom | collected 2012
AATATTGTTATCTATTGTTTTAGATTGTATAATAAAGAAAAAAGGAGTATTTGATATGAGAAAATTAAGATTAATCTTTTCTATATTAACCGTTGTGTTTGCTTCTCTAGGATTAGCAAAAATACTGTCTTACGATATATCACTTCCTTTGATGTTCGTATCTATGATATTAACGTTTTTAGTTTGGTCTAAGGAATGTTATGACAAAGGATCTAAAAGAGATAGCTATATCTTCTTAGGAGTAGCTATTTTCATAGCTGCAATAACTGCTTTTAATATAATTTCAACTCTATCTTCAAAGGATAAATCTACTGAAATTCCTAAAGGAAACCCTCAATTTATGGCAACTGTTTTAGGTTTTGAGGACAATTATATCTTAGTAGATCCATACAAAGGTGATGAAGCTATAAATTCAATGGATATGGCTTTCGTTTCTAAAGATGTAATTTCAAAGATTGATGTCCCAGATGTCAAAGAAGGAGATAAGATAAGTGTTGTATATAACGGAAGTATTGCAAAATCATATCCAGCAAAACTAGAAGGTGTTTTTGCAATCTATCCTATTGATAAAAATGGAGATACAATACGGTTATACTCTCAAGAGGAAATCAACTCAGCTATCGACGTTATAAAGAACGAATTTGAAAAAGATTGGAAGGGCTGCACTCTTAAAGAAATCCACTATGCAGGAGATAAGGTATCTGAAGATCACCAAGAATTCACTGCTAGATACAATGCTGATGAGGTAATTGTGTTGGTATCGACTTTTGATGTTGATGAGTCTGGTGGAGATGGCTCTCTAAATCCTAATAGTACATATACTGATTGAAACTGGATTTTGGTTAGAAAAAATGGTGGAAAATGGAAACATGTAGACCACGGATATTAAAAAAGTATATAAAAAGAACAAGAGTATAACTGCTCTGTGCTCCAGGCTTCAGCGCCCCACCCTGTTAGAGTAACACATTTAGCAGTTGTGGGGCGCTTGCAGTATTGTCGCTTTTGAGCAGTTATACATCTTGTCCTCAGTTTATTTACTTGTTTGCACGACGTTCACGACTTGCTAATTTAAAGGCTTAAATATTCTTTTAAAGATAAAAGTTTGTTACTTGCATCTTCTCTACCTAAATCGTACATCTCTTGAATTTTATCCAAATCTTTTTCAATTCTCTTAATATCGACAAGTCTTGAAGGTCTTAGTACAAAAATCTTCTTTTCTCTTTCAAGTTCATTTACCCTTTCAAGCTCTTCATTGTACACCTTATATCTATTATTTATTGTAGAAACCAAATTAGGATACTTGTGATAGAAAAGTTTAGGCATAAGCTCGTTTGATTTTTTCTTTCTATAATCCTCAGGTCTTGTAAGCACTACAATCACTCTATCGTAGCCCATACTCATAATCTTATCTATTGGGATACTATCAGAAATTCCGCCATCTAAATAGCTTTTGCCTTTTACACAAACTGGAGTTGATAAAAATGGCATAGAACCAGATGCACGCAAATACTCAATCTGATCCTCATCCCTAAAATCATCCAACTTTATATACTCTGGCTTTCCAGTTTCAATATTTGTCACAGTTGCGTAAAATTCCTCGTCGCTGTTTTTATATGTATCAAAATCAACTGGATCTAGCTCATTTACAAGCTTATTAAAACAAAATTCCTTGTTCATAACATTTCCTGTAGTTATCCAAGAATGAAATCCCATGTATTCCTTGCTTGTTGCATAATTTTTATTATATCTCAACACTCTACCATGCTGCTTTGATTTGTAGTTCATTCCAAACAATGCCCCAGCAGAAACACCTATTATCCCATCGATTTTTATGTTATTTTCCATAAACACATCAAGAACACCTGCAGTGTACAAACCACGCATTGCTCCACCTTCTAATAATAATCCTGTTTTCATACATCCACCCCCTAAAAACTATTCATGATTTTGAAATATACCACTCTTTTTAATATAAGTCAAATTTAATAACTAATTTATTCTTAATTCCATAAATATTCAAGAATTTTTTGAACAAATACTATATAATGTTAATACGTTTATATTTCTATTGCCAACTCTTTCATAGAAGAATCTCTTAAAGAGCTTGATTAATATTGTCTTCCTAATAAATAAAGTATTATAATATATAGAAATAACTGATTTATATAAACAAATGATTTATATAAATCAGTTTGATTTCATTTATTATACAAATTTAGGAGGAATAATTTTATGAAAAGATACTCAAAATATTTAGTAAGTGGTGTCGTATTTTTCGCAATACTATCTCTTGTCAGCTACTTCCTAAAACTAAACTGGAATATACAAATTCTTTTATTCGTAACTATTGTATATATAGTGTTTAGTTTTATAAGTGATGTATTTATAGCAAAAAAATTCGCTAAAAATCCAGCTGCAGATGTTGAAAGCTTAAGCGAAGAAGAAACTGAAAAACTTCAAAACTTAATAGACAAAGGTGTTCTATTCTTACATGTACCTAAAAAGCCAATCGCTGAGCAGTGGGATAAACAGTTTGATGCTTTAGTTTCTGAGGAAGCAAAAGAAAATAAAAAGAACTACTCTGACCAGTTCAAATGGCATTTATTCAGCTTTGATTTGCTTCCTGCCCTTACAGGTGACGAAGCCAGAGCAGCTTTTGATAAGGAAGAAAAACACGAGCTTTACCTATTCTTTGAATATGCAGATGAAGCTTACATAATTGGAAACGCAAATCTAATTACTGCAAAAGACATAGATGAATTATATGGAAAAAGCGAGTTAAATTCATCAGACTTCTATTTCTTTGATCCACTAAACAGTTGGACTTATGTAGTACCTCACGAAGAAGAACTTGGACCATACTTCTACAAGGCTAAATAATTTTAGATACTAAATTATAGCAAAGAGGTAACTTGCATATTATAAATAACTTTTTCTGAGGAGGAATTTAATATGAAAATAGAAACAGTACTTGGAGATATCACAAAACAAACAGACGTAGAAGCAATCGTAAATGCAGCAAACAACAGCCTTCTAGGTGGTGGCGGTGTAGACGGGGCAATACATCGTGCAGCAGGACGAGAACTTCTAGCAGAATGTAGAACGCTAAACGGATGTGAAACAGGGGAAGCAAAAATAACATCCGCATACAAACTACCTTGCAAATACATAATTCACACAGTTGGACCAATATACAGAGGTGGGAACTCTGGTGAGCCACAACTTCTTGAAAATGCGTACAAAAACTCTATGAAAGTAGCGCTACAAAACAAAATTCGCACAATTGCATTTCCATCAATCTCAACTGGAATATATAGCTATCCATTAGAACAAGCTGCAGAAATAGCAGTAAAAACAGTAAATGATTTCTATATGGAGCATCCAAACGAATTTGATTGCATAAGATTTGTACTATTTGATGAAAGAACAAAACAAGCTTATGACAACGCAATAGATAAAATAAAACATAAATAAATAGATATAAATAAACATAAAATATATAAACAGAATTGGAGAATAAACTATGAACAACAAACCATTACAAACGTCAGAATAAAATGATGGATGCCAAATGGATTTTTTCTAACGTCATCTCTCTTACTCGGAATTATATCAATTCGAACTCGACTATCTGCAGACGGCTCACAACTTTGAAATGTGTTACTCTAAAAGTGTGAGCCGTCGAAGCCAGGAGGTGAGAATGATATAATTTTGAGTAAAAAAAGAGATGCCATTAGAAAAATCCATTGGCATCCTCAATTATTCAAAGTGTCCCTGACAGGAATTGAACCTGCGACACCCGCTTTAGGAGAGCGGTGCTCTATCCTGCTGAGCTACAGAGACATATTTAAATCGTATATAACTAATAACATATTAAATATTATATCACTAAAAATATTACTTTTCAAAAAAATTTCCAACCCTTTCATTCATTTTCCAACATCAAAACTTCTACACAATTGAAAAAAACTATTATCTATGCTATCATTTAATTAGTTGAATTTTTAAAATAATTTAAAATCAAGCAGGGGAGCTTTTTCGGCTGAGAGTAGGTAAAACCTAGACCCTTAACCTGATTTGGATAATGCCAACGTAGGGAGAAGATAAGATATTAAACACGAGCCTTGTTGGTTTCGTGTTTTTTTATTTTTAAAATCTCTCTCAATACTAAAAAGACTGGGGGAATTAAAATGTTAAAATCAACTATCGAAAATGTAAGAGAAATATCACCACTTATCCACAACATCACTAATTACGTAACTGTAAACGATGTTGCAAATATAATATTAGCTTGTGGTGCAAGTCCTATTATGGCTGACGATTCTGAGGAAGTTGAGGATATAACTTCTGTGTGTACTGCTTTAAACATCAATATCGGTACACTTAATAGAAACACAATCCCTTCTATGATATTAGCTGGTAAAAAAGCAAACGAATTAAATCATCCAACTGTGCTAGATCCTGTTGGTGTAGGTGCAAGTAATTTAAGAAATAAAACTGCTAAAGAATTACTTGAAAATGTGAAATTCTCTGTAATAAGAGGAAATGTTTCAGAAATAAAATTCTTAGCTACTGGTATCGGTGCTGGAAAAGGTGTCGACGCAGCTGTTGGCGATGCAGTTACTGAAGAAAATCTTGACTCTATGGTGAAATTTGCAAAATCATTTGCAAAAGAAACAGGTAGTATAATTGCAATAACTGGTGCTATAGACTTAGTTGCCGATGCTGAAAGATGCTTTGTAATCAGAAATGGTAGAGCTGAAATGGGAAAAATAACTGGAACTGGATGCCAACTTTCTGGACTAATTGCCTCATTTATCGCTGCAAATCAGGACAATATGCTTGAAGCAACTGCAGCTGCTGTAATAGATATGGGACTTTCTGGAGAAATTGGTTGGTCTAATATGGAAAAAACTGACGGAAACTCTACATACAGAAACAGAATAATTGATGCAATTTACAATATGGATGCTAAAACATTGGAAGAAGGTGCTAAATTTGAAATCAAGTAATATAAATGGAAAAGATTTACAGTTATACGCTATAACTGACAGACATTGGTTAAACGGAAGAACTCTTGCTGAACAGGTAAGAGAATGCCTTGAAGGTGGTGCTACTATACTTCAAATAAGAGAAAAAAATCTTCCAGAAGATGAATTTTTAGAAGAAGCAAAGGAAATTCAGGCTCTTTGCAAAGAATTTAAAATACCATTTATCGTAAATGATAATATAAATATCGCAGCTGAAATAAAAGCTGACGGTGTTCATGTTGGACAGGAAGATATGGACGCTAAAAAAGTTAGAGATATGCTTGGAGAGAATGCAATTTTAGGTGTGTCTGCATCTACAGTTGAAGAAGCTTTAAAAGCAGAAAGAGATGGAGCTGACTATCTTGGTGTTGGGGCAGTCTTCCCTACTTCTACTAAAGGAGATGCCGACAGCGTAACATTTGAAACATTAAAAGAAATATGTGAAACTGTATCAATTCCAGTAGTTGCAATAGGTGGAATAAATGCAGACAATTTATTAAAACTAAAAGGTAGCGGAATAGATGGTGTTTCTGTAATAAGTGCTATATTTGCAAGCGACGATATAACTGCTGCCACTAAAAAACTTAAAGAACTAACTGAAGAATTATAAATCTTATCTTTTTAAGGAGGAATGGTTATGAAAGTTGCTTTAACAATAGCAGGAAGTGACTGTAGTGGTGGTGCAGGCATACAAGCCGATCTTAAAACTATGACTACAAACGGCGTATTTGCAGAATCTGTAATCACAGCTTTAACTGCACAAAACACAACTGGAGTATTTGGAGTATTTGAATCCTCTCCAGAATTTGTCACTCAGCAATTAGATGCAGTATTCACAGACATTTACCCAGATGCTGTAAAAATAGGAATGGTATCCTCTGCTCCGATTATAAAAGCAATAGCAGAAGGATTAAAAAAATACGAAGCAAAAAATATTGTAATAGATCCAGTTATGGTATCTACAAGTGGCTCAAAACTACTTCAAGACGATGCAATTTCTACACTTGAGGAAGTTTTATTCCCTCTTGCAACGCTTCTTACACCAAACATATCAGAAGCTGAGATACTATCAAACATCAAAATCAATTCAGCAGATGATATGACGAAAGCTGCAGAAATAATCGGTAAAAAATACAATGCCGCAGTCCTTTTAAAAGGAGGTCACAGTATAAATGATGCAAACGACTTATTATACTCTGACGGAGAATTTAAATGGTTCAGCGGAAAAAGAATCGACAACCCAAACACTCATGGAACAGGCTGCACACTTTCTAGTGCAATAGCTGCAAACCTAGCAAAAGGAATGAATTTGGACGAATCTGTTGAATCTGCAAAGGCTTATATTTCTGGTGCTTTAGCTGCAATGCTAGACCTTGGAAAAGGTAGTGGACCAATGAATCACGCATTTGCAATTAATGGTAAATATTAGTATAATTAAATTATGAATGGCTACTTTAAATCTTAAAACAACCCACATATACCTATTTTCTTTTAATATAAATAGAAACAAATCTTATTCTCTTTTTTGTGGAAAGTTTAAAAGTTTTTAGTAGCTATTTATTTTTACACACACAAAAATTAAAAAAGATTAAAAGAAAGGAAAAAACAAAATGAAAAGATTTTTAAACTGTAACGCATCTGATTTTGAAAAAATGACAAAATCAGAACTTATCGAATCAATAGCAGCTAGTGAAGGAAGAATAGTAGTTTGCGAAACTATAGGCGCTGTTCCTCAGATGCTTGGCGATGTAACAAACGCAGAATTTGCTGCATCAATGGGAGCGGATATAATACTTCTAAACATATTCGACGTAAACAACCCTGTTATGCATGGACTTCCTACTGATGTTAAACCAGAAGATTACATAAGAAAAATCAAAGAACTTACAGGTAGACCAGTTGGTTTAAACCTGGAACCACTTGAAGAAGGCGTTGCAAGTACTGTTGAAACTGATGAATGGGCTGGATTATCTTCAGGACGTGCAGGTACTTTAGAAAACGCTAAAAAAGCAGTTGAAATGGGCGCTGACTTCATAGTACTTACTGGTAACCCTGGAATAGGTGTTACAAACAAAGCTATAACAGATACTCTAAAACTTTACAGAAAAGAACTTGGAGATAGCGTTGTTTTAATAGCTGGTAAAATGCACGCAGCTGGTATACTTGGTGAAGCTGGCGAAAAAATAATAACTAAAAACGATGTTAAAGAATTCTCTGAAGCAGGAGCAGATATAATACTAATGCCTGCACCAGGTACAGTTCCTGGAATAACTATGGAATATATAAGAGGACTTGTTTCTTATGCTCACGAGCTAGGAAAATTAACTCTTACTTCAATAGGTACTTCTCAGGAAGGTGCAGATGTTTCAACTATTAGAGAAATCGCACTTATGTGTAAAATGGCTGGAACAGATCTACACCACTTAGGAGATTCAGGATATATGGGAATGGCACTTCCAGAAAATATACTTGAATACGGTAAAGTGATAAGAGGGGTAAGACATACTTATCATAGAATCGCGGCATCTATAAAAAGATAGATTTAATCTAGTTTAAACGATACATATAGAAAAAGGGACTAAAAAGTCCCTTTTTTCATGTATGATTATTTATTTTTCTTTGCTTCTAATTATAAAGTATCCAATTAATAACACAGCTCCAACTACTACCAATACTTTAGATAAAATATTTGATTCATTGTAGAAGAAGTACTCAGAGAATATATCTGGATTTACTATGTTTCCATTTTTGTCTAAGAAATCTTTTCCGTTGTATCCTAAGTATGATGTATTTGCTCTTTCGTCTTCAACCTTTAACTCTTTTTCATAAACTGTATCTGAATTTAATCCCTTAGAGCTTGTACTTGTATTTCCATCTTCCATATCGACAACGTATAATCTAAATGCTTTGATTGGACTATATTTTTCCTCATTCAATAATTTTTCTAATTCGTCTTTATACTCATCTATATAAAAAAATAGAGGAATACCCTCTTCCCCTATCCATACATAATAATTATATTTTCTTATCATTCGCTTAAAACCAATCATCTATACTTCTCCTACACAAAACAAGTTTACTAACTTAAAAAGAGTGGATTAAATCAAAACTTCCCATATAACATAGAAACGGAAATTTTGATTTATCCACTCTTTATAAAGATAGCAAATTAATTAACATATACTCTTTTACTTTCTCTATAGCATAACATTCCTGCTATTACAAGTCCTGCCATTCCCACAACACCAGGAAGAACATGACTTATTGAATTCCCAGCTGCAACATTAACAAAAATAGAAGCTGGATTATATATATTTATAATATTCAACGATAAATTGAATAACACCGGACACCAAAGAGACTCTGTCTTATAAAGTAAATAAGACTGAATAACTCCTACTGATGTACTCATAATTAAAAGCATCACTGCTCCATTTAACGGATTCTCCGCTACTTTCATATATAAAATCATAATTATCGGCAACTGCCATACTCCCCATAAAAATCCATTAAGTACAGCTGCCTTATCTGGTTTCATAATCTTGCACATTCTTGGAAGAAGATAACCTCTCCAAGCAAACTCTTCACAAAAGCTCTGAATTATACCATAGATTGGGAAGATTATCGCTAAATTTGAAACCTCATATGTAACACTCTTCAAATATTCAAACATACTTGTATACTGAAGATTGTAAACTGTCACCATCCCCAATAATTTAACCCCTGAATGGAATATTATATAGTTTATAACTGCTCCAAAGTATATTATGAAAGGAGTAAAAAGTAATGTTTTTATGTAAGTCTTTTTATTCCTCTTGATGTTTATCTTCAAGAACATATTTCTAAGACCTTCTCTGCAAATCATTCTAGTTATTAATGCTGCCAACGCTGGTGAGAAGATCATATACAATAATAAATCCGGATTTCTATCTTGATAATACATAATTGAAAGAGCTATCATAAACATAAGAGCTATTCCGAAAAATACAGATATTTGTTTCTTTTCTACATTATTCATGAAAAAACCTCCCGTCTATCTGATTCGTTTTACTTAATTATAATATTAACACCCAATTATTAAATTAAATTGATATTATTTCTAAAGATTTATGAAATTTTAATCATAATCAATTTTTATTTTCTAAATATTTCATAAAAATTTTTAGATTTAAAATTTACATAAAAGTTAAAAGTAATCTCCTTACACTCACAACTATACTATATATTAATACATTTAAAGATAAATTTCAAATCTTTGATTTTATTTATATTTACAAAATCAAACGAATTTTAAACCGCTCTTCTATTCATCGCCATATTTTTCATGCTAACTATAGGATATGAAACATTGTATATAACAAATGCTTTTATTGGCACCATTAAAGCTGCTTTAAAAGCTCTTGTTGGTAATGTCGCCATAAATCCGTATCCGCTAAGTAGGTATATATTACCTGTGTTTAGAATTAATTCCACTAAATTAACTAAAATTGTACATATTATTATATTTCTCATAGCTTTTGGTTTATTGTAAAGGAATTTTCCGTAAAGTAGACCAACTAACGCTGTTGTAACTGTAAATCCTGGGAAGAAATCTCCTGTTATAAGTGTTACTCCTATTAAATCGGCTATTACAGCTATAATCATCGTATATTTAGGTCCGTATAATATCCCCGCTATTGTTAGTGGAACAAAGCTAAATCCTATCTTTATTATTGGAGTAGATATTGATAGGAATCTCGATAAAATTATCGTTATCGCAACTAAAAGCGACATCATAACTAAGTCTTTAGTCGTAATTTTATTCATTAAAAATAACCTCCTAAGTTTTCTTTTATTAAATTTTCTGTTTAAAAAACAAGAAGTCCCACAAAATTTGCAGGACTTCCTAATAAATGGTGTACCCGACGGGACTCGAACCCGCAGACCTTCAGAGTCGGAGTCTGACATTCTACCAATTGAACTACAGGCACATATTAATAAAATATACTTTTTAAGAAAAAGTATATTTCAAACACATATATTATGATAATTCATATCGCCTACTATGTCAATTATTTTTTACTCTTTTCTTTTCATATTACAATGTAAAAATTCTCAGTCATTTGAACAAATTTCCTTGATTTTCTGTCAAATAAAATGTATTCTATTTAATGGATAGATATTTTAAATTGGAAAAGGAGAGTGATGTGCAATGGATAGTTATCCGTTGCAAAGTATTAAAAATTTAAAACCTATCTGTTAACAGTATCTTAGTCGCAATAGTAGTTTGGCTTTGATTACTCGTTAGCCGATAGTACTACTATAATTAAAAACAAGGAGTGTGTTGCGATGATAAGATACTATAAAACTATCGATTCTAAGCTAGAAAAAATAAACGAGCCAGAAGAAGGATGCTGGATCAACCTTGTTGAGCCTAATCAGAGCGAGATACACGAGATATATGACCATACTGACATAGATATCGAAAGTATCAATGCTGCTCTGGATGAGGAGGAACGTTCAAGAATCGAAGTAAATGACAACCATACTCTTATCCTTATAGATATACCTATAGATGAGAGTGACTCACATAACTCGTTATACAGCACTATACCGCTTGGTATAATAATTACCGAAGATGTAATTCTTACAGTATGTAGTGAACAGACAAAGATTCTTAATGATTTTATTGTCGGTCATATAAAGGATTTCTACACTAATATGAAGTCTCGTTTTCTTCTTCAGATTTTGCACAAAAATGCATCTTACTACCTACACTATCTAAGAAGAATAAACAAGATGACTACTACTCTAGAAAAAGAAATATATGACTCAATGCAGAACAAGCAGCTTATTCAGTTACTAGAGCTTGAAAAATCTCTGGTTTACTTCTCTACTTCATTAAAATCTAATGAGTTAGTGCTTAATAAGATGCTTAAAACATCAAGTATTAAGAAGTATCACGACGACGACGATTTATTAGACGATGTTATTGTAGAAAACAGACAGGCTCTTGAAATGGCTACTATTTACGGAGATATACTTAGCCGAATCATGGACGCCTTCAGTGCGATAATCAGTAATAACCAGAACAATGTTATGCAGGTTCTTACAGTTATCACACTTATTGTTTCATTACCTACATTAATATCAGGGTTCTTTGGAATGAACGTCGGCGGAATTCCGCTTGCTGAAAACCCAAACGGTTTTTGGTTGATATCTTTTATATCAGTAATTGTATGTGTAATTATTACTATGTTAATGTCTAAAAATAAACTTTTATAGATTCTGTTTCGTAAGTGTTTTAAACTATTTAGAATGCTTATGAAACAGACTTTTAATTTTAAGGGAAATTTTTTAAAAGGGGGAAAACTTAATATGAATTATATTTTATTGGTAGTCGGATTTGTTCTTCTTGTAAAGGGAGCCGACTATTTTGTTGAAGGGGCGTCGAGTATTGCAGAGTCGCTAAAAATCCCTTCACTTATAATAGGGCTTACAATAGTCGCTTTTGGTACTAGTGCACCAGAAGCTGCAGTAAGTATCACAGCTGCTTTAAGTGGACAAAATGGAATGGCTATGGGGAATGTAATTGGATCTAATATATTCAATCTTCTTATGGTCGTTGGTGTATCTGCCATGATAAAGCCATTAATGGTAGAAAAAAGCGTTAGAATTAAAGAGTTTCCATTTTTAATACTGATATCTGTGCTTACATTTGTAATAATTGGAGATCAGTTCTTTGGTGGAACTTCAGTAAACCAGCTTAGTAGAGGTGACGGTTTAATTCTTCTAATGTTCTTCGCTATTTTCATGTATTCACTAATAATGTCAGCTCTAAACTCTAGAAATCAGGCTTTAGAAGCTCAAAAAGCCAATCCTAATGAAAAGATAACTGTAGAAATAGATGCTCCAGTTGAAACAATGCCTATTTCAAAGGCTATAATATTCTCAATAGGTGGGATAATAGCAATAGTTTTAGGTGGACAGGTTGTTGTAAATGCGGCTACTGGAATAGCAAAAAGCTTCGGTGTAAGTGACCAGCTTATAGGTCTTACAATAGTTGCTATCGGTACTTCTCTACCAGAGCTAGTTACATCTATAATTGCAGCTACTAAAGGTGAGAGTGATATCGCTTTAGGAAATGTAATAGGATCAAATATGTTTAATATATTATTTGTTCTAGGTGCATCTGCTGCTATTTCTCCAATAGCAATAGATCCTAAACTGTTTGTGGATTGCTTGTTTATGATTGGTGTAACAGTACTTACTTATATATTTACTGTTGTTAGAAAAGATATAAACAGGGTTGAAGGAGCAATATTAACTGCTCTTTACGTAGGATACACAGCATATTTAATAATGAGTATATAATAATAAAAAGCCAAGAAGATTAATTATTTCATAATCCTCTTGGCTTCTAACATTTTATAAACTTTTCTATCACCAAAACGAAATACTAAGTATGTTCGCAACTGTATTTCTTAGCAGACTAAATTTTTGCGTATAACCACAGATTAATTTGCATCGACAATTCTGCAAGCGCCCCACATCATTGAAATGTGTTACATAAATGGGTGGGGCGCTGAAGCCTGGAGAGCAAATAATCGTGGTTGTGCGTGAAATTGTCTGCTAAAAATCAGTTGCAACAGCCTTAGTTTTCGTCATCGAATACCATATCGTCCCTAAATCCTTCAAGCATTCCTTCTAAGTCTTCTTTTATATTTATTATATATCCCGGAACATATTCTGGTTCTTCAACAACCTCAACAGGACATAATTCAAATGCTGGAAGCTGCACATCGCTAACAGCAATATCTATCCCCTTCATATCGCCTAATATTTCAGGAGCATTTTCAAATTCCTTCTTAGCAAGCTTTTCAAATATTAAATTACTCTTCTTATAATAAAGGCATCCAAGCATATAAGCACATTTTCTGCTTCCTCTCTCAACACCTTCTTTATAATACTCTTCAGCTCTATTAAAATCATTCCGTTTATAATAAAGCCGTCCTAAATTTTCAACAGACTCTATACAATTATTTAACTTAGCTTTTTCGTACCATCTAGTAGCTTCCTCTATATTTTCATCAGAAATATCAGAAATAACCCCCATCATATGCTGACAGTATGTATTTCCTTCCTGAGCAGGCACTCTGAATCTATTCTTAGACTCATCGTACATACCTTCATAATAGTAAATTCTACCTAAATGAACCATAGCATTTAGATGATTTGCTGCAGCTGCCTGTTCAAAATATTTTATAGAACCTCTTATATTTCCTAAATCTTCATATATACAAGCTAATCTATAAGCTGATGGAATATCTCCATTTTCTGCAGCCTTTTTGTACCAAGTGATTGATCCTTCTATATCTTCTCTATCGTCGTAAATCTTAGCTAATTTTATCTGGCAAGAAAGTTTACCTGGAAGTTTTTCAAAGCAGCTTATTGCACTGTCTATAGCTCCAGTTTCCATATATAAATCTCCTAGATTTTCTATAGCTGGTCTGCATTTCATATCAATAGCATCTTTGAAAAGCTCAACTGCTCTAGCGTATTCTCTCTGTTCAAAGCAAATTCCACCAAGGTTGTTAGTAGCTTCAATTATACCAGCTTCACTAGCTTCTTCGTATAATTCTTTTGCGTCGACGATATTTCCTTCTTTGTTAAATAGATTCGCAAGTCTGAATTTAGACATAACGTGTTCCTGTGATATAGCTCTTTCATAGTATTCTATAGCGTCGTCTAAATCTTCTTCTCTATCGTATATGTAAGCCAATCTGTACTGAGATTTCATATCTCCATTGTCGGCACTTTTTTTGTAGTATCTTTCAGCCTCGTCAAGGTTTCCTTCCATTTCCATAAGCATACCTAAATTAAAGCAAGCTTCATTGTATCCAACTTTGTAAAGCTGTTTGTATAGGTCTATTGCTTCCTTTCTTTCACCCATCTGAGTGTAGAAAACAGCTAGATTGTACATACAATCGTGGTCTTCGCATCTGCTTCCCTTTTTAAATATTTCAAATGCTTCTTCTTCTCTACCAAGCATATTGTAAAGCACACCTAAGTTGTAGCAAGCCTTTCCATAGTCGTGTTCTACAGCATCTAAAAGAATTGCCTCTGCTTTGTCATAATTTTTTAATACATAATAAGTAACACCCATATTGTTCCGTGCAGCTAAAAGCCCGATTTCAACTGCTTTATCGTACCAATAAAGTGCATACTGATAGTCCTCTTCTGAGAATTTTATATTACCTATATCTAAAGCTGCTTCATCTTTACCGCTTTTGTAGGCTATTTTGTACCATCTTTCAGCTTCCTCTAATTCGCCCATATCTTCAAAAATAGTTCCTAGTGCATACTGAGATTTTACATTACCTTCACTAGCAGCCTCTTCGTATTTTTTTATAGCAGCTTCTGTTTTTCCTAATTTATATAATAAAACCGCCTGAGTGTGTGCGACATTTGGATCGCTAGAAATTTCTCTAATTCCTTTAATCGTAAACATTGTACTTCTCATTTGTGTAACCCCTTTCTTTTGAAAGCTTTATACTTAAATAATACCATATTAAAGAAGATACTCAAAGTCGTTACAATATAATTAATAATTTTTCTAGAAATTATTATAAAATTTATAAGAAAAAAAGCCATCACAAAAAAATGTAACAGCTTTTATCTTGCTTTATTTTAGTATTCGTCTTCTTCTACTTCTTTTATTTTTCTTCCTTTGATAAGTTCTTCGTAAGCTTCTTCACCAACTTTTTCCTTATCCTTATTGTCCCTTAAAGTCATATCTGTAGACTCTCTTATTATGACATCGTACTCTTCTTCGCCAAGATTTTTCTTTTCTTCACCGACTTCATGGTCATCACATTTTACAAATAAATCATATGCTTCTTTAGAATATTTTTCATCGATCATGTCGATTCCTCCTTCATCTACTCCAGATGTATTGTTTTTATCTGATACAGAATCATCATCTTCTCCATAGATGTTTATCTTTAATTCCCCTGTAGACTCTACATCATCTGAATCATCTGCATTATCAGCTACACCACAACTTCCTTCTATCTCATCGATTATCTCTTCTAAATCTTCCTTTATTTCTTCCACATTCGCTTCTTCTATCTCTGTTGTTTCTATGTGAGAATCCTCAATCTTAGAATTTTCTACATCAGAATCTGCAATGTCGTTAAATCTCTCAAATTTAACCTCTTCAGCTTCTTCCATATCTTTAAATTCTCCTTCTTCTCTACATTCCTCAATATCATCTCTGTAATATTCGTCTAGAAAAGATGGATCCTTTTGAGCTATGTTATCCAATTTCATCATAACCCGTTTTGAATATGTAACTGTCATTGCCTTTCTCTCTAATTCCCGATCAGAAGACGCAAAACCTATTTCTAAAAGCTTGTACAACATCTTTTCTGAATACCTAGCTATTATATTTGCTTCTTTAGAATCCCTTATTACAACATCTATTTCTTCCTCTGCACCTGTTAAATGAGAGCTGATTTCTTCAGTCTGGGCTTTAAGCCCCATAACAATATGGTACTTTTCTACAGTTTCAGCCATCTGTCTATCTATATTTTTATCTATATCGCTTAGGATTGATCTCATTTCCTTGTAGACTTCTACCTTAGAAAACGAAATTATATCTCTAAAAACGTTGAATTCATTTATACTGTACATTTGAAGATTATTTTCTTTTTCGAATAGATTCTTAAAAAATTTCTTTTTCATATATGACACCACCTTTACATTCATTATACTCTATTTATAAGAGTCTTAATTTGATTTTTAGTTCACATAATCTTCAAAGTAAATTTAACAAAAAAATAACCACATTAGAGTATTCATCTACTCCAATGTGGTTGTTTTCTATTTATTATTTACATTATATGTTGCAGATTCTTCTGCAGCCATTGATACATATTGTTTAGAAATAATATCTATATCATTTATATTATTTGTCTTTTCCGCAGTAAATGCTCCTCCAATACCAAAGAATTTATCGAAAAATAGTTTAAACTTATCGATAATACCTTGTTTTTTATTAGCTCTTTTTCCGCCACCAAAACGAGAAACAGGGGGCATAAGTTTATCAATATCTGTTCCTGTGGTTTTTACTTCCCCGTCACGAAATGCATTTTCAATAAACTTTCTTGTTTCTGTATCTTTTAACTTTTCTTCTTTAATAATCTGATTAAGCTCTTCTTCACGTTTCTCAACCACATAATCATTCCATTCAGTCATAACATCTTCAACATCGTTAATTTTTGAAATAAAATTTTCAATAAGTGATTTTTTGCTACGTAATTCATGACTAGCATTAATAGCACTATTTATTGTGACAAGTATATCTTTATCCTTACAATGACCATCATGATACTTTTTGACAAGCATAAGTATATAATCAATATTGATTTCTATTTGTTTAATAAGTTCAACTTCAAAAACAATATCATCAATAATATCCGTACTTTCACCTCTTTTTTGTTTTTCCTTCCATATATCTCTTAAATCTTGATATTTTCCAGTATAATCCTGTAAATCACGTTCTGTAATCATCTCTTTATCTGCAAAATCATCAAATGCAGATAAAAGGTTTCTCATACGAAGAATTGCTCCAAAAAGAGAAATGAAATCTTTTTGATTTTGCTCGCCTATAATTTGTGACTCTGAAAGTGGGAATTTTGACATAAGCTTATCCATCATCTCTACATATCCAGGGTATTTCTTTCCATCAACATCTTCATATCCATAGTAATAATCATTGAATCCCTTCATCAAGACAATACCGCCTGCATTCTTATCACCAAAAAGAGAAATAGCAGTATCGACTTGTTTCCGTAGATTTCTAAAGCATACTATATTCCCAAAAGTTTTAATAGAATTAAGTATTCTGTTTGTTCTTGAAAACGCTTGAATCAGTCCATGCATCTTCAAATTCTTATCCACCCATAATGTATTCAATGTTGTAGCATCAAATCCTGTTAAGAACATATTTACAACAATAAGCAAGTCTAATTCCTTATTCTTCATACGAAGAGAAACATCTTTATAATAATTCTGGAACTTATCTCCATCTGTAGAATAGTTTGTATGGAACATCTCATTATAATCTTGAATAGCTGATTCAAGGAAATCTCTTGAAGACTGGTCAAGTGCAGATGTATCTTCTGAGTTTTCCTCACCTAAAATACCACTCGTACCTTCATTCTCATCTTCATTTGCACCATAGCTAAATATAGTAGCTATGCGCAGTTTCTTTGTAGGATCTGCTTCCATTTGTTTCTTGAATTCTTGATAATATAATTTTGCCATTGGTACAGATGCAACAGCAAAAATAGAGTTAAATCCACTTACTCTTTGTTTCTGCTTAATTTCCTCTACAGCACCTTTTTTACCAGAAGCAACTTCTGAAATATTTGTTAGTGTGTTGTATATGTAAGTCTTGTCACCACGATAAGTCTTCCTATCAAAATTATTAAGGATATATTCAGTAACAAGTTTAATTCTTTCTGGCGCCATCATAGCTTTTTCACGAGCTATATCCCAAACCTGCTCATCATCAATGTCATCACTCATATCCATAGTCTTTACATAATCAACTCTAAAAGGAAGCACATTTTTATCATTAATAGCATCAACAATTGTATATGTATGAAGTTGGTCGCCAAAAGTCTGCTCAGTTGTAAAGAACTGTGCCTTACGAATACTTCCTGTATTAGCTGGGAATATAGGTGTTCCTGTAAATCCAAAAAGATGATATTTCTTAAAACTCTTTACAATAGCAGCATGCATATCACCAAACTGGCTTCTGTGACACTCATCAAATATTATAACTACGTGCTTATCATAAACTTCGTGTTCTTTATTTTTCTTAATGAATGTTGCAAGTTTTTGAATCGTTGTGATAATAATTTTAGCATTACTATCCTCTAATTGCTTTTTAAGAATTGCAGTAGAAGTGTTGCTATTTGCTGCACCCTTTTCAAAACGGTCATATTCTTTCATTGTTTGGTAATCTAAGTCTTTACGGTCAACTACAAATAGTACCTTATCTATATATGGTAATAATGATGCCTGTCTTGCAGTTTTAAATGATGTAAGTGTCTTCCCCGAACCTGTTGTATGCCAAATATAGCCACCACCAGCAACATCACCATATTTTTTGTAGTTGTTTGCAATTTCAATACGATTCAAAATACGTTCAGTAGCAGTAATCTGATATGGACGCATTACCATAAGTATATTTTCAGATGTGAAAATACAATACTTAGTGATAATATTTAATAACGTATGTTTTGCAAAAAATGTTCTTGTAAAGTCAATCAAATCAGAAATTACACGATTGTTTGCGTCTGCCCAAAATGAAGTAAATTCAAAGCTATTGCTTGTCTTACCTTTCTTGGCACTAGAAGAAGAATTAGAATCTTTAATTGCATTGAAACGTGTACTGTTAGAATAATACTTTGTATTAGTTCCATTTGAGATAACAAAAATCTGTATATATTCAAAAAGTCCACTTCCTGCCCAGAATGAATCACGCTGATATCTATTAATCTGATTAAATGCTTCACGAATAGCTACACCTCTACGCTTTAATTCCACATGAACAAGAGGTAAACCATTCACAAGAATAGTAACATCATAACGGTTATCATGCCTAGCACCTTCTGCAGTTCCAATTACATATTGATTGATAACCTGTAAAAAGTTATTATGTATATTCTTCTTATCTATAAGAGTAATATTTTTTGTACTACCATCATCACGTTTTAAAACCTGAACATTATCTTCCTGAATTTTTCTAGTCTTTTCTACTATTCCTTCGTTCTGATTTGAAATTGAATTTTTGAAAAATCTATCCCACTCGGTTTCAGAGAAATTATAGTTGTTTAATTTTTCAAGTTGATCACGAAGGTTAGCTATTAAATCTTTTTCGTTATGTATATTTAGATATTCGTATCCTTGCTCTGTAAGCATACGAATAAATTCTTTTTCTAAGGCTGCTTCAGACTGATAATTGCCAGAGCGTGTTTTTACTGGCTCATATTCTGTAACTACTGTATTTTCTGTTGTCTGTGCAACAATATTAAAATATGGCACAGTATCCGCCTCCTTTACTTATTTATTCAAAAGTTAGTAATTTATCTCTATAATATTCATATTGTTTTTGTCTTGCTTCAATTTCAGCAGGTATTCCTGACGTGATATCGTTACATAATGAATCAAATCTATCAAGTATAGATACAATTCTTTCTTGCTCCTCTATTGATGGTAGGTTAATTTCTATACCACCTAATTTACTTGGTGTTACTTCAATTACCTTTGTACCATGTGCTAATTTTTTCTTCTGTCCAAAGAATGAACTTGAACGGAAGAAGTACGACATATATTTTGCATTCTGATTATGTTTGATGATTGCCGTATGACCACTAACTGCAATTTCTTCATCTCCAAGCCATGCAGTACAAGAACATACATCTTCAATATTCTCACTAGTAACCGCCATAACAATATCACCTGTTTTTGCGGTTTTTGATTTTTCAAATACTTCATCATTAACAAAAGTTAATGTTTTATCCGAAGAAACACCAAAGTGTGTGTAAATCTGACCATAATGAATACAAGGTTTTCCATTTTCTACAAAGTCCTTTTTCTGTAAATTACCACCACGTGAAATTGTTGCAATATCATCCAATTTAACAGGACAATAACCAAAAACATACTGAATAAGTTTAATTATTGCTTGTCTGTCTGTCTGTCTGTCTGTCTGTCTGTCTGTCTGTCTGTCTGTCTGTCTGTCT
>SAMEA3387505__coassemble_923_pt1 | contig 18264 bp, 19 predicted proteins | sample SAMEA3387505__metabat2_low_PE_010 | metagenome-assembled genome bin SAMEA3387505 (sample SAMEA3387505) | Felis catus | biome: Faeces | place: United Kingdom | collected 2012
TAGAAAAAATATCTAATAGAATAGTAAATGAAGTTGAAGGTGCAAACAGAGTTGTATATGACATCACAAGTAAACCACCAGGAACAATAGAATGGGAATAAAAATATAATCAAAAAAAGAGATGCTTACAGGCATCTTTTTTTGTGTAAAAAGAAGAAAAAGTTTACGATTAAACATTTTAATTGAAATATAAATTGAATATATATTCAAAAAAAAAATATTATATCATTTAATTGACAATAAATACAAATATGATATAATAATTGTATAAATATACAAAAATGAGGTAATGATTGTGAAAATGGAAAAACTTAAAGAAACTGTTTATTTAGCGAGAATAGGACTAATTGAAAAAGATGAGTTAGAAAATTCTATTATTGAAGCATTACAGACGTTAGATAAGTTAGAAAAAGAAAAAAAGAAAGCTAAAGATATTCTAGATTGTATTAAAAAACAAAATGAGCTTGTAGAAAATAACAAAATATATCAAAAGACGATATCAGATGAGTATGGTACAGAGTACGAAGTTTCACTTAACTATGATAATCTTGTATCTATTTGCGAAGAATATTCAGAAAGTATAGAAATTTTACAACAGTCTCTTATCAACTATAAAAATTTCAATAAAAATAGATGCTTTGAAAACATCAGATTTTTGTTAAAAGAAAAATCTGATGTAAAGATTGGCCAAATAGAAAAAGAAGCTGGTGTAAGTCCAGGATATATGTCTCGTTTAGAAAAAGCAAGTAATACATCAGAACCAAGTGTTGAATTTCTTGTGACGGCAGCAAAAATGTTAGGTGTAAGTCTAGATGTATTGTTATTAACGGATATGGTTGAAATGAATCCAACTGAAAAGTATCTTGCTAATCTGATTCAAAAGTTAAATCAAGATACAATTGATGACAAGCTAGAATGGAATCGTGAGTCTGATGATAGTCTAAATCGATTAGAAACAGATATAAATGGATTTGTTAATCATCCGTTGTTTGAAATGGAAACATTCTATGAGCAAGGAGAGACGGAATATCCAAACTTAGTGGAACGAATTGTATTTAAATCACATTCTTTTGACTGTCATACATGTATTAATGATGATTGTTTTAATTTAAGTATGAAGAATAATTCGACATTATATTTAATGAATGTAAGTAAGGGTGTATATCATATAGATGATTTGGATGCTTTTGCGAAAGAGATATGGATATTTACACCTGGAATGACACCTCAATATTTAACTAGCAACCGTGATATTTCACGGTTGGCAGAATTAGTAGAAATATTATTTGATACAGTAAAAAGAGCATCACAACATCCAAAGATTAAGAAAAATATTAAAAATGTGTTGGATGCTTTTATCAATTTTGATGATTTGGGTGAAGACGATGATGATGACATGCCATTTTAATTAGGAGGGATATTAATGAACAAAAATGATTATCCGATTTTCACAGATGACGGAAAATTATTCTGTAAGAAAATAGTAGGAGAACATGGTGAGCCAATATTGGAAGGAGCTAAGGGAGTCAGAATTACATTTGCAAGTTTGTCAGAACAAGTATATAACCAATCTACCGCTAATAAAAAACGAGGAAAGACACAACAACGAAGACGATAAGTCTAAAAAATTAGAAATCCCTGCAATATGGCCATAGGAATTATACGGATATTTCCTCCGGAAATTCTTATGCTGGAAAGCAAATATGTAGCCCTTAATCATATTGACAAGCCAGAGGAAATCAGTTAAATATAATTTAATATGCGAACGCTTATGAGCAAAACCATATGGGATGGAATCCATAATTGAGAGAGCCAAAGTAGTTTAAGAATTGGAAAAATCCAATGATAAAACTATTTTGGCTCTTTTTGATTTTTATTTGAAATAGAGAAAAGTTTACAGAAGGAGATGATAATAAATATATGAATAAAACAGTGATCGACGATGGATTTGAATCATATTTAGTTGAAGGAGCAGAGTTTAACGGTGAATGGGAAATTCCGATTATAAAAAATGAAAATGTGGAAACACCTAAAGATATTGTTCCATATGACAAAATAAAAAAGATTAAAGAGAATGAACGAAAAAGTATTTATATTCATTTTTATATGCATGATATTAAGTTTAGGCAAGTAATTACAAATACAAAAAAATATTTAGAGAAATTTAAAGAGTACGGAGGCGTTATTTCTCCGGATTGCTCATTATATATAGATATGCCATTATGCTTACAAATGGCCAATACATACATGAATAGAGCTGTAGGTGTTTATTTACAAAATAACGGAATAAAAGTTATTCCAAATGTAAGGTGGGGCGATGAAAGAAGTTTTAAATTTGCATTTGATGGATTGGAAGAAAATGGAGTATACGCAATTAGTACATTAGGATGTATAAGAAGTAAGGAGGACAAAACTAGATTTAAAGAAGGTCTTAGAGAAATGATTAAAAAGTTAAATCCCCAAAAGATATTAGTGTATGGAACTATGCCAGAATATGTATTTGGCGAATTTCAAAATCAAGTTACATTTATAAATTATGAAAGTTGGATATCTAGGGTCAAGAGAGGAGTATTTGATGGGAACAAGTAGAAGTGGATTATATTTAAATACTAATGGGAGTAGAAGAAAAGTAAGTGAGTTTGCATTAGTTCATTCAAATGAGGGAACATTTATGAACGTAAAAAGTCCTAATCCAAAGAAAAGTCCATTTAGAATGGCAAGTGGTGGACATGGAGAAGATAACTTAAAACTATTAAATAAATATGGAATCAAGTATAATATAGTTAAGACTTATCCTAATGGTGTTCGTATTGGAAATGTTGAGGGACATAAGAAAAAGAATAAACGTGAAGAAAATAAGCAAGCGTGGTTTCCAAAATCATGGAAACCAAAAGATATAAAAAGTGCAGGAGAACATGTTGCATCTTTAAAGTGCAACAAACATGTTAAAGATGGTTATAATATGTATGGTATGTGGAAAGGTGTTAAAGTTGGCGTAAAAAGAACTAATGGGAAAGTATCTACAATTTTTCCAGATTTAAATCAACCTAAAAAGAAGAAAGGGAAGAGATAAAATGTTTAATAAAGATAAATTTAAAGAACTTGCAAAAGAAAGAGATAATACAGATTGGGATTGCAAAATTGATAAAATATGGAGTGAGATGCTATCTATAATTTTAGAAAATGATGATTCTTTTAATGAATTTATTGACTATATGAAAACAGAGATGACAGGTGATGAATATGGAACTTTGTCTGAAATTTCGGATGAGATTGCAGAAGAAAAACCATCGTATCAATTTATAGATGCCTATAAAATGTTGGCAATTAAATATCCAGCTGAAACTGAAAAATGGAATATTTTATCTTTTATTAATGATGCTGAAAATATAGTTAAATCTATTTTAGAGGAAAAAAAATAAAAATTTTTTAAAAAAGATAATTAAAATAAGGATTGAACACACTTTTTCATAAATTATGTATAATAAAAGAAGAGGTTCTTCATAATATAAGGGGGAAGAGTGTTATGGAAAATAGAAAATTTGAAAAATTAGACGTAGAAGCTTCATTATTAGGATTTGGCTGTATGAGATTTCCATTAGATCAAGATGGACATATTGAAGAAAAAGAAGCTGAAAAGATGATTGATTTAGCGATTGAATCAGGAGTTACTTATATTGATACAGCTTATCCTTATCATGATGGCGATAGTGAACCATTTGTTGGAAGAGTTTTAAAAAAATATCCTCGTGAAAGTTTTAAACTTGCAACCAAATTACCAATCTGGAATATTAATAGTCAACAAGAAGCAATTGAAATATTTGATTCACAATTAAAGCGATTAGATGTTGAATATGTTGATTTCTATCTATTACATGCACTAGATGCTGATAAATGGAAAAAAGTAAAAGAATATCATATTATTGAAATGTGTGAGGAACTAAGAAAACAAGGGAAGATAAAATATTTAGGATTTAGTTTTCATGATGAATTTAATGTATTTGAAGAAATTATAAGATATCATTCTTGGGATTTTTGTCAGTTACAATTAAACTATATGGATATGGAAATTCAAGCAGGACAAAGAGGTGTTGATCTTGCTAATGAATTAGGTATTCCGCTAGTTGTTATGGAGCCTATTAAAGGAGGTTCATTGGCTAAATTACCTGAAGATGTTACAAAAATATTTAAAGGCTACAATGTTGAAGCAACATTAGCTTCTTGGGCATTGCGTTATGTTGGAACATTACCTGGTGTAAAAGTGATTTTAAGTGGTATGTCTACACTTGCTCAAGTGGAAGATAATCTAAAAACATTTAATAATTATAAAAATTTATCTAAAGAAGAATTGACTATTGTGAACAAAGTGGCAGATACTTTACATTCACGTACAAAAAATGGTTGTACAGGATGTGAATATTGCATGCCTTGTCCATTTGATGTCAATATTCCAGCAAATTTCAAATATTGGAACAATGCTTCTATCTATGATGATAAAGATGGCTTTAAGGCGCAATATGCAAAGATGTCTGATGATGCAAAAGCAAGCCATTGTAAAGAATGTGGTGCTTGTGAAAAGATGTGTCCGCAACAATTATTAATTAGAGAAGATTTAAAGAGAGTTGCTAAATATTTTGAATAAATTGACAAGTGGAGCCTCTTGTTTCTGATGAGAGCAGTTATAAAAACTGATTGTTCTTGTCTAGTGATATAAGATAAAAATTGAACTTTAAACAATTTAGATAATAAAAAGTGTGCTAAATGCCGAATTAAATTTGGTATATGGCATACTTTTTTTCGTGAAAATTTATAATTTTATTGTAAGAAATGCATATTTTTATTGTATGTCGTCAAAAAATGAGATACAATTTAATTATAAAATTATATTAGATTAATAAGAAAAGGATGATGTTGAGCTATGAAACAAGATATGATCGCTATTTTAGACCTTGGTAGTACAAAAAACACAAACTTAGCTAGAGCTATACGTGATTTAGGTGTATACAGTGAAATATACCCTCACGATATAACTGCTGAGGAAATAAAAGAATTAAAAAATTTAAAAGGTATTGTTCTATTTGGAGGGGAAAATAGAATAGTAGAGGGAGAAGCAGTAGAAATCAATGAAGAATTATACACATTAGGATTCCCAATGATTTCAATAGACCACCCAACTTCAAAATGTGAAACAAAATTCGATGAAATGCCAGATGAAGAAACTTTAAAAGCATTTGTTTTCGATACTTGTAAAGCAGAAGCTAACTGGAATGTTAAAAACTTTATAGAAGACCAGGTAGAATTAATAAGAAACCAGGTTGGAGATAAAAAAGTATTACTTGCTTTATCAGGTGGTGTTGACAGTTCTGTTGTTGCAGCACTTTTAATAAAAGCAATAGGAAAACAGTTAGTATGTGTTCACGTTAACCACGGTTTAATGCGTAAAGGTGAATCTGAAAGTGTTGTTGAAATATTTAAAAACCAGATGGATGCTAACCTTATCTATGTAGATGCAGAAGAAAGATTCTTAGGAAAATTAGAAGGTGTAGCAGATCCTGAAGAAAAGAGAAAAATAATAGGAGCTGAATTCATAAGAGTATTTGAAGAAGAAGCTCGTAAATTAGAAGGAATAGACTTCCTAGCACAGGGAACTATATACCCTGACATAGTAGAAAGTGGAACAAAAACAGCTAAAGTTGTTAAATCTCACCACAACGTTGGTGGACTACCAGAAGATTTAGGATTCGAATTAGTTGAACCACTATACTACTTATTCAAAGATGAAGTTCGTGCTTGTGGTGTAGAATTAGGACTACCTCACGATATGGTATACAGACAGCCATTCCCAGGACCAGGTCTTGGAGTTAGATGTCTTGGAGCTATAACAAAAGACAGATTAGAAGCTGTTCGTGAATCAGATGCAATACTTAGAGAAGAATTTGCAAATGCTGGATTAGACAAAACTGTATGGCAGTACTTCACAGCTGTTCCTGATTTCAAATCAGTTGGTGTAAGAGATAACGCAAGAAGCTTTGAATACCCAGTAATAATTCGTGCTGTAAACACTGTAGATGCTATGACAGCTACAATAGAGCACATAGATTGGGCTATATTAGACAAGATAACTAATAGAATACTTAAAGAAGTTAAAAACGTTAACCGTGTTTGCTACGATTTAAGTCCAAAACCAAGTGCAACAATAGAATGGGAATAAGATTAATATAAGAATTATAGAGATGTCGCAGGTTTTCTTGTGTACATCTCTTTTTTTATTTTCTTTTTAGAAGAAATTAAATTAAAATAAAGAAGAGATGAATTAGGAAAATTCTGCTACATCTATATAATTATTATTAAAGAAAGAATTAGTAAGGAGAATGTAAGATGGATGGGATAAAATTTAAGAAAGAAATATTAAATCAGATAAGAAGATATCTCAAGGGAGAAATTACAAAAGAAGAATACTATGATATAGCGGAACCTTTTTATAGTGAATATGCTGATTGCTGTAATGATGAAATATTTAAAAATAAATTTTTTGAAACCGTAGTTAATGCATGCATTTATTATATTGATGAGCCAGGATTGACACCTGAAATAAAAGAAAAAGAATTTTATAAAGAATTGAATTATGCATATAAAGAACTAGAAAAATTAAAATAAAAAATTGTCGGTATTAATGTCGGTTTAGATGTCGGTAAAATAAAAACTGTCGGCATTAGTGTCGGTTTAGATGTCGGTAAAATAAAAAACTGTCGGTATTAATGTCGGTTTAAATATCAGTATAATAAAAAATCAATCTAAATCTTAAAAAATATAGTTTAAATATTGGAGGGAAAGTTATGATAAGAAAAGCAGTTGAGTCAGATATAAATGCAATAGCAGATACATACAATGATCTTTTAACTTATGAGGAAAAATATGGAAGTAATTCAAATTGGAAATTAGGAGTATACCCAACTATCAAAGTTCCACAGGAGAAGATTCCTACAGGAACTATGTATGTGCTTGAAGAAGAGGGAGAAATCTGTGCAAGTATGATTTTAAATCATTTTCAAGCTGAGGAATATGGAGAAATTGACTGGATTTATCCAGGAGAAGGCGAGGAAATTCTTGTTATTCACACACTTTGCATACCACCACAGAAAGCAGGTAGGGGATATGGTCAGCAGATGGTCGATTATGCAAAAGATTTTGCTAGGGAATTAGGAAGTAAAGCTATTAGAATAGATACCTATGCACACAATGAGCCAGCAAAGAGCCTTTATAAGAAAAATGGATTTAGAATTGCTGGATATTATGAAAGTTTATTAGAGGGTCTGATAAAAGAGGAATTAGCATTTTTAGAGTATAAGATAAACTAATAAATAAAAATAAAGATAATTATGAGGAGAAATAAAATGGATAAAATATTAAAAAATTGCTCTTCAGAAGGGAAGATAGCATATCTGATAAAACCAATACTTACAGTATTGCAGGAAGCTGGTGGTGTATTAGATAGATCAGAAATAAAAAATAGAATATCTGATTTAGATGAACAAATTGCAGAGTTTGCGGAAGTAGTTAAAACTTCTAAGTCAACAGGAAATACGTATAAAGAATTTAATTTTAAATTCAATTTTGCCATTAAGAATTTATATTTTTTAGAATATCTTAGATATAAAAAAGGAAATCCAACTATTACATTAACAGAAAAGGGATTAAATGTAGATATTGAGTCACTAAACGTAGAAAATATTATGATTAAATCAAAAGAGTTTTGGGATAAATCTAGTAAAAAAAATAAAAAAGGTTCTAATAAAATAAATGAAACAATAAATACTGAAATTGATAGCTCTATATCTGAAGATCAAATATTAAATGATTTTAAAGAAAAATTATTAAAAGCTATTGCCAATATGACGCCTAAGAAATTTGAGTCCTTTTCTCGTGCTTTATTGACAAAAATGGGAGTTGAATTTACTGAAAAAGGGATGCAAGTTAGTAATGATGGTGGCATAGATGGATATGGATACCATAGAGATATAGACGATTTTAGAACTACTAGAGTTGTTATTCAGTGTAAAAGGTATAATGCGGGACCAGTTACAGAGCCAGATATTAACCAATTTTTAGGAGCAATGAATAAATTTCAGGCAGATTATGGTGTATTTATAACTAATAGTAGATTTACTAATAATGCAAGAATAGCATCTAGAGAGGGTTCACCAATAACTTTGATTGATGGAAATGACTTGGTAGAATTAGTTATAAGATATCAACTATATATAACACCTGTTACGACATATATACTAGATGATTTTTATGATGAATAGAGGAGAAAATATGAATAATCAATTTATCAGAGGAATTAAGTTTGAATGGGACAATATATCAGAAGAGAGTTATCTTAGAAAAATTGAAGCTTTAAAAGACGTTGAAAGTCTAGAATTTTCAAATCCAATCACATTCTTTGTGGGAGAAAATGGTACAGGAAAATCAACTCTACTTGAAGCAATAGCTGTTTCTCATGGATTTAATCCTGAAGGAGGAACAAAAAATTATTCTTTTTCAACGCATGATACTCATTCAGAACTATGTGATGCGATAAGGATTGTAAAAGGATTTAGAAAAGAAAAATACGGATATTTTCTAAGAGCAGAGAGCTTTTACAATGTTGCAACAATGGAAGAAGAATACTCAGACGATTTACATCCTTCTGCAAAATATCACGAAAGATCTCATGGAGAAAGTTTCCTAGCATTGGCTCAAAATAGCCTTAGACAAAATGGATTATACATATTTGACGAACCTGAGGCTGCACTATCACCACAAAGACAGTTGACATTGTTGATGGAGATACACAAATATGCAAAAGAAGGAGCACAATTCATAATAGTAACTCACTCACCTATACTACTCGGAATACCAGATGCTGAAATATACAACTTTGATGATGGAAAAATACACAAATGTACCTATGAAGAAACAGAAAGCTACAAAATAACGGAAATGTTCATAAACAACAGGGAAATACTACTAAAAAACCTATTAGACTAAAAATTATATAATATTTTAATACTTACTTAGCTTTCAGCTGTGTAGTGATTTGTGAAATTATAAAAATTAAGGCTGTTCAATATTTGCAATGAGCCTGTTAGGCATTTAATCACGAATTAATTTGCATCGACAATACTGCAAGCGCCTCGCAACATATAAATGTGTTACATAAATGGGCGAGGCGCTGAAGCCTGGAGAGCAAATAATCGTGATTATGCCTATAAAAAAGGCCATTGCAAAATTGCAACAGCCTATACTTTTATAATTCACAAATACCTACATTTTCTCCATACATTGCATACCAATCTTTGTTAAAGTCATCTACTGCTTTTTCAATATTAGGATTTGCAAATATCTGTTTTAACACAGCTACTGGAGCAGTTATCGCATGTGCCCCATAGTTGAATGAATCTCTAACCTGCTGAACACCTTTGAATGATGCAGCAACTATCTTAGTATTGTATCCGTCAACTGCTATTCTATCAGATAAATTGCTTATTAAATCCATTGGATCTGCACCAAGATTTCCTATTCTATTAACATAAGGTGCTATATAATCTACATTTGCCGCTAATGCCATATATGCCTGCATTAAATCGTAAACTGCAGTCGCTGTAACTTTAACACCTTCTGCCTTTAAAGTTTTTATAGCTTTCATACCTTCATAAGAAACAGGAACTTTTATATATACCTGATCGTCTATTTCTTTTAGTATTCTATGAGCTTCAGCCACCATTTCGTCGCTATTTTTTGAAATTACCTGAACGTGAAGGCTTCTTTCCATACCTATTATTTCTCTTATTTTTCTCATGTGTTCAAAGAAGTTTTCAGGATTTGTCTGTTTAACTATTGAAGGGTTGCTAGTTACCCCAACTATTGGCATATGCTCAACAGCATCCTTAATTTCTTCTAAATTAACTGTATCTACTATAAATTCCATTTTATTATATCCCCCTAAAGCTATAATAGCTTTTTAAAAAATTTTATCTTATTTTATATTATCATAATTTAAACTAAATTATAATGTTTGTTCTGTTCTTCCGATTATATCATCCTGTGTTGCTTTTGATAATACATTGAAGAATGCACTATATCCTGCAACTCTAACTATTAAATCTCTGTGTTTTTCTGGATGTTTCTGAGCATCTATAAGTGTATCTCTTGAAACAACATTGTACTGAACATGGTATCCATCTAATCTATTGAAGAATGTTTTGATTAACATTTCTAGTTTTTCTTTATTTTCCTCTTTTGATAATAACTGAGGAGTTACTTTCTGATTTAATAACACACCACCAGTTATTTCGTGAGTTGGTAATTTTGAAACTGATTTGAATACCGCTGTTGGTCCTTTTTTATCCATTGAATGAGCAGGAGAGCATCCTTCTGCAAGAGGAGTTCTAGCATTTCTACCATCAGGAGTTGCCATAGTTGAGAATCCCTGACCTACATTTGCTGATATAGAAGATGTACCAGCGTATCTTATTCCACCTATTGGACCTCTACCATGTCTTGTATTTGGATATTTCTTCATTTCATCTATGTACACGTTGTAAACATCAACTACTAGCTGATCCACGTAGTCGTTGTCATTTCCGTATTTAGGTGCATCATTTATTAACATCTGCTGTATTTTTTTATTTTCTTCAGTTGTGAAGTCATCTAATAATGCATTCCATAACTGTTCTGGAGTTATTTTGTTTTCGTCGAATACAAGTTTTTTAATAGCTGCTAAACTATCTGCCATGTTTGCTATACCAACCTGTAATCCAGATATGAAGTCGTATATTGCTCCACCTTCTTTAAGAGTTTTACCTCTACCTATACAATCCTGAGTTAATGCTGAGCAAAGTATGTCTGGAACATCTCTTTCAAGAGCTAAGTCTATAGTATTTTCAACGATAACACTCATTCTAGTTAAGTATCTCATAGCCTTTTCTATAGCCTGTTCTAATTCTTCATAAGATTTCATATCCTTGAAGTATCCACTTCCTTCAAAGAATTTCTTTCCACTTGTCATGTCGACACCGTTGTTCATTACCATAAGAAGTATTCTTGGGAAGTTCATGTAAGACATTCCTGTACATCTATATCCCCATTTTCCTGGAACTGCAGTTTCAACACATCCTATTGCAGAGTAGTTGTATGCGTCCTCTTCTTTAACTCCTTTTTCTATAAATGAAGGTATTATAACTTCATCAGAGTTGAATGCTGGCATACCAGTTCCTAATTTCATAACTTCAACAGCCTCATCTAAGAAAGCTTTTGGTATATTTCTGTGGTATCTAACTGTTAAGTTAGGCTGAGGTAGTCTAGTCTGTGCAACAGATTTTAATACTAAGAATGATAATTCATTAGTTGCATCTTTTTTATCTACAGTCTGCCCACCTATAGTAACATTCTGGTACATTGGACTTCCTGCACTACTAAATGTATGAGACTGACTACGAACTTTATTTATAGTTAAAGTTTTTATCCATAAATTATCTAATAGTTCAACAACTTCATCATCAGTTATTAATCCTAAATCTTTATCGTGTTTGTAGTATGGGTATAAATACTGATCAAATCTTCCGTAAGATAAAGAGTGTCCGTTAGATTCTATCTGTAATATTAACTGTATGAACCAAGTAGACTGTATTGCTTCTCTAAATGTTTCTGCTGGTTCATAAGGAACTTTTGCACATATACGAGATATTTCAAGAAGTTCTTCTTTTCTCTGACCTTCAGCTTTTTCTGCCATTTCTGCAGCTAATTTGCTAAAACGTTCAGCATAAGTTTTAACAGCATCTATTACTATTAAAACTGCTCTATAGAAGTGATATTTATCTATATTTTCTGCAACACATAAATCTAATTCACTTTTTAATTTTAAAACTCTTTTTTCGTATCCTACTAATCCCTGTTTTAAAACTGTTTCGTAGTCAACTGCTAAGTGAGCATCACCAGAGTTTAATTTACCTTCCATTCCGAAAAATCCAGTTTCCATATATACACTAACTTCTTCTGGAAGCATTGCGCCACCTTTACTTCTTAAGTTGTTGTTTTCCCAGAAAGATGCGATACTTCTTAAATCTTCTTTTGTTTCTTCAGTTATATAGAAAACATCTCCATCACGTTTTTCGAATAAATCAAGCTCGTTAAGTACGAACTCTAGTGTATATTCTGGGAATATAGGAGCGTTTCTGTTAGCAGATGCCTGATTCCCTACGATTAAAGTTTCGTCTTCTATATATATAGACATTTTTTCTAATATATTTTTTAACATCATAGCACGTTTTATTACTACGGGCTGATTACGATTTTCTTTATATGATTCTGTAGCTAATAATGCACGTTCTGCACATATATAAGGCTTTTTGTTTAATACATTTTCTCTAAATTCGTTCATTCTAGGTGTTAAATCACCGAAATGCTCAACATTTTTCATAAAATATCCTCCTTTTAGTTTCATCCGTAACTATTTAGTATTTCATTCTACAATCAAAGTATACCACGTCTTGCAAAAAAGATAAATAAAAACTTCAAATAAAAGTTTAAAAAGTTTCAAATGAAACTTTAATATTTACTTTTACTAGAGTAAATGATATTATTTTAAATGTAATAAAAGATAAATTTTGGAAATAATAGAGATTAATATATAAGGAGATGATTTTTTGGAAAATGGAATTACGTTTAATATTCAGAAGTTTAGTATACACGATGGGCCAGGGATAAGAACTACAGTATTCTTTAAAGGATGTCCGCTTAGATGCGAGTGGTGTTCAAATCCCGAATCTCAGATAAAAAATGTTCAGATTTTACACGATCAGAGTAAATGCTCTTATTGTTTATCTTGTGTGGCAACATGTCCAAATGGAGCGATAACTCATGAAGATAACAAGATAATTATAAATGAAGATAAGTGCGTGGGATGTTTAACTTGTGTAAATTCATGCCCTAATAGAGCATTATCTTATGAAGGGGATTACCAGACAATAGAGGAAATTGTAGATATATGTATGCAGGATATAGATTTCTATGAAGAATCTGGCGGAGGAGTTACAATCTCTGGTGGAGAAGGTATGAGCCAGCCTGACTTTTTAAAGAAACTTATAGCGGAATTAAAGAAAAATTCAGTACATGTTGCAATTGAAACTACAGGATATGTAAAGAAGGAAACTTTTGAAGAATTGGCTAGAGAGTTAGACTTGCTTCTATTTGATGTTAAGCATTACGACAGAGAAAAACACTACAACGGAACAAAGGTGTACAATGATTTAATAGTGGAAAACTTAAAATGGGCGATAGATAATGGAATAGAAGTACTTCCTAGAATACCAGTTATCCCAGATTTTAATAATTCATTAGAGGATGCAGAAGGACTTGCTGAATTATTAGTAGAGGTCGGAGCTAAAAAAGTGCAGCTACTTCCATTCCACCAGTTTGGCGAAAAAAAATACGAACTGCTAAATAGAAACTACAAATACAAAAACAAAAAAGCCCTTTATCCAGAAGACCTAGAAGAATATCAGAAAATCTTCTTAGACAAAGGACTAAATTGCTTTTTCTAAAAAGTAGTAGTAAATAAAATTAGGACAAGAGTGGTTACACTCTTGTCCTTTTAATTTTCTGTTTTTATTACTTTTATATTATTTTCAACTAAATATTCTTCAGCGTCTTCTGGAATGTTTGAATCTGTGTATACATAAGATACTTTTTTAGTATCAAGTAGACTTACAACACCTTTTTGCTGAAATTTTACAGAATCAGTAACAACTATTACATTACTAGCCTGTTTAGCCATATCTTTTACAGCCTCACTTCTCATGTAATCATTTCCTGTAAATCCTGTTTCCCTTGTAAAACCGTCAGTTCCTACAAATAGCTTATCTACAAAAAATCCCTCAGCACATTTTCTAGTGATTGGTCCAACCATAACCTGAGACTCTTCCTGATACTCACCGCCTAATAATATAATTCTAACATTTCCTGTTTTTCTAATATAGTCAGCGATAAAAGCGGAATTTGTTATAAGAGTTACGTCTTTTTTTGTTTTAGCAATCTCTAACGCAACTAGAGCACAGCAAGATCCAGACTCAATCATAACTGTTTCTCCGTCTTCTATACTTTCTACAGCTTTTTCTGCTATTTTTTGTTTAATATCGTAATGGTATGCCAATCTATTATTAATATCATCGCTTTCGTTTAATTTTGCATATCCATGTTCTCTAACTATTATTCCGCTTTCTTCAAGAGCAGATAAATCTTTACGAATAGTTACTTGAGAAACATTTAAAACATCAGAAAGCTCAGTTACTTTTAGTTTTTTATTCTGTGTAAGCAAATCTAATATTTGCGATTGTCTTTTATTCATAATTTCACCTCTTTTTTAGATTATCATAGATAAGTTTCATTAGCAATACAAAAAAGTTTCAAATGATAAAAAAATAAGAGATAAACGTAAAAGATTGTTTTTTATTTCCTTTGTATTATAATTAAAGTAATGGAAAAGCTACATTAATTCCTAGTGTATAATACAAAAAATTTTATTTGCAAGGAAATGGAGGTTTTATCATGAAAAAAATATTATTTGTTGTAGGTTCTATGAGAAAAGAGTCTTTTAATAGACAGCGGGCTAATATTATAGCAGAAGAACTCAAAGGAAAAGCAGAGGTATCATTCCTTTCATATGAAGATATTCCGTTTATAAATCAGGATATAGAATTCCCAACACCTGAAGAAATTCTTCGTGTGCGTGCAGAAGTTGAAGGTGCGGATGGACTATGGATATTTACACCAGAGTACAATTCTAGTTATCCTGGAGTTTTAAAAAATCTACTAGACTGGCTTTCAAGACCACATAAACCAAATGACTATGCAAATGGTTCATCAGTTACAGGCAAAAAGGTTGCTATAAGTGGGGTTGCGGGAAAGAGTGCGGCTGCTGGAAGTAGAGGAAAATTAAAAGATTTATTAGAAATCATGGGAATGAAGGTAATGGAAACTCAGGTAGGAGTTACAATAAATCCTGAAGCTTGGGCAAATAATGAAATAACTCTTTCTGATGATAAGAAAGAAGAATTAAAAAAACAGGCAGAAGAATTCTTAAAATTTTTAGATGAAGAATAGTAAATTATATAAATTAAAATACTAGATAAAAAGACGATAAATGTAAAACTAATAAAGAGGAGTTGGAAGGATGGAAAGTCTAATAAAAGAAATTTCAATCAAAGAAATTGACGGCGTGTCTATAGGAAATGCACAAAATGATGAAGCAAAAACTGGTGTAAGTGTAATATACTTTAAAAATGGAGCACAGGCAGGTTGTGATATAAGCGGAGGAGGACCTGCATCTAGAGAAACACCTTTAACAAGTAGTATGACTGCTGATAATCCACTAAATGCTGTAGTATTATCAGGAGGAAGTGCATTTGGACTTGCTGCTTCAGATGGTGTAATGCGTTGCCTTGAAGAACATGGAATAGGATATGAAACAGGGTTTGTAAAAGTTCCACTTGTTTGTCAATCTTGCATATATGACTTAGCATATGGTCGTGCAGATATTAGACCTGACTCAGCTATGGGATACGAAGCTTGTATGAAAGCATTAGAAGAATGTGATGATTCTATGGGAAATATTGGTGCAGGAACTGGAGCTACTGTTGGAAAAGTATTAGGACTAAAACAAGCTACAAAAGCAGGACTTGGAATACATGCAATTCAGGTTGGAGAATTAAAAATAGCAGCAATAGTGGCGGTGAATGCAGTTGGAGATATATTTGACTCATCAAATGCACAAAAGATTGCAGGACTTATGGATCCTGAAAGAAAGGTATTTTTAGATTCAGAGGAAGTACTTGTTAGAATGGTTACTACACCTCCAAATTTAGATAAGACAAATACTACAATAGGTTGTGTTGTATGTAATGCAAAATTTGACAAGGCTAAGCTTAATAAAATAGCTTCAATGACTAGAAATGCCTATGCTAGATGTATAAATCCAGTGGGAACTATGGCAGATGGAGATAGTATCTATGCTTGTAGCGTTGGAGATGTTGTAAGCGATGTAAATGTTGTCGGTAGTTTAGCAGCGAAGGTTATGGAAAAAGCTATAAAGAAAGCTGTTGAAAGCGCTAAAATAGACGACGAAGAATATCTAAAAAATTGTCTATAAAATAAATGAAATATACCTAAAAGATCTCGTTAATTCGGGGTCTTTTTTTTGTTTTTGAAAGTAGATAATTTTAAATATGAAATAGTAAAAATAAGATTGATTAAAGTACGGAAACGTACTATAATATTTAAAGTACGATTACGGACTTTAGAAAGGAGAGTGAAATTATGAGAGAAATTGCGAGAAGATTGATGCTTGCTTTGTACAAAATAGATGAAATATATTATATGAATGAAGGTAAGAAAAAATTAGCATATTCTGAGCTATGTGTTATGTATGCGTTGGACGATGGAAAGCCACATTCACAAAGGGAGATTTCTCAGGAATGGCTAGTTCCAAAAACAACTGTAAATACGATAGTAAAAAAATGGGAAAAAGAGGGCCTATTAACACTTACACCAATTCCAGAGAAAAGAAGAGAAAAATATATAATCTTGACGGAATCAGGGCGTGAATATGCTAAAGAATTTATGGGATTTATATATAGAGCAGAGGAGAAAGCTCTTAAAAGAACTTTAGATAAATACTCAGATGAATTTATAAAAGGGCTTGAGTTTTTTGGAGAGAGCTTAAAAGAAGCTTTTGATGAGGAGTTTGAAAAAGAGGAAGCAGATAAAACTGATAAATAGATAAAAAAATAAATAGATTTAAAAAGGGAGAATATAATTTAAGAGGGGAGAAAAATATGAACTTAATCAAAGACGATATTAAAAAGCTATTCTACAAATTTTTGATACCTGCGATAAGTAGCTCTTTAGCTATAGCAATTTACAGTCTTGTAGACACTATAGCTATTGGCCATGGAGCAGGGCCAGATGGTACTGCAGCCTGTGCGATAGTATTGCCTATATTTTCAATTGCTTTATTTATTGCACTTCTTTGTGGAATAGGTGGATCTGTACTTATGGCTCATGCTCGTGGAGAAGGAAATAAGGAAAAAGGAGATGCATATTTTACAGCTTCTATTGTATTAGTTACAATCATTACATTAATTGTGTGGATACCTGGAATGATGTATCAGGATGAGTTTTACAGACTTTGTGGTGCAGACGATGTAATTATGCCATTTGCCAGAGATTATGGAGAATGGATTTTTGCATTTATACCATCTTTTGTTATCACTTCATTTTTAGGAGCATTTGTGCGTACTGATGGATCTCCAAAGTTTGTAATGACAGCTATTTTGACAGGTGGAGTTGTAAATATAATAGGAGACTGGATTTTTGTATTCCCTATGAATATGGGAATGAGAGGTGCAGCGATTGCAACAGCTCTTGGTTCTGCAGTACAGGCAATTATGATTTTAGGATATGTACTTATGAAAAAAACTACTCTAAAATTGGCAAGACCACATCATTGGTTTAAAGGATTTAAAAAGATTATGGTTACTGGATTTAGTTCAGGAGTGAGTGCCCTTGCTGTAATAGCAGTTTCTTTTATAGCTAATAACCAGATAATGAACTACCTTGGTGGTGCAGCTCTTGCAGTTTACGGTGTCTTAGGTACAGTTTCATCTCTATTTACAAGTATTTTTTCAGGAATTGGACAGGCAATTCAGCCAATTGCATCTGAAAACTATGGTGCAGGAAGAATTGATCGTTGTTGGGCAGTAGAAAGATTGGGTATGAAAAATGCACTTATGTATGGAATTGTGTTTGCTGCAATAAGTATAATTTTCCCAGTAGGAGTGACAGGATTATTTATGCAGATGACTCCTGAGGTTAAGGAAGTTACACCGTATATTATGAGGGTGTTCTCACTTTCATATATTCCACAGGCGGTTTGTGTGTACTGCGTGTTCTATCTACAGTCTATTGTTCATGCTAAGAAGGCGACTGTTGTTTCACTTCTTAGAGGGGTGATTTTAAATGGAGCTTTCCTTATAATTTTCCCTGTATTCTTTGGTGGAAATAGTATCTGGTGGGCGATATTTATGGCTGAATTTGTGACTATGTTGGTCGCAATTGTGTATATGGTTAGGATTTATAGGGAGCATAAAGCTTTGATGAATGAAAATATGTAAAGAGAAATTTATTAAAAGATATATTAGATTTTTATCTGGTATATCTTTTTTA
>SAMEA3387505__coassemble_968_pt1 | contig 17516 bp, 12 predicted proteins | sample SAMEA3387505__metabat2_low_PE_010 | metagenome-assembled genome bin SAMEA3387505 (sample SAMEA3387505) | Felis catus | biome: Faeces | place: United Kingdom | collected 2012
AACACCCTTCGAGATATTTTATGATAAACTGTTGCACTTAGCTTGACAATTCGCCGCCCATAAAAAATCGCCTCCTATGATTAATTTGATATTACCATAGAAGGCGATTAAATTTACAGACTTTTTTTCATATACTCGCTTTATGAAAAGCTAACTATTCTTCTTATCTATCTCATCATCTATAGCAGAAACTATCTTAACCATTACATCAATATTACCTCTCACAAAATCTACATCAATATCACTTCTTACACTAGTCAAAGGATCTCTATCCGACTGATGAGCAATTCTATTTCTTCTATAATAAAGCGTATTTAAAAACTCCTTCATCTTATTCATCGGACTTGTACTATCGCCCTTCTTATAAAATACCGCTCTAGCAATAACATTAATATCCAATCCAATCATATTAATCTGTTTCTTTATACTATTAAACTCCATGAAAGTTTCTGATGATATAGATTTATTAATAATATCATTGAAAAATTCCTTCTCATTAAGCTCACTTATAGTATGCAATGCATCTAAACTAATCTTAAAATCCAGATACTTATCATTTCTCTCCCATTGACCATCAAACATTTTTTTCATACCGTATTTAGTTATCTCATGCATATAAAAATCTAACGCACTATCTAAAAACATTATCTGAGATCTTAGGATATTTGATGCATCTTCACTATTCAAATTATTATTTTCTAAAATTTTTAAAGAATCTTCTATATGCTTTATATTCTCTATAAAATGAGATTTAATCTCTTCATGGTTAAAAGACACAGCTTTTGGTATTTTTTGTACCCTATCTTTTACCATACTATCTCTTCTTGTAAAGTCTAGATTATTATTCATAATATCTAAACCTCCTCTTGAATAGATTGAAGATTAGTCTTGATAAATGGAATTGCTCCGTATCTTCCTTCTATATAGTTTTTGCTGATATTATCTGTCTTTCTAATATTCTTAAAATCAAATAAAGAGTATAAATCAGTCTTTCTCTCTTCCTTATCAAGCTCAGTAAACCAGATTTGATCTCTTCTTAAATTATCTAAATTTAATAGACTTATATCGTGAGTAGTAAATATCAACTGAGCTTTTGAATCTTTTTCATTTAAGAAAATCTTTATAAGTGTATCTAAAATACTACTGTGTAATCCCATTTCAATTTCATCCCACAATAAAACTCTATCATTTTCTATTATATCTATAAGCGGACACAAAACTTCAAACAGTCTTTTTATACCTGTTGACTCTCTATCTATATCTACACTAAATATTCCATAGTCAAATAAAACTTTTTTAAGATATAGAGTTTTTTCTTCTCCCATAGAGCTTTTGATTATCTCTTTAATATCTGCTGGAATATTTTCTACCAACTCGTCGTGTAAAGGTATATTGAATGATTCTGTTTTTATATCTTTTATATCTATTCCTAAATTATTAAAAGCTGTGACAACTTTTTTCTTAAATTCAGGATTTTTATTTATCATATTAAATGAATACTCTCTCCAATTATTCATAAAAGAAGGTGAATTAACTACTAAATCCTCTTTAAAAAATAAAAAAGCATTAGTTATATCTTCATTATTAGTGAAGTTAGCTGCAGTATTTAAAAATACTCTATTTTCCTTTTGAAAAGAAAGTGCTTTATTCAAATCTGATTTATACTTAGCTCCAAAAGTATATTCTTCTCCAACCCTATCAAATATTTTCGCTTTTCTTCCAACTTTGAAATGATATAAAAACTCCTTCTCTACTCTATCTTCTGTGACAGATATTCCATAGACGTATCTTATACCTTTTCTTTCAAAATGTATTAAAAATTCAGTTGGATCATCTATATCAGAAAGCGCATGAGGAATCACTAATATCTTATCACCTGGCTGACTTGGCTTATTACTAACTAATGAAGTTAAAAATAAACATGATTCTAGTAATGAACTTTTCCCAGAACCATTGGCTCCGTATATTGCTGTAGCTTTATTGATTTTTAACTTTTTAAAATCTATTAGCTTGTCTGAATGCTCTGTATCTGATGATGCTGACATCGAAAATAGTACTTCATCTTTTATAGATTTATAGTTTGAACATCTATATTCTAAAAGCATTGTTATTCCCTCCTTTTTTGTTTCTTATCTTTAGTATAGCTTATTATCATTATTTTTTCTATATTTATAGTTGATTTTTGCGGTATTTTTGCAAATTTAGATATTAAATTTAAAATTTATGTTTTATATGATATTTTATACTTTGCTTTTGGGGTGGTGGTCGTGCACTCCGTACAATAAAACTGTGGAAGAATAAAGAATTGCGTAGAGCAAGAGAATAGAGAAAAAAAGAGAAGAATGTAATAAAAAAAGAAAAACGGAGGTAAAAAGATAATGAACAAGAAAAAATTATCAGTAGTAATGGCAGGAGCGATGTTAGCAAGTAGTGTAGCACCAGTGCTAGCAGCAGAAACAACTGCTGACAAGAAATATGAAGTATCAGCAAATGATTTAGGAGTAGTAAAAAGTGAATTAAGAACTTTCTTAAACAGTAAAAAATTCCATATGACAGATACTAAGTTCGCTAACAAATCTGTATACTACTTTACAACAGATCTTAATAATACTCCAGTAAGAGATGTTGATACAGATAGCAATAATACTATAGCAAATTTAAAAGCTGGTCAGAAATTATATGTATGGTCAGAAGGATTTGCTGCTGATGAAAAAGGAAACTATTTCTCAACTAAAAAAACAGGTGATTCTACTAAATTAGGAAAATATACATTAGATACTATGAAATCAGCTGTTAAATGGTTCGAAGAACATAAAGCTACTGCAGTTGTTATACAGGGAATGTCAGTTGACGAATCAGCTAAAGAATTAAAAGTACAGTTAAAAAATGGAACAGTTTTAACTTATACAACTAATGACTACGAAGTAGATTTCGTAAAACCAACATTCAATGGATACAGCATAAATAATGCTGAAGCAAATATACCATATGTAGATGGTTTCGAAGCAAAACCAGCAACAAATGGTTCTGTAAAAGTTGAAGATTTAGAAAATACATTATTAGCAGAAGTAACAATAACTGCTGGCGGATATGATTTAGCATTAGATGATTTATACGATGGATTAATGTTAACAACTGAAGGTAAAGCATTCTTTGAAAAAATAAAAGAAGCTAAATCTGTTGGTAGAGATGTAAAAATAATAGGTTCTGGTGGAAATGAACTTACTGATAGAATATTAACTGATACAGATGCTGAAAATAAAATAACTATGAAAAATGGTAAAGGATTCTTTACTGTTCAATTTGGAGAACTTCAGAGCCAGAAATTATCTAAAGAAACTTATACTATAACAGGAACTAATAAAGATAATCTTGTAAGAGTTGCTTCTTGGGCTTTAAAACCACAGGCAAGAGTAGATGTATTAGCTGGAGATAACAGATATGAAACAGCTGTAGAAATAGCTAAAGAATATGCTGAAATAGAAAAAATAGCTAAAAATGGTGAAATAGTATTAGTAAATGGAAATGCATTAGTAGATGGACTTTCTGCAGCTCCTTTAGCAGCTAAGAAAAATGCTCCAGTACTATTAACAGAATCAGATTCTTTACCAAAAGCAACAAAAGCTTATTTAAAACAGATATTAAAAGAAGTTGAAATAGGTAAATTAGGTGATGTAAGAATCAACTTAGTAGGTGGAGAATCAGTTCTTAACAAATCATTAGAAAGAGAATTAAAAGGACTAGGATTTAAAGTTGAAAGATTTGGTGGCGACAACAGAGAAGAAACTTCACTAGAAGTTGCTGAAGCTATGGGTAGTGACTTTGACGAAGCATTTGTAGTAGGAGCAGAAGGTGAAGCAGATGCTATGTCAATAGCAGCAGTTGCTTCTGAAAAATTAGTTCCAATAGTAGTAGCTAAAAAAGGTGGTATATCTGAAGATGCTACATACGAATTAAGAGGAAAAGTTGCTACAATAATAGGTGGTGAAGCTGTAGTTTCTAAAGCAGATTACAAAGCTATAGCAGCTGAAGCTGATGGTGTTCAGAGAATAGCTGGAACAAATAGACAGGCAACAAATGCTGAAATAATAAAACAGTTCTATAAAAATGATTTCATAACAGCTAAAAATGTAATAGTAGCAAAAGATGGACAGAACAATAAATCTGAATTAGTAGATGCATTAGCAGCAGCAAACTTAGCAGCTCAGAAAGATGCACCAATAGTACTTGCTACAAACAAATTATCAAAAGCTCAGATAAATGCATTAGAATTAAATGCTAAAAATGCATATGCATTATACCAGGTAGGTAACGGTGTAGCTAGAGATGTAGTTAAAACTATAGCTGAAAACTTAGGATTATCTAACAGATAATTAAAAGTAAATAATTAAATTTAAATATTAAAGGCGAGGGATAATTCTCTCGTCTTTTCTTTTTACAAAAACTAAAAAAGACAAAAATAGGCTTGCTTTTGTAAGTCTATTTTTGTCTTTGTAATTTATCGCAAACATACGTTCTTATATGTTTTCCTATTTAATATAATTGTCACAATATTTATATCTAAAATTATCTTCAAACACTCTTCTTCCTAAATAATCAATAATAAACTCTGGAATAGCACTAAGAATCATAACACTACTATCAACCTTAAAAAACTTATCCATCTGCTTATCGTAAATACTTCTAGGAAAAACATTATTAATATAAAAATCATAGTTATAATCGTATCTTTTATCAAACAAACAACTAGTCTTAACTATAAAATTATTAATAATAAATTTCCAAGTATCTTTATCATACTTTCTAAAATCAGTCTTTGTTGCTCTTTTAGATACTAAATTCTTATACTTAGAAAAATCTTCTATCCTAATCCTACATTCATCATATTCTTTACAAATTTCATCAGAAAAATCTTTAACTGCTTCAATCATAGGATAACTAATGAATAACTTCCCGTTCTCTGTTTCATTATCAAAAATATCTAACATCTCATCTATAATATCATCATGATTATCTACATCATTTGCGTGTCTATCGTAATCAAAAAATAGATAAATCTCTCCAAAAGTATTTTTTTATATCCTTCAAATGACTTACCTTTCGATTTAAATACCTCTTCAATTATATTTATAATATCCAAATCTTCAAAGAAATCATATTCTTTCATTTTCTTATATAAAGTATAAATATTTGTTTCCATAGGAAGTACGATTTCTTCAATATCAAGTTCATCAAAGTTATTACTATTCATAAAATTATCCATAAAACTTTTGATTACAACTTTTTCAGTTTTCTTTCCCTCAACAATAAATGCAATTTTACTCATTGAAAGCACCTGATTTATACAATTTCTGTAGATTATGTGCATATCGAAGCTCTTTATTAGTCAATCTACTCATAGATTCAATCTTATTTTCTTTCATAATAAATAGACAATCTGGTCTGAATAACTCATTAGTCATAAGATTAGTATTGTGAGATGTAAATATAATCTGTGAATTTGGTTTTCTCTTAACCACTTCTTTTACCACCTGCTCTGCTAATTCATAATAGTAGTACGCATCAAACTCATCCATAAAAATCATAGATGCTTCATGGCTATTTATAAGCCAATAGTAAAATAATGCCAAACTTCTAGTTCCTGTTGAAGCTGTTTCAAAGAATCTAGCTGATCCATTTTTAAACTTATTCAAAATAACATCTCTTCCATCCAAATTAACTGATTCTAAATTGCATTTTATTTCTAAATTGCATAAAAAATCTTCAAAATCTTTTAACTTTCCATTCTTAACTATAGAGCTTTCTATTGATTCTCCTCCAGATTTATATCCAAAATATCTATTTACATTAAGTGAATAAAATAATAACATATTTTCAATATAATTATAGAATTTCTTAAACACTCCGTTTTCATCATTATCATCTAATATTGAATTGTTTCTAACATATTTTGTAAGAGATAGTCCTCTTCCCTTTAAATCTATTTTTAAATTTTCAGTTCCTTTTAAATTACAATATCCCTTAGATGATAAATAATTATATTCAAGCATACTTTTTCCATTTATCTCAATTTTTTCATAAAGCATTTCTTCTACAGCTGCTTTTTTATAATTATAAACAAGCTCATCTGTTCCAAATGAAAAATAATACGTGAACTCAGCAAAATCATTTCTATTTAAGTTTAGATATGGATTTGCATCTATTGAAGTTTTTTCTCTATCATCAGTTAAGTGATTTATTGCATCTAAAATTGCCAATCCAAGATTACTCTTTCCAGAACTATTTTTACCAAATATTGAACATACTTTTACAATATTATTCTCAACCATTTCTTTGTTGAAATCGTAGTTATGAGCTTTTGATAAATCTAATGTAAATTTATTTTCAAAATTTTTAAATCCTTCTACTTCAAATTTTTTTAGCATAATTCCACCTCCGTTTAAGTATAGTATACCATATATCCGTAAAAAAATTACGGCAAATATTATTTTGGTCAAAAAAACATTTGTTCTTATTGCTATTACTTTTTTTGACCTAGTTTTTACGGCAAAAATTTTAATTTTTCCTACATTTATACTGGTTTTGCGTTTTGGGGAGTTGGTTGGGCGTTCCGTCCAATAAAACTGTGGAAGAATAAAGAATTGCGTAGAGCAAGAGAATAGAGAAAAAAAGAGAAGAATGTAATAAAAAAAGAAAAACGGAGGTAAAAAGATAATGAACAAGAAAAAATTATCAGTAGTAATGGCAGGAGCGATGTTAGCAAGTAGTGTAGCACCAGTGCTAGCAGCAGAAGTACAGAAGAGTGAACACTCAGCAAACGAATTAGGATTATTACAGAAAGAATTAAGAGACTTAGTTAACTCAAAAGTATTCGCAGCAGATGATGCTACTTATAAAAATCAGTCAGTATATGCAATATATGTAAATGGTATACCAAAAACTCAGTTAGGTGCTGGTGCTAGTCAGGACGTATGGCAGGGAGTATTTAATACTTTAACAGCAGGAGATAAAGTAGAAGTTTACTCAAAAGGATTTATAGAAAAAGATGGAAAATACTATCACAATGAAACAAAAATAGAAACTCCTAAATATACAGAAACATCTGAATTAGAAGAATTAGCAAATTCTACTTCAAAATTAAAAACTTATACTAAATTAATAAAATCTGTTAAATATGATTCTATATCTTCAAATGTGTATATAGAATTCAAAGGAGATACTGGTGTATTAGGTGAAGTTAATAATGCTATAGAAATAGGTCTTAATCATGATAAATTAAAAATGGATTCAGCTAAAGATTTCTACTACTACACAAATGAAGCTAAAACTACAACAGCTAAATTAACAAATACAGTAGAACCACAGGACTTCTATGGTTTCGTAACTGAATCAGCTAAAACAGTTTTATCACCAGTTCCAAGTGAAAAACTTAGAGAAATAACTATAACAGAAGGTGGATATGACTACAATATATCTGATTTATACGATGGATTAATGTTAACTACTGAAGGACATGATTTCTTCAATTTAATAAAAGAAGCTAAATCTATGGGAAGAACTGTTACAATAAAGGGTAATAAAAAAGGTGAAGCAGCTATAACTAATAAAGCAACTGCTGAAGCAGCTATAAAAATGGTAGATGAAAAAGGAAGATTCTCTATAACATTTGGAAAACATACTGCAACTGGACTTGAAGCTGAAACTTACACAATAACAGGAACAAATAAAGAAAACTTAGTTAGATTAGCTTCTTGGATGGTACAGCCATTAGCAAGAGTAGATATATTAGCAGGAGATAACAGATATGAAACAGCAGTAGAAATAGCTAAAGAATATGCTGGATTAACTGGACCAACTAATAAAACTCTTCAGAGAAGTGTTAAAAACCTTGTATTAGTAAATGGAGATGCATTAGTTGATGGATTAGCAGCAGCTCCTTTAGCAGCTTCTAAAACTAACACAGTAAATGGAAAAACTGTTTCTGCTCCAATATTATTAACAGAAGCAGATGCACTACCAAAAGCAACAAAAGCATACTTAAGAGAATTAATGGCTGATAACTTAGTAGGTGATGATAAAGAAATAACTATAAACCTAGTAGGTGGAGAATCAGTTCTTAATAAATCATTAGAAAGAGAATTAAAAGCACTAGGATTTGCAGTTGAAAGATTCGGTGGAGATAATAGAGAAGAAACTTCATTAGAAGTAGCTAAAGAAGTTTCTAAAGAAACAGGTTCAGATAATATATTCGTAGTAGGTGCAGAAGGTGAAGCAGATGCTATGTCTGTTGCAGCTGTTGCAGCTTCTAAAGATATGCCAATAGTAGTAGCTAAAAAAGGTGGAATATCTGAAGATGCTCTATATGAATTAAAAGGAAAAACAGCTACAGTAATAGGTGGTAAAACTGTAGTAACTGAATCTGACTATAATGCAATAAAATCAGTTACAAATGGTATAACTAGAGTTTATGGTTCAAATAGACAGGGAACAAATGCTGAAATAATCAAAAAATACTATAAAAACAATTTCTTAAGAGCTGAAAATGTAATAGTAGCAAAAGATGGACAGAGAAACAAAACAGAATTAGTAGACGCATTAGCAGCAGCTAACATGGCATCAGAAAAGAAAGCTCCAATAGTACTTGCTACAAGTAAATTATCAAAAGCTCAGGAAAGTGCATTAGAATTAAATGCAAATGATGCTGAAGCATTATATCAGGTAGGTCATGGTGTATCTAGAGATGTAGTTAAAACTATAGCTGTAAACTTAGGTCTATCAAATAGATATTAATATTAAATAATAATATTTACATACTAAAGACGAGGAAAATTTCCTCGTCTTTTCTTTTTACAAAAACTAAAAAAGACAAAAATAGACTTGCTTTTGTAAGTCTATTTTTGCCTTAATAATTTTAAAAACATACGTTCTGTACTTTCTACTTAGAATATTATTTGATACAAATTTTAATTTAAGAACATTTTAATACTATTTTAATATCGCTTTAAGAATTAAGATTATTTTATTGACGCTTTAATCTCTATTTTATAAATTAATATATGTTTATGATTGATTTACATTTATTTAATTAGATGTCGATAAAAAAATTACAGGATTTAACTTAAAATATAAGCAGTGAAAATGCTACAGAAACTGCAAGATTAGCAATGAGGATGATAGAAGCATTAACAAGAGTTGACAGAAAAGCAAGAAATGCAGCTATTATAAATATACGTTCTTTATTTTTCTATTCTATTCTAATGAAATCAAATTAAATATATGGTATAATTTATCCTGAGAGCAAGAAATGAAATAGGTGGTTTCCAGTTGAATAGTAAATCCTCCAGAACTAGTAATTGGAAGGAGGTTTTCAAATGGATTTTGAGAGATTAATGACATTAATCGTTATTCCGATATTTGTAGGTGTAGTGATTAATAAAATTTCGAACAAAAAAGAAAAAGACCACCGAGATTCTATTGGCAGTAGTAAGAACGGTGGCTTTAACTTCGAATTGTCTTTTAAAATAAAGATGAGGAAGAAGTAAACCGATAAATAAACCTCTACGCCATCTATTTCTTGCTCTTATTATAACATATTTTTGAAATTTATACGAGCTGTTAATAGCTTTTTAAGACAAATATTTAAATATTATGTACCTATTACTGTTACATTTTGCGTTACAAAAACAGCATTTCTTGCATTTGCGTTACATTTCAGATTGGAATTAAAGATTATTATTTACTAAAACATATTTTGTAGCTCTATTACATCCCTCTCTTTTTATTAATCCTTTTTCAATAAGATCGTTACAAGCTCTTATACTTATATTCTTAGGGATTTCTAATTTTTCTGAATTTATTCTAGTACTTGTAAATCCATCATTGATTATAATCTTTAAAATATCTTCTTCCACCCTACTAAGTCTTACATTATTTAAATTTAAATCATCTAAAGAAACAACTTTTTTCTATACATTATTCCCTTTAGTTTCTTCTCCTACAACATCCAAGCAAGAATCACTATCTTCACAGCAGAATTCCTCATTATCCATATACTTCTTGCCTCTTCCAAAACCTTCCTCAACTAACAACCCTCTATTCACCATACTTCTCAAAAGATCTGAAATATCCTTAGAATGCATATCCAAAATACACTGCACCCTAGCATTGCTAATCTCTCCCTCAGTAATCGCTGCAAGAAGAATCTTCACTTCATCAGTATTTAACGAATCCAAACTATTACCATACATCAATTTCAGTTTTTCTCTATAAACCTCATGCACAAAAGAAATCATACTCATCTTTAGCACAACCTCATTAATACTAAAGTTTTCCTCAAGTATAGGTTCTGCCCACTTTTGGTCATACCAAGCCTTCAAAATTTTAGGAAATCCTGAGCCAATATTCTCTCCAAATCCGATAAGTCTAAACATCTTTTGAAGATTCTTATTCCTACATTTATATTATTTTTGTGCGATTTAGCTGTTTTGATGTCTTAAGTTTGTGTTTTGGGGTAGTGTTTGGGCGCTCCGTCCAATAAAACTGTGGAAGAATAAAGAATTGCGTAGAGCAAGAGAATAGAGAAAAAAAGAGAAGAATGTAATAAAAAAAGAAAAACGGAGGTAAAAAGATAATGAACAAGAAAAAATTATCAGTAGTAATGGCAGGAGCGATGTTAGCAAGTAGTGTAGCACCAGTGCTAGCAGCGACAGAAAGTGAATTAGATACAAGTAGATTAGGTTCGCTAGTTGAAAAAGTATATGACAAATTAACAAGTGAAAGATTTACAGCAGGAACAGGTGATAAAGAAGCTGGGAAATCAGTATACGGAGTAAAAATAAAAGGTGAAGCAACTATAAACGCTAAAATAGATGCATTAACAGTAGCTGGAAAAGAAGAAGAATTAAGAATAGCATTACAGGAAGCTTTCAAAGATTTAACAGCAGATGATAAAGTAGAAATATGGTCAAAAGGAACTGCAACAGATGAAAAAGGAAACTTAGTTTCTCAGGCTTTAACTACACCTGTATATACAGCTGCAGAAATAAAAGCTCAGCTTGCTACAACAATAGCAGGACAGTTAATGCCATCTAGTTCTACAAATATAATAGCTAAGGCTGATGATGTCGCATTTGCTGATGGAAAAATAAGTATAAAATTCCAGTCAGGTGTTAAATTTAATGCTGATAATATAGAAGGATATGAATTTGATGCTAAAACAAATACTTTATATATAACAGCAGGAAATGAAAAAATAGACTTTGCTAATTATTTAAATGATAAAGGTGAAAAAGTTGCATTAGCTAACACTACAACTGCATCATTAGTAAAAGGATTTGCTAAAGTAGCGCCTACTGGAACTGATGTAGCAGATACATTAGAGGAAACTGTAAAAATAACAGGAACAACTCATAACTATAAAACAACTGATTTATATGATGGATTAATGTTAACAACAGAAGGACATGAAATGTTATCATTAGTTAAATCTATAAGACATGACAAAGAAACAGCTACAACTAAAACTACTGCTGTTATAAAAAATCTTTCTAAGACTGTAGATTATACTGCAGGAAAAAATATAGACTTAAGTAAAGTTAAAGGTGAATATGGATTCATATTATCAGTTAAAGATGGATTCGGAAAAACAACTGAATATGTAGTAAAAGGTGCAGAAAAACAGACAGAAGTATTAGCATCATGGTTAAATACAGAATTAGCAAAAGTAGATATATTAGCTGGTGATAACAGATATGAAACAGCTGTAAAAATAGCTAAAGAACAGGCTCAGGTTGCAACTCCAGATGCAACTGGTTCAAATGTAATAGAAAATATAGTATTAGTAAATGGAAATGCATTAGTAGATGGATTATCAGCAGCTCCTCTAGCAGCAACTTTAACAGATAAAAAAGCTGGAAATGGAACTCAGGCAACTCCAGTATTATTAACAGAAGCAGATGCAATGTCAATATCTGGATATGCATCAAGCAAAAAAATACCAGTAATCGTATCTAAAAAAGGTGGATTAACATACGAAGGATTAGAAGCAATATCAAACAAAGCTGTAACAGTAATAGGTGGAGAAAATGCAGTATCAGCTTCAGAATATGAAGCAATAAAAGAAGAAGCAACTGCAGTAAGAAGAATATCTGGATTAGATAGACAAGCAACAAATGCAGCTATAATAAAAGAATTCTATCATGACACTACTACTTTAAACGGAATTAACCAGGAATCAGTAATAGTAGCAAAAGATGGAAAAGGAAATAAATCTGCATTAGTGGATGCATTAACTGCAGCAAACTTAATAGCACAGACAAATGCACCAGTAGTATTAGCTACAGATAAATTATCAGATGAGCAGATAGATGCTATAAGATTAAGAGCTCAGAAAGCTGATTCATTATATCAGGTAGGACATGGTGTAGATAGATCTGTAATGGAAACAATAGCATCTAAATTAGGATTATTAAACAAATAATTCAAACTAAAAGTAAATAATACAATTTACATACTAAAGGCGAGGAATTTTTCCTCGTCTTTTATTTTTACAAAAACTAAAAAAGACAAAAATAGGCTTGCTTTTGTAAGTCTATTTTTGTCTTTCTGATTTATAACAAACATGCGTTCTTATATAGTCTATTAAATTTTTAATATAGTTTCATAATTTTTTATCTTATTTCACTAGAAGTATTTTTAGTTCACAAAACGCAATTTTTGAAGTTTATGTTTTAAAAATCAAACGATTAATTGTTTACTGTTGTATAATCCTTGCAAAAATCAAACGATTAGCAATTAATCATTGCATAATCCTTGCAAAAATCAAATGATTAGTAATTAATCGTTGCACACACTATTAATTAGATATAGTATATCTGACATTTCTGCCTTTACCTTCTTTTTTAATAGCTCCTTTTTCGATAAGATTATTGCAATATCTAACACTCTTATACGAACTAATTCCTAAAGTTTCTGTATTAATCTTATTTGTAGTAAATCCTCTGTTTTTAATAATATTTAAAATCTCTCTCTCAACATCATTAAATTTTGAATTAACTAAAGTGATTTCATTGTTTTTTAAATCATTACCTTTAGATTCCTCTCCAACAACATCTGGACCTAAATCACTATCTTCACAGCTGAATTCCTCATTAATCATATACTTCTTACCCCTACCAAAGCCTTCTTCTATCAAGAATCCTCTATTTACCATACTTCTAAGCATATCCGTAATGTCATTAGGATGTAAATCTGTAACACACTGCATCCTTGCATTAGTTACCTCATCCTCAGTTATCGCCGTCACAAGAATTTTTATCTCGTCTGCATTCAATAAATCCAAACTATTTCCATAAATCTCTTTCAATTTTCCCATATATACCTCTGGTACCAAAGAAATCATATTCAGTTTTAGCACAACTTCATTTGTAGCAAAATTTTCTTCTAGTATAGGAACTGCCCACTGCTGCTCTTTCCAAGCTTTTAATATCTTAAAAAATCCTGAACCTATATTCTCACCAAATCCTATCATTCTAAACATCTTTTGAATAAATGGATTTCTACATTTACTAGTCCCACCCTTGTAAATATCAGCAACAGGAATCTTCAAGCAACCAGGATTATAAAATTCAAACCTATCTTTAAACTTTTTAATTCTTAAAGTTCCCTGTACAGAATAATCCCCATGAACAATAGCATTTACAAAGGCTTCACGAATTGCCCGATGAACAGGGGTATCGTCAATTCTTGTTATCCCGTTTAACTTAAATGGAATTGGAATATCCTCGGACAACTTATTTATAACTATAGTAAAGAAATTAAAAAGATTGCTTTCCCATCTTCCATCGATTGTAAATCTTTCATTGTATCTCAAATCCTCATCCACATCTACCATTTTTAGATAGTCTAAATCAAAATAAGGAAAATAACTTCTGATACTAACACTTTTCCCAAACATCAAAAGACCTGCAACTGTCAACCAAACTTTTTTAGTCTTTCTATCCTTATCCATAGCACCTAATTGAATAAGAAACTCCTCATCAGTCAAATTATGCCATGCATGGTTAAGATTTATAACAGAGAATCTATTTCTATACCGATTCACAGTTGGCATATCAAGATCATCCATATCATAATACTCCAAAATTGAAGAATCGAATCCTTTTTCCGAAGCATCTCTAAACATTGCATTGACTTCATCTTGTGAACACTTATAATCACCTTCATAATTTCGTTTATAAGTTCCATTATATGGATTATTATTTAAATATATTGGCTTATCTATATAACTAGCTCTTGGAACTTCAATCTTTATAACTTTTTTATGATTTATATTTATTACTTCAACATTTTCTTCCATTAATATATTTTTATTTACTTTATTACCATTTATAGTACTCCAAAAATCTTTTAACATTTTTTCTACAGATTCAACTCCTGATATATCAAATCTTTCCTCTTTGTCAAATCTTTCCTCTACACCTAACACAATTGTTCCCCCGTTTGTGTTAGCCATTGCAGAATATGTTTCCCACAAGTCTTTTGGAACACTATTTTTCGCTTTTTTGAATTCTATCTCACTATTTTCACCTATTTCTATAAGTTCAAATATATCCATGTGTGCTCCCTCCTTTGAAATATATTTTTTGATTTTCTTTATTTAAATAAGTATTTTTGTTTAGTTATGTAATCTATTTTAATTATATCATTTTTTAGTACTCATTTTGAAATTTATTAATCATATAATGAATGATTTTAGATAAAAAGCATCTGTTCTTGTTGGGATTGATTTTTGTAAGACTATTTTTTATGTGATTTTTTGTCTTTTTCTTACATTTATATAGTCTTTCTGTAATGGAGTTTGTGGTCGGGGGTGTTCGCGTCGCGCGCTAGTACAATAAAACTGTGGAAGAATAAAGAATTGCGTCGAAAGAGCAAGAGAATAGAGAAAAAAAGAGATGTAACGAATAAAAAAGGAAAACGGAGGTAAAAAGATAATGAATAAGAAAAGATTATCAGTAGTAATGGCAGGAGCGATGTTAGCGAGTGCAGTAGCGCCAGTGATGGCAGCAGAAGTGCAGAAGAGTGAAGTAAGTGCAAATGAATTAGGATTATTACAGGAAGAAGTTAGAACATTAGTTGAATCTGCTAGATTTGCAGATGTTGCTGAAAATGGAACATTAGCAAATGAATCAATATACACTGTATATTTCAATAAAAACAAACAGGAAAACTTAACTGCAGATGCACCTACTCAGACTTGGCAGGATGCATTTAATTCATTAAGAGTTGGAGATGTTGTAAGAGTATACACAAAAGGAGCTAAAGAAATAGATGGTAAATACTACCATGCTGAAACAAAAGTTGATGTTCCAAGATATACTAAAGATGATTTAAAAGATTTACCAAGAGTTTTAACTGCCAATGGTTTGGTTGGTGAAAATAAAGTTATAGAAAGTGTAACATATGATGAAACACTTGGCGAAACTGTTATAGTATATAATGATGATACAAACGTTCCTGGATTAGAATCTTCAAAATCAGTTTCAATAGCTGAAGGTGACCAGAAAATAAAATTAACAGCTGCAGGTGTGGTTGTATATAAAGGTGTAGATGGAAAAGAACACTTTGCAACAGCAGAAGTTCCTACTCCAGAAACATTCGCTGGATTTGTATTAGATAATACTAAGGTTGCTAATCCAGTTCCATACGCAACTGAATTAGTAAAAGAATATGTAATAACACCAGGTGGATACAACTTTGATGTATCTGACTTATACGATGGATTATTCTTAACAGACAAATGAAATGAATTCTTCGAAATGTTAAAAGATGCTGTAGCAGCTGATAGAAATGTTAAAGTTGTTATAGAAGATAGAAATGGAAACCACTACACAGTAAGTAATTCTAAGAACGAAAGTGCTATAAAATCAGCAGAAAAAAATATATACGATAGCATAAAATCTTACAAAGATGTATATAGATTCGAAGTTAAATTAGCTGCAAAAGGTGATTTAAAAGAAGAAACATATGTAATATCAGGAAAAGATAAAAAAGAAGTAGCAAGATTAGCTTCTTGGATGTTAAAACCTCAGGCAAGAGTTGACAAGTTCGAAGGTTCTAACAGATATGAAACTGCAGTATTATTAGCAAAAGAATACGCTGGATTAAATGGACCAAAAGTTACTAACAATAATCACAGTAATAGTAAAGAAATAAAAGATATAGTATTAGTAAATGGAAATGCTTTAGTAGATGGATTAGCAGCAGCTCCTCTAGCATCTTCTCTAGCTGGAACAAACGAAAAAGTTCCTACTTTATTAACAGAAGCAGATCACTTACCAAAAGAAACTGTTAAATTCTTAAAAGAATTAATGGCTGATCACTTAGTAGGAAACAATAAATCTGCAACAATACATTTAGTAGGTGGAGAATCAGTTCTTAACAAATCATTAGAAAGAGAATTAAGATCTTTAGGATTTGGAATAGTAAGATATGATGGTGAAAACAGAGAAGAAACTTCATTAGCAGTTGCTAAAAAAGTTAATGAATTAAACAGAACTAACAACGAAGCATTCGTAGTTGGTGGAACTGGTGAAGCAGATGCTATGTCTATATCAGCAGTAGCAGCAGATCAGAAAACTCCTATAATAGTATCTAATGTACATGGATTATCAGAAGATGCTATATATGAATTAAAAGGAATGGATGCAACAATAATAGGTGGAAAAAGTGTAGTATCATCAGAAGATGAAAAAGCATTAAGAGAAGAAGCTAAATCTGTAAACAGAATATACGGAAATAACAGAAAAGCTACAAATGCTAAAGTAATAGAAAAATACTACAACGAAGCAGGATTCGCTAATAGTGTAGGTAATGCAGAAAATGTAATAGTAGCAAAAGATGGTATAAGAAACAAAGGTGAATTAATAGATGCATTAGCAGCAGCAAATATGGCAGCAGTTAAAAAAGCTCCAATAGTACTTGCTACAGATAGCTTATCAAAAGAACAGACATCAGCTATAAACTCATACGCAAATGATGCTTACGGATTATTCCAGGTAGGTGGACAGGTAAATAGAGATGTAGTTAAATCAATAGCTAGAATGTTAAACTTAACAAACAGATAGTCAGAACTATATAAATAATATATTAAAAGGCGAGGAACTTTTCCTCGTCTTTTCTTTTGAAAAAAAACAAAAATAGGCTTGCTTTTGTAAGTCTATTTTTGCCAATACAACTTGAGACAAACATACGTTCCAGAAAAAACTATAACTTAGCATATAAAATCCAATAGTACAGAAAAATAATAAAAGAAAAGGGGTGAAATATTTGAATAAAAAGAAAGCGATATTTCTCATTGTTCCATTTCTAATCATAACTTTCTCAATAGGAATAATAAACCTATTAATAGAAGACAAAGAAATGAGCAAAGCAGAAAATAGAAACTTACAAAAAATGCCTACAATACAAAACATTAAAGAAAAGAATTTTACAAGATTATTTGACACATACTACAC
>SAMEA3387505__coassemble_999_pt1 | contig 16961 bp, 16 predicted proteins | sample SAMEA3387505__metabat2_low_PE_010 | metagenome-assembled genome bin SAMEA3387505 (sample SAMEA3387505) | Felis catus | biome: Faeces | place: United Kingdom | collected 2012
GATTTTTTTTATAAATCTACAAATTTTAATAATATTTTCTTAATATTTTTCATAAATCAATATCAAAAAAATATTAATCCAATCAAATTTTTCACACTAATTTTCAATAATTTTTATGCCAATTTAGTATCCCCTCATTACATCGACATATTTTTCTGGCTTACCTGTTTCGATAAATGCTTTAAGATTTTTATAAACATTTTCAAAAAGTCTCTCTTCATTTCTATCAGATACCCAAGAATTGTGTGGAGTGATTATAAGATTTTCTACATTCCAAAGAGATCTTTCTTTTGATAGTGGTTCCTTGTCGAAAACATCTAACGCAATCCCTCTAAACTTAGGTGCATACTCTTCTAAATCATCTAAATTGACAAGATTTCCTCTACCTAAATTCATAAATATAGATCCGTCCTTCATAATCTCAAACTTATCTCTATTTATCATACCCTCAGTTTCCTTTGTTGAAGGCATAACTGCGATTACAATATCACACTCTTTAAAAACAGTATCCATATCCTCTGCTTTGAAGCATTTGTCAAAATACTCAACATCTCTACCAGAAGTATTAACGCCCCATACCTCTACTCCAAAAGCTTTTAATCTCTTAGCTGTTTCCATACCAATTCCACCAGTACCTAAAATACCAGCTCTCTTTCCTATCAATTCTAAAAGTGACATATCCACCTTCCAAAGTGACTCTTCCTGATTTTTAAAGAATTTCTTAGAGTTTTTGTATATGTTTAACACGTTCATAACCGCAAATTCAGCAATAGGAACGCTGTAGCCACCGCTGTTGTTCGCAAGATATATCCCTCTATCTCTAAAAACTTCCTTTGGAATATGATCAAATCCCACGCTAGCAAGCTGTAGGAATTTTAAATTCTTCATCTGAGTATAATCTAATCTTGAAGTGTAGTAATAAACAAAAGCTGCATCCACTTCATTTACCTCAGGAGTGTTTTGAAGCTTTCTATCCTCTACAAAAACTAGCTCGTACCCTAAATCTTCTATCATCTTCATCTTTTCATCGTCGAATTTTTTAGTAATAAGTAATTTCATAATATCACCCTCAATTTAACCTATATAACTTTTCTGCAGACTAAACAACTACTGTATATGGTAGCTCCTTTTTCTCGTCTGTTTTGTCGATATTAAATAATCTCTTTATCTTATTACCCATTAATTTTGCTCTTGAAACAAGCGAAATATGCTCTAAATCGCTGCTCACTAGAGGCACTGACTGTATTACATCTCCGTACTGATCTATATAATCTAAATACGCAACAGTAGTTTCCTCATTAGGTGTAGCATCTACTTTTGTATATCTAACTTTTTCAGTTATATCTTCGTTGTTTTTCACAACACCGTAGCAATCTCTCTTAGGCTGTAAATCTATATTATCTAAACCTGATATATTGTCTATATTACCTGTTGCAACAGTTTCGCCTTTTTTACACATAAGCTTAGTTTCAAAGTTTTCTCCTAAATTATAAAGTGCGTTTGCAGACCGAACTCTATCCTCTTTACACCAGTTGCCCATAACAACGCCTATCATTCTATTGTCTATGTCGCTTTTTCCATCTGAATTCATCTTATCTGTGAATACTAGACAGTATCCTGCTAAATCTGTATATCCTGTTTTTAATCCGTCTACATTTGAATGTAAGTGAAGAAGTGGATTTGTATTGTAGTAATTGCAATCCCTTGAAGGGTCGTGATCAAGCTTGCAATCTGTAATAGCAATAGTTTCTTCTTCATAATCGTCAAGTAAGTTCTTTGTCATAGTAGCTATATCTCTAGCTGTAGAGTGGTTCTGTTTTGGATCGCCGTCTTTTTTAGTCCAGTCGTATATAGGTAGTCCATTTGGATTTATAAAGTAAGTATTTTTCATACCTAATTCTTTAGCTTTTGCATTCATTCTTTCAACAAATGCATCTACATCGCCGTTACATACATGAGATGCAATAGCAACTGCACCGTCATTTGCAGATACAATCATAAGCCCTTTTAAAAGCTCATTGAATTTAACTTTTTCACCTTCTTTAAGGTGCATAGTAGATCCGCTAACTTTTAGCATCTTCTTGTCTATAGTAACTATATCGTCTTTTTTAACTTCTCCGTTTTTTATAGCATCTTGAGCTACGTAGAAAGTCATAACCTTACTAATACTAGCAAGTGGAACCTGTTTATCTGGTTCTTTTGAAGTTATAACCCTTCCTGTCTTTTGGTCTACTAGTATTGAATTTTTAGAGTATATCTCTGCAACCGGCTTCTTCTTTGCTTCGGCTGCATAACCAGTGGCTGGTATAACAAATAGTACAGCCAACATAATTGCAGTTAGTTTTTTTAGTATTTTTCCCATATTCTCTCCTTTGCTAATTGTAATTTTAATTATCTCACCTAAAACACATATCTTTTTTTATTTTACTACAAAATTTGTATACTGTATAGAAATAGAGACCAATCTTTAGATTTAAAAAATCTATTTATTAGAACTCTTATCGTCTATAAAAGTCAAATTTATATGTTTATTAAAATTTAAAATAAATTTTCTTAAATGTTGTATAATTAAATTGTGTTACAAGTTTTTCGATGATATTTTCAGAAATGGCAAATATAAATATTTCTCTTGTTGTAAACTTTATAACCATTTTACTTTTAATTTTGTGCGGGATTTTTCTAGGAAAGTCGTTCTTTAGCGGAAGTATTTTTAGCTGTATCTGCTATCTAGGATTTTTTACATTTTTTAGTAGCTTAGATGTTTTCTTCGTTACAAATCCAATCGTACTAGTTTTGATAGCAGGTACAACAATCAGAATCGGCTACTATTTCTGCATATCGGCAAAAACCACCGCTATCGGATTTGATGTAATCGCACTAATATTAAATAAATACAATCCAAAGATAAATATCTCACTCGCAATGGGCGCTATAAATATTTGCGTATTGATGCTTGGATTTTTCAATTACGGTATAATATCTGTAATCTTGGGAATTATTTTAACAGTTGTCCAATCATTTACATTGAATAATTTCCTAAAATTTACAAAAGTTAATAAAAATTAACATCTGTATTTTTGAAAATTTAAAGGATTTGTCTATATTTTAGAGAATTTTAATACTAAATAAGTTTAATTTTTTAAACTTGAATTTCAAAAGAGGAGAGATTTTATGAATAGTATATTTCACAGAACTAGTGTAAGAAGTTACACAGAACAACCTGTAGAACAGGAAAAAATAGAAAAAATATTAAGAGCTGGTATGGCAGCACCATCTGCAATGAACCAGCAACCATGGGAATTCTACGTTGTAGAAAATAAAGAGGTATTAGAAAAACTATCAAAATGTAGCCAATATGCAGGAAGTGTTGCAAAATCAGCGGTTACATTTGTAGTATGCTACAGAAATGACTCTCTTCGTGCAGACTACAGAGAAATAGACTGCTCTGCTTGCACAGAAAACATGCTTCTTGAAATAGACCAACTAGGACTTGGTGCTGTGTGGATTGGTATAGCTCCAATCAAAGAAAGAATGGACGACGTGGCTAAAGTATTAGACATGCCTGAAAACCTAAGTGCATTTGCTCTTGTAGCTTGCGGATACCCAGAAAAAATAAAAGAATAACAAGATAGATTTGAAGAAAATAGAATACATTATGTAAAATAAATAAAAATTTGCTAATATTTTGATACTATGAGAAGCATATGAGATATAGACAAACTTCTCTCCAGGCTTCGACGTGCGTGTTAGTAAATAGTTCTGTTGTAATTAAAATCAACGTCTGCAGATTGTCGAGAGAGTTTTGTCTATATCTCATATGCTACATATTATCAATAATTTTAGCAAATTTTATTTAATTCCATTGGAAATTCCACAATTTATTTTTGTATATTTTTTTAGCTAATTTGTCTATGTTAAAACTCTCCATATACTTGTCTACACTGTCTGGACAGAATGCGTAAAATTCTTCTGTAAATCTTATTTTATCCTCATCATCGACAGGTTTTTCCACTATATACTCAAGAGTGTTGTGACTTATTGCAAAAGGAATTGCTCCATATTTTTCAAACCAATATTTTGATATAGCCATAATATCTTCATTTCCTGGGCAATCATTCCATCCACCAAAAGGTATATATACAAATATTTCCCAAGGATTTTTTACAGGGATTTCTGCAATTAAGATTTCCCCTTGCTTTTCTATTTGTTCTTCAAAATCAAGGTCGTCCATATCTGCAGTCGGATCATCTTCCACCTCAAGCTCGTCCCTTTCTAGCTCATAACCACCAAAATACTCTCTATTATTATCAATCATCTCATCTAGCAGCTCTTTACCATTAGAAAAATCCTTCGAAATCATATTTTTTCTATATCTCTCTATGACCTCACTTGTTTCAAAGTCGATAGTTCCATTTTTGAAAAAATCTTCAACATTTGTATCCTCTCTAATCCCCAAGTCCATTATGCTCTCAGAGTCGTCATCGCTGTCTATAACTGCATTCATAATAACAGCATTTAGTAAATTATTGCTTATATCCACAATAATAGGGATAAAATCCCCCTCTTTTGACCTTTGAAGTGACTCAAGATATCCACTTATGATATCGTTATCCTCAGAATTTACTGGATAATATTTGCAGTCGCAGTTTAAAAAGCTCTTCATTATCTTTGCTTGCTTAGACATTTCTTGCACGATTGGAGTTTCTTTTCCTGTGTTTTCTGGTATATTTTCTATGTAGTTTTTTTCATTTTCAATTCTCTCAATTATCTTATCAATCAACATAAAATCCTCCTAAAAAGGTTTTATTTTTTCTTTAATCTTCAATCAAAATCATTTTTTACTCTTAATTAAGAGTATATACTTCATAGATTATTTTTTCAAGAAAGTCGTATTTTCAGCAAAATAATCACCAATCTATCTTAATTTTGCGGATTTTAAATATAAAGGAATTGCTGCAAGCTGAGCCACCACAGACACAACTACCATCGCAATCACATTCACATCGTAAAGCACTCCAAGAAGCCAGCTTCCCAAGAACCAGAATATACCAAAAGAACACTCAAAAATCCCATATCCAGTAGCTCTACTGCTCTTTGGTACCATTGTAGTAACAGCAGCCTTTAAAATAGACTCCTGTGCTCCCATTCCAACTCCCCAAAGAACTACTCCAACAAGTACCATAGGCACAGATTTTCCTAAAAATACAAACGCAGAAAACGGAGCGGATATAATTGTAGACAATACAAGCGCTCTTACACCTTTTTTGTCGTACATATATCCAAAAACAAGTGCGGCAACTGCATCAACAAGCATAGCACCTGCGTAAAGAAGTGGAATTGTTCCGCTGTTGATAATTGAGGAAGTCTCTGCAAGTCCTCCAGCAATAGACGTAAAATTCCTTGAAATATGCATAATCACAAGTGAATAGTCAATAAACCCAAAAGCGAATAAACTTATCCCCATTATGTAATACTTAAATGATTTCTTCATCTCAAATGGCACAAATTCTTTAGCTTCTGGTTCAAAATTCTCTGGATTAGGAAATTTCTTTCTAGTGATTAAAAGCATGATTATCGTAATAGCACCAGGTATTGCAAGCACCGCAAAACAAGTCGAATATATCTCAAATGTTGTCCCTGTAGTTTTAAAAAGCATCACCAAATAAAGAAGCACTGGCCCTAAAAAAGCTCCGATTTGATCTAGCATTTCCTGTATTCCAAAGCTCTTTCCAACACCTTCTTGTGATGCTGCAAAAGACATAATTGTGTCCTTTGCTGGTTTTTTAATTGCCTTCCCCATTCTCTGTATGATGAGTAAAATAGCAGCGGCAATCCATCCATTTTCGCCAACCAAAGCTAGTGCAGGCACAGCTAAAACGTCTATAACATATCCAAAAATCGTCATGAACCAATAGTTCTTTCTCTTGTCCGCAATCCTACCAAAGACATACCTCATAGAATATCCTATAAGCTCTCCAAGTCCAGACACAAAACCTATTGCACCCGCTGAAGCTCCAAGTATCGTGAAGTACGCACCTCTAATACTCGATGCGCCCTCGTGCGTCATATCAGAAAACAAGCTCACTATCCCAAAGAAAATTATGAACAGCATCGCCTGAGAAATTCTCTTTTTCTTCTTTTTATTATCCATTTCATTCACCTAGTTCTATTTTTCTTCATCTTTTGGTGGGAAAAATCTCTTTTTAAAGTAGAAATCTGCTCCGTAAATAGCAGCAACTGGGTTGTGTCCAGTCACTCTGTCTTTTGTAACTCCTGTTGTGACTAGTGCATCAGAGTATTTGTAGAATAAGCTATCGTGACCTACACATAGCCCCATCACGATATTTAGCTCAGTTCCGGCTTCGTTTAAAAGCTTAGCCTGAAGAATTGGGTTGCACATATTTTCACCGATTTCGTTGCATCTCTCTGGTATGCCAACGTCAACTTTCTTCTGAGTACCAACCTTACAAGCAACTCCATACACTTCAAATCCGTTGTATCTTAGGATTGAAGCAAGTTTTCTACTCTCGCTGATTAGACCAACACAAGTAGCTATTCCAAGCTTTTTCATTCCCATTTTTCTAGCATATGCCATTATTTCCTCAACTCTTGTGTACTGGCAATAATGGTCGTGCTCAACTTCACCAGCAGCTATCATTGAGCGACGGTTTTCATCCTCTTTGTAAAGCTCCATTGCTTCATTTAGTACATCCTCGTCCATATTTGTTGTTAAGCAAAAATCTGGATATTCCTTATCCTGATGATTACAATTAGTGACAAAACAGTCTATACATGATAATTCTTTCTTTTCCATACTAAATCCCCCTTAAAAAAATTTGACCTTACTTCTAATATTATCTTTTTTTATCGATATTCCTCTTATTTCAAGCAATAATATTTTTATATTTATATTCAAAAATCAAATAACTTCATCACAAATTTCGTAACAAAATATTATTTACTATATGAAAATCTGCATTTATACTATATTTTGTGAGATTATTTTTTAGAAAGGAATTAAATTATGGCAAAACCTCTTAATAGAAAATCTTCCGAAGTTCTACTTGGCTCAGTTATCATCGCAAGGGCGACGTCGTTTCTGTTTTTAAAGCTTCTTTTGGAAAATATGGGACAGTTCACCCTTTTAGGAATTAGGTCGATGATTGCATTTGCAGTGCTTGTAGTAATCGGATTTAAAACACTAAAAAAGACCGATAAAAATGATTTATTCTATGGATTTTTGGTTGGAGCATCGTTTTTCGTCGTTATGTTCTTAGAATTAACAGGACTTAAATACACTACCTCAGTTTCGATAGCATTTGAGGAAAATACAGCAATTATAATAGTTCCGATTATTTTAGCAATTATGACTAAAAAATTTCCAGATAAGAAAACAATTTTGATGTTCTTTATGTGCGGAATAGGGATAGTTCTTCTTAATTTTAAACCAGAAGGATTTGAGTTAAACTTTGGGGACTTACTTGGAATGATGACCGCCCTAACTTATGCAGGTACAATTATTCTTACTTCTAAAGTCGGTGACAAAGCAGATCCGATAAGAGTTGGAATTTATCAGGTAGGTACAATGGGGATTCTTTCCCTAATTGCAGCATTTATCTTTGAAACTCCAGCACTTCCTGCAACTGGAATTGAGTGGACTTATATGCTATATCTGGCAATTATCTGTAGTGTGTTTGGGTTTACTCTTCAACCTTATGCCCAGAGTGGTACAACTGCAGAGAGAGCGAGTGTGCTTTGTGCTTTAAATCCTATAACTGTCGCTGTTTTGGGTGCTTTATTCTTGGGTGAGACTCTTACAGTTAAGGGAATTATTGGAGCAGTATTGATTATTGCGAGTATAGTTGTTTAGGATAGGAACCAATTGGTTTTGTTACCAGTTGGTTCTTTTTTTGCTTGAATTTATTTACTTTAATAATTAATTCTTTATTCTATAAAAATAGTAAAACTTATGAAATATAATCTATCATTTTTTATTATTATTTGTATTTTGAGTAAAGGAATACATCAGAGTAATCTTAATATAATTAATAAGACAATACTTGTTGACATTTTGGCAAGAAATTGATATGATATCATTAATAATTAAAATAATACTAACATGGAAAGGAGTAAGATTATGAGTAAAAAATTAGGATTACGTATATCTGAAGCTTTACAAAAGCGTGGAATGACTCAAAAGGAACTAGCTAATCGAATTGGTGTTACAGAATCAGTAATATCAAGATACATTTCTGGGGATCGAGAGCCTAAACCAGATATTTTGGCAAATATTGCAACTGCACTTCATACAACTTCAGATTTTCTTCTTGGTATTGAAAATGAAGAATTTAACCATCCAAGAATCCGTCGTATGATTGCTAGAAATGCATCTTCTATGACTGAACAAGAAAAAAAAGAACTTATTAACGCATTATTTGGGGAGGAGTAGCAATGGGAATTTCATTATCAAATAAAAGATATGAAGAGATTAAGCAAATTGTAGTTAATTTATTTGTAAAATATGATGTATGTTGTGTCCCTGTTAATGGATTTGAACTTGCAACAAAAATGGGTATAAAGGCAATTCCATATTCCGCAATAAATGAGAGTAAACATTGGTTACTTTTAAAAAAAAGTGAAGATGGATTTTCAGTTGAGAAAAGTATTGGTGAATGGTATATCTATTATAACGATAAAAAAGATTATGGTCGTATTAACAATACTATTATGCACGAAATTGGTCATATTGTTTTAGATCATAGTGAAGATAGTGAATTAGCTGAAAAAGAGGTAAGGTTTTTTGCCAAATATGCTCTTGTTCCTCCTGTACTTGTTCATAAATTAAAATTGAATAATCCAAATGATATCGCTAATACCTTTAATATAAGTTTTGAAGCTGCATGTTATGCACTTTCATACTATAACAAATGGTTGCAATATGGCTCATATAAATATACAAAATATGAACTTACACTTTTAAACTTATTTAAGATTGCTGTATAAGTGTATATTTATGTTGAGGGTAAAATAAAAACACATATGTAAGCTGTTGGCGCAACTAACAAATGTGTTCTCACTTTGAAATATGCTAAACATATTTATATATCTCATACATTTTAGCATATTTCTGTTATTTCATCAATTATTACAGCATATATTATTAATAAAAAATAATCGCTTATAAGCGAAGAAAGCAGGTACTATGTTAAAAACAAATGTAAGAAAATATGATAATTTCAAACTATATTATTGGCATGGAGCAACTTTAGTTGGTAAATACAGATTGCCACAGCTAGCTCCTACACAATCAATCCCAACAAAGGTAATAGGTTTTAATGAGCGTAAAGGAATTTCAAAACCAGAGGAATACTGGATTGATTTTTTTATTGACGATACTCTTTTTGAAAATTTTTGGAATCATCCTGAAATGAGTTTTGACAATCTAAAGCGTTTCGCTGGTATTATTACTACTGATTATTCTATGCTACCAGAAATGTTACCTGGACAACGTATTTGGAACTGTACCCGTAATCGTGTTCTAGCATACTATCTTCAACAGCAAGGATTTAATATTATTCCTGTCGCTTCTTGGTGTCTTGAAAGTGATTTTGAATGGTGTTTTGATGGTCTCCCAGAAAACAGTTCCATAGCCATTACTACAAATGGTTGTATGTCAAGCCCTTATGGAAAACGAATGTTACTTAGGGGTATCGAGGAACTTCAAAAACAAAAAAGCCCTACAAACCTCATTATCTGTGGTAGGCATGTTCCAGAACTTGATATTTACAATAATATACATTACTATCCGTCATTTTCTCAGAGATGGAAGGAGCGTGCTGTGTAATGGGTAGTAGAGGCTCTTTTCTTGAAAGTGGTGGCTTTAGTACTCCTGCGAGATGGCATACTGTTGATTATGTTGATGGTATTAAAGTTTTAGAACCTAAAAATCCAACAGCAAGCAGAAATTTGCCAGAAAGATCAAATACACCAGGGACTTCTTATTTATTATACAGAAAGAATGGTGATTTCAATCAACTTAGAGTTTTTGGAGAAAATCGTATACCTCAATTCGATATTGATTATGGGGTTCATAATGGAAAAAAATCACTTCATGTACATTATTTCATAAATGGAAATCGTAGCAATCATCCCGAGATACTACATCCTGATGATGTACTCTATAAAAAATATAAATTAATATTTAAGGGGGTTAAGTTATGATTGGAATAAAAATAAATGAATTATACGAATTAATCTCTCATTGCCACGAAGCTGAATTTAAGTATGATGGAACAACTTATGTGTTACAACCAGAAATTAATGACAATAAATCATACCTTGTAATTTGGGATTGCACACCAGATAAAGCAAAATGCATTGCTAAGCATGAAATTTGTGTTGATGGGAATATTCCACAATCTGTAATTGATGCTGTTCTTTCAGAAAAATGTTTTAACGGAAAATCATTTTTAGAAATTGAGAAAATGATTGAAGTAACTGTTATTTATTAATTTCAAAAGCACTTGTACTATAACAATTAATACTAAATAAATCATATGTAACGAATTTATATTGTATTTGGCAATTATCTGCAGTGTGTTTGGGTTTACACTTGGACAATTTAGGAACCAATTGGTTTAGTTACCAGTTGGTTCTTTTTTTGTGCAATAAATAAGCTGTTGCAAACCTGCAACAGCCCATTATTACATTGCGTTTTCATTTATCTCATCAATCTTTTTAAGAATTTCCGCTCTAATATCCGCTCTATCTCTGAACAGAGTAATTCCACCTGCACTCTTAAATGGCTCTTCCCTAAGCACAGACTTATCAAGTATACCATTTTTCACAACATAATCAACAATCAGCTTAACAAAATGAATTTGATTGGCGTTCAAATCCTGACTATTCAAAAACTCAGAGAAAATCTCATTAGCTGCATTAATATCCAGCCCGACAATTTCTCTAATCATCTTTCCTACAGGCTTATCCCGATACTCTCTCTCATAATCAGACTTAGTCCCAAGCTGCTTAAACAAAACATCTTCCAAAGTTTCAAAATCCTTCTCTGTCAGCTTCTTATTATTTCTAAGCTTGTAAATAGCCAAATCATCTCTATGTTCCTTAAGATAATGCTCGACCTTCTTCTTATAATTCTTCAAATCATTTACATTGTAGATTGATCCGTTGCTTTCCTCGGCTATTATCTCATCTTCAAAATTAGTGTAGTATATCTTTTGTACATCTCTTTCAATGAATCTAACCAAATCTCTAAGAGCATCTCTTACTTCTTCCAAAGTGAAAACATCTACATCATCCCAAAATTCCTCAGTCATAACCTTTTCGATAATATACTTTTGCTCCATAACCTGAGGAATACTTCCAAGCTTTGATAGCTTCTCAGCAGTACTAATAACTTTCTTAATTCCAGAGCTTGCATTACTTCCGTTAAGAGTTGCTAATTGAATCGTATACATCAATAAATCAAATCTCTTTGCAAACTCATCATCCTCATAAGGAGAAATTATCGGTGAAATATGTTCCTTAATCTCATTAACATCCAATGTTCCAAGTGCTTCCCAAGAAGATTTTTCGCTGTATTTTTCTACCTCTCTCAGATTTTGCTTAACCATAAATCCATCTCTATTCAGACTTTTAATATCTGAAACCATATTTTCGACCATAGTATTTCTAAGTTCTGCATACTCTTCATCTGAAGAATAAGTCAAATCTTGAAGTTCTCTAATAATATCGACTTTAATATCAAAAATTCTCTGAGTCAAACTCTTACATGCCCCTGTTTCGTGTCCTTTAGGATTAACTCTAAAGAACTCAAAATTATTGCAAAAATCCAAAATCAAGAAACCATCCTTATCCTGACCAACACCTAAAAGATCTGGACAAAGTCTAGTTCCCCTACCAATCATCTGCCAGAACTTAGTCTTACTTCTAACTTTTTTAAAGAACACAAGATTCAAAACTTCTGGAACATCAATCCCAGTATCCAACATATCTACAGACACTGCAATCTGTGGAAACTTGTCCTTATCAGAAAAATCGTCTATCAAACTATCCACATAATTCGTCTTATTGTCGATAACTTTTGCAAAATCGCATCCATATTCAGGCAGAATCTTATTAAATCTCTCAACTATTGCTCTTGCGTGTTTTCCGTTATTTGCAAAAACAATAGTCTTTCCAAGCTTATCTCCGCCTTCTATTTTAAGACCTTTTTCCATAAGATTTTTAATAACCATGTCTATAGTATCGGCATTGAAAAGCCATTTATTAATAGCAGAATTTCCAATATACTCGCCTACATTTTCATCGTCGTCAAAAGTTTCCTCATAACGAGCCTTTTCCTCATCTGACAAGCTATCGTAAGAAATTCCCTCTTCCATAACCCTAGTCTTAAACTCTAAAGTAGAATAATCCACAAGATATCCGTCCTCAACCGCCTTTTCATACTCATAAGCGTAAGTCGGCACACCATTTTCCAAATCAAAAACACTATAAGTATTCTTGTCTATCTCGTCCTTAGGTGTGGCAGTAAGTCCAACCAAATAAGCATCAAAATAATCAAAAATATACTTATACTTGTTGTAGATTGATCTATGACTTTCATCGACAATAATCAAATCAAAATACCCAGGAGTGAAAAGCAGCTTCCCGTCCTTAGACTTAGTATCATCTATTGAATTCATCATAGTTGGATAAGTTGAGAACACTATCCTAGCCTCTTCTGGATTATCCTTGCTATCTAGCATATTGCAAAGTGGCATATGAGGAAGCAACTTAGAAAAGTTGTTCTTTGCCTGCTTCACAAGCGCCTTTCTATCTGCTAAAAACAGAACATTTTTGACCCAGTTGTGATTTGAAAGCACATCCACTAAAGAAATAGCTGTTCTAGTCTTTCCTGTACCTGTCGCACAAACAAGCAGCATCTTTCTCTGTCTTTTCTCAAGTGCTTCACAAACATTTTGGATTGCTTCTTTCTGATAATATCTATTAGAAATCTCATCTTTTACAACAATTTTGTTTAAAGGCTTTTTGTTCTTTCTTCTGTCAATCATCAGTTGTAGCTCTGATTTTTTGTAAAATCCGTAAATCCTTCTCTCAGAATATCCGTTGTAATCATCCCAGATATAATTTTCGTATCCGTTGCTCAAAAATATAACTGGTCTTTGTCCATATTGTTTCTCAATGCAATCGGCGTAAAGTTTTGCCTGTTGCTGACCAACTTTTGCGTCTTTTGAAGTCCTTTTTGCCTCGATAACCGCCAGTGGTTTTCCGTTATCGCCAAATAGAACATAGTCCGCATATCCTAGACCTGTGTCATTTGGCATACCTCTGACCTCAAGCTCTTCTCTAATATCTCTGTTAAAATCCCACCCCAGAGATTTTAGCTCGATATCGATATATCTCTTTCTTGTTTCAAATTCGCTAATATTGTCTATATTGAAATTGTAGTCCTCTTTTTTTAGTTCCCTTTTTTCTGTTAATTGCTTTCTTAGCTCTTCATTTTCTTTGATCATCTGCTCAAGCTTTTTGTCCTTTGATGCTTGTTCTTCATAGATTTTTTTAAGCACCTCAGGATTTGTTCTCTTGTTCTCTTCTTTATCTATAAGTTTTTCATCAAAATCCGATGCTGTGTATTCGTCTGAATAGCAATAATCTATCCAGCTCACAAACTGATGAAGGTTGTGAAGAGAAAGAATTGCCTCTTCTCTAGTAATCATTGTGTTTGTGTGAACTGAGTTGTTCCCAAGCTTTACAATGTATTTTAGAAGGTTAGGCATTTCAAAGTCTACAAGCTCTAAAAAACTTCTGCTGTGTATAAGGGAGCTAAGGTTATCTTGGTATGGTAATTTTAAATAATCATCGTTTGCATATAGCCACTTCACTGCTAGTTCTAGTGCTCTTCTTGATAGGATTGCACAGTTTGCAGGACTTATCGACATTGCTTTTTCGGCTTCGATGCATGCATTGCTGAAGTCGGAAAAGTTTTTGTTGTTTAGTAGAAAGTCGAAGTTATTCAAAATTTTCACCCCCTATTAGAATAGTTCTCCTTTGAATGCTTTTTGCATTAGTGAGTTGAAGTTGTCCTCTAGTTCTGATAGACTTGCTTCCATTTTTGAACGGATTGAATCTGTTTGTTCGACGAATTCTGCGAATTCATTTTGTAGCTCTATTGGTGGAATAGGTAATTCTAAATTTTGTATATCTTTATTTGATATATTAGCCTGTCTAACTCCTCTACTTATACCAGTTAATCTTTTCTTTATTTCTGGTACTTTTAAAGCATATGTTAAGTATAATTTTGATAATATATTTTCATCTCTAATATCTAATTTTGCATTTCGCTGATTTAAGTAATATTTATCATAATCTTTTCCCATTATACATACATTTCCATAGTCATCTTTTCCAACTGTACCTGTTAAAGATATTACTAGATCTCCTGGTCTTATTAAATATCTTTCTAGTTTTTCTTCTTCATTCCAAAACATTAAATTAGTATTTTTAAAATATCCTGCATTTATATTGCCTATTTTTAAAACTGGTATCCCTTCCTCAACAAATTCTGTACTTTTAAACGCATATCCACCTATTACATCTATTAATTCAGAAAGTATTTTTACATCCCAAATTTTATTATTTTTATTAATATCTCCAAACATTTCAACAAATCTAGATTTTACTAGTTCATCTAATAATTCTATCTGCTCTTTCTTTTTATCAATTAAAAATTGTGCTTTATCTAATACCTCTGCTATTTTCTTTTGTTTATCTAAACTAGGAACTGGAACTAAAATATTATCAAAGTATTTTTTAGTTATATGCTTCATAGTTGAACCATGCATGTACTTAACAGCTTTATTCAAAGCAATATCTACCATAAATTTAAAATATTTTTTATCAATTTCTTCTTTTTCAAAAACTACTTTAAAAATATGCTGATTAAGATAGGCATCTTCTAAATCCCATTCATAAATACCAATACTTGCAGACCAAGATATTAAAACATCACCTTTTTTTATTAAATATTTTTCATCTATTTCGCCATCAAAATAATTATACTCTGCATCTTTATTATTCAAGTTTTGTATTCTTATTATAGGTTTTCCTTTATTGCTCCATTGCTCTGGTTTAAATGCATAACCATTTATATATGTTGCTATATCTCCCAATCTCTTATATTCCATACTCCTACACCTCTAGCATTCTTTCTAATTCTTCAATTCCAGCAGCTATCTCACCTTCAAGCTCCTTCACTCTTCCTAAAATCACGCTCGGTGCATCGTATTCAACCTCTTCATACACAATTTCCTTGTACTTATTAATACTCAAGTCATATCCATTTTCTCTGATTTCATCCACATCTACAAAGAAACTCTGTTCAGTTCTCTTTCTGTCCGCCTCTTTTTCAAGATTGTGGAATCTTTCAACTATATCTGGTATGTCGTTTTCGTCTATTTCTGTTCTCTTATCGTCAAGTGAGTATCCGTCAGTCTTCATATCATAGAACCAAACCTTGTCAGTTCCACCTGCATTAGTTTTAGTGAATATCATTATCGCTGTCGAAACCCCAGCATAAGGTTTAAATACTCCACTCGGCATTGATATTATCGCTTCTAGTTTCTGGTTTTCGATTATTTCTTTTCTTATCTCTTTGTGTGCTTTTGTGCTTCCGAAAAGTACCCCATCAGGCACGATTGACGCACATCTTCCACCCATTTTTAGCACTCTCAAGAATAATGCTAAAAATAGAAGTTCTGTTTTTTTAGTTTTTGTGACTTTTAATAAATCTGCACTAACTGCTTCATAGTCCAAGCTTCCTTTGAATGGTGGATTTGCAAGTACTAGAGTAAATTTTTCTTTGTCTGTGTTCTGTTCTGATAGCGAGTCTTTGTACTCTATGTTAGGGTTGTCCACCCCATGTAACATCATGTTCATCGCACCTATTCTCAGCATAGTTCTATCCATGTCAAATCCGTAGAACATGTCGTTGTTGAAGTGATTTTTTAGTTTTGCATCTAGGAACATTTCCGCTCTGTTGTCCCTTAAATACTGCTGTGCTGACACCAAAAATCCCGCACTTCCCATTGCAGGATCGACTATTATGTCCTCTGCTTTTGGCTGCATAAGGTTGACTATCATATCTATTATGTGTCTTGGCGTTCTAAACTGCCCATTTGTTCCTGCAGTTGCCACTTTTGATAGTAAGTATTCGTATAAGTCCCCTTTTGTGTCCTTATCTCTGTCTAATTCTAGGTTGTTTATGCTGTCGACAATTTTCGCAAGCATTAAAGGAGTTGGTATTTTGAAAATAGCGTCTCCCATATATTTCGCATAGGCTGACTCTTCGTCACCATGAAGATTTTTAATAAATGGGAATACCTCGTTCGCCACTATGTCGTACATTTTTTCTGGATTTCCCTCATTTGAAAACTTGCTCCATCTTAGGTGCTGCTTATCCTCTGGGAATACTCTATCAAAATCAAGACCAAGTATTTCGGCTTCTTCCTCGTTTAGTGTTTCTGTTTCATCAAGACCTTTTATGAATAGAAGGTATGTGAACTGCTCTATGACTTCTAGTGGATTTGTAATTCCTCCAGTCCAGAAAGTCTCCCATATTTTATCGACTTTGTTTTTTAACTCGCCTGTTATCATTTTTTGTCCTCTTTCTTTTTTATTTTTAAATAATTTTATTTTTAATTTAGATAATTCTATTTTACTATGTTTTGTTGTTTTTAGCTATCTCATGTATTGTTTAATTAAAAATAACTTTTAAAATTTTTACTTATACCTTGTTGATTTGTATAATCTTTTATATTAAAATTAATCGAATTAAAATAGAATGGTTTATAAATGGCAAAAAAATCTACATTAATAAAAATTTACTTGTGTTAAACTTTACTTTTTTATTATTATATAAAGCAGCTAATATTTATATATTTTTA
>SAMEA3387505__coassemble_1021_pt1 | contig 16651 bp, 15 predicted proteins | sample SAMEA3387505__metabat2_low_PE_010 | metagenome-assembled genome bin SAMEA3387505 (sample SAMEA3387505) | Felis catus | biome: Faeces | place: United Kingdom | collected 2012
TCTTCTCAAAGAAAGCAAAAGCAGTAGGGTAGAAGAATGTACTAATTAAAGTAGAAAGTGCGAACTTCTTACCTAAAACAAATAAACCTACAAGGAACATAACTCCATTAAAAACAAAAATAAATCCAGACATTGGAATACCAAACTGATTGTATAATAACAATGAAAGCCCTGTAGTTCCTCCTGTAATAAGATTATTTGGCACTATAAACAGAACAACTGCTAAAGCGTAAATAGCATTCCCTATAAGAATCGCTACTATATTAAAAATAGTCTTCCATGAAAAATTCTCTTTCATACTAAACCCCCTTATTAAATTGTATTTTCTGAAAATAAAATATATTTCAATATAATTTTAAAAACATAAGCATAAAAGCTCACTATTACTAATTATATAATTAAAATCAACTTAATTCAACACAAATAACAAACTTCTCCAACTATCTCCATCTTCAAGTACACTATGAACTATATAATTTTGAATACATATTCTATAATTTGTTACGAGGTGCAAAATATACGAAGAGCTATATAAATTGAATAAAATATAATTTACTAACAGCAGAAAAAAAGACTAGTTTGAAACGCCTGCGACAATCTACAGACGGCTCGCAACACTTAAATGTGTTACATAATCAAAGCGAGCCGTCGAAGCCTGGAGCGAAGTTCAACTAGTCTTTTTCTGTTATTAGATAATCATATTTTATTCAATTATATAGCTCTAGTATACTCTTTAAGCCAAGTTCTTTCTTCTTCAGTTAAGTGTGGTCCTATTTTTTCGAATACCTGTCCGTGGTACCAGTTTAGATAATCTTTTTCTTCTTTAGTCATAAGCTCTGGATCTATACCATCTAAATCTATTGGAGCAAATGTTATAACTTCGAAGTTCATAAACTGTCCGTATAAGTTCTTTTCAGCTTTTTTACAAACTATTTCGTTTTCTATTCTTATACCATGAGAACCTTCTATATATATACCTGGTTCATTAGTAGTTATCATACCTTCTTCAAGAACAGCAGAGTCAAATCTTTCAGGAACTAATCTCCATCTGAATCCATTTGGAGCTTCGTGAACGTTAAGAACATGACCTATACCATGTCCAGTACCGCACTGATAATCTATTCCCATTTTCCACATAACCCCTCTACAAAGTATGTCAAGGTTGTATCCGTGGCATCCGTATAAGAATTTAGCTAATGATAAGTTTATCATACCTCTAACAACAGAAGTGAAGTGAAGTTTTAATTCATCGCTTAATTCACCTAATACAAATGTTCTTGTTATATCAGTTGTACCGTCTAAGTACTGTCCACCTGAATCTAATAAGTATAAGTGTTCTGGTTTTAATTCTACATCAGTTTCTGGAGTAGAAGAATAATGCATCATAGCAGCGTGTTCTTTGTAAGCTGATATACTTCCAAATGAAGTATCAAAGAAATCTTTCTGCTGAGCTCTAAATTCTTCTATTTTAGCCTGAGCAGTAAGTTCTGTTATACCACCTTTAGCTACGTTATTTTTTAACCAATACATGAATTTAGTTATAGCAACACCATCTTTTATATGAGCATTTCTTGTGCAAGCAAGTTCTGTTTCGTTTTTGCAAGCTTTGAAGAATAAAGATGGGTTGTAGTCAACTATTTTTTCAGCAACTATATTGTTGAATATAGCGTAGTTTAATTTAGTTCCGTCAACAAGAACTTTTTCTTCTGCTGGTATACCTTTAACGAATTCGTAAACATCGTTGTATGGTAATATTTCTATTTTTTCAGCTGCAAATATTGCTTTTAAATCTTCTGGTAATTTAGTTTCATCTAAGAATAAGCAAACTTTGTCAGCAGTTATAACTGTGTAAGCTAAAACAACTGGACTGTGAGCTACATCTCCACCTCTCATGTTGAATATCCAAGCGATATCATCAAGAGTAGTTATTACGTGGTGAGAAGCACCTTTTTCTGCCATTTTTTCTCTTATTCTAGTTAATTTAGATGCTATACTTTCACCAGTGAATTTAACATCTAATGCAAAAGCTTTAGCGTCAGATAAAGCTGGTCTTTCTGCCCATATTTCATCTATTAAATCATACTGATATTCTATTTTTATGTTTTTTTCAGCTAAAACAGCAGTAAGTTCATTTCCTTCGTTAGCAGATATAACTCTACCATCAAATCCTAGAACAGATCCTTCTGGAAGGTTAGCAACTAAGAATTCAGTTGTAGTAGGGAATCCTTCTACACCCATTTTCATTAATTCTATTCCAGTTCCTTCTAACTGTTTTTCAGCCTGTATGAAGTATCTTCCGTCAGTCCAAAGTCCTGCGAAATCTTTAGTTACTATAACAGTACCAGCTGAACCATTGAATCCACTTATGAATTCTCTTGATTTGAAGTATTCTCCAACATATTCACTCTGATGGAAGTCAGCTGATGGTATCATGTAAGCATCTATATTTTTTGCTGCCATGATTTCTCTTAATTTAGATAGCCTTTCTCTTATATCCATTTTTTTACCCTCCGTAAAAATATCTATTCTCTGTGTCATTTGAAATACGTTTTCTCAGACACAAATTTAGGATAACACTTTATCATCATTTATACAACTGTTCTGAAAATATGATAAATTTTAAAAATATTGGAATTTCAACATATTTAGAATTTATAGTAAAAAAATATAAATAATTAAAAATCAATAATTTTTTTATATGAAATTTAAAACTGCCAATTTCAAATATTAAATTTATAATGTTATAGTAAATCTCTATTATACTATTAGATAAAACTATGATAAAATAGATAAGTAGATTAATAATGTAAAATAATAATCAAACAAATTATATATATACAAAAAGTGAGAGGAGTAAAGTTAATGTACAGTATAGGCGTTGATTCAGGATCAGTAGCAACAAAAGGGGTTTTATTTGATGGAGAAAAAATAGTAAAAAAAATAATAGTTCCAACAGGATGGAGCCCAATGACTACTGCTAATGAAGTTTATGAAAAATTAAAAGAAGGTATACCAGAAGAAGAAATCAAAAAAGTTGTAGGTACTGGATATGGTAGAGGAGTAATGGATTTTGCTGATAAAAAAGTAACTGAAATAACTTGCCATAGTAAAGGAATTCACTTTATAAATAATGAAGTAAGAACAATACTTGATATCGGTGGGCAGGACAGTAAAGTTATAAATCTTGATGAAGATGGAAACGTAGTCAACTTCTTAATGAACGACAAATGTGCAGCGGGTACAGGAAGATTCTTAGAAGTTACTTCCAATATATTAGGAAGCGATATAACTAAAATAGATGAACTAGCAAAAGGAAATCATCCAGTAAACATATCTAGTATGTGTACTGTTTTTGCTGAATCAGAAATAGTAAGTTTACTAGCTCAGAACGTTCCAACAGGAGAAGTTGCCGCTGGTATATTAAAATCAATAGCAAATAAATCTACTTCTATGTTATCAAGAGGAGAAATAGTAGACAAGGTAGCATTCACTGGTGGACTTGCAAAAAGTAGTGAACTTGTTAGAATGATTTCTGAAATAATAGGAAAAGATATATTCTTAGCTGAAGATACTCAGATAATAGGTGCATTAGGTGCTGCTGTTATAGGATTTGGTAGAAGATAATTTAATAAAAAGAATTTTTAGAGATATCCAAAAGGGTATCTCTTTTTATATGCAAAAATTTTCAATATTGTAGTTCAAATATGTGATATAATCGAATTATATAATTAATATAAAATAATTATCTTTTCAAATAAAAATTACAAATGAGAAGGGGATTTGACATGAGACAGAAAAAAGTAAAAAAATTAACTCCTATACGGAAGTCTAAATATTTAAGCATGTACGAAATGAAATACGAATCTAAAGATAAATCTGAAAAAAGTTGGATGTTAGCGACAAGAAAATCAGAAGAAGAACTTAATAATATGTATTTTGGCGATGGAAATGATAGAGATGACGCTGTTGTAATGGTTCCATACCATATAGATGAGGACAAACTAGTGATAATAAGAGAATATCGTGTTCCTTTAGATGATTACGTATATTCACTTCCTGCAGGACTTATAGATCCAGGCGAAGATATAGAAGTTTGTGCAAGAAGAGAATTAAAGGAAGAAACAGGTCTAGACCTTGTTGAAATAAATAAAATGGATAGCGGATTTGGTCTGTACCCATCTCCAGGTATGACAGATGAATCATTCTCACTACTTTACTGCACTTGTAAAGGTGAGCCATCTAATGAATATCTTGAGCCAACAGAAGAAATACAGACTTTATTAATAGACAGACAGCAGGCTGTTGAAATATTGAAAAGTAAATCAAACATGGATGTAAAGGCATTTTTAGCATTACAGATATTTATAGCTGTTGGGAAGGACAACGAAAACTAGGAGATAAAATAATTGAAGATTTTTTATACATATATAATAAGATGTAAAAATGACACATTATATACTGGATATACAACTGACATAAAAAGAAGAATGATTGAACATACAGATGGGACAAACTGCAAATACACTAAAAACTACGGATTTAAAAAGCTTGAAGCATACTTTGAAAGCAGCAGTAGAAGCACTGCAATGAAGTTAGAGTGTTACATAAAGAAGATGACAAGGGCTAAAAAATTAAAAATTATTGAAAATCCGAATATTTTAGTGGAAATGTTTCTAAAAGATAAGGGAGAGCATATAAGAATTGGTAGTATGGATGTGGATATCATTAACAATGAAGTATATAAATTTTAAAAAAATATAGATTAAGAACAATCTATAATAAATTAGAATAATTATTTATGAATACACGAACGATTATAATATTGACAGATTATTTATTGAGTTTATAATATATATTATAAGACAATTAAATCTGATAATAGTTCGTGTATTTTTTATGGAAAATACTAGATAAATTCAAATTATTATTAGAATTATGACGTTAAATTTTTCTAAACTAGAATTAAAAACGGAAGGATACAAATAAACTTATGAAAATAGTAGTTGCATGTACTGGTGGAATGTCTACAGATATACTAGTAGACAGAATGAAAAAAGAAGCAGAAAGCAGAGATATAGCTTGCAATATAGAAGCTATTCACAGAAACAAAATAGAGGAAGTTCTTTCAAATGATGATATAGATTTACTTCTTTTAAGCCCACAGCTTATGGGAGAATTTGATCGTATAAAAGCCTTTGCTCCAGGCGAAACAAAAGTAGAAATGTTAGACATGGTAAAATTTGGTGCTTGCGATGGGCATGCTACACTTAATTTTGCTATGGATTTAATAAACGAATAATATAATAGAGGTAAAAATTGAGAAAAAGCTTTAAGAAAATAGTAAAGGTCATAGCTGCTGTATTTTGTACAGTAGTTATACTTTTATGCGCTTATTTAGGTTGGCTTACGGTGTCTGACTACCAGCCACTATACAAAGAAAACCTAGTAATAGCGCATATGACTGATAAGGAAAACGTTGAGTTAGATAAAAAATACTCTATAACAACATATAACATTGGCTTCGGAGCATATAGCCAAGACTTTGATTTCTTCATGGACGGTGGAACAGAATCTAAGGCTAAAGATAGAGAAACTGTCATGAAAAATATCAATGGAGCTGTAGATGAATTAAACAAAATAGATCCGGACTTTGCATTTGTTCAGGAGATAGATATCAACAGTTCAAGAAGTAGAAAGACCGACCAAAGAGCACTTGTCGCACATGGATTAGATGACGAATATACAAACTGCTTTGCATTTAACTACAAAGTTCCGTACATAATATATCCATTTAGTGATATGCATGGTAAGGTATCTGCTGGACAGGGTACATACAGCAAGTATAAATTTGAAACTGCTGAGAGAATATCTCTTCCTACAGACCAGAGTTGGCTTGCTAGATTATTTGGACTAGATAGATGCATGATAGTAAATAGAGTAAAAACAACTAATAATAAAGAGCTTGTCCTTATAAATCTACATATGTCAGCATATGATAAAGGTGGAGAATTTAGACAGAAGCAGCTTAATATGTTAGAGGAAGTTTTACAAGATGAGTACAAAAAAGGAAATTATGTAATAGCTGGTGGAGATTGGAATCATGTAATTCCTACTACAGATATAAATAAATTTGCAAAAACTGAGGAAAGACCTGATTGGTATGATTACATTCCAGAAAATTTTAGTCCAAAGGGATATAGATTTGAGGTAGATGAAAACGTACCCACAAACAGAACTGCTGGAATTCCTTATGATAAAGATGTAAACTTCACTGCAATTATAGACGGATTTATAGTATCTGATAATATAAATGTTGTCGCTAAAAAGGGAAGCGATTTACAGTTTAAATACTCAGACCACAATCCAACAACAATAGAATTTAAATTAAAATAAAGATAACTTAGGAGATGAATGTGATTAAATCATCTCCTTTTTTGATGCAGAATTTATGAATAATTATTTTATCATTTAAAATATTTTCAAGTAGGTATTGACGGGATTGAGAAAAATGATTATAATTTATATATGATAACGAATATCAATATATATAAATATAAATTTTCAATAACATAAATTATAACAAAGGGAGTGAATAAATTGCTTAAAAATAATGTAAAAATAGATTTTAATAACAAAACAGAGCTAAAAAATCAAATTGTAGAGGAACTAAAGTCTAAGGGACATAGAATAACTTTTCAAAGAAGATTAATCCTGGATACTATTTTAAGCAATGAAACTCTTATGATAAAAGAGGTGTATTATAACGTTAGAAAAAAGGATAGATCTATTGGTTTAGCGACTGTTTATAGATTTATTAAAATACTTCAGGAAGCAGGAATAATAGATGAAAATGAAAAATTCACATTTGCCAACGCCAATGATAACGTGGAATGTGGTGATTGCAGCGTAACTCTTCAAAATGGAGAAGTTGTAAACATAGATTGCTGTGAACTATACTCAGCAGTTAAAAATATATTGGTCAACAAAGGATACAACGATGATTTAAAAATCGACAGTATCAACACGACAAGAGCAAAAAAATAATTTTTTAAAAGGTTAATAATTAAAATTTCAAATATAAACTAAGACTCCTATACTATAATCGTATGCCAACTCCTAAAAGTATAGGCGTTTTTTATTGTTTAAATATAATCCATTATGAAGCATTTATTGTAAAAGATTTTCCGTTATGATATAATTTCTTTCAAACGGAGGTGTTGTATATGATAAAGAAGATAACTATGCAACAAGCTATATTTATGCTATCAAACTTACAAAAGAAGGAAGCCAAACTAAAACAGCAGTTTTACGGTTCTTGTAGGGATATCCCTCTAAAGAAGGATGGAGAATCTGTTGTAAGTCAGGAATTGGTAGAGAAAAATATAGATAGATTTAAGGAATATAAAATATTATTAAAAGATATTGTAAATCTTAAAAAAGCTATACATGCTGGTAACAATAAGGTTGTTTATGAAGGAAAGACATTAAATGATTTATTAATAGAGGCGAAAATGGGTAGACAGTATTTAAGTCTTTTAGAAGTAATGATTCACGATTCGAGAATTAGTCTTGAGCCAAATCTTGGAGTTATAGAATACGGAAACCCAAACATTGAAATGTTTGCTGAGGAAATAGAGTCTTTGGATTTAGAAAATAAACTAAATGAACTATCTCAACTAATAGAAAAACTAAACACTGAGGTGGAAATAGAAGTAGATCTAGAAAATGCATAAGGGAAAGAGTATAACTACTCATCGGCTCCAGGCTTCAGCGCCCCACTATGTTAGAGTAACACATTTATGTGAAGTTTATAAATTTATTGTAGGTAAATACTTTTTGAAATATAGTAGCCGTGCAAAGACGAAAAAAGCTTATTATACAGAAAACGGATTTCGATTTTACAATTTTCATTAATTTACACATTACGAATTACGAATAATAAAAAGAAGAACAGTAAATCAATCATTGTAAACACGAAATTGTACGGCGATGGCTGGATTTTTCTAGCAAAAACTAAAGGGCAGAGAGTTTTGCTTTTAAATCTGCCCCCTGATATTATACGCTAAAAGCATTTTAACAAAATTGTTAAGGTGCTTTTTTTATGTGAACCTTTTTATAAACTTAGGACAAGAGTTATAACTGCTCTAAAGCGACAATTCTGCAAGCGCCACGCAACCTTGAAATGTGTTACAAAAATGGGCGTGGCGCTGAAGCCTGGAGCAAGGAGCAGTTATACTTTTGCCCTGTCTTATAAAAAAGTTACAGTTTTGTTACTTTACATAAAGATGTACTACCATTATAATACAGTTAATAGCAAAAGTATTTTCAAAAAAGTGTGCTGTCTGTGTAGTACATCGGGATAAAAATAATTAAAATCTCACCACACAATCGTGATAGGAGCTGCCGTACTTCTATCAATTATTTTTACCTTAGCTGTACTATACAGATAATACGCTAACCAAAAGAGAAAAAATTTTTTACAAGAAGTGTACCATACAAATAGTACACCTCGGAAAGGAGAATTTATGTATTTCGAAATAGACTCAAGCTCTCCTATATATTTACAGATAATAAAAAATATAAAAAGAAGAATAATAATAGGGGAATTAATGCCAGGAGATGAGATTCCATCAAGAAGGGAAATGGCATCAAGTTTAAAAGTAAATCTTAACACAGTACAAAAAGCATATAAGGAGATGGGCGATATGGAATTAATAACAACATTTGGAAACCATCAGAGCAGAATAACATCAAATCCAGAGGTGATAGCATCTTTAAAGGCTGAGATGGTGAACGAATCTCTTGAAAAATTTATCAAGGATATGAAATCAATAAACGTTGAAAAAGAAGAAATAATAAAACTAATAGAAAGATTTTACGACTAAAAATAACTAAAATCGGTATAGAAATTTTGCCAATCTATTTTTAAAGGCTATTGATTATGGCAGAAGAGGAGGACAAAATGTTAGAAGTTAAAAATGTCAGCAGATCATTTAGAAAACTAAGTGGAATAAAATACAAAAAATTCAAAGCTCTAGATGATGTAAGTTTTAATATAGAAAAAGGAAAAGTCACAGCTCTACTTGGGATAAACGGTGTTGGTAAAACAACAGTTATGAAAATAATGGCTGGACTTATAAAACCAGACTCAGGAGAAGTACTTATTGATGGAGAAAAATTTAATCAGAATAGCTACAACAAAGTTGCATTTGTTCCAGATATAAACATACATTTCGCAAATACAAAAATATCAGAAATGTTCGAATTTATGGAAGTATTCTACAAAAATTGGGATTCTGAAATGGCAGAAGAAATGCTAAAAATATTCGGATTAAATGAAGACGATATAATAGACAACCTATCAAAAGGGAATATAGCTAGAGTTAAGTTAATAATAGGATTTGCTCAGAAACCAGAGTATCTATTACTAGACGAACCATTCTCAGGAATAGACTTCTTTAAAAGAGAAGAATTCATAAGCTTAATACCAGAATATATGAATGAAAATCAAGCTATTGTAATAACTACTCACGAAATATCAGATATAGAAAACATAGTAGACGATGTAATATTCATAGATGAAGGAAAATTAGTAATGAGCTTAAATGCGGAAGAACTTAGAGAAAGAGAAAACCTATCAATTCTTGAAAAGATGAGGGAGGTATACCAAAATGAGTAAAATATTGGCACTTTCAAATATAGAGCTAAGAAAAAATCTAAAGTTCTATTATATATACTGTGCCACAATATTGGTATCTATCATAGCTGTTAACGGATACTACATTTATATGTCAGCTACTACATACGACTTAACAGAAATGTATAGAAATCAAATTGGCGGAGTATTTTATGGAGCTATGATTCTTGAAGGAAACATGGTTATACATCTTTTACTATCTTTAGGTGTTATTGGAGCTATTTTATACACAAGCGCAATATGGCTAAAAGATTGGAATGGAAGCCATAAGAATATATACACTTATATGATGATACCAGGGAATAATATGAAAATCTATGCAGCAAAAATGCTAAATTCATTATTCTTTGTGTATATGGTTATGATTTGTGAAACAATAGCATTATTTGTATCAAAATCAATATTTAATATGACTTTTGCATCAAAGTGCAATATTATAGACACATCATTCAATGCAGATCTATCATTTGCATCTGATACATTGTTTGTATGCTCAAATGCAATAGACTTCTTAATAGAAAACATACTTTATGTATTTTTAATAATAACTGTAATATCTACACTTATGATAATAATTACAAGTATGAAAAATAAAACTTTAGGATTTATAGTTTTAGGAATATTTGTATTTATCGCAGCTATCTTTGGTGTAAATATAGGAAGTGCAAGTTCTAAAATTTATCAGATACTATTAAATATGGGAATAACTGATAATATGGTTGTTGCAAACATTATGATAGCTATTATTGTTTCGATAATATGCACAGCGATTTCATATTTTCTTTCTAATAGAAAAATGAGCGTGTAAAGGAGGGATATTATGAAATTAAAATTAAAATCAAAAATAATACCCGTCGGAATAATTGCATCTATAGCAGCATTTATGCTTATGTTTGCAAAGGATGGACACAATGCTTTAAATATTTCGGCAATCAAGGGTAGTTTAAAGGATATGAATGGAATATACGCCGAACTAGAAGGTGAAAACGGAAAATATTCAAAAATAAAATATACTGTAGGTAAAAATGGAGTAGTTTCAAAAGCTAAACTTTTAAAACAGTCTTCTGTAACACAGGATGCAGTAATAACAAAAGTAGGTAAAGATTCTCACGATATGATAGCATATATAGGACTTTACCAGACTTATCCAGGAGATCTTGAATCTCCAGAAAAAGTTGGAAATAAGCTAGTTATACTAAAAGCTAAAAATGAAAAAGACATACCTGAAAAGAATTTGAATTCTTTAGAGAGCGAGAATGAAACATCTATCTCTGATATAGACTCAACAAAATATGAAAAAACTATGATTAATTTAAAAAGAAATGTTAAATCTGGTAAAGCTGAAAATAATATAGATCCAAATATGGATGCAGAGTTTAATCCTTCTTTAAACTATGCATTTAGAAAAGACGGAAATATATTTGCATTTATAAGCTATGAAATGGATGACGGAAGTACACAGTTTGAGGTATTAAAAATAAATCCAGAAAACTTAAATATAACTACTGAAAGCAAATTTAACTACAAAGGACAAAGCTCAGAAGGAATAGCTATCTATGATACATTTATGGATAATGGTAAATTAGTATATCTTGCTGAGGACTTCAATCCTGAAAACGAAAAAGAAGAAAGAGTCGTATTTGTAAAATACGATATAGCTAGTAAAAGATATTCAGCAGTTGAAAGAACTGATTTTAGATTAGGTGATAGCTTTGGTTATTCTGTAAATAATGGGACAGTTAGTTTCCGGAATGTTTTATCATATAAGGAAGGAAAAAAGCTAGACAAGTATTTAATAAATTCATTTGATGTGGATTTAGAAACTATGGCTATAAAAAACTATGGAGAATACAACACAAACAGTAAAACAACTAATTACGATTTTCCAATTAAAGATATATACGTAGACGGAGAAAATGTAGCTTATATTATTGAAGAAAAATATACAACAAATTCAAATGAGCAGGTTGCTGCAGGTGTATCATCTCCAGTACTTTTTAGAATATTAGATAAAAATTCTGGAAAGGTGAGATTTGAAGGTAGAGTGACTAATACAGAACCAAACTACACAAATAATACACAGATAAAACTGAAAGGAGATGGATATAATGAATAACAATATACTGTATCTTTTCGGGAATGAGCTTAGAAAAAGTAAGCACGATTATATGATCGTAGCTGTTGTACAAAGTTTAATCTGGTTGGCATCTTATATAGTATCTATTGTAAGATACAATAATCTATATGTAGGTGCATCAGCTACAGGATTAGATTTAGGAACTGGTACAACAGTCGTTACAATACTAGATATGCAAAAGTTTGGAATTACAATACTTGCTGTAAGTGTTATATATGCAACATTTATATGGGTAAGAGAGTACACATCAGGACATAAGAGCATATACACAATAATGATGCTTCCACAGGAAAGAGATCACATATTTATAGCAAAATTCTTAAATGCAGTAACTATGTTCTATATGAACTTAATCCTATACATAGCAATTACAATACTAGTTTGTTTAGTAGCTCCTTTTGTTATGAAGGGTGGAGTATTTGTGAATCCATTTGCTGCTATGATGAATTCAACTTTAGCAAATGATATATACATGCCGATGACTTTTAGAAATTTTATCGTAACAGATGTACTAATAGTTGCAGCAAATACATCGTTAATAGCACTTGCATTCTTAATAAACAGATTTTGTATGTACAAAAGTAGATTTGCAAAATTCATATCTATTGTTACAAGTATTGCGATATTCGTGCTAATGCTGTTTATGTCTTTTGTACTAGTGTACGAAACAGAGGTTATATATCTAGCTGTTATTTCTATAATAGTGGGATATTTTGGATCTAAATATATTTTAAGAAGATTAGAGTTTTAGGGGGGCAGAACGATGAAAATTACAAAACGCCGGAAAATAATACTATCTTCTGTTCTCGTGGCAATGGTTGCTATAACTGCTGGCTTTGAGATTATCTCAAGCCAGGTTATGGAACCTATATCTCAGACAGGGGATATTAAAGAGATGGGAGATATTTCACTAGTCTCTCAGAAAAATATAACAGGAAGAACAAGATTTGCTATATTTGGCAAAAATGGTAAAAAGATAGAATATGGGAAGTTTTTCTTAACTAGAAACTTTATAAGTTCAGATATGGGACTTAAAAGTTATATAGATTTAACTAAGAAAAATTTATACGATACTTATGATTTATCTGTAGGAGATAAAGTTTACTTCTTATCACATAGAGTAGAGGATGGAAAATATTCTTTCCCAGTGAAGATATACGATGAAAAGACTAAATCTAGTGTAGATAAAAATATCCCAATAAAAGATGAAGATACACAGATCATATCTAGTTTAACTAATTTCATTGAAAAAGATGGTAAATTCTACGCACTAGTTTCATCAAGTGAAGAGTTTGTATCTGTAGTTTCTCTTGATTTAGATAAAGGCAGCTACAAGATATTAAACACATTTAAAGAAAATGTAGATTTATCTCCAAATCTATTTGTACAGAGTTGGGATTCAAACGATAAGTATGTATACATATTGATGAGAAACACAAATATGCAAGACGGTGATATAGTATCTAACTCTATACTTAGATATGATTTTAAATCTAATAAATTCTTAAAACCTCTTCCTTTGAAAGGTATTGAAATTAACGATGGATTTGAAGATATAGATACTATCTTCCTTTATGAAAATACTAATGATAAGTTTATAGTATATACTGCAAATGCAAAGGATAAGCATATGTACAAAATCACTTATGATTTAGAAACTATGAAGCTTGAAAAGAAAGAAAAGCTTAATTTAAAAATAGACAATATTATAGATGAAAACTCATATAATAATAGATTTATAGGTGGTACTTCTGATGATTCTAGATTAATGCTTTTAGATGGAAAGATTTACTATATCTCTTCCGTTAGAACAAATCTTCTTAGAGAGGCTGATGCTATAGGAATGAGTATAGATGGAATGAACAAATCTACACTTAAAGTATTCGATATAGGAAAAAATAAGGTAGTATATCAAGCTGAATTTGATTCGTTAGATATAGAGTCGCCAGTTTTTATAAAAAATAAGTAAATAAATAGAAAATAGGCTGTTATAGAATTTTGTAACAGCCTATTTTTATGAAAAATTTTTGAAAGCAAAAGATTAATCATTCTGTATCTCAAATATTATTTTTGTGACATACTGTTCAGGAGATGAAACAGATAAATCAGTAAGTAAATACTCTTCATATACAAACTTTCCTAATTTTATATCATTCTTATCTACATAATCCAAAAGTGCGTTATAAGTTTCGTCCAAAGTTTCATATGTTCCTATATGTATCCCCACTAAAAACTTTCCTTTTTTTCTAGTATAAATATTTTTCCCCTTCTTCTTATTTGTATATGTATATAGGTAAGTAAATTCAGAACTAACATCTAAATCAGCCAATCTTAATAAATCACTTTGGAACATTGTGCCTATCTTTTGGTGTGCAGATAAATTATTGCTCTTTAAAAATTTTGCGTACTCGATTACAAATTCACTAAAGCTCGTATTAATAGCATCGTTTGGATTTCCACTCAAAAGAAGATTTACCTCATCCAATTCCTCGATAAAAATATTTCCTTCCTTATATTTTGTATCAGAATAATCTATCCCAGTTTGTGCAACCATTTTTTGAACTTCTATATGTTTTTTTAGTTTTTTTAAATGCTTTATAGTTTTATCAATTTCTTTTTCTTTATCGTTTAATAAATTCATAAATATATCTGGATTTCTCTTTTCCATGTATATCTTTATATCATCTAAGCTCATTTTAAGAGTTTTAAGCGTGTTTATCATCATAAATGTTTCGTATTGGAAATACGAATAATATCTATATCCCTTATCATCACAGTATGCTGGTTTAAAAAGATCTATCTCATCGTAGTAGAATAATACGTGCTTAGGAACATCACATAGAGCTGCAAACTCTCCTGTAGTTAGAAATTTTTCCTTACTCACAAAATCAACTCCTTTTATTTATAGAATTAATATAATCACTTTAAAATATTTTCTAAAATTTATTAAAAATAATACAGAAAAAATAATTTTTCTATTGTTATTTTTATACTACAACATATTAAAATTATAATCAATATTTAAAATTTATTTTTACAAATGTTGAAATTTCAATTCACACATATCTATTTACAATATATTATTAATTGACACAATTTACTATTGACTATAAAGTAACATTATACTATAACATAATAATTAGACAATTTAATATTTTAAGAAAGGAATGATGCTATGAGACTTATTTTACATTATATGAAAAAATACAAACTTCTAGTTTGCATCAATATAATTTCTGTATTCGGTTTTGTTCTTACAGAGCTTGGAATTCCAACAATATTAGCAGATATGATAGACTTCGGTGTATCTACTGGAAACAAAGCCTACTTATTTAAAGAAGGTTTTAAAATGGCTGGGATTTCAATACTTGGAGTATCAGGAACAATCCTTTTAGGATACTGTTGTTCTAAGATTTCTACTAATATCACACACGATATTAGAAAGGATATGTATGAAAAGATACAACACTTTTCACATGAAGAATACAACAAATTTAAGATAGCGAGCCTTATAACTAGAGTAAACAACGATGCATTCCAAATTCAGTTATTCGTAAACGTGCTTTTAAGAACAGCACTTATGACCCCTGTTATGCTAGTTACAAGTCTTTTCCTTACTTACAGATCTAGTGTTCAGCTATTTTCTGTAATATTTGCGACTATACCTCTAATAATTATCGGTGTTATCTTTGTTGCAAAGGTTACAGGACCTATATCTGAAAGACAGCAGGCAGGCCTTGACGACATGAACAGAATATCTAGAGAAAGTCTTACTGGTGTTAGAGTTGTCAGAGCTTTCAACAGACAGCACACTGAACAGGAAAAATTCTTAGAAACTAATGAATTCTTCACTAAAAACTCTAAAGCCTTATTTATGATAATGCAGCTTACTCAACCAATATTCTTCTTAGTTATGAATATTGCTGTATGCCGGATATTCTACTTTGGAGCAAATCTTGTAAGTCAGAATGCTTTAGAAGTCGGTAAAATGGTTGCCTTCCTAGATTATTTATTCCATGCAATGATGTCAATGATGTTCTTCTGTACAATATTTATGATGTACCCAAGAGCAAATGTAAGTGCAAAGAGAATTAATGCAGTCCTTAATAAAGAGCTTTCTTTAATAAATGATCCTAAAACTGAAATAGTTGACGAAGATGTAAATACTATTTCATTCAATAATATAGGATATGAAAAAGAAGGTAAAAAGATATTAGACAACATATCTTTTGATGCAAAAACAGGACAGACAATAGCAATCGTCGGAAGTACAGGTTCTGGAAAGAGTACTCTTTCTAAACTAATTCCACGTCTTTTTGATTGTACTAGTGGAGAAATTATGTACAACAACACAAATATAAAAGACTTTGACGTTGAAAGATGGAGAGAAAAAATTGGCTTTGTTGCTCAGAAGGCATTCTTATTCAAGGGAACTATAAGAAGTAATGTATGTTTTGGTAAAGCTGATGCTACAGATGACGAAATAATGGAAGCACTTGAGCTAGCTCAGGCTACAGAATTCGTAGCAAGTAAAGAAGATGGTATTGACTCTGTAATAGAAGAAAATGCTGCCAACTTATCTGGAGGTCAGAAACAGAGACTTTCTATTGCAAGAGCTGTAATAAGAAAACCAGATATATACATTTTCGACGATGCATTCTCTGCGCTAGACTTCAAAACAGATGCTGCTTTAAGAAAAGCATTAAAACCTGTTACTAAAAATTCGATAATGTTTATAGTAGCTCAGAGAATTTCTACTATTATGGATGCAGATAAGATTTTAGTTTTAAATCATGGTAAATTAGAAGCAGTAGGGA
>SAMEA3387505__coassemble_1058_pt1 | contig 16199 bp, 15 predicted proteins | sample SAMEA3387505__metabat2_low_PE_010 | metagenome-assembled genome bin SAMEA3387505 (sample SAMEA3387505) | Felis catus | biome: Faeces | place: United Kingdom | collected 2012
GAGAGATAAAAATGCTACAGCTTAAAAAAATAACTAAAACCTTCCCAAATCCATGTGGAGATGACAATACAGTTTTAAACAAACTTTCAATAGATATACCAGACGGAGAATTTGTTTGCATAGTAGGTAGTAATGGTACTGGTAAATCTACTCTATTAAATATAATCTCAGGATTATTAAAAGAAACATCAGGACAGATTTTATTAGATGGAACAGATATCAGTAATCTTCCTGAACATAGAAAAACTCAGGTAATCAGTAGAGTTTTCCAAAATCCAAGCTTAGGAACTTGTCCTTCTATGACAGTTAGAGAAAATCTTTCTCTAGCATTAAACAAAGGAAAACTTTTAAATCTTAGAAAATGCCTAAGACATACAGATGATAAACTTGAATCTTTATTAGAAGGCATATCTCTTGATTTAAAAAAATTCCTTGATACTCAGGTTCAGTTCTTATCAGGAGGACAAAGACAGTCATTATCGCTAATAATGTCTTGTTTAGCAGATCCAAAGGTACTACTACTTGATGAACATACAGCAGCTTTAGATCCAAAAACATCAAATGAGGTAATAGCTCTTACTAACGAAATTGTTAGAAAGAAAAATATAACTACTCTTATGGTTACTCATAACTTAAAACACGCTCTAGAATACGGAGATAGACTTGTTATGCTACACAAAGGTGAAATAGTAATGGATGTTAACGGCGAAGATAAGAAAAAAATGACTGTTGAAGACATTTTAGAAAAATTCGAATACGCTGTATAAAAAATACCAAATCAAATCGAAAACTAAAAAAACGGAGGAAATTATTATGAAAATCAACAAAAAACTAATCGCACTTATAACTACAGGAGTTTTATCATTATCAATGCTTACTGGATGTTCTGGTGGAGGTGAATCTTCTTCGAATGAAGTTAAGAAAGTTGGTATAACCCAGCTTGTAGAACATCCTTCTCTTGACCAGACTAAAGAAGGATTCATAAAAGCACTAGAAGACAACGGATATAAAGACGGAGAAAATGTAGAAATAGACTATCAGAATGCTCAGAACGATAATCCTACTTCTCAGACAATAGCAAGTAATTTCGTAAATGATAAAAAAGATTTAATATACGCAATATCTACTCCATCAGCTCAGGCTGCATTCAACGCTACACAGGATATACCTGTACTATTCACAGCTGTAACTGATCCGGTAGAAGCAGGACTAGTAAAATCTTTAGATAATAAAGATGGCGGAAATGTAACAGGAACATCAGACTTCCTTTCAATAGACAAAACTATGTCTTTAGTTGAAAAATTAACTCCACAAGCTAAAAAAATAGCTGTTATCTACTCTACAAGTGAAGTTAACTCTAAAGTTCAGGTTGATTCTTTAAAAGAATACGCTAAAACTAAAGGTTGGGAAGTAATAGAAAAAGGAATAAGTGCATCTTCAGAAGTAAATCAGGCTATAACTTCAGTTGTTGGTAAAGCAGATGTTCTTTATGTTCCAACAGACAACCTAGTTGTATCTTCAATGCCTATAATAGCAAAAGTTGCTAATGAAAATAAATTACCTATAATAGCATCTGATGAAGGTTCTGTAACATCTGGAGCTCTTGCTTGTGGTGGTGTTGACTATTATCAGCTAGGATACAAAACTGGTGAAATGGCAGTTCAGATATTAAAAGGTGAAAAACAGCCTTCTGATTTAGCTGTAGAAACTATGGATGAACCAGTTATAACTATGAATGAAGATACTATGAAAACTTTAGGCATAGAAAAACCAGCTGATATGGACGTAAAACTTGTAAAAACAGAAAACTAAGATTTATTTATATAACGAAAAACAATTTAATAAATTTTCAAAAAACTCTTGACACTATGCATTTTATATTTTAGAATATATACAAGTTCAAAAGATAATCAATTTTCAGTAAATTAAAAGAATTGTAAAATATTATTTCAAGAACTAATAAATTATAACGAATTAAAAGGAGAAACTATCATGAAAACTAGACTTTATTATTACTATTATAACCTATATATTTAGAGGCTGTATCTAATAAAAACACTTTGTACGGATACAGACCTCGGTAAATACAATCCAGGGCTTTGTGTCTGTGCAGGTTATAATAAGTCAATTTTTATGAAGTTTCATTACTTATATATAAGCCGCATAGATCGAGAATTATGTGGCTTTCTTTTTTATAGTAATATAATAATCAATAAAAGCCATGTAGTCTTAAACTATATGGCTTTTATTTTTTCCCTGGAACTCGAATCATAACATTAAAAAATTAAAAATAGCATAATCGAAACTTCAAATAAAATAAATTAACTTGGAGGAAAATAAAATGAAATTAAATAAAAAATTATTATCTTTAGTATTATCATTAACATTAGGAGTAACATTACTTACAGGATGCTCAGGTAGCAGTGAATCTTCTGGTTCAACTGATGAAGTTAAAAAAGTTGGTATAACTCAGTTAGTTGAACATCCAGCACTTGATCAGGCAAAAGAAGGATTTGTAGAAGGACTTAAAGAAAACGGATTTGTAGAAGGTGAAAACTTAGAAATAGATTTCCAGAATGCTCAGAACGACAACCCTACTTCTCAGACAATAGCAAGCAACTTTGTAAACGATAAAAAAGACCTAATATTCGCAATATCTACTCCATCTGCTCAGGCAGCATTAAACGCTACTCAGGATATCCCAATAGTGTTCACAGCAGTTACAGATGCAGTTGAAGCAGGACTTGTAAAAAGCAATGAATCATCAGAAAATAATGTAACAGGTACATCTGACGCAATACCAGTAGCTAAAGCATTAGAACTTATAAAAAAATTCGTACCAGATGTTAAAACAATAGGTGTTGTATGCAATACAAGTGAAATAAACTCTAAATTACAGGTAGATGCTTTAAGAGAAGCAGCTGAAAAAGAAGGAATAAAAGTAGTAGACAAAGGTGCAACTCAGGCAAATGAAGTTAACCAGGCAGTTGCAGCAGTTGCAAAAGAAGCAGATGTAATATTCGCTCCTACAGATAACTTAGTAGCATCTTCAATGCCAATAATAACTAAAGTAGCAACTGAAAACAACATACCAGTTATAGGTTCTGAAGAAGGACATGTTGAAAATGGTGCACTAGCTTGCAACGGAATAAGCTACAAAGAACTTGGTAAAAAAGCTGGAGAAATGGCAGCTCAGATACTAAAAGGTGAAAAACAGCCTTCTGAAATACCTGTAACTACACTTGATGAAACTGAAACAATAATAAACAAATCAACAATGGAAACACTTGGAATAAAAGATCCTCAGATAGAAAACGCAACATTTAAATAAGAATTAGAAAATGGCTGTTGTAGTATTTGCAACAGCCTCTTTCTATATATCACTATTTTGTTCCTGTAGATCCGAATCCACCTTCTCCTCTTTCTGAGTCAGTTAGTTCTTCTACTTCTACTACATTTACTTCGTATATTGGTTTTATTACCATCTGAGCAATTTTCATATGTTTTTCTACAACAAATGTTTCTTTCCCATGGTTTATAAGTATTACACCGATTTCTCCTCTATAACCTTCATCTATTGTTCCAGGAGTATTTAAAACAGTTATAGAATGTTTTAAAGCTAGACCACTTCTTGGTCTAACCTGAGCTTCTGTCATGTGAGGAAGCTGTATTGCTATACCAGTTTTTATTAATCTAGTTTCCCCTACTGGTATTTCAACTTCAGAAGTTGAGTAAAGGTCCATACCTGCATCACCTTTGTGTGCAAAATTAGGTATTATCGCATCTTCATTTAATTTTTTTATTTTAAGTTCAAACATGTGTTCCCTCCATTATTGATAAATTTCTACATTTATTATATACTAAGTAGGTGCAATTTTGTATATAATTTAAATGTAAAGTTTTATAGAATCATTTATAAAATAAATTTTAAAAAGTTATAAATATATTTAAAGATTATAAAATAAGTAAAAAGGTGGCGAGCAGATGAAATTAATACTGGCAGAAAAGCCGTCAGTAGCAAAGACCATAGCCTCTTTCTTAGGTGCTAAAACAAGAAATAAAGGCTATTTCGAGGGAAATGGATATATAGTTACTTATGCTGTAGGACATTTAGTTTCCCTTTATGACGTAAAAGACTACGACAAAGAAAAATATTCTGGCTCTTGGAAAATGGAAAACTTCCCCTTTATTCCGCCAGATAAATTTAAATTTAAAGTAGATAAAAGCAAAAGAGAACAGTTTAATATAATAAAATCTCTAATTAAAAGAGATGATATTGAATGCATAATAAACGCAACCGATAATGATAGAGAGGGAGAGCTTATAGCATTTTTAATTTTCTTCCTTATAAAACCAAAAATTCCTATAAAGAGAATACTAGTAAATGAATGGACTCCTGAGGATATAACTAGAGGTATGGAAAACCTTAAGGAAAACAACGAAATGTTAAACCTTCAAGCTGCTGGATACACTCGACTTATAACTGACTGGCTTATAGGGATAAATTTCACATCAGTTGCTACTTTAAAATATGGAAACGGAAAAATGTTAAACATTGGTAGAGTTATCCTACCTACAGTTAAATTAATCTACGATAGAGATATGGAAATCAAAAATTTCGTACCTAAAACATATTACGAAATAGAAGGAAAGTTCGGAGCTGCGAACGGAACTTATAAAGGTAAGTACATATTTAAAGGAAAAGAAAGTAGAATCGACGATTTAGAAGAATGTCAGAAAATAGTATCTGATATAAAATCGGATAAAGGTGTTATAAAAGATAAGAAAGTTACAAATACTAAAGAATATGCTCCAAAGCTATTCTCCCTTACATCTTTACAGGGGTATATTACTTCTAAATACGCTAGATTTACTTCTGACAAGGTACTTAGTGTCTGTCAATCTCTTTATGAAGGAAAGGGAAAAGGGGGATTTATCACATATCCTAGAACAGACTCTATCTATCTAGAAGAAAGTTTAGCATCTAAAGCTGAACAGACTTTAAATAAAATAAAAGAAAATCTTCCTTATAAAGATAAAATCAAATTCACTAAAACTAAAAGAGTTTTTGACTCTTCAAAGGTAGATAGCCACAGTGCCATAATGCCTACTTACATACTTCCAACAGGACTTACTGAAGATGAGATGATAGTATACAACGCTATAAGAGATAGATTTGTCGCAAACTTCATGCCTCCTGCAGAATTTGAAAATACAGATATAAAAACAGATGTAGACGGAAAAATATTCCAAACTAAAGGAAAAGTTCTAAAATCTAAGGGATACTTAGAAGTATATAATAAAGAAGATAAAAGTGAACTCCTTCCTTTTGTTGAAAAAGGAGAGGAAGTAGATGTGCTAGGTGTTGCACCAGTTGAAAAGCAGACTACTCCACCAAAATCATACACAGAGGATACACTTCTAAAAGCCATGAAAAACTGTGGTAAAAATGTATCTGATGACGATACAACTGTACTTTCTGGATATTCAATCGGTACATCAGCTACTAGAGCTGATGTCCTTAAAAAGATAAAAGATGTCGGTTATGTTAAAAAGAAAGGTAAATCATACTATATAACAGAGCTTGGAATAAATCTCGTTGAAATCTTCCCTGTAAAAGAGCTTTTAGACGTCGATTTTACAGGTAAACTAGAAAAAAGTCTGAGCGATATTCAGAAAGGACAATTCACTAGAAAAGAATACCTTAACAATATCTGCTCTTTCGTGGTAAGAAGTGTAAATACTATGAAAATGGATTCAAGAAAAAATATAAATCCAGAACACTATGTTTACAGTACTAAATATAAAAAATACGTCAAAGAATCTTCTCTAAAATCTATGGAAGAAAAAAGTAAATCTGGTGCTAAAACTACAAAGGCTAAAAAATCAGATTCAAGCTCAACAAAAGCATCTTCTTCAAAATCCACTTCAAAAGATTCTGGAGAAAAACAAAGCTTAGGTAAATGTCCTGTATGTGGTTCTAACGTATATGAATATGAAAAAGGATTCTTCTGTGAAAACTACAAAGAATGTAGATATGGAATTTGGAACGAAGATCAATGTTTTAAAAAGTTTAAAAAGAAACCTAATAAAACTATGGTAAAATCACTGCTAAAAAAAGGTGAAGCTAAAGTAAAATCATTTACCGATGCAAGTGGGAATAAGTTTGATGCTATAGTTAAATATCAAAAAAATCCAGCCAATGGAGCTTATGGTTGGATAATAGAAAGAATATAATTATAATAACAAACCAAAGGCGATTGAAATCTTTCAATCGCCTTTTATTTAGTAAATACTTAATACTGATGTATAGTCGGGATCTTTATATAAATGATCGAAGTATGAGTGGGCAGAGGTATATCCTATTCCCAATTTCCCTCTATTTTCATCTATAACCTTGTACTGATCCATAGCTTTTTTAGCTCTATCTCTTTCAGCTTCAGTTTCTGATTTATAGTATTCTCTTTTGTCTTCTGGTATATATTTTATGTATTTTGGTTTCATAAAATATCTAGCATCCTTTATTTTGTGCTCATCGCTAAGTCTTTTCAAAACTTCTCCATTTTTTCTGTGCATTATATGGTCATCGTATTTATAATGATGTGCCACATGTGTAACACTTCCAAGTTCATTTTCAAATTTCAGCATAGTCTTTTCCATAAGTTCATAATGAGTTCCAGATTTATTATCATCATCTGCAAGTATTATTATATTCTTTTCTTTAACCCCAAGTTCAAATAAAGCTGCTTTAAATTCATTATTTCTAAGTGTTTCTTTTTCTTTTCTAGAAAGTCCTTTAAATCTAGGATTTCTTGCAAAAACATTTACACCTGAACCATCTGAAACTAGTACAACATATACATTGTCAGCTCCACGCTCTTCTATTGCCTTTGTAATTGCACTAACTCCCCATAAAATTTCATCATCTTGATGTTGTGGATAAAATACAACATGTTGTTTAAAGCTTTTGTTTGTTATTTTATCAATTATATTATCTTGAGCACCTAAAGCTGTATTCGCTATTCCTAAAAACAAAATTGAAAGCATACTAATAATTATTTTTATTTTTTTATTTTTCATATTATCACCTCTAGTATTCTTTATTTTGTAAACAAGTTATTGTTTTGCTTTTGCCTATACTAACATACTTAATTATTTAATACTAGGATATGGCTAATCTTGTTATAATTTGTCATAGTTTGAGGTGATTTTTTAATAATTTAAATCAATTTTGTATTATTATTTAAATTTTATATGAAGTATTATATTAAAATATAACAATTTTGTATTTTTTAAAGCAAATTTATAACCAAAAAAAGATGCCTTAAATATCAGACATCTTTTGATTTTGTTATTCACTTATATACTACTTAATTTATTTTTTTAATTAATTTTCTTTAAGATACAGCTATTCTCTTCACCTTATTCCAAACCTTTTTATATCTTGGCTCTACAGTTTCTTTCATAGCACATATTTTATCTGCCATACAAACTATCCAAGCTTCTTTTGTTTTAGGTGGTACTGGTGTCAGTGGAAACATATGCTTCTTGATTATATCCTCTTCTATCTCTGAAATATTAAAATCGTTCATAGCATTTTTTAGAGATTTCTTTGGATGGAAGAATCCATGCCATTTGTGGCTATCGTCCTTTTCATGCCAATCGTATAAAAAATAATCGTGAAGTAATGCTCCTCTAATAAGTGCATTTTCGTCTACATCTATATTAAATCTTTCAGCAAGTTCTAAACTCTTTTTAGCAACTAATATACTATGCTCATATACAGAAACATCTCCATGCTGAATGAAATTTTTAGTTTCTTTAAATCTACCTTTTTCTTCTAATATTTGTATCATGTCGTTTATTTTTTCCATAAGCATGCCCCCTTTGTTCATACTTATATTAACACTTTTTCCTTAATTAGTTCTAAAGTTTTTATAAAAAATAATTAATTATTGTAAACTTATTTCGAATTATTTTCTAATTATTTTTCATCTACTTCTTTTTCTTGTTCTAGCTTTTCTTTATCTAATTTTGCATAATACTCTTTAGCTTCCCTATCTGCTTTTTTAACTTTTTCAACTACATCATCTTTATAAATATCAGTAGTTGTTATTATTTTTTTTCGAAATATACCACACTATTTACAACATATATAATAAATACATAACAAATAATAATACATCATATTATTATCATTCATTTTTTCTTAATATATTCATAAACCTCAAATATAAAAAGCACAGAAAACTATACTACAGTATAATCTTCTGTGCTAATCTTTTACATCTTATCTATAGATAACTCTTTTTTTAATTTCAACTTAATTCCAGATATCCTACAAATTTCTCTAAGTGCAACCTCTAAAATAGCATTTGAAACATGTACTTCTTTTGGTCTTTTAGAAAATATCTGATGAATAAATTCATCTGCTATTGACTTAATTATATTATCAGATGGACTCATATATATTTCATCCTCTATTTTTTTATTATTTCCAAATACAAAAGCTATAGAAATTGTATATTTATTATAAGTTCTATCATAATAAAGCTCATTTGGAACAAATATTTTCAATTCTAGAATTCCTTTGTGTTCGTTTATACCTTCTAAGAGCATTATATCCTTTTTATCTTCTATCTTTATTTCTTCAAATACATAATCCTCTATTAAAAGTGGTTTAAACCTAGATTCACCTATACTTCCATCTTCTTTCAATTCAACATAAAATATTTCATCTAAAAGAAGAGAAAACTTTTTATCAGATTTTTCATATACTTCTAGAACTCTTTCTAAAATTTTAAAGTTTTCAATAGTAGAAGATACTTCTTCTTTATTTAATGTCATAAAATCGAATCCTGGTTCATCTTTTACAAAGTTTAACCAATTTCCTCTTCCTCTATATTTATAACCTAATTCTTTTATAATTTTTCTTTGAGTTTCTTTTAAATCCTCTCTATCATCCCAATAACAAGCTATTTTATTCTGTGAATATATTACATAATCTAATGGTATATTTAATTTTTTATATTCATATTCTCCAAGAAGTGAATTAAAGGCTTCTTCTCCTTCAAACATTTCTATTCCTTTCACCATTTCCATAAATCCTCTTATTCTATAATATAATACATCTTCAGAGAATTCCCTTTTAACAGCTATTATATGATTGGTCATTATATTTTCCCAAGGTTTTAATTGACCTATTCTTGTAGCAATTTCATAAAGTTCACGCCATTGCTCTATTGTCGCTTTTTCATAATTTCTCTTTTTGGGTGTAATATTGCTCCAAACATACTCTAATAATATTTGTTTATAACGTCTACCTTTAGCGTCTACCTTATATTCATTTTTTTCAGATTCTACAAATTCAGATTTAGATAATTCTTCATTAGAAACTTTTTTAATTTTATTTGCATCATCTACTACATCTGGCTCAAACTGCTCTGGATAAATATTACTTCCTTCATACGCACAAACTCCCATTCTAGGAGAATTACAAATTGGTAGTACATATTCTGGAATATCTTCTCCATTTTCTAAGCATTCATCACACCAAAAAATATTATTATCAAACGATATACCTTCTGGTGTTATCCATTTTGCTTTGTTTTTTCTGCAATTTTGACATATAAATTGAGGAGGATTATTTCTTGATAAAATTTCTACATCATTATCTAACTTTTTCCCTCCAACCCTATGTCTATCTACTTTTAAAGTTAATTCTGTAGTTGAACCATAGTCGTATTCATATTTAAATTTTTGACCTACTTCAAGAGCATCTTTTAATTTATAATCCATGCTTTTTACTTGTGTTCTTCCAAAAATACTTGCTAGAAAATCATCATCACTACAAAATTCATCATTAGGAATAATATCATAATTTATATTACCTACTATAAATGAGCTCAAATGACCGCAACATTCAACCCAAATATCTCTTATAAAGCTATCTAATTCTCTTAAAGTTGCTTTTTCATTTATCTCTATAATTATCCAATAATCTTTGTCGTATTTGTCTGAAATAGATATTTGAAAATATCCTTGCTTACTTCTTTTATTTTCTTCTTTAAAACTTTCTTCTCTCTTTTTACAAGTGTCCAAATGACGCAACATTCCACCTTTAGTGTATTCTTTTCCACAATACTTACAAAATCCTTTACTTTTTTCAGACATAGAATCATCCTCTTTTCTATTTTCAATTTAACTTCTTACTCGAATTTTATCATATTTTAAAAAAAGTGTGTAGCTAGAAAATTAGCTACACACTTTTTTTATCTACTATTTAATTATTTATTTTTTGTGAATAGAACACTTATTAATGTTTTTAGTATTTGCAGTAATGCTGCACATCCTATAAGCGGACTTATAAGATAAAATGCTGTGTACGTGTCTTTTGAGTTTAGGATTGTAAACCCACAGTATAGTACTGTCATTAACAACGTAAGAACAATCATTGATATTTTTACATTCTTCTTTCTAATAAAATATAAAATTATTGTTATTAAAGTTAACAAAACAATTATCCCAACAGCCATGCTCTTCATACTCTGTAAATTACTATACTGCTCTTCTATCATCATATTTTTATACATAACAAATCTAGCCATCCCCATTTTTCTAGGTGTAAAATAATTTACAAGATACGCTCCTACTAAAAATGCTATCTCTAATAAATTTACTATCCAATATATTACTTTATTCATTATTATTTCGCTGCCTTATCGTTTGATAATTCTCCAACTGTTGTATAAACACAATCATCACTAGCTGGATCTCCTACCTGAACAGGGTTGCTGTCATCCATCTGCCATTCATTCCATCCACCATCGAATACAGTCATGTTTGTCATTCCATTTTCATAGCATATTAACCATGGTACACAAGCTCTCCAACCAGTTCCACAGTAGAATGAAAGTTCGTTATCTGTAGTGAAATCACAGTCAGACCATAATTCTTTCATCTGATCCATATTTATGCAAGTTCCATCTTCATTAAGATAATCATTCATATTGTATGGATCTGTTCCAGCATGTCCCCAAACCGCTCCTTTTGGTTCAGCTGCTTTATTTATATAGCTATATCCACTAGTTTTTCCTAAGAATTCATCTTTACTTCTTATACTTACTAGTTTGAAATTATCATCATTTTCTAATTTATCTTTAGCATCTTCTATAGATAACTGATATTCTGGATGTGCTGGTATTTTTGTTCCAAAGTCTTCAGCTTTTTTAGCTTCAACCACCTCTGTTTCTGTTTTATATCCAGCTTTTTCCCAAGCTTTTATTCCACCATTTAATACTTTAACATTATCTACTCCTGCCCAAAGATAAGCAAATGCAACTCTTGAAGTCGCTGATATATCATCTCCGTAAAGTATAACTGTCGTATCTTTTGTTATCCCATTATCTAATATACCTTTTTCCATTTTTTCTGGTGATACTAAGTTCCATACTGGCCCTTCTTCTACACTATCTGTGTTTATATGTATAGCTCCAGGTATATGACCTTTTGTGTAACTAGGACTATCTTTATAAGTTCCCCAAGATACTTCACCTACAATATATTTTTCAGATTCTTTCTGGTTTCCATCTATAACACTCTGAACCCACTCAGGTGTTACAAATACAGTTTTAGTGTCAACTGCTTCAGCTGTTACTTTTTCTGTATTAGTATCAGCTTCTTTTGATTCTTCTTTTGATGAGCAACCAGTAAGCACACCAAGAGATAATACTGCTGTTAGTAAAAGACTAACTAATTTCTTATTCATATTAAATTCCTCCTTTTAATATTTTCATTTTTATTTTATTATCTTAACTTTATTATGTCAAATATTAAATTTCTATTTTATACAGATTTTATATAGTTTTTTTTCTATACTAGTATAGTTAATCTTTATAAGTGTTATCAATTATTAAATAAATACATCAAGCCTAGATATTCATTTATAGCATAATTAAATATATAATATTTTAATAAATTGGGAGGAATTAAAATGAAATATAGAAAAGCTACACTAGATGATATTAAATCTTTATCTGAAATACGAAAAAAACAATTAATCGATGAAGGTAGTTCACCAGATAAAGATATAAATCAAAATCTTTTTGTCTGCTTCAAAAATGGAAAAAACTGTCTATTTAAAATTTGGTTTTAAAGAGTCTGATGAATGGCTTCAAATGGATACATTTAAATAAATTATAAAAAAGTGTGTAGCTAGAAAATTAGCTGCACACTTTTTTTATTTTAATTATAACATTTTTGCTCTTAATTCTTCATTTGATAATGGATGTAAATAACTTGGAGCTACATCAAATGGAGTTTTGCATCCTTTCATACCTTCCTGATTCATACGGTATGCTGCTCTAGCATAAGCAACTAACACACTTGAAGTGAATTCTGGGTTTGAATCAAGCTGTAAGCTGTATTCTATAACATGTTTATTTTCATTTTCCCATCCAGTTTTACCACTGTATATTACAAATCCACCATGAGGTATTCCACCATGTTCTCTCTGAAGTGTTTCTTCATCTATAAAATGTACAGTTGTATCATATTCATCGAAGTAGTTAGGCATTGTAACTATTTCTTCTCTTATTCTATCTAAGTCAGCGCCTTCTTCTGCTACAGCAAATACTTCTCTTGTATGTTTCTGACGAGTAGTTAATTTTGGATTAGATCCACTTCTAACTGCATCTAATGCTTCTGGTACAGGTATTGTGTACTGTCTAGCATCTTTTATACCTTCAACACGTCTTACTGCATCACTATGTCCCTGGCTAACACCTTTTCCCCAGAATGTGTATGCTTCTCCTTCTGGTAATATTGCACTAGCGTAAACACGATTTAGTGAGAACATTCCTGGATCCCATCCAGTAGATATCACTGCTATTTTATTTGATTCTTTACATTCTGCATCAACTGCTGCAAAATGTTCTGGTATTCTTGCATGTGTATCAAAACTATCAACTACATTGAAGTATTTAGCAAATTCTTTAGTCTGTTCTGGTAAATCTTTTGCACTTCCTCCGCATAATACCATAACATCTATATCATCTTTCATATTTACTGCATCTTCCATTTTATATACAGGAATATTTGCATCATGTGGATGTATGCTGCTAGGATCTCTTCTTGAGAATATCCCTACTATTTCCATATCTTTTGTTTTACTTACTGCTGATTCTACACCTTTTCCAAGGTTTCCATAGCCAACTATTCCAACTCTTATCATAGTTAAACCTCCATCGTTTATAAAATATAGTATAATAATATCATTAATTCTTTTTGTTTGTATATATATTTTTTAAAAATTTTGAAATTACTTCAAGTAATTTTTTTATTTTTTCAGCAAATATCTAATACCCTTTATTTTATTTTTTCAAACATACAAAAAGACAACTAATATTTTTAATCAGTTGTCTTTTTAATCTATAATTATTTATTTTCTATTTTTTAAATCTTTTTCAATATTTCTTTTCCAGTCACCACTTAATTTTTCATCGCAGCATCTCATCATTTTAACAGCATCAGAAACTGCCTCATAGTTTAATTCTATTCCTTTTTCGTCACAACAAAACTCAACTGCATAATCTTCTTCAATTCCAAGATTTTTAGCCTCACCTACTGCATCTATATTTGCTCCTAAGAAAAGAAACTCCCAATTGCTTTCTTCTTTAGCTCTTTCAATCAATCTTTTAACATCATGATATCTGTATTTTTCACTGGCATTTTCCAGTCCATCTGTCATAATAACGAAAACAGTTTTTTCAGGAATATCTTCTTTTCTTGCATATTTGTGAATATTTCTTATATGTTTTATTGAATCTCCAACGGCATCCAAAAGTGCTGTACAACTCATACAAATATAATCATCCTCTGTAAGTTCTTTAACTTTATTTATATCAACTCTATCCAAAACCACATCTTGATTATCATTAAAAAATACAACAGATACAAGAGCATCTCCTTCTTCTTTTTTCTGCTTCTTTATAAGTGAATTAAACCCACCTATTGTATCACTCTCTAATCCACTCATAGAGCCTGATTTATCAATTATAAATACTAGTTCAGTCAAATTTTTCATACCATCATCTCCCATTTATATTTTTTATCTATATTCACAGTATAGAATATTTCAAAATACAAATGGTCGCACGGCAGGTGACAATTAAAAATCGACCTATATATTATAAATCTAACAAGATATTCAATAAATCTAATAATCTATTCTTTTAATCTAACATCCTATTAAATTTTCTCCAAAATCATATAAAATATCATTTACTTCTAATACATCATATATTTTATTTTCTATACAATACTCAATTATAATATCAAATCTGCTACTATGTGTTAACTTATACCCAGCCTTCCCAATAAAATCATCTGTTTCATCCAAATCTAATTCAAAAGCTAGTGCAAATGCAATTGCAGTTATTTTGCTAGGCCTATAATCTGGATTATTCTTTATCTTTAAAAAATGCTTTCTATCTATATTCGCCTTTCTATAGACATCTGATGCCTTAAGATTTCTTTTTTCTATAATAAAAAGAAGCTCCTCAGAAAAAGATTTCTCTAACTGTTGCTCCAAATCATATTCAGATATTTTTCTTCTATGCTTCAGAAAATCTGGCATCTCACAAACTTTTACATCCTCATCAATTTGCAAACACTTTTCCTCTAATGGCAAAGAACATATACTAGCATCATTAAATAATATATCTTGATCTACATATCTATCTTTTATATATTTTTCTATTTCACAAAAGAGCTTCTTATTTATTTTACTGTTCATAAATTTTTCTCCTTTTTAAAAACATCCATAAAATTCTTCTTCTGGTATATCTTGAAGTCCTGATACCTGCCCATCTCCAAGTTCCATAACTACAAGTTCATCATTTGATTTTCTAGCTAAATCTATAGTAATAAATCTACTATCAATTCTTTTACAAATTTCTTTGACCCATTTTATTTCATTATCTGAAAGTCCTCCTTCAGAATGATGCCAATATGAGTCAATTATCAATGGTTCATTATCTAATACAAATACTCTATACTCATCAGAGATAGGCATACCACTTTCTTTATGTTTACCAATAGATTTTAAATCAATAAATTCTCTAAGAACAATTCCTCCAGTTAATAAATCATCTTGTCTTTCTATAAAATTCTTTATAACTTTTAATGCATTCTCTGTATCTTTTACATCTTCTATAAAACAAGCTTCATACCATTCGTGTTTTCTACTCTTTACATAATCTTTTACTATAACAGCTCCCTCAAACTTACTCAATAATTCTTTCAAAGATTCTTCAGAAAAATCTTCTGTCCATGCTGATTTCGCTGTGCAATCTTCAAAATCTTTATACCAACCTGGTAATAAATGGTACTTATTATATTCATTAGGAGTATTAATTAATTCTATCCCTTTATTTTTAAGCTTTTCATAAAACTTTTGATACATATCAGGCTTCATCATCCACCCTCTATAAATCGTACTTCCTTCTATATTTCCATTAAATAAACGTAATTTACCAAACTCTAAATCCTCGTAACTAAACAGTGACGTTTCAAATCCTTTTTCCTTACTTACTCTATATTCATCATCATAAACTGGATCTGCTTCATTATTTTCAAAAGCATTATTACAGAATAGAAATTTAAATTTTTGCATATAATCACCTTCAATCTAAATAAATCGTCTACAATTATATTTTATATCTAATAATAAAAATAATCAAAATTTTTATTATATAAAGAGGATTTTTTGATAAAAATATAGAAATTCTTATTAAAAGAATTAAGGAGGGATATACTATGCTAAACAAAAGAATATCTCCACAAAAAATATATAGTCCAATACTACTAACTTGGAACAGAATAAAAGATGATGAAGAAGAATTTGATGATGAAGAATTTGACGACGAGTACTATGACGAATTCAACGACGATGAAGATTACTTTGAAGATGAAGACGACAACTTCGATTACTTTGACGACTAAAACTAAACAAATATTTAAAATGCTATCATCTAAAACATGGTAGCATTTTTTATTTTTAATATAATCATCTAAACAATTATTAAACTCTTCACTAATAAATTTAATACTAAATAAAAAAATAGTTATTAGCCTAGGCTAATAACATATCAAGTAGGGGCTAACTTGTAGCCCCTCTCACACCACGGAGCGTGCCGTTC
>SAMEA3387505__coassemble_1161_pt1 | contig 14843 bp, 11 predicted proteins | sample SAMEA3387505__metabat2_low_PE_010 | metagenome-assembled genome bin SAMEA3387505 (sample SAMEA3387505) | Felis catus | biome: Faeces | place: United Kingdom | collected 2012
GGTTTAGTTAATACAATACAATCTCCGTTATTGTAATATTAAAATCAAAACAAATTTTTAACATATAGATAATCGTTTTCCTAATTAAATGATGTATATTTTAAATTTATATATAAGTTTTGTTTATTATTTATATTTTTTATCCTTATATTCTTTCTTTTTTTAATCTTTTTTCTTTTTTGTTTTATAGGTTTGAATTTTTCAATTTTACCAATTTGTAAAATTTTACCCTATTATATGTAATAGTCAAACTTTATCCACCTTTTAATTGATTTGAATTTTACATTTAAAATATAATTATCTTGTATATTTATACTTACTTAAAAGGAGGGATTTTTAGTGGATTTTTCTGTAGGAATACTAGAGTTCCCACACATAGCTGAAGGATATAAAAATATAGACTATATAATGAAGCATTTTTCTATATCAACCCTAAAGCTTCAGAGAATTTGTCCCGGAAGATTACTTTTTATTTTTTCAGCAGATACATCGGATGTAGTAAATATAATGAAAGAATATAAAGATAATAAAAGAAAAATTCTATATAGCTCGGTAACGGGAATTAGCAAAAAATGTATAGAAGCTCTATCTTCAAGAAATAAGGTGGACGATTTTTCTGATTTGGGAATTGTAGAAGTAAAAAATTGTGTAAATACAATAAAAGTAGCAGATATTATTTTAAAGACCTCATCTTCAGAGATATTAAAAATAGATATGGGACTTGGATTATTTGGAAAAGGACTTGTATTCTTTATAGGCTCTATATCAAATATAAGAGTAGCTATAGATACTATTAATGATAATTTTTCAAAAGAAGAAATAGTTTCTACCGAAATAATCTCAAATCCAGTAGATGATTTTAAGAAATTATTTTGCTACTAATATATAGAAAGGAGATTCCATGAAAACTATTGATGAAATAATGAAAGAAGTTCACTCTCTTTGGAGACAGGGACGAGAAAAAGAAATGGCTCCTCTATTAGAAGAAGCTATAAATCTTTGCAAGCTTCAAAACAATAATCTTAAACTAATCGAATTGTTAAATGAATACGGTGGCTGTTTAAGAAATCTTGGAGAATTTGATAAAGCTATATCGGCTATAAAAGAATCTATAGATGTATATGAAAAATCAAATCTTTCCAATGAAATAGCCTATGCTACTTCTATTATGAATCTAGCCAATATATATAGAGAGAAAAAAGATTACTTTAACGCTGAAAAATATTTCAATATTTCAAAAGCTATATTTGATAAATTGGGAGATAAATCTTATTCGTATGTCGGACTTTTAAATAATTTTTCTCTTCTTTATAAAGAGATTGGAAATTACTCTGCTGCAGAAAAAATGCAACTTGAGTCGATAAGAATTTTGGAAAAGGATTCAAAAATGAATGTTCCTCTTGCTATAAGCTACAATAATCTTTACGAAATTCAAAAATTAGCAAAATCTAATAGCTCTAGCATAGAAAACTTGAGAAAATCGGAACAGATTTTACTTAAGGAAACTGGTACAAATCATCCTCTTTACGCATCTGTGCTAAACAATATGGCTGATTATGAATTTTCTAATAAAAATTATAATGAAGCTCTTTCACTTTATAAAAAGGCTCTTGAGATTGTTAGAACTTGTTATGGTGAAAAAAGTGAGGCTTTCTTATCCGTATCTAAAAATATAGAATTTGTAGAAGACTTTATAAAAACACTATCTATAAAAGAATCTAGCAGTTCTGATTTTAAGAATAACCTCAAAATAAATGAAATTAATTGTACAAATTCTAACTCTAAAAGATTGACTGGACTTGAAAGAGCTGAAACAGTTGCAAAATATACATCTGAATTTATAAAAGACAAATATCCAGACTTATACTCTAGAATATGCCTTGCATTGGTTGGGGTAGGTTCTGAATGTTTAGGATTTGACGATGAAATATCAGAAGATCACGACTTTTCATCTCGATGTCAGCTATTTTTAGATGACCCTGATTATAAAACTTATAAATCAGACCTTGAATCATCATTAAAAATCTTCTGCAAAGATTTAGAATCTCTAACATCTAATTTAAAAGATATAAATGTTGAAATAATGCCAATATCTAACTTCTATAAATACTATACACTTTTTGAAAACGGACCTAAAACAGAATCCGAATACAGAAAAGTTCCTATGGATTTGCTTTGTGTAGCTACAAACGGAAAAGTATTTTTAGATAATTTAGGTAAATTTTCTGAGATAAGAAATAGATTATTAAACTTCTATCCAGAAGATATTAGACTAAAGAAAATAGCATTTCAGTTGAATAAAATGGCTCAATCTGGGCAATACAACTACAGTCGAATGATTAAAAGAGGAGATACTGTAGCAGCTAATATTGCTCAAGGTGAGTTTATTAAACACTATTTAGAGTTTGTTCATTTATTAAATAAAAAATATATGCCATTTTATAAATGGTCTTATAGAAGTGCTTGTTCTCTTGAAATTTTAGGAAACTTTACTCATGATAACTTAAAAAAACTTTCTGAAGCATCTATATATGAAAAAGAGTCTGTAATAGAAGAAATTTGCTCAACTGTTGTAAATACTCTTAATGAATTCGGTCTTAGTCATTCAAAGATAGACTTTTTAACATACCAAGCTGAGGAAGTAAGAAAGCATATTTTAAATCCATCACTTCGAAATGAAGATAGTTGGATTGAATAAATATATTTTATAAAGAAAGACCAGCTATTAAAAGTCAATAGCTGTAATAAAAAAATAATAATATTTTAAATTAAAAATAAAAATTTGCATCACAAAAAAGCCTAACGGCTAGTTAAAATTTAAAACTAAATATTAGGAATATAAGGTTTATTATCTCTTAAAACAGCAAATATTATATTGGTTAATTTACGAGCGACAGCTCCCATTGCAGTACCATGAGCTTTCCCTCGATTACGAAGATTTGTATAATATACAGATAAAGCAGGGTCTTTAAATGCAGCAACAGTTGAAGCTAACCAAATTGCTCGTCTTAAATAAGGAGAACCTCTCTTGGACAATTTAGTAGAATTGATTGCATTAAATTCTCCAGATTGTTTAACTGAAACATCAAGACCTGCGTAAGCAACTAATTGACTAGCTTTTTCAAATCGAGAAATATCTCCTATTTCAGCAATAATAGAAGCACCTAAAACAGAACCAATACCTGTAATAGTTGTAATAATAGGGTTTATATCATTAAGAAGATATTTTATTTCTTTTTCAAGAAACTTTAATTGTTCTTCTAAAAATGAAATTTGATTTATTATTTGCTTTATTTGGAATGAAAATGAGCGTTTGGCAAATTTAACACCAAATGTATTTAGTGCTAAATTTTGAATTTCTTCAGCTTTGGCGAAGCCAAATCTACCATTGCTACATTTAGCTAATAACTCTGCTAGTGTTTCTGTACTTATACTTAATATATCTTCAGGAAGTGGATATTTTGATAATAAATTTTTAGATGTTACACCAAAAATATCAGAAAAAAGTTTATCATATTCTGGGAATACTTGGTCAAGAAGAGTTATTAGCTTTCTTTTCCAATCAGAGCTTTCATCAACAAGACTAAATCTATATCTAGTAAGATTTTTAAGTTCAAACATTCTTTCGTCTAAAAGTGGAGATGATGAAAACTCTCCAAATCTCATAACCTGAGCTATTACGAATGAATCTTTTGAATCAGTTTTAGTTTTTCTTATATACATTTTTCTAAAAGCTTCTGATTGTATAGGGTTTATAACAAAAGTATTAAACTCATACTCTACGAGATATGAGTAAATAGAAAGCCAATAGTGACCAGTAGCTTCCATACCAACTATACAGTTGTATGAATAAACATTATAAGAAGAGAGATATTTTATAAGTTTTTCAAAACCTTTGATAGTATTTGAGAAAGAAATACTTTCACTTAATAATTTTCCAGAAGAATCAATTATAGACACTTCGTGTTTATTTTTAGCAATATCAATACCAATATAATACATAATAACACCTACTTTCCTAATAGTTTAAAGATAGAGAAAAGAACCTCTTTAACTTTATGCCGATATAACCTCGTTAGATATACAGCAATTATGTATGCTATCCAGCTCATACATATAAAGACATAAAGTAGAGGCGTAAGCCTTTTTGACGAAAACATTGTTTCAAGGAGTTGATCTGCGACCTCTATCTTTAGAAATATTATCTCATATAGAAAATGAGATAGAAATGAAAATTAATAGAATTAATTTAAATACATTATACGAGGAGTTGATAATTTTGAATAAGGAAATATTAATAACCGATGTTGTATCAAATGAATGGGAGATGTTTACAAATACAAATAATATTGGACGGAGATCTAGTTGCCAAGACCAAAAGGGCAACTTCATCGCCTCTAGAGCTGCATATTGGAATATGTTTGATGAGCAAGTCCTTTCATCTTATTTAAATGATTTATCAAATGCTAAATCCAATAAAATAAATCTAGCTGCTCAAAAATACGGCTACATGATGGAAAGTACTGATCCAGATTATTTTAAAACTATAAAACATCTACTTGTACCAGTTAGTGATAAAAAGCTTAAACTTGTGGACTCTATAATGCTTATATATATGAAATGGGAAGAGTCTTTAATTTCTAGTTCTTTAGATAACAAAAATAGAGTCCTTTATAAACAGTACGACTCAAAATACAACACATCAGTAGAAACATATATGAGAGGTGAGCTTACTTCGTATTCTGAAGAAACACTTTCTCTTATATTGGCTCAGTTCTTAAAAAATGTTTCTAATGGAGAAAATCCTGTTAAAAATTATCTTCTTACATTAAAAGATTATGAGGAAGGTAACAAAGGTGAAAGTTGTAGTAAAAATTCTCCTTGCACCGTAGAAAGCTCAAATTCTCCTGATAAATCATACAATGATACTTGTAAAAATACAAGCAATGGATTTAATTCTAATCTAGCAGCGCATTACTCTGCTGGAGATTGTAATCGTAAAAATACTTCTACTTGCAATGTTGAATCTTCAAAATCTGTTTCTTTAAAGAGAATTTTCTCTTTAAACTTAAATTTAGCTGAAAGATTAGCTGATATTGCCGTCGGAGTTGCTAATAGTATTGATTTAGATGTTGTTATTACAGTTGTCGATGCATCTTCAAACCCTATACTTTTTAAAAGAATGGATAATTCTCTTCTTTGCAGTATAGAGATTTCTCGGGCTAAGGCAAAAACTGCTGTTGAGTTTAAGGCAGATACGTTGTATTTATCTAACAACGAATCTCTTAAAACACTTAATAATTTCTCTAATGGTTCTACAAACTACTGCTTCTTAGGTGGTGGTGTTCCTGTAAAATCATTATGCGGAAAAATTATAGGTGGTTTAGGAATAAGCGGTGGCTCTGTTGAACAGGACTGCCTTGTAGCTGAAAAAACATTAAAAATATTTGAAAATAGCTTAAAATAAACAAAAAACGGATAAGAGTAAATTTTTCTCTTATCCGATTTATTTTTATATTTATTCTTAGTTTTACTTTATTTATGTAGTATTTGATTAATCTCCTACTCCAAAGTCAGTATTATTATAAAGAACTTCTATATTTGGATTATCATCTAAATATTTAAATGTCTCACAATACCATTTTACAAGCTCCTCATCTCTCTTAACTGGAGTCGTATTATTTACAAATACGTTTATAGTTCCTCTTTCAAAGTAGTTTTCTACTATTTCTATGTCTCTTTTAATCATTTCCTTAGTCTGACCTTTCATACCGACAAGTAGACAAGGTGAGTTGAAATATTTTCTAACATCTTCGTAAGTCTTAAAATTAGCACATTTGTTAAGGTATCCATTTCTAAAATCATTGTCAAATGTTTCAACACCTATTTTGAATTTTACCTCTACTCCTTTGAAGAATTCCTTCATTTCTTCTAGTCTGTTTTTATAGCACCAATGGCTTTCAAACCAAAGAGTTTTTATATTTTTTTCTAATACTATATCTCTTATTTTTTCTAGAGTTTTTTTAGGAATTTCAAAGCAGCTACCAGAGTTTATAACCTCTAATACACCAAATTCTCCTGTTATATTTTCAAGAACTTCAAAGTTTGTTTTGTTCATTTCTTCTTCATTCTGTGAGTTGTCATCTATATAATCGCAGAAAAGACATTTTCCCCATACACAAGGAAATGCTTTAAGCAATACTATTTCTCTAGGATTTTTTTCAGTTATTTTACTGTATCTATCCATTATTTTTTCCTCCGTCTAGACTTCTCCTTATCTTTTTGAAAAGGAAGCCACAAATTTTTTAGGCATTGCATTTAGACCTAAGCTCACTAGTGCAACTGCTGTAAACTTGTCCGCATAGTCAGTAACTATCTGAACTAAGAATGCTGCCATTACTTTATTCATACCTATTCCACTTAGGAACTGTAGTATATATGAAGATCCTGATGATGTTATACCATCAAATAATACAACTGTTATTATTGCACTAACTATTGATGTAGGAATTGCGAATAATAGAACACCTAGAGGAGTTTTCATTCCTTTTAGAAGTCCTCTTTCAGCAACTATTCCCGCTAGTAGACCTGTTGATATCTGAACTGGAGCGTAGTATAAAGAGTACACGTCAAATGTTCCACTTATTAAACTTCCGCAAACCCCTGTCATCACAGCGTATTTAGGTCCAAGTAATATTGCAACCATTATTGTACCTATTGAATCCATATATATAGGTAATCTAAGTGTCAATGCTATAAACGCACCGATTATATTTAAAGCTATACCAAATGCCATAAGTGTAAGTGTTTTTGTATTAAATTCTTTTTTCTTTTCCATTATAAATTTCCTCCCATTGCTTCAATTAATTCCTCGTTTCCAGGGAATATTCTATTCATAAACATTTTCATAGTTTTTTCTGAGTCTACTTCAGTTAGTACTAAAGCATTTTTTTCTTTTTTATAGAAGTCGAATTCATCTACTATTGTCATTCCAATAGCTTTTCCTGCTTCCTCTACTTCAACAAAATACTCTTTTCCGCTGCATATACTCTTATCTATGAAATAAGCAATTGCAAGAGGATCGTTTATAACGCATCCTATAATTCCCTCCTGATTCCAGTGGAAATCTATATAAAATCTTGTTATTTCTTTTATAAATTTGTACATTTTTTCGTTGCCTAGTCTGCTCATAAGCTCTAGTCTGTTTGGTGTTAATACAATTTCTCTTGTAACATCAAGCCCTATCATCTGAACTTTTACCGGCATATTTTTGTAGACATAGTCTGCTGCATGTGGGTCAACCCAGTAGTTAAACTCTGCAACCGGTGAGCAATTTCCATTAGATTTGAAATTTCCTCCCATTGTAACAAATTCGTCTATGTTTGCAAAAGCTTCTTTGTCCACCTGTAATGCTTTTGCTATATTTGTAAGTGGTGCAAGTGCTATTATTGACACATTTTCTTTGTTTTTAAGTGTGTCCACTATAAACTGTACTCCACCTTCTTTAGGCTCAACACCTTCTACATCTGAATAGTTGTTTTCACCTAGCCCATCCTCTCCATGAGTGTCCTGTGCTGTAACAAGTTCTCTCACTAGAGGTAGTTCTTCACCAATGTATACTGGTATGTCTGTTCTTTCACATATTTCCAGTACTTTGATTGCATTTTTTGCACCCATTTTTGCAGGTACGTTTCCACTGCATACCGTTATTCCCAGAATTTCTAATTCTTCAGATTTTATCGCAAGCATTAGAGCTAATGCGTCGTCGATTCCTGGGTCGCAGTCGATTATTACTTTTCTTCTTTCCATTTTATATCCCTCCTTTTATTATTGCAAAGGAGAACTATATGACTTTTTTGCAACAAAAAAAGCCATATCAAAGGATACAACTTTATATACTGCCACTATATAAGATCCTTAGTTTTTTATACTTGGAGTTCTCGAACAAGTCCTCCTAGTTTTATAACTAGAAGATTTTAAAGGTTTTATATTGTTTTGGCTGAAAATCTGTTTTTTAGATTTTCAACGTACTTTATTTATTATATAATTTTTGAGTTGTTTTTTCAAGATTCTTTAAAATAAACTCTAGTTTGTTTATTTTAAAAGTTTACAAAATACTTTTTTTAATTTCTGATATAATTAATATTATAGGTAAATTTTTTGAAGGATGTGATTCAATGAACATATTAGTTGTTGGTAATGGTTTTGACTTGGCTCATGGATTACCTACAAGATACTCAAATTTTTTAAATTTTATTAAAGAGTTTAAATCTTATTTTTCTTATAATGTTCCAAAAGAACTAATCTCTTTTAATTTTTTATATATTCTAGAAAATTTAAATTCAGACTATAAAAATTTAAAATATGAAATTATGGACTTGATTAAAGATAATAATTGGATAGAATATTTTGATAATATTTCAGAAGATGGAAATTGGGTAGATTTTGAACAAGAAATTTCTAAGGTAGTTAAATTTTTAGATTCTTTATATAAGGAAGCCTCTGAAAAAGATATAACTGATATTGAATCACCAATTTCTCTTTGCGCTGTTTTTGATGAGTTTAAACTATATTACATAAAAAACTTCTTTAAAAACATAGAAAAATATACTTCTGATGTATCATATTACTATGAAATTGGCGGTATTTATGCAATTCATATAGATAATATTGTAAAAATAAGCAATTTCCTTTTAAAAGATTTAGATAGGCTCATACGTTGTCTTGAAATTTATCTTGAGTTAATTTCTGAGAAATATCTTACAGAAGAAAGTAAAATAAGAGGAATAAAAGAATTAAATATAGAACGTGTTATAAGTTTTAATTACACAAATACGTTTGAAAAACTGTATGATATAAATAAAAATGTAGAATATGATTTCATTCATGGAAAAGCTAAATTATATAATGATGTAAATACATCTAATATAATACTTGGAATTGATGAATATCTTCCGAAGGATGAAAAAGATAAAAATCTTACCTTTGTTAAATTCAAAAAATTTTATCAGCGTGTTTACAAAAAAACTGGTTGTTTATATAATTCTTGGCTAAAAGAACATTTAAAAACAATAAAAATACTTTTTTCCAGTTATAACGGAGATGATTATTTTGACGATTTAGGAGCAGAACCTATAAATATCTACATATTCGGTCATTCGCTTGATATTACAGATAAAGATATTTTGAATACTCTTATTATGAATAAACTTTCTAAGGTAACAATTTTCTATCATAATAAAGATGAACTTTCTAAAAAAATAATAAACACAATAAAGATAATTGGACAAGATAATCTAATTGAATTCGTGCATGGAGCAAACCCAAAACTTAAATTTATAGACCAAAATACTTTATTATAATTCTAATATTTATAATTAGATTGATTTAAATTAATGTTATACTTAAAAGAGTAAATAATTGTTGGAGGATAAAAATGAGCATAACAAACATAGTTAAAAGATTACAAAATATCATGCGTCAAGATGCTGGTATAAATGGGGATGCACAGAGAATAGAACAAATTGTCTGGATGCTATTCTTAAAAGTATACGATGCTAGAGAAGAATTTTGGGAATTTTACGATGATGATTACGAATCTATAATTCCTGAAGAATGTAGATGGAGAAACTGGGCAGTAGATAATAAAGACGGAAAAGCTTTAACAGGAGAAGATTTATTAAACTTTGTCAATAACGAGCTATTTCCTGCCCTAAAAAATATCATTATAGATGAACGTACAGAAAGAAGATGTGATATTGTAAAGGAAGTTTTTGAAGATACTCACAACTTTATGAAGGACGGAATACTTCTAAGACAGGTTGCCAATGTAATAGATGAAGTCGACTTTACTGATTCTGAAGAAAGACATACTTTCAATGATATTTATGAAAATATATTAAAAGATCTTCAAAGTGCTGGTAATGCTGGTGAATACTACACACCTAGAGCTTTAACAGACTTTATCGCAACTATGCTACAACCAAAAATTACAGATAAAGTTGCTGATTTTGCTTGTGGTACAGGTGGGTTCCTAACTTCTTACCTAAATTATTTATCAAATAATGATTTAGTAAGAACTCCAGAGGAAAAAGACTTAGTCAATAAAAATATATATGGTATAGAAAAGAAACCTCTTCCTCACCTATTATGTATGACTAACCTTTTATTACATGATATAGATGAGCCTAATATACTGCATGGAAACTCACTTGAAAAAAACGTAAGAGATTACAGTGAAGAAGATAAATTCGATATAATTATGATGAACCCTCCCTATGGTGGAACAGAAACAGATTCTATAAAAGTGAATTTCCCTGTAGAAATGCAATCAACAGAAACAGCGGATTTATTCATGGCTTTAATATTATACAGATTAAAACACAACGGAAAAGTTGGAGTAGTTTTACCAGATGGATTCCTATTTGGTACTGATGCTGCAAAAGTAGCAATAAAAGAAAAACTTTTAAAAGATTGTAACCTTCATACAATAGTAAGACTTCCTCAAGGAGTATTTGCACCATACACTTCTATAACTACTAATGTATTATTCTTTGATAAAACAGGAACTACTGAAAAGATACATTATTATGACATCCCTCTTCCGGAAGGTTACAAAAGTTTCTCTAAAACTAGACCTTTTGGAGATACTCATATGGAAGGTGTTAAAACTTGGTGGAATAATAGAGATAATGGCGATGAAAATGCCTATGTAATCACTAAAGATGAAGTTGTCGCTAATGGATATAATCTAGATTTTAAAAATCCTAATAAAATAGTAGAAGAACACAACTTTACACTTGAAGAACTTCTATTATCTATGACTGAAAAATCTAAGAATATATCTAGTTTATTAGAAAAAATATCTGCTGAACTTGAAGGAGTTGAGGAATAATGGATACAAAAGCTCTAAAAGATAAAATTCTTCAATTAGCAATGCAGGGAAAATTAGTTCCTCAAGATGAGAATGATGAACATGCAAGCGTACTTCTTGAAAGAATAAAAAAAGAAAAAGAACAGTTGATAAAAAATAAGAAAATTAAAAAGGAAAAAGCTCTTCCTGAAATAACCGAAGATGAAATTCCTTATGAACTTCCTAAAGGTTGGGAATGGGTTAGATTAGGAGCAATAAGTTTTAAAATTACTGATGGTTCTCATAATCCACCAAAAGGTGAAGAAAACCGTACTAAATATCTTATGTTAAGTTCACAAAATATTAGTTCTAAAGGATTAATCAATCTCGGAAAAAGCAGATTTTTATCTAAAGAGAATTATGATATTGAAAATAAAAGGACTAATTTAAGTAAAGGAGATCTTTTATTAACAATCGTAGGTAGTATAGGAAAAAGCTATATATATAATGATAATTATAACATTGTTCTACAAAGAAGTGTTGGAGTTATAAATACTAAATATTGTAATGAATATATTAAATATTTCTTTGATAGTCCTATAACACAGAATTATTTTAAAGCCAATTCTAGTGGAACAGCTCAAAAGGGTATTTATTTGAATCAATTAAAATCAACAATCATAGCATTACCACCATTAAACGAACAAAAAAGAATCGTTAAAAAAATAGATTCTTTATTCAAATTGATAGATGAACTTAAAAATAATAAACAAGATTTATTGCAGAATATTTCTGATGCGAAAAATAACGCATTACAATTGGCAGTACAAGGAAAATTAGTTCCTCAAGATGAAAATGATGAGCCTGCAAGTATACTTCTTGAAAGAATAAAAAAAGAAAAAGAACAGTTGATAAAAGATAAGAAAATAAAAAAAGAAAAACCTCTTCCTGAAATTACCGAAGATGAAATTCCTTATGAACTTCCTAATGGTTGGGAATGGGTTAGATTTTCAAATGTTTTAGATATTAGAGACGGAACTCACGACACACCTACATATGTAAAAACTGGAATTCCTTTAATAACTAGTAAAAATATTAATGGTAAGGTTATAGATTTTTCAAATATAAAATATATTTCAAAAGAAGATCATGAGAAAATATCCCTTAGATCTCAAGTTGATAATGGTGATATATTATTCGCTATGATTGGAAGTATAGGAAATCCTGTTATAGTAAAAAAAGATATTGATTTCAGTATAAAAAACGTAGCTTTATTTAAATATTATAAAACTGATTCGATTTTAAATAAATATTTATATTATTATTTATTATTACATCAATCGTATATGAAAGAAATTGCTAGTGGTGGTGTTCAATCTTTTGTTTCATTAAGCTTTTTAAGGAAATATTTATTCCCTTTACCACCACTAAACGAACAGAAAAGAATCGTTAAAAAATTAGATTCTATAATGAAACTATGCGACGAATTAGAATCAGAATTAAATAACTAAAAAATACTCCCAATTTGGGAGTATTTTTTATGCATATAAGTTAGTTTCTAATTCGTGTATCGCTTCCATATACTTCTTCTTATTTCCAAAAAGTTTAACTATTTTCATAGGATTTCCAAACTTATCAAAAGGTTTAAACTCTAGCAGCTTGGTATCATTCAAATCTTTTATTCCTTCAGTAGCGTATTTATCTAATAATGCTTCGAGTACTCTCTGAGCCTGTTCCGAATATTTATATAAATATCCTCTCTTTTTAACGTTATTTACTCTTTCAGCTCTTGTTAGAGGTTTCTTATCATAAGCTACATGACAAATCAAGTCAAAATCATCAATATCTTCTTTTCCAACTTCTTTCCTTAAAGCTTCTAAAGGAATCCCTTCTTCTTCCAATTCCTTTGAGATAACTGATTTCTTATCCTCTTCATTCCATTTTCTTAAAAACTCGTCTAAATCTGTGTATATGTTTAAAATACCTTTTTTTGAATAGTCTTTTAATGATTCAGTTACTAACTTACCATCCTTGTCATAGTATTGAACTCTTTCATTTATAACTTTTACATCTACATCTGATAACCTATATTTTATAGGTTCTTCATAAACCGCATTTCCTCCATTGCCACCTTCATCATCAGGTGGGTATATTTCTTCTGGTGGTGTAATATCTTCACCGTCTTTTAGCTCATAAACAACCACCGGATCTCCATCAAAATCTGGATCAGCAAATAATCTTGAAACATTTCTAAAATCCATAATAGTAAAATATTCTTTTCCATAACTAAGGTTTAATCTTGTACCTCGTCCAATTATCTGCTTAAACTCTGTCATACTAGAAATATTACTATCTAATACGATAAGTTTACAAGTTTTGCAGTCTACTCCTGTAGTCATTAGTTTACTTGTTGTAGTTATTGTTGGGTATTTACTTTCAACATCTATAAAGTTATCTAACTGAGCCTTACCCTCTTTATTATCTCCTGTAATTCTCATTATGTAATTAGGATTTTCTGCTACTAAATCAGAGTTTTCATTTACCAAAGCCCTTCTCATTCTTTCAGCATGGTCTATATCCACACAGAATACGATAGTTTTAGAGAATCTATCTGTATTTTTTAGGAACTCTGTTATCTTCTTTGCAACAACTTCTGTTCTTTTATCAAGAACTATATTTTTATCGAAATCTTTTATATTATATAGTCTATCTTCTATTTCATTTCCATAATCGTCCAATTTTCCCTTTGTTGGTCTATATCCTTCAAGGTCTTTATCTAGCCCTATTCTTACAACTTTATATGGTGCAAGGAATCCATCCTCTATCCCTTGCTTTAAACTGTATGTATATATTGGCTCACCAAAGTATGATGAACTAGATATATCCTTTGTTTCTTTAGGAGTTGCTGTCATTCCAATCTGAGTTGCTGAGCTAAAGTATTCTAGTATCTTTCTCCAAGCTGAATCATCTTTTGAAGAACCTCTATGGCATTCGTCTATGATTATAAGGTCAAAGAAATCTGGACTAAATTGTTTAAATACTTCTAGCTCATCGGCTCCACTTAGCTGCTGATACAATGCTAAAAATATCTCATAAGAACTATCTAATGTTCTATTTTCAACTTTAGTCATAACCTTTTTAAAAGGTGTAAAGTCATTTTGCATTGTTTGGTCTACTAATATATTTCTATCTGCTAAAAATAATACTTTCTTTTTATTTCCAGAAGCTCTAAGTCTATGTATTATCTGAAATGCTGTATACGTCTTTCCCGTTCCTGTAGCCATAACTAATAGTATTCTATTTTTCCCTTTTGCTATAGCTTCAACAGTTCTATTTATAGCTACCCTTTGATAATATCTAGGAGTTTTATCCCCTTGTTTATAATAATATGGTTCAGTTATAATCTCTTCTTGTTCATCTGTTATTTCATTTATATTTTTATATCTATTCCATAATTCTTTTGGTGAAGGAAATTCATCTAATGATATTTCTCTTTCTTTTCCAGTTTTCATGTCATGCTCTATAAAACCATCTCCATTAGATGCATAGGCAAACTGTATATCTAGTATATCTGCATAATCAATTGCCTGTTGCATTCCAGCTCCTATAGAGTGTTTGTTATCCTTTGCTTCTATTATCGCTATTGGAAAATTGGATTCGTGATATAAAATATAATCTGCTCTTTTTTTCTTACCTCTTGTAGTTACATTTCCTCTAACTATTACCCTTCCATCAGTAAATGTAAATTCTTCTCTTATTTGATTTTTTATATCCCATCCAGCTTTAACTAGAGCCGGTGTTATATACTTTGTGCATATATCTCGTTCACTCATATCTTTTTTATTCATTTAAACACCTCCCATAGTTATCTGTATATATTATAATTATACTATATAAATTAACTTTTAATATATAGGTATTAAATTTATTTTTACAATTAAAATTATTTACAATAAAGTAATTTATCACTTAAAGATGAGTTTACATAGAA
>SAMEA3387505__coassemble_1228_pt1 | contig 14043 bp, 16 predicted proteins | sample SAMEA3387505__metabat2_low_PE_010 | metagenome-assembled genome bin SAMEA3387505 (sample SAMEA3387505) | Felis catus | biome: Faeces | place: United Kingdom | collected 2012
GTTTATATGTTTGTTTAAATGAAAAAAGCAAGGATTTATATATTCTAATAAATAATTTTTTTAGAATATATAAAAAACAGGTACAGAATAAAATTTAGATATAAGGAAAAGTGAAAATTTTATTTATAAAAATAATTCTGAAAATTTAACGATAAAATATAGACAAACCTTTTCCTATGTGATAATATCTAAGTATAGAAAAAATCTATACCCAAAAAAAGACAAAATAAATAAAATTTGTCTAAGATTGGTTTTTTAATAAAATTTAAAAACCAATCATTTTTAAAAACTTTATGTTATCACGGTAACGGAATTAAAGGAGGTAGCTACATGAAACTAGAATTAGGCAAAATACGTATCGATGACATTCAGTTCGGTGAAGAAGTTTGTGTAAAAAATCACACACTTTTCGTTAATAAGCAGGAAATTATCGACCTTGTCTTAGAAGATGATAAGATAAAAGAATGTAAAGTCGAACTAGCAAAACCAGGAGAATCTACAAGAATAACTCCTGTAAAAGACGTTATAGAACCTAGAGTTAAAGTTAGTGGTGGTGGAGAAATTTTCCCAGGTGTTATAGGAAAAGTTAATCCAACAGTTGGAAATGGTAGAACTCATGCACTTGATGGTGCTTGTGTTGTAACAGTAGGTAAGATAGTTGGTTTCCAGGAAGGTGTAATAGACATGAGTGGACCAGCTGCAGATTACTGCCCATTCTCTAAAACTAATAATATATGTGTAGTAGTTGAACCACAGGAAGGTTTAGAAACTCACGTATATGAAAGAGCAGCTAGATTAGCTGGGCTTAAAGTAGCTGCACACATAGGAAAAGCAGGAAAAGATATAGAACCAGATAGTATAGAAACTTTTGAAACAAAACCTTTATTTGAACAGGCTGCAGAATATCCAGATCTACCAAAGATAGGATATGTGCATATGCTTCAGTCACAGGGATTACTTCATGATACATATTACTATGGAGTTGATGCTAAACAGATAGTTCCAACATTTATGTATCCAGAAGAAATAATGGATGGAGCTATAGTATCTGGAAACTGTGTTGCACCTTGTGATAAGGTTACAACATATCATCATTTCCACAATCCGGTAATAGAAGATTTATTTAAACGCCATGGAAAAGAATTAAACTTCATGGGTGTTATATTAACAAATGAAAATGTATTCTTAGCAGATAAAGAAAGACATTCAGATATGGTTGCTAAATTAGCAGATTGGATGGGACTTGATGGATTACTAATAACTGAAGAAGGTTACGGTAACCCAGATACAGACTTAATGATGAACTGCAGAAAAGTAGCAAACAAAGGTATAAAAGTAGCAATAATAACAGATGAATTCCCAGGAAAAGATGGAAAATCTCAGTCATTAGCAGATACTTGTAAAGAAGCAGATGCAATGGTATCTTGCGGACAGGGTAATGCAGTGCTTCACTTCCCTCCAATGGATAGAATAATAGGAATGACTGATTACATAGAAAATCAGATAGGTGGATGGTCTGGATGTATGAATGAAGACGGAAGCTTTGATGCAGAACTTCAGATAATAATAGCATCTACAATAGCCAACGGATTCAACAAACTTGCGGCAAAAGGATATTAAAAATAAACGAAATAAAACTTATTTTAAAGAAGATTATTTTTTAATAGTAATCGAGAAATGTTGAGATATTAAATTTACCGGAAAGGGGATATATCAAGATGGCAAAATATAAAATAGTTCATTATATAAATCAGTTCTTTGCCAATGTAGGTGGAGAAGATATGGCAGATTATAAGCCAGAGCTTAGAGAAGGAGCAATGGGACCTGGGCTTAAATTAAATGAGTTACTTGGAGAAGATTATGAAATAGTTGGTACTATAATATGTGGTGATAACTATTTCGGTGAAAATCTTGATGCAGCTACTGAAACTGTTTTAGGAATGGTTAAAGAATGTGGAGCAGATGCAGTAGTAGCTGGGCCAGCATTCAATGCAGGTAGATACGGTGTTGCATGTGGTACAGCTTGTAAAGCAATAGAAGAAGAATTAAATATACCTACAGTTACAGGAATGTATGTAGAAAACCCTGGTGTAGATATGTTTAGAAAAGATTTACTAATAGTTGAAACTCCAAACTCAGCAGCAGGTATGAGAAAAGTTCTTCCTAAGATAGCTAATTTAGTTAAAAAATTAGTTGAAGGTGAAGAAGTTTTAGGACCTAAAGAAGAAGGATATATTGAAAGAGGTATAAGAGTTAACTACTTCGCTGAAAAGAGAGGATCTGACAGAGCGATAGATATGCTACTTAAAAAAATAAAAGGCGAAGAATATGTGACAGAATATGAAATGCCAGTATTTGACAGAGTAGATCCTGCTGAACCAGTTAAAGATATAAAAAATGCTACAATAGCAATAGTTACATCTGGTGGTGTAGTTCCAACAGGAAACCCAGACCACATAGAATCTTCAAATGCAACTAAATACGGTGAATATAGTATAGCAGGTATGGAAACTATGAGCAAAGACGATTTCACTACTATACATGGTGGATATGACAGACAGTTCGTCATGGAAAATCCTAACCTAGTTGTTCCTCTTGATGTTTTAAGAGAATTAGAAAAAGAAGGTGCATTCGGAAAATTATACGATTCATTCTTTACAACTACAGGTACTGGTACAGCAACAGGAAGTGCTGCTAAATTCGGTGATGAAATAGGTAAAAAACTTATAGCTGATGGTGTAGATGCTGTTATACTAGTTTCTACTTGAGGTACTTGTACTCGTTGCGGTGCAACAATGGTTAAAGGTATAGAAAAATACGGAATCCCAGTAGTACATATGGCTACAGTTGTTCCTATTTCATTAACAATAGGTGCAAATAGAATAATACCAGGTGTTGGTATACCATATCCTCTAGGAGATCCAACTCAGGGCGAAGTTGATTCTAAGAAAATAAGAATGAATATGGTTAAGAGAGCTCTTAAAGTTCTTCAGACTCCAGTTGATGGACAGACTGTATTTGAAACAGATGATTTTTAAATATACAATATAAGTAAATATATAATATAAAACTGAATAAAAGCTTGTGCAATAAAAGTAATTAAAATAATAGAAAGCTAAATAAGATTCAAAATTCGGCTCCTTACAAGTAAATTTGTGGGGGGCCGAAAAAATAAGCCGGAACATAAATTTATTATAGAATGGAAGTGTTTTATATGGGCAACGAAAAAGTAAACTGGAAACGAGTTTTAATACTTGCAGGAGCAGTTATTGCTTTTACTATAGGATCTGGATTTGCAACTGGACAAGAAATAATCCAATACTACACAGCGTATGGTATGAAATCTATACTTGTAGTTCTAGTATTTGCAATAGCTTTCTTATACTATAATTTTAATTTTGCAAAAGCTGGAGCAGAACAAAAGTTTGAAAAAGGTAATGATGTATATAAATATTTTTGTGGAAAATATGTAGGTACATTCTGTGATTATTATTCAACATTATTCTGCTACATGTCTTTCTTTGTTATGGTTGGTGGAGCAGCATCAACATTAAGTCAAGAGTATGGAATAGCTCCTTGGATAGGTGCTGTAATTCTTACAATTCTTGCAATCATAACAGTTGTAGGCGGGTTAAATTCATTAGTTGATGCTATAGGTATAGTAGGACCAATAATAGTTATTCTTTGTATTGCAATTGGACTTATAACTTGTGTAAGAGATGGAGGAAATATTTCTGAAGGATTAGAAGTTATAAGAACACAATCATTTGCAGGTATGACAGATGAACCAATTAAAAATGCTGGTGCAAACTGGTTAATATCAGGTCTTTCTTATGCAGGATTTGTATTATTATGGTTTGCTAGTTTTACATCAGCACTTGGAGCTAAAAATAATAAAAAAGATCTTAACTATGGTATAATAGGCGGAACATTAGCAGTTTGTATAGCAATAGTACTTATTGCATTTGCTCAGATAGCAAATATAAATACAGGTCTAGGCGATGGAAAAACATTTGTTTGGAATGCAGATATACCTAACTTAATATTAGCAACTAGAATATGGAAACCTTTCTCAGCAGTATTTGCAATAGTTGTATTTGCTGGTATTTACACAACAGCAGTACCTCTATTATATAACCCAGTATCAAGATTTGCTGAAGAAGGTACACCTAGATTTAAAATATTAACAGTTGTTTTAGGTGTAGTAGGACTTCTAGTAGGATTATTCCTTCCTTTCCGTGTTTTAGTAAATGTGATTTATGTTTTAAATGGATATGTTGGTGCGGTATTAATATTATTCATGTTATGGCATAACTTCAAAGAATTAAAAGCTAGAAAAGAATCAAAATAGAAAATAACTATATATTTAAAAGATAAAATTTTAACATAGTTTTCACTAAAAATAAGGGCTAACTGACCTCCTTAAGACTAGAGAGTTTTCATAGCATTCAGTTAAGCCCTTATTTTTTATTGTAAATTTTAGCTAATATTAAATTTTTGTTTGTGGTGTACGGACATATATTAATAGTTGTATATACTTATATTAATATAAGTACAATTAAAGCTAATATACCAACTACTCCGATAAAAGCAAAAAAGTTTAAAAGATAATTAAGAACAGTTTTTGCAGTTTGGAAGTCTTCATACATTTTAGATACCTTTTCGTTGTTTGAATTATTTTCTCTGACATCATCTAAATCTATATCTTTTATTAATTTATCAAGAGATATATTAAAGAAGTCACTTAGTAGGACAAGCTTTTGAAAGTCGGGATAGCTTTGTCCAAGTTCCCATTTTGATACAGTTTGTCTAGATACTCCTAGTTCGTTTCCAAGCTCTTCTTGTGAAAGTCCTTTTGTTTTTCTTAGTTCGATTAGTTTTTCATTGAATTTCATATAAATCACTCCTAAGTTAGTTTTCTTATAAAAATAATAGCAAAATATATGAGTTTTACGCAACCAATAAAGGTTGGCAATTTGTCAATTAGAGTTAACATTGGCTAAATTTCAATGGTTTATGCATATAAGAATATAAGATATAAAAAAATACCCTCATTTCTAAATTTGAGGGTATTTTAAAAGTAATTTATTTGTATTTTTTATCTTATTTCAATAAATCTAAATTACCGGATTTTATATTTGGTATATTTTCTTTAATTCTAGAATAATCCCAATCCCACCATTTTAGATGTAATAGTTTTGAAATTTTTTCATCATCAAATCTTTTTCTAATTAGTCTAGCAGGTATACCTCCAACAATAGTATATGGTTCTACATCTTTAGTTACAACGGCTCTACTACCAATAATAGCACCATCACCAATAGTAACGCCAGATAAAATAACAGCTTCATATCCAATCCAAACATCATTACCAATCTTTATATCGCCTTTATTATCCCAAGATGATTTAACATCTTTTATATCCAAGTCCCATTCTTCAAAGAATAATGGGAATGTATAAGTAGATAGAGATTTCATTGAGTGATTAGCGCAGTTAAAAATAAATTTTGCTCCACAAGCTATTGAACAGAATTTTCCAATAAGTAGTTTATCATTATTTATAGGGAAATGGTATAAAACATTATTTTTCTCAAAATCTTTTGGATTATTTACAAAATCATTGTATATAGTAAAATCTCCAACCTCTATATTTGGATTAGTAATTACATTCTTTAAGTATATAGTTTGATTGTCCCCAGAACGAGGATATATTTTTTCTCCCGGAATAGTCATTTTAGTTTCTCCTTTTATATGTAGTATTATTATTTATTAAACTATTCCGGCTAATACAATACAACGTTTCATAACCTTTCACTTCCTTTTGAAAATATAAATTTTCTTATAAATATTATATTATCTGTAACTAAAAATTACAAATTTTAAAATTTAAAAACTATTAAATGAAAGAATTTATTGTTATAATAAAAATATAGGATGTATGTAAGATGATTTTATTTTATAAAGTTTATTATTATAATGAATATAAATTTCAGCCTACATTCTAAGTTAAGGAAATAGAAATGAATTGTTAGCTATATTTAGCTGATAGATAAGGAGGATTATTTTGAAAAAGATAGTAATAAAACTGACAAGAGATACATTTGATTATAAGTTTAAGCAGTATGAAGGGAAGTTTTTCCATGCAACTATAGATGAAAATAGTGAGATAGTGAAGTATAAGTTGACTGCTGATGAGGCTGGTAAAGAACTGAAGGAGTTTGGGAATACACATATAAAAGATGAGAACTTTTTATTTATTCCGCAGCTAGATATTTATATCGATTTAAAGAAAATGAAATAATTTGAAAGGAGAAGTCCAATGATAAATGTAATGATGGTTTGCCATGGAAACATATGTCGTTCAACTATGGCAGAATTTGTTTTAAAGGACATGGTAGAAAAAGAAGGATTAGCAGATAAATTCCACATAGAATCTTCAGCGACAAGCAGAGAAGAAATTGGAAATCCAGTACACCATGGTACAAGAAAAAAACTAGCAGAAGTTGGGATATCAACTGCTGGAAAATATGCAAGACAGATAACAAAAAAAGACTACAAAGAATTCGACTACATACTAATAATGGACGATATGAACAGAAGAAATCTAAAAAGAGTAGTTGGGGAAGATGTAGACAACAAAGTATACAAACTACTTCATTTTGCAGGAAGTGAAAGGGATATAGCAGATCCTTGGTACACAGGAAATTTTGACGTTACCTACGATGATGTAATGGAAGGATGTAGTGCTTTCCTAGAATACTGCAAAAAGAACGAACTGTAGTAGTTAAAGACAGGGAGATAGTTATGAGTTCGATAAAATACGAAATAATAAATTTACTAGACAGACAGGATTTAAAAGAAGAAGCAGCAAGTTGGTTTAGCTCTAAGTGGAGTGTTCCAAAAGAGGCTTATTTAGAAAGTATGGTAGTGATAAATAAAGTTATATAATATAGTTAGAAACTTATAAAAGGGGTGTTATTATGAAAGTATTATTAATAAACGGAAGTCCACACGCAAATGGATGCACATACACAGCTCTTTGCGAAGTGGAAAAAGAATTAAACAAAAGCGATATAGAAACAGAAATAATCCACATCGGAAACAAGGACATAAGAGGATGTATCGCATGTGGAAACTGTAGAAAAAATGGTAAATGCGTATTTGATGATATGGTCAATGAAGTAGCTCCAAAATTTACAGAATGTGATGGAATTGTTGTAGGATCTCCTGTATATTACGCATCTGCTAATGGAAATCTAATATCATTTATGGACAGATTATTCTACAGCAATACTTGTGACAAGACTATGAAGGTAGGAGCAGCTGTTGTATCTGCAAGAAGAGGTGGATGTTCAGCTACATTTGATGAACTAAACAAATACTTTACAATAGCTGGAATGCCTGTAGCATCAAGCCAGTATTGGAACAGTGTGCATGGAAATACACCAGAAGAAGTTCTAAAAGATGAAGAAGGTCTTCAGGTTATGAGAACTTTAGGAAAAAATATGGCATTTTTAGTGAAAAGTATAGCTTTAGGTAAAGAAAAATACGGATTACCTGAAAAAGAAGCGAAAGTTGCTACAAACTTTATAAGATAATTAATAAAAGATAAAATATAAGGATAAAAAGCTGGGTATAAAATTACTCAGCTTTTATTTTATATTTAAAACTATATAATTAAAACAAATATTGTATCATCTCTCAAAAGAAGTTATCATTAAAATAAGAGGTGATAAAAATGCATTTAACAAACGAACATAATATGGACGTATCATCAAGAATGTCTTTAGATGACAACTCATTAGATATATTTATAGTAGAAGATGACTTTGTATTAGCCAAAGAAATAAAATTGCGGTTAGAAAAATACGGATACACAGCGCAAACTGTGGTAGATTTACAAAATATAACAAATGAGGTACTTATTGCAAATCCAAAACTAATTTTAATGGATATTAACCTTCCATATAAAGATGGCTTCCAATGGTGCAACGAGATAAGAAGATTTTTAAAAGTACCGATAATATTTATCTCATCAAGGGATAGCGATATGGATATCATAATGTCTATAAATATGGGTGGAGATGACTACATTGTAAAGCCATTCTCAATACAACTATTAATTGCAAAGGTTCAGGCTGTTTTTAGACGTGCGTATTCTTATAACATCACTGCAGATAAGGAAATCATAAAAGTTGGAGAAATAACACTTAACATAGCTGATGGAACGGTTATAAAGGATGGAACAGTTGTAGAGCTTAGCAGAAATGAATTTAAAATTTTACACATACTTATGCAAAATGCAGGAAATATTGTCAGCAGAGATGAGATAATGGATGCACTTTGGAGCACAGATGAATTTATTGGCGAAAATACGCTGACTGTAAATGTAACCAGACTTAGAAACAAACTAAAATCACTTGGATTAGTTGATTATATTAAGACAAGAAAGGGACAAGGTTATATAATAGAAGACATATAGAATAATAGAGAACTTTTTGAGGTGAAACAAAATGAAGATTAAAGATTACTTAAAAAGCAATAAGAGTTACATTCTTTTATATGTATTATTTATAATCTTATTCAACGTAAATGTCTACATAGATCCAGGAATAGAAATGTGTAGGGAGAGTCTAATATATCTGAATTTAATATTCGCACTAGCATTAGTAGTATTTATAGTGTATGATTTTTTCAAAAAGAAGAGAGAATTTGACAAAATTTTAGATACTATTAAGGTAATAGACGGCGTTGATGTCGAAGAAGAGTTTAAAGATGGAATAGATAAAGAACTTATAAGACAGATAAAAGATGAGCATATATATTGGATGAACAAGATGGATAAGATAGAGGACGAGTTAAAAGACGCCAATGAGTATATGACAGACTGGATACATCAGGTAAAAATACCAATCTCAATACTAGAAATTATGTCTAAAAGAGTAGGGGATGCTGAAATTTCAAAGAATATAAACAGAGAAATAAAAAGAATAGACTCCCTTGTTGAGCAGGCATTGTACATAATAAGATCTGGAGAATATAGCTCAGATTTTTCTATTGAAGAGATAGAAATAGACAAAGTAATAAGAAGTGTAATAAAAAAGAACAGATACTTATTTATATATAATAAGTTAGAAATAGATATCAAAGAAACTGGATTTTCTGTGTTTACAGACAGAAAATGGATAGCGCATATAATAGAGCTTATAATAGATAACGCATGTAAATACTCTCGTGAGGGTGGAAAGATAGAGATTTTCCCAGAGCAGTGTGAAAAATCTAGGGTTATCCATATAAAAGATTATGGAGAAGGAATAGACAAAGTAGATTTAGATAGAATTTTTGAAAAAGGATTTACAGGAAAGAACGGAAGAAATAGATTTAAATCTACAGGAATGGGACTTTATATCGCTAAAAAAATACTTACCGCACTTGGAGATGACATAGAAGTTAAATCTGTTGAAGGTGAATTTTGTGATGTTTCGATAATATTCAACAAAGGACACGATTTCTTTAAAGTTATGCAATAAAAGTAAATTATAGTAATAAACAATAAATATATAGATAAAATTGATTGTTGGTCATATATACGGGTATCTACTAAGTAAGCAATCAAAAGATGGGGGATATAAAAATTATGAGTATATATGATTATAAAGTGAAAGATATAGATGGTAATGAAGTTGATATGAGTGAATTTAAAGGAAAAATACTTCTGATATTAAATTCAGCTACAAATTGAGGCTTCACTAAACAGTATGAAGCTCTGGAAGAGCTTTACAAAAAATATAAAGATGAAGGATTTGAAATATTAGATTTTCCTAGTGACCAGTTTGGACAGACTCCGGGCACTGATGCTGAAGTAAAGCAGTTTGGAATTGATAAATATGGTATAACATTTAGACAGTTTTCTAAAATAGAAGTAAATGGTGAAAATGAAGAACCTTTGTTTACATATTTAAAAGGACGGAAAACAGGTCTTGGTGGGAAAAATATTAAATGGAACTTTACTAAATTCTTAGTAGATAAAGACGGAAATATAATAGATAGATTTCCACCAATGATGAAACCAGAAAAATTAGAAAAGAAAATAAAAAAATTATTAAAATAAAAACTTCTAAAATTATTTTTTATTGACAAATAAAAACTTTAATAATATAATTAAAGTTAATTGAATAAGAACTATCTTCAGGGCAGGGTGAAATTCCCTACCGGTGGTAAAGCCCACGAGCTACAAAGCATGATTCGGTGTAATTCCGAAGCCGACAGTAAAGTCTGGATGAAAGAAGATGAAAAGTACTATTTATTATATATTATAGTTTTATTTGCTCTGGAATGAATTAATCATTTCAGAGCTTTTTTAATTTATTTAGATAATTTTAGCACTTTTAAATGTCTTGGATAGCATATTATTCAAGACATTTTTTATTTTTAGGAGGTGTTAAAATGTGTGAATGTAAATATATGCAATTGGCATTAGAAAATGCAAAAAAAGGTGTAGGATTTGTTAATCCTAATCCTATGGTAGGAGCAGTTATTGTCAAAAATGGAAAAATTATAGGTGAAGGATACCATAAAAAATATGGTGGTCTTCATGCAGAACGAAATGCATTGAATAATTGTTCAGAAAATCCTAAAGATGCTACCATGTATGTAACTCTAGAACCATGTTGTCATTATGGAAAAACTCCACCATGTACAGATGCAATAATAGAAAATAAGATAAAAAAAGTAGTTATTGCTAGTCTAGATCCAAATCCTAAAATGTCTGGTAAAAGTTTGGATATATTAAAAAAACGGGGAATAAAAGTTGAAAAGGGGCTTTTAGAAAATGAAGGCGATAAATTGAATGAAACTTTTAGAAAGTTTATAACAACTAAAAAACCATTTGTATTATTTAAGTATGCTATGACAATGGATGGAAAAATAGCTACTAAAATAAATGAATCTAAATGGATTACAGGTGAAGAAGCTAGATTAAATGTACAAAAAACTAGGCATAAATATTCGGGAATAATGGTTGGAGTGGATACTGTAATTATAGATAATCCGATGTTAAATTGTAAGATAGAAGATGGACTAAACCCAATTAGAATAATATGTGATACAAATCTAAGAACACCTATAGGATCAAAAATAGTATCTACAGCAAAAGAAATACCTACAATAATCGCAACTTGTTCAGATGATGAGATTAAAAAAGAGCAATATATTGAAAAAGGATGCGAGATTTTACAAATTAAAATAAAGAAAAAAAAGATAGACTTACAAGATTTGATGTCTAAATTAGGAGAAAAGAAAATAGACAGTATACTTCTTGAAGGAGGTGCAACTTTAGCATGGAGCGCTTTTGAACGGGGAATAGTAGATAAAATACAAGCATATATAGCTCCTAAAATATTTGGTGGAAATGGAAAAACAGCAGTATTAGGAGAAGGGATTGATTTTCCTAAAGATGCAATAATGCTAAAAAATAGTGAAATCTTTAGATTTGGAGATGATTTTATGATAGAAAGTGATGTGACTTATAAATGTTCACAGGAATAATAGAGGAAATAGGAAATATTGTATCGATTAAAGTTAATGGTGATTCTAGGAAATTATTTATAAAAGCAGATAAAATATTAGAAGATGTGCACAGAGGTGATAGCATAGCGGTAAATGGAATTTGCCTTACTGTTACAGAGTTTTCTGATTCAGAATTTTCAGTCGATGTAATGCATGAAACTATGAAAAGAACTTCCCTAAATAAGTTAAAAACAAATAGCAAAGTTAATTTAGAAAGGGCAATGGCTGCAAATGGAAGATTTGGAGGTCATATAGTAAGTGGCCATATTGATGGGACTGGAATAGTTAAAAATATAAATAAAGATAGTAATGCGATATGGTACACAATTGAAGCTGATTTAAAAATTATGAAATATGTGGTTGAAAAAGGCTCTATTACTATAGATGGAATAAGTTTAACAGTGGCTAATGTTAGAACAAATAGTTTTGATGTCTCAATAATTCCACATACTCTAGAGAACACTATCTTAGCTTTTAAAAAAATAAATGATATTGTAAATATTGAGAATGATTGCATTGGAAAATACGTAGAAAAATTAATGAATAAAAATAAAAAAGAATCAAATATAAATAGAGAATTTTTATTAAGAAATGGATTTTAGAAGTATTTACTAATAAACTATTTTTTAGATTAGGAAAGATATTTTAATAATTGGAATTTTTAAGGGAGGAAAAATGATGAGATTTGAATCAGTAAAAAAAGCAATACAGGATTTAAGAGAAGGGAAAATTATACTTGTAACAGATGACGAGAACAGAGAAAATGAAGGTGATTTAATCTGTGCAGCTGAGTTTGCTACAACAGAAAATGTAAATTTTATGGCAAGTTATGCAAAAGGTCTAATATGTATGCCTATGTCAAAAGAATTAGCTAAAAAATTAGATTTACCACCAATGGTAACTCATAACACAGATAATCACGAAACAGCATTTACAGTATCAATAGACCATGTAGACACAGCTACAGGAATATCTGCTGTTGAAAGAGGATTAACTGCTAGAAAATGTGTAGAAGATGATGTAAAACCAGAAGATTTCAGAAGACCTGGTCATATGTTTCCTCTGATAGCAAAAGATAATGGAGTGTTAGAAAGAGATGGACATACTGAAGCAACAGTTGATTTTATGAAATTAGCCGGACTTAAAGAATGTGGACTTTGTTGTGAAATTATGAGAGAGGACGGAAGAATGATGAGAACAACAGAGTTAAAAAAAATGGCAAAAGAATATGGATTAACATTTACAACTATAAAAGATTTACAAGACTACAGAAAAACATATGATAAATTAATTGAATGTGTTTCAAAAGTAAAAATGCCCACAAAATATGGAGAGTTTATGGCTAGTTGTTACATAAATAAATTGAATGGAGAACATCACATAGCCTTAGTAAAGGGCGAGATAGGAGATGGAGAAAATATTCTTTGTAGAGTGCATTCAGAGTGTTTAACAGGAGATGTATTTGGATCTTTACGTTGTGATTGTGGGGAACAATTTGATGTAGCTATGCAAAAAATAGCAAAAGAAGGAAGAGGAGTTCTGCTTTATATGAGACAGGAAGGAAGAGGTATTGGTCTTGTTAACAAAATGAAGGCATATAAACTTCAAGATGGGGGAATGGACACTTTAGATGCAAACTTAGTATTGGGATTTGATGGAGATGCTAGAGAATATTACATAGGAGCTCAAATTTTAAGAGATTTGGGTGTAAGGTCTTTAAATCTTCTTACAAACAATCCAGATAAAATATATCAGTTAAAAGATTATGGAATTAAGATAAATAATAGGATTCCTATTCAGATAGATGCAACAGAATATGATGAATTTTATTTAAAAACAAAACAAGAAAGAATGGGACATATATTAAATTTAAAGGGGGAAAACTAAAATGAAAATTTACGAAGGAAAATTATTAGCAGAAAGTGATATTAAAATAGGAATAGTAGCAGCGAGATTTAACGAATTTATAACATCAAAACTTCTTTCAGGAGCAGTAGACGGATTAAAACGTGAAAATGTTAAAGAAGAAAATATAGAAGTGGCTTGGGTTCCAGGAGCATTTGAAATACCAGTAGTAGCTTCAAAAATGGCTAAGAGTAAAAAATATGATGCAATAATATGTTTAGGTGCAGTAATCAGAGGAAATACAAGTCATTATGATTATGTATGTAGTGAAGTATCTAAAGGAATAACTCATGTAAGTTTAGAAAGTGAAATACCTGTAATGTTTGGAGTACTTACAACTGAAAACATAGAACAGGCTATAGAAAGAGCTGGAACAAAAGCAGGAAATAAAGGATTTGAATGTGCTCAGGGAGCAGTAGAAATGGTAAATCTTATGAAATTGTTATAATAAAAATACTAGTACAAATTAAATATTAAAAATAAAGTAAAAGAGGGAGGTATCGTAAAAGATACACTCCCTTTTTAGTATGACGGGCATGCTATTAATCTGTGGTGAAAGTCCATAAAAGG
>SAMEA3387505__coassemble_1278_pt1 | contig 13483 bp, 13 predicted proteins | sample SAMEA3387505__metabat2_low_PE_010 | metagenome-assembled genome bin SAMEA3387505 (sample SAMEA3387505) | Felis catus | biome: Faeces | place: United Kingdom | collected 2012
TAATAATATCTAGCAAAATAAAAATGGAAAGTTAATTACTTGAACGCAAAAAGACTAATTAACCTTTGGCTCCTGGCTTCGACGTGTGTGCTTTTAAAAAGTTTTGTTTTAAAAGTGTTGCACGTCTGCAGATAGTCGCTACAGGTTAAATTAGTCTTTTTTTATGCTTTATATGATTAATTATTTTGTTATTTTTTGGTTATTTATCTAAAAAAAGAGGTGTTAGTTATTGGAAAAGTATAGGTATATATGTTATAATTAAAAATAATACTATGAATGGAGGACTTTAAAATGTCAAAAAAACATATAAAAACTTTATCAAAAGCTACTTTAAAAAACAGTGCATCTAAAGGTGGATGTGGAGAATGCCAGACTTCTTGTCAGTCAGCATGTAAAACATCTTGTACAGTTGCTAACCAGGAATGCGAAAGATAATAAATTCTTAATAAAACAAAATTGGACAGTTAATTACTGTCCTTTTTTGTATTAAAAAAAGAGGTGATTTGGTTTGAAAAAGTTATTATCAACAATATTATCAACGATGTTAGTTGTATCTATGACTGTGGCTTCTGCATCTGCATTGACATTTGTGGAGATAAAAGGGAGCAATAGATATCAAACATCGGCGCTAATTGCAGATAAGCAGAATTATACAACTGCTATTTTAGTAAATTCTACAAAGAGTATAGCAGACGGACTTAGTGCTAGTGCTCTTGCTGGTGCTGCAAATGCACCAATATTATTAGTTAAGCAAAATGAAATTCCAGCAGATGTTGAGCTTAGATTAGAATGTACGAATAAGATTTATATAATTGGATCGGAAAATGCAATAAGCAAAAATATTGAGGATAGATTAAAAAAATCTGGATTCATAGTAAGTAGAATCGGTGGAAAAAATAGATATGAAACATCTGTAAATGTTGGAAATGAGGTAAAGAGAGTTAAAGGTGGAGCTTCAGAAACATTTATCGTAAATGGTGTAAAAGGGGAAGCAGATGCAATGAGTATTTCATCTGTTGCAGCGAGAGATTCTGCACCTGTAATCCTTACTGACGGAAAGACAATATCTGCAGATGCAAAAAAAATTGTGAACAGCATACCTAACAGATACGCTATTGGACTACAGGGGGTAATGGACGAAAGCCTTGTAGAATCAATAGGTGCAACTAGAGTTGGTGGAAAAAATAGATTTGAAACAAATAAGAAGATAATAAACACATTCTACAAAAACGTAGCATCTTATTACTTAAGTAAATCTGACCAGTTAGTGGATGCATTGGCTGCATCTCCAATAACAAAATACTCTCCTATAGTTTTAGTTAATAAAAATTCTGATAAGAGTGTATTAAAAGGTGCACAGAAGATGACTGCTCTTGGTGGAATAGATAGTGCAACAATAGAAAGCTGTAAAAAAGCAGCTCAATAAAAATAATATATAGCTAATAAGAGCCTAAAAGTTTCTACGAGAAACATAAGGGCTCTTTTTTTTCGGCAACCTCCCTAGTTGTTGTTATAAATATGTGTATATGTTGTTGTATATGTTGGTATAGTAATAGCCAAGTTGTCGTAATGCAACACGACAATCTGTCTAAATGCAGTATGACAATCTGTCCAAATGCAACACGACAACTTGTCACTATGCTTATGACAATCTGACAGTATATTTTTGACAAAAAATTTAAGTGACGAGCTCAATTAAAATACTAACCTAGATGATTATAACAGTCAATTAAAATAGACAAATAATAGAAAGTTGTGTTATACTTATGTTTAAAAAGTTACAAAATTGTTAACAATATTAAAAAATAGTAAAAATAAGAGATAATTAATGATGAATTTACAAAGGAGCGTTCGATGGAAAATAACGATACAAAAGAAACAGTAAATAAAGATAAAAGTATAGATGATAAAACTAAAACAAATGATTCTGATAAAAACAAAACTAAAAAAAGAAAAATAAAATTTATAACAAAAGACTCTTTAAAAGATTTTACTCTTTGGGTTGTAGTATCTCTTATACTATTCTTCGTGATGGAGTATTTATCTAGAAGGTCGAGAATAGAAAAAGTAGAAGTGTTCTTAAAAGATAACACTTATGCAACAGTTATAAATATATTATTAATACTTGGCATAACAGGGATAATATTCTTTGTAAAGCACAAGAAGGCAGTATTGTGGTTTATCTCATTCCTATTCATTGGATTGGCAGTGGTGAGCAGGATGATATTGGAATTTAGAGGGATGCCAGTAGCGTTTATGGACTTGTATGCGCTTCAAGATGGGCTTAGTATAGCATCGAGATTTATTAATACGAAAATGATAATCATAGCCGTTGTTGTTGTGGTGCTGTTCTTGGTTGGATTAGTTGTTATGTGGAAACTGGACAAGAAGAGCAAAAGATTCAACGGAATAAGTAATATAATTGCGTGGATGCTTTCAATACTAGTATTTGCAGTGAGTATAGGACCTATAAAGGCAAAGAATATAATGCACAATATTGGCTGGGATGTCCAGGCTACGTATGAATTAAACGGATTTTTATACTCAATCCTGGATTCGTACTTTGGATATCTTAGAAAACCACCTGAAGGATATAGCAAAGAAGCTATAGCAAAAATAAGAGAAGAAGTAGACAAAAAGGCAGCTGAGGACAAAAGAACTATAAAAACTGGTAAAGATGTTCCAAATGTTGTAATAGTTCAGCTTGAAGGATTTATGGATCCAACTAAAATACCAAACGTAAACCTTAGCATAGACCCAATACCAAACTTTAGAAAATTGGCAGAAAAAAATACTAGTGGATACATGAATGTACCAACTACTGGTGGGGGAACAGCTAGAACAGAGTTTGAGGTTATAACAGGAAACAACTTCGACAACCTGCTAAGTGGAGAGATACCTTACACATCAATTGTAAAGGAAAAAACATCAAACTCATTGGCGACGGCGTTGAAGAAACAAGGATTCACTGCTCATGCTCTACATAATTTTAAAGGTAATTTCTACAATAGAAACAAGGGATTCAAAAACTTAGGATATGACACATTCACATCTGTTGAATACATGAACGGCCTAGAATACACAGCACTTGATTGGCCAAAGGATTACGTACTAACTAATTATATGAAAAAGGCTCTAGACTCAACAGAAGGCAAAGACTTCATAACAACAGTATCTGTACAGGGACACTCAAACTATCCTACAGAAAAAGTTGATGAAGATTATCCTTGTAAAATAACTGGTGATATAGAAGATAAATATAAAAATCAGCTTTACTACTACTGTGAGCAGGTAAGAGAAATGGATGAATTTATAAAACAGTTCAACGATATGCTTACTCAGAGAAAAGAAGAAACTGGTGAAGATACAATAGTTTTATACTACGGAGATCATATGCCTAAACTCGACTATTTATATGATGGCGAAGAATATCTAAACAGATACGAATCTCCATACACATATTTTGCAACATTTGATATTCCAAAAGAAGAAAATGCAATAACTGATGCATTCCAGGCAGGTACAGAATTATTAAAACTAGGTGGAGTGGAATACGGACCAATAGAAAAGTTACACGCGTACCTAAGAAATGATAAGGACTATCTAAAAAAAGTACAGCTTGTAGAGTATGATATATTATTTGGCGAAAAATACTATTTAAAAGATGACGAAACACAGAAGAAAAATACCATAAAAATGGGAATAGACGACATAAAAATAAATTCTGCAAAAGCTACTGGTGATACATTAACTGTTGAGGGACAGAATTTCACAGCAAGAAGCTTTGTATATCTAAACGAAAAAATGTTAGAAACTACAATGGAAAGCCCAGGAAAACTCACAGCAAAACTAAATGGAGAATTGAAAAAGGGCGATACTATAACAGTTAAGCAGCTTGGCGAAAATGATGCAGAGCTTAGTAGTACACCAGAATTTAAAATAAAATAATCCAAAAACTAAAATTAAACCCAATCTAAAAATAATGTAAAGGAGAGGAAATATGATTAGAAAAAAAATAATGGCACTCACATTATCAGCTATAATGCTACTATCCACTATAACCCCAACTAGTGCATTAGAAAAATTGGATAGAATTAAAGGGAAAAATAACTATGAAACAGCGGTAAAAATAGCCAATGAGAGAAACTACTCATCTATAGTTCTAGTAAATATGGACAATAGTACAGCTGATGGACTTAGTGCTGCGGCATTAGCTGGTTGCAAAAATGGAGTAATACTACTTACAAGTAAAAATAGTATTCCTTCAGAAACAAAATCAAAATTAAATGAGGTAACAGACATCTACCTGATAGGAAGCGAAAATGCTATATCTAAATCAGTTGAGGGCGATTTAGAAAAAATGGGCAAAAAAGTAACTAGAATAGGTGGAAGTGATAGATATGAAACATCATACAATGTTGCCAAAGAAGTACTAAATACAGAAGGTACACTTGGTAAAGTATTTATTGCAAATGGGGTAAAGGGAGAAGCCGACGTAGTAACTGCATCTCCAGTAGCATATAGAGATAAAGCTCCAATACTTCTAACAAATGGAAGCAGCTTAAAGAGCAATTTAAAAGAAATTGCAAACACAGCAACTGGAAGATACATAGTAGGTGGAACTACTGTAGTAAAAGACTCTGTAAAAAATGGTCTAAAAGGAACTGAGAGAATTAGTGGAAGCAACAGATTTGTTACGAATCAAAAGCTTGTAGAAAAATTCTACTCAAACCCAAAATCATTTAACATAGTTGACACAACAGACTACACAATAGCTACAGTAGCTAGCTCAATAAGTACAGAAAAACCTATTGCGCTAGTAGACTATAGATTTGCTCCACTTGTATTAAAAAATGCTCAGAAAATGACTGCAATAGGAGTAATATCTGACAACAATATTTCAAAAGCTATAGGATACTCTGGCGGATTAAATAAATTTAATTACGACTGGACAAAATACAAATACATCGCCCACGCATTAGGTGGTGTAGGTGGGAAAACATACACTAACTCAATTCAAGCATTTGAACACAACTACAACAAAGGGTTCAAAGTATTTGAGGTGGATTTAGACTTTACAAGTGACGACGAGCTGATAGCTTGGCATTCGTTTGATAAAACAAGTTTAAAAGAAATGGGACTTCCAGAAAAATACGCTACAAAGAAACCTACATTGGCTGAGTTTAAGAGTATGAAGCCTTATGGTAAATACACTACTATGACATTTAAGGATGTTGTATCGTATATGGAAAAATACGATGATGTTTACATGCTTATAGATTTAAAATCAGCTGAGGATGATAAAGTTAGAAAGCTTTACAAGAGAATTGTTGAAGAGGCTAGTCCAGATGTATTAGACAGACTTGTTCCTCAGGTGTATAGAGAGTCTACGTATAACGAGATAATGAATGTATACAATTTTAAATCTGCATCATTTACTTGCTATACTATGAGTAGTATAGATGAAAATAAGATAACAAATTTCTGTGCAATGAATGGAATAAAAGTTCTTACAGTAGATTATAGATTCCTAACGCCGTCTTTAGTAGAAAGATGTAAAGCTAAAGGAATAACATTGTATATGAACACAATAAATGACTCAAAAGAAATGAACAAATACAAATCAAAAGGAGTGTATGGATTCTTTACAGACTTCCTTACTCCATAAATAAAGAGAAGGGCTTATAACTGCTCTCTGCTCCAGGCTTCGACGCTTTCTTTATCGTCGCTTATCGAACAAAGTTCGATTAAGGACGAAAGCGTCTGCAGTATTGTCGCGTGAGTAGCAGTTATTATGCCCTTCTTATTTTTTATGGAAGTAAGGATCTAGTAAAGAAAGCTGGGAGAGGTACTTATGTATCTCTCTTTTTTTGCGTGTAAAATAGCAAAATTAAAAAATATATTTTTAAAAAATATGGCTGTAAGTGTTGGAAATGCTGGGCATTTTTTCTAAGAGAATAGAAAGTGAGAGGATGTTTTTGATGGGTGACATGCTGCTGTTTTATACTTTAATCACAGGCAAGAGATAAGCCTGAATAAATTTTTTAAAGGAGGTAACTAATATGGCAGTTACAGAATCAAACAAGGTATCAGTTTTAAGACTGAAATTTGCAGTAGGTGAAACATCAGGAGGGGAAATAAAGTACAAACGCAAAGATATTAAAAATGTCAAAGCCGATGCAACTAAAGAAGATGTTTATGCAGTAGGTAAAGCATTATCAGATCTTTTAGAAACAAATGCTGATGTGATAGCAAAAGTAGACGAAGCCGATTTAGAAGAAAGTATGTAGGAAGTGGGTTAGGTAAACCTAAACCGAAAACCTAAATCAAGAGCTTAAGCTGAAAAGCAAAACTAAATCAAAGTAAAATCAAAATCAAACTAAACCAGACTAAATTAAAACAAAATGGATTGAATCAATCCAAACTAAAAAAAGGTAGCGGCTGCCAGATGAGCAGCCAAGCTACCAGATTAAAAATCTATAAAGTAGATTGCAAAACAAAAAACTAAAAACAAAACTAAAAAATAAAAAGTTAAGAAAAGGAGATTTAAAAACTATGATAAGAAAAAGACTTGCAATGAAATTTAAAACAGCCAACGGAAAGGCATTTACTATATCTTTAGACGGACCAAAAGATGGTGTTCAGGAACAGGAAATAAAAAATGCGATGGACTTAGTAGTATCTAAAAAAATATTTTTAGTAAATGATTCAGAAGTAGCCACAACATCAGAAGCAAAAATAATAACTACTGACGAAACAGTTCACGACTTAGTAATATAATCTCGTCGGACAATAAGCAGGTGATTATTATGGAAGTTGAATTACGGAACATGATAGCAAACGTCGGTTTTCCTATAGCCGTATCAATATTCTTACTGATAAGGATAGAGAATAAACTGAGTACACTATCAGAAAGTATCAACGGGCTTTCGAAAATAATCGAGAGTGCAGCTCAAAAAAGATAAGCAAAAAAATAAAAAAATACAAAAATACAAAATTGATTAAGAAAATTTTGAAAATTTGCAAAAAGGACTTTAAAAATATGTAAAAATATAATATAGTATATGTGACAACAGTTTCCCAAAAGCCCGGATTAACATCCGGGTTTAAGGCTACGAATAATTCTTACTAAAATAATTAAATTTTAAAAGGGTTTCGTATTATGAAACTGTTGTTTTTTTATCAACTTTATTTTTTAAAGAATCATATACTAATATGGTTCAAAATATATCTTATTTAAAGGAGAGGGTAGAAAATGGCTAATCAAAAAGATCAAAACAAAAATGATCAGAAAAACCAGAACAGCATCAAGGACAATGATGTTGAAGAAAGCGAAATCGAAGAAGATGGGGAAGTAGAAGAATTTGAGGAATTCGCTGAAGAGGATTTAAACTATGACGAAGGGATTTTTGAGGAGTTAGAGTTTGAGGATGAAGAAGCTCGAAAAGAATTAGAAAAGCTTAAAGCAGAAAAACTAAAACACAGAAGAGCTTTAAAAAAACTAAAATTCGAAAGGGAGGACTTATCTCCTAATGGATTAGACGTAGCAAAATTAATTGGATTTAATAACTACGCAAAACTAGTATTTTTATATGGGGGAACATCACTTTATCTGCCACAGCATGAAAAACTAGTCGAAAGAAAAAGAAGAGCGTATATATACAACGTCTATCTAGCATATGGCTCAGACATGAAAAAAACAACTTCTGTATTTGGACTAAGTGAAAGCACAGTTAGAAGATACGTAGCAGATGAAAGAAAATATCAACTTAACAAGCTGATAAAAGAAAGAAAAAAACAAAACTAGAACATCAAAGCTCTAACAAAGAAACAAATCAAAACACAATTAAAATAGATAAAACAAAAGCAAAACATAAAAACTAGATTTATCAAAAGGACATAACAAATTTACTGAAGAAGATAAAACTTCTGTAAAAATGTTATGTCTTTTTTTATGCATTTTTTTTGGAATGAGCTATATACATAAAAGGTCAATTATAATATAATAAAAATAGCACGTTTCAAAAGGGGGAAATATTAATGTCAATATTAGACAGAATACTTAGCAAATCAGACGAAGCAGAAATAAAAAAGATTAACGCAATAGTAGATAAGATAGATGCTCAAGAAGAAAGATTCAAAGCAATGAGCGACGACGAATTAAAAAATATGACAAACATATTTAAAGAAAGACTAGCAAACGGAGAAACACTAGACGACATATTAGTAGAAGCATTTGCTGTAGCAAGAGAGGCTTCTTGGAGAGTACTTGGAATGAGACAGTACAGAGTGCAGCTAATAGGTGGGATAGTACTTCACCAGGGAAAAATAGCTGAAATGAAAACTGGGGAAGGTAAAACACTAGTTGCCGTAGCACCAGTTTACCTAAATGGTCTAACTGGAGAAGGGGTACACGTTGTAACTGTCAACGACTACCTAGCACAGCGTGACCTTGAAGAAATGGGACAGGTATACAACTTCCTAGGACTAACAACAGGGGTTATAATAGCTGATCAGACTCACGAAGAAAGAAAAGCTCAGTACGAAGCAGATATAATATACGGAACAAACAACGAATTTGGTTTCGACTACTTAAGAGACAACATGGCTAAAAGCAATGAAGAAAAAGTACAGAAAAAACTTAAATTTGCTATAGTCGATGAGGTCGACTCTATATTAATAGACGAAGCTAGAACACCACTTATTATAGCTGGTCAGGGAGCTGAAGGAACAGAAATATATAAAGTTGCTAATGCATTCTTAAAAACAATAGAAGAAGAAGACTACGAAAAAGATAAAAAAGAAAACACAGTAGCCTTCACAGAATCTGGTATTAAAAAAGCTGAAAAATTCTATGGAATAGAAAACATAACTCACATAGAAAACATGGAAATATTCCACGCTATAAACCAGGCTCTTAGAGCACACAAAATGATGGACTTAGACGTAGAATACGTTGTAAGAGATGGAGAAATACTAATAGTCGATGAATTTACAGGAAGGGTAATGCAGGGAAGAAGATTCACAGATGGACTTCATGAAGCTGTTGAAGCTAAAGAAGGCGTTGAAATAAAAGGTGAATCAAGAACAATGGCTACTGTAACATTCCAAAACTTCTTCAGACTATACGAAAAACTATCAGGAATGACAGGTACTGCTAAAACAGAAGAACAGGAATTTGAATCAATATACCACATGAACGTTGTTCAGATACCTACAAACAAACCAGTACTAAGAGCAGACTTACACGATAGAATATTTAAAACAGAAAAACAGAAATACGCAGCAGTTGTTGAAGAAATAAAAGAAGCTCATATGACAGGACAGCCAATATTAGTTGGTACTGTATCTGTTGAAAAATCTGAAGAATTATCAGAATTACTTAAAAAACAGGGCATACAGCACAAAGTGCTTAATGCAAAACAGGATAAAGAAGAAGCAGACATCGTATCTCAGGCTGGTAAGTTGGGAGCTATAACAATAGCAACTAACATGGCAGGTAGAGGTACAGATATAAAACTTGGTGCTGGAGATCCAGAAGAAGCTAAAAGAGTAAGAGAAGTCGGTGGACTTTATGTAATAGGTACAGAAAGACACGAATCAAGACGTATAGACAACCAGCTTAGAGGACGTTCTGGACGTCAGGGAGATCCTGGAAAATCAAGATTCTTCGTCAGTGTAGAAGACGAAATAATAAAACTATACGGTGGCAAAACTATAGAAAAACTTTCTAAAAAAATAACTCCAGACGAACATGGTGGTATGGAAAGTAAACAGCTTACAAAAACTGTAGAAAAAGCACAGAAAACAATAGAAGGTAAAAACTTCCAGACTAGAAAACAGGTACTTGAATACGACGACGTTATCAACGAACAGAGAAAAGTTGTATATGCAGAAAGAGATAAAGTACTTGATAATGCAGACATATCTGAAGAAATTCAGGAAATGATAAAAGAAAGAATAAGATTTGCTACAGAAAGATATTTAAGAGGAAAAGATAGAGATTTTGTAAAATATGTAGCTCATTTATACAACGAATTCGTACCATACAATACATTAATAATACCTGGTTGGGCTGAGCTATCTCCAGAAGCTATAGCTAACCAGACTTATGCAATAGTTGAAAATATCTATAATCTTAAAAAGATGCTTATGGGAGAAGATATGGTAAAGGCAGAAGAAAGGGAAACACTTTTAACTGTTGTCGACAACTATTGGACATATCATATAGATTTAATGGATCAGATGAGACAGGGTATAGGACTTCAGGCATCTGCACAGAAAGACCCAGTTAAAGAATATACTGTTGAAGCTGGTAGAATGTACGACGAAATGAATATGAATATTAGAAGAGATACTTTAAAATATTTATTTGGTTTTGCTAGAGAAGCTCTAGGTCAGAAAGAGATAGATATGGATAATATAGAAACAGTTAGTGCTGAGGAATATACTCAGGTTGTTGAACCAGATGAAGCTCAGGTAGAGGCATTAGCTGAATATCTTAATTCGCTAAGTGATGAAGAGTATGCTAAGGTACTTGAGGAACTTGGTATAGATGCAGAACAGGATGAAAATGGTGAATGGAAATTAAATGAAACTGAAGAAGAATAAGATTATTAAAAGGTTGTTGCTTTTGCAGCAACCTTTTTACATATTAAATTTGGAGAGGATGAGTAATATAAAAAATTTGGAAGTAATAAAGAATTTTATAGAAATTTCAAGTACAATACTAACTTTATGGATATCAATTCTTGTATACAGATTACAAAAAAAAGAAAATAATCCAAGGTTAGTAATAGAACATAAATTGGTAGATGAAAATATTATCAGAATTGAGGATGAATTTTTTTTTAAAAATAGATTTAGATTTGAACATGATAAAAGAGGTGATGGTTTTCCTTATAGGAGATACAATGATGATATATATATGGAAGATGAAAATATGAAAGATAAATACTCTTGTATAGAAATAGAAAATAAAGGGAATTTCCCTGCTACCAATGTTAATCTTATATTATATATAGATTTAAAAAGAACATTTTGGAAATTTGGAGATGATGAAGCGGATGTGAAAAGTAAAAAAGTAAGAAAATATAAGTCTGAAAAAATAAAATATAAAATAAACTATATACCACCAGGAAAGAAGATAAGAAGATATATATTTAGGTATGAAGGGCAATTTATAGAATTTGATGTTAAAGTTAGAAAATTAAAATCGAAAGAACTTAAGTTTATAAAAAAGTACACTTTAATAGATACAGTAAGACATGAAGGATTAAAATATTTATCAGATTCAAAAGATGAAAGAGAAGTATATGGTTGTATAAGAATAAAAGAAGATTAATAAAAAGCTATTCTATACATAAAAATATGTATGGAGTAGCTTTTTTATGTATATATAATGATTATTATATAAATCTTTTGGCAAGTATAGATATAAAGATTGAATAGTCTTAAATTTATAGTTGAAATTATATTATATACAAAAAACGCACCAATAATACAAAAAGGTGCGAAAATGAAAAAGAAGTGATATAATACAAAAGGAGGAAGATTTATGGTTTTGGAAAATCCAAAAGAAATTCTGGATAAGATAAAATACAGTATATCAAAAGATAATTATCAGATAGAGAACAATAAAAACAGAAAAGATAATTATAACTTCAAACGCAAGTATGAACTAGGAGATAAAGAACTAAAAACAATACTATTAGGAATAACAGAAGATGATTATTATGAAACTGTTAATAATTATAAAAAGGGTTATGAGCATGAAAGGTTACATATCTTTGCACCTACTATTAACATAGAATATAGTGAGGAAGAGATAAATAAAGTGCAACTTTATATAAAATTTAATATTGTAAAAATAAAAGAGAAAACAGATTATGTTATAGTGATTTCTTTGCATGAAGCAAAAAAGCCTATAAAGTGTAAATCGTCTTTGTAGACTGCATATATATAATAGATTGGGGGATAGAAAGTTATGAAAAAGATATTTTGTACAGAGTGTCGAGAGTTTATAGAGTACAATATTGAAGAGAAAGAAGTAACAGAAGAGTTAAAAGGCAAAGAGTATACATACATAGCGGAAGTAACTACTTGCCCAATATGTGGTGAAGAGGTGTATGTTGGAGAAATTGACGATAGAAATATGAAGAAGCTATATGATGAGTATAGAAAAGAGGAAGGTATACTAAGTGCTGAGGAAATAAGAGAAATACCAAAGATGTATAATATAAGCAAAAAGAAACTATCTAAAATATTAGGATGGGGTGATAATACATTTAGTAGATTCTATGATGGTAAAACACCATCAAAAAGGTATTCTGATATTTTAAAAGAGCTAAAAGAAAATCCAACTATATATCTTGATATACTAGAGGTTAATAAAGAGCTTATAAAACAAAAGGAATATCAAAAAAGTAAAGAGGCAGCGTTAAAAGTACTAAAATCAAATAAAAGGAACAAAACAATAATAGCTGCTGAATATATAATAAACAAATGCACAGAAGTAACACCACTAGCATTACAGAAAATGCTTTATTATGTACAGGGATTTTATATGGCTTTTTACAAAACAGAATTCTTTGAAAATGATTGTGAAGCCTGGGTACATGGACCTGTATACAGAGAGATATATAATCAGTTTAAAGAATACAAATATCATACAATAGAAATTAAAGATGAAATAAACTCAGAATTATTTACCAATGAAGAAATAGAAATATTAGATAGCATATGTGAAAACTTTGGATGCTATAGTGGAACAATGCTAGAATCATTTACGCATGATGAAGATCCTTGGAGAATAACTAGAGGAGAATTAGACGAAAAAGAAAAATCTGATAAAATAATAGATAAAAAAATTATAAAAGAATACTTCACTAAAGTAATAGAAGAGTATAATATGAAAAAGCCTATGGATATAGGTAAATATTCGTATAAAATGTTTATGAAAGAAAAATTTAATATATAAGAAATGAAAAAGCTCCAATTTGCAATAGTTTAATATGTGTAAATGGAGCTTTTTATATACAATTAAATAGAATTAGATTTAGTAGGTTAAATTGGAATAATTAGAAAGCTATTTATGATTTTAGTTGGAATTAAGTATGTAAATAACGTATTAAATTGTTTAGAATTGGATGTAAAATAATAATCTAAAGTGTAAAAGTGGAATTTTTTACATGAAGTTGTAATAAAAGTTAAATGATATAGTAACAATATGCGATAATTAAAGGTACGAATAAGTTAACAAAATAACCGATAGGCTATAACGTATATCAAACTTAGATGAATTGTAAGTAAATATGACAAGAATTTTTAAAAAAATGTAAAATCGGGGACGAAAATGAGATAGAGTTACAAAAAGATTACAAAATGGTAACAAAAAATGCTGAAAAGTTACAAAGTGGTAACGAAAAAGAAAATTTATATAAAAGAAGTGTTAAGAAAAAATAAAAAACCTAAGCCGCAAGCC
>SAMEA3387505__coassemble_1297_pt1 | contig 13268 bp, 11 predicted proteins | sample SAMEA3387505__metabat2_low_PE_010 | metagenome-assembled genome bin SAMEA3387505 (sample SAMEA3387505) | Felis catus | biome: Faeces | place: United Kingdom | collected 2012
TATTATTTCTAATATTGAGGTCTTTATGTTTTTCTACTAACTTAATGACATTGCTAAAAAGCTTGTTTCTTTTTTATGTATAAATTTTTAATTATAATCAATTTATATATGATATTTTAGTATTCTTCCTGTTCTATTATACCATATCCACCATTTTTACGTTTGTAAACTAGAGCTATTTCATCAGTTGCATCATTTTTGAATATATAGAAATCATGTCCAACTAATTCCATCTGAAGAACTGCTTCTTCTTCACTCATTGGTTTTATATTTATTCTCTTACGTCTTTTGATTATGAATAATTCATCTTCAAAATCTTCTAAGTCTTCTTCTAATATAGCATCGTTTATTTCTGGACTATCGAATCTTATACTCTTGTTTTCCTGATGTCTCTTCTGCATTTTATCTTTGTATTTTTTAAGCTGTATTTTTAATTTGTCAACTACAAGATCTATTGCAGGGTATAAGTTTTCCTGAGATTCTTCTGCTCTTATAACATGACCATTCTTAGGAGCTATAGTTACTTCTATTTTATGTCTTCCTTTCTTAGCACTTACAGTAACTTTTACATCTGTATCTGGGCTTACGTATTTGTCCAATCTACTTAGTTTGCTTTCTATGTTCTCTTTTATTCCCTGAGTTAATTCCATTTGTTTTCCAGATATAGTAAGTTTCATAACTACCTCTCCTTTCGGTATCAAGCCTAATTCCTTTAATATCATCACATATTTCTTGATATTTTCTATTACTTATTACATTTCTTTAAGTAATCGCTTGATATTTATTTCTTGTTATATATATTCTACATACATTTAATATTTCCTTCTTTTTTTATAGAAATTTTTATTTTTTTCTGAAAATTTTACAGAAAATTTCTATTTTTGATAATTGTTTTTACACATATATTCGTGGATAATGTGGATATTATTCTGTTGATATTGTGGATAAGTTTGTTGATAAGTATTTTTTTGTGCATATTACTTGAGTGTAGGTTTTTATTTTTCCACAGAAAAATGTGTATATTGTTATTAATTTGTTAATTGTTTTTACTTAACATTAATATAGATTTTTTATATATACAATTTTTATCAAATAGATTTTATCTATATGTATTGTCAAACGTTTTTTGTTATTTTATTATGTTACTATCTTCTGAATTTACTATATTTTATGTAAATTTAATTAAAATTTTATATTTAAAGGAGTGTTGATATATTGAATTTTATTAAAGGTAAATCAAAAAAGATAATCTTTTTAATAATTCTCTTTGCTCTAATAATAACAGGAGTAAATGCTATTTTACCTATGTATACCTCAGCACCTATATTTATTTCTTCTAATATTATACCCACGGCTATTGTTTCTGCTACATTAGGTCCTATTTTGGGTGCTTTATATGCTGCAGTAGCCAGTATTATTCTTAATAATATTGGAATGGGCTCTGGTACTATAATTTATACTCTTATATTTCAAATATTGGAAGCTTTTTTAATTGGTATTATATGGTATAAGAATTCTGATTCTATTTTTAAAAATATTATCAAATACATTGTATCTGTTATTGGGTTTACTTTTATAGTAAAACCTTTATCATTCGCCATTTTCTATCTATTTAATAAAGAAATTCTTGGCGAATTATCTTTCTTAGAATATTTTAGTAATACATATACTTCTTTTATTCAGAATAATTCAACTAATACTATCTTAATGTATCGGTTTTCTTTTTTAATTCTACTAATAATCAAGTATATCGTGAATTACTTTAATAAAAAATAATTTGGAGGTAATTATTATGCACAAAAGAATTATGGCTCTTCTTTTATCTTCTGTACTAGCTTTCTCTGTAGTTGGATGCTCTCCTAAAGAAGAAGAAAAAGAAGCAACAAACACATCGGGTTCTATATCTACTATAACTGTTGATGAATTAGACCCATCATCTATGCAAGTAGTAGATATAAGAGGCGAGGAACAGTTTATAGGTTGGAATACTGAAGATGGTCACGGCGGTCATATTAAAGGAGCTGTGGACTTTCCTGAAACTTGGTTAGACATGGATCTTTCTAAAGACTCTGCTATTGGAACTGAAATGAAATTAGAATTAGAGAGAAGACATCTTGATACTTCTAAAAAAACAGTTCTTTATAGCAATGATACTGTATCAGAAGAAGATGCAAAAAAATATCAAGAATTAGGATTCACTGATTTATCTATCTTAGAAGGTGGATATAACTCATATGTTGAGGCAAAAAAAGAAACATCTTCTCTTCCAAAATATGATATATATGTTCATCCACAGTGGGTACAGGATTTAATCGATGGTAAAAATCCTGAAACTTATAATGGTAATGATTTTAAAATAGTTGAAGTATCTCTTGGTAGCGAAGAGGGAGAATATGAAGGTGGTCATATAAAAGGTGCTGTAAATGTTAAGGATACTTTTAATCATCTTCCTGGTTTAAGAGCTTTAGCTGAATACGACGCAGTTCCTCTTGAAGAACAGTTAAAATTCTGGAATAGAAATAGTGATGATGTTATCAAAAAAGATTTAGAAAATCTAGGTATAACTAAAGATACTACTGTAGTTCTATACGGTACTACTCCAGCAACTACTGCTGCTGCAAGGGCTGCTCTAATAATGAAATACGCAGGTGTTAAAGATATACGTATATTAAATGGTGGAAAAACACTTTGGAAACTTCAAGGAAGAGAACTTGAAGAAGGAACTAATACACCAGAAAAAGTTGATTTTGGGGCAGATGTTCCACAGAACCCTGATGTTATATATGACTATGATGAGGAATTAAAAGTTGTTGAAAATCCTGACAAAGCTGTTGTAGCATCTATAAGAAGTTGGGATGAGTATACTTGTAAAGTTAGTGGATACACTTATATAGGAGAAGCTGGTGATATAGCTAATTCTCGTTTTGGATATGCAGGTTCAGATCCATATAGTATGGAAGACTTTAGAAATGTTGATAATACTATGTTCAACTATGAATTAATGGAAGAAAGATGGAATAAATGGGGAATAACTCCAGACAAAGAAGTTTCATTCCATTGTGGTACTGGCTGGAGAGCTAGTGAAACTTACTTCTATGCAGAAGCAATGGGTTGGGAAGATATCCATGTTTATGATGGTGGATGGTATGAATGGCATAAAGTAAAAGGAAGTCCTAAAAAAGAAAAAGGGCTACCTAAAGATGCTCCAGAGGAAAAACCTGAAGAATATTTCGTAGTAAAAGAAAAATAATACACACAAAAAAAGAGATGAAGCATTTGCTTCATCTCTTTTTTTAGATATTCAGCTGACCTGGTCTTTACCCCCACACTCGCCTACTGGAGGGTTCGCTCTGGTTCGCATCACTACTACTCTCTCTCGATTGGAATTTATTTTTGAATATCGGTAGGTCTTACTTCTAGGCCGCACTATGATCACTGCCCCGCTTTTAGGACTAGCTTACGTGGATCCCTTTGCCTGCGACTGGCTTGGACTTTCAACCACAGACCTGAACATCTTTACATATTCTAATATATTTATCTTAACTCGTCAATATTTTTCTCAATTTTTGTAAATATTTCCTAAGTTTAATCTATATTTCTCGTCAAGAATGTCAAAACAATTATCTCATCGATGCCGTATATCTTTAATTTTTTAGAAATCTCATTTACAGTAGTTCCAGTAGTAAATATATCATCTATTAGAATCACTCTTTTGCCTTTTATTTCCTCGCTGCCAGCTTTAACTTCAAAGGCATTTTTTAATTCCTTTTCTCGTTGAAATTTATTGAGTGCGTAAAGTCTTTTCGTATTTCTATTTCTCTCTACGCAGTCGATTATGGGTATTTCAGTGTATTTTGATAGATATCTAGCTATTTTTTCAGCTTGATTAAATCCTCTAGTTCTCATTCTCTTTTTATGTAGAGGTACTGGGATTATATAATCTGCAGAAAGCTGCTCAAATTCTAGCTTATCCTTCATTACCTGGGCAATATATCTTGACATATATGTGTTTCCATAGTACTTCAACGAAAGCACTAACACCTTACTCTTATCACAATACTCTATGCAGGATATAGCTCTATCAAAGTAGAAATTCTTATTCTCACAAAATTTACATCTCGTGTATTCTATCTTTTTTTCTTCTACTTTGCCATATCCCTCTCTATAGTCTTTAAATTTTTCTAGAATATACTCCTCATCGTCATCAATTTCCAAATTCACTGTACCTTGCGACTCACTATTTCCCGTCAAAATTATACAGTTATCCTCTATTTCCTTAATATCCTCATCTGTAAATTTATCCTCTTCGTCATCGCACTTTTCAAAATTTATCCTATTTATCACAGGTTTTCCACATTTAGGACACTCTTCTTTGATAAATATCATCTCTTCAAAACAATCCTTACAAAGAGAATATGTGTTGTTTGAATCTATAGGCTTTTGACATATTAAACAGGTTATATTTTGTGGAAAGAAAAAATCCATAATCAATGATAGATAATTCAATTAAACTAGCACGCCCTCTCTTTTTATCCGGTTAAGCTTGAAGGCTAGGTTTGAATATCTAGCGTTCACTCTATTGTTTTGAATCATCTGTTTTAAGTATCTAACATCTCCAACTAATACAACAAGCTTTTTAGCTCTTGTTATAGCTGTATAAAGTAGGTTTCTAGATAATAGCATAGGCGGTGCCCAAGCTATTGGTATTACTACCACTGGGAATTCACTACCCTGACTTTTGTGTATTGTAGTACAGAAACTGTGGTCGAGCTCGTCTAGTTCTTCAAAATTATATTCAACTATTCTTGAGCCTTCAAACATAACGTAGATAATTTTTTTATTCTTGTCTATATAATAAATATATCCAATATCTCCGTTATATATACCTTCGCCGTTCTCTGTTTCGTCCTCATTTTTCCAGCTTTTTGTATAGTTATTTTTTATCTGCATTACCTTATCACCTATTCTAAATATCCTCTTGTTTAAAGTAACCTCGACCTTTCTTTCTGATGGCGGGTTTAGGTATCTCTGCAGAATTAAGTTCATATTTGTAACCCCTATATCACCTTTTCTCATAGGGCTTAATATCTGTATATCTTCAAGTGGATCGACCTTATAGAATTTAGGAAGTCTTGTTTCTACAAGTCCTATAATAGTGCTCATTATCTCCTCATTTGTCGCTGCATTTAAGAAGAAAAAGTCCTTATTTTTTGCGTTTAGATATGGAGCTTCTCCGTTATTTATCTTATGTGCATTGACTATTATCATACTCTCCTGAGCTTGTCTAAATATCTCGTCAAGTCTTACAACTTTGATAACCTGAGAGTCTATTATGTCCCTAAGTACATTTCCTGCGCCTACTGATGGAAGCTGGTCACTATCTCCCACTATTATAAATCTAGTCCCTGGTTTTATAGCATTTACAAGGCTAAACATTAGAAGTATATCTATCATAGATGCTTCGTCTACAATTATTACATCTGCTTTTATAGGCTCCTCTTCATTCTTAAAGAATACTAAATCGTCATCTGTAGAGTATCCCATTTCAAGAAGTCTGTGAATAGTCTTAGCTTCTTCATTAGATGTTTCACTCATCCTCTTGGCTGCACGTCCTGTTGGCGCTGCAAGTACTACCTCTTTCTTCTGGCGTCTAAATATCTTTATAATTGTATTGATTGTAGTTGTTTTCCCTGTACCTGGTCCACCTGTGATAACACTTACACCGCTCTGTAAAGCCTCTGTAACAGCTTCTCTCTGTCTATTAGCTAACTTTATACCTTCAGCCTTTTCTACAGCTTCTATTTCTGCATCTATATCTATTTTTTTATCCTTTTTAAAGTCAAAAGTTGCAAGCTCTATAAGCTTCTTGCACACACCATTTTCTGCTAGATAATAGTTCATTAGATATACAAGCAAATTATCTCCTATCTTATCTAGTTTAACTTTCTGAGCATATGCTAAATCTAATAGGCATTCAGTTATTTTTTCGACCTCTACACCGAGAAGCTTAACGGCTTCTCTTTCAACATCAATTTCTGGTAAAAATGTATGTCCCTCTCCAAGAGCTTTTTTTAAGACATAGATTATTCCCTGGCTAATTCTGTCTTTAGAATTTCTTTCTATACCTATCTTTTGAGCTAGGTTATCTGCTATTTTAAAGCCTATCCCTCTTATATCTTCTGCAAGTCTATACGGGTTTGATTTTATTAGTTTCATAGCTCTATTGTTGTATTTTTTATATATCTTTAAACATAGGTTTGGAGTTATTCCAAATGGAGCTAATTCAAGAATTATTTTTCTAAGTTCTCTATCTTCTTCATAGCTTTCTACAATCTGAGCAACTTTTTTCTTTCCTATTCCATCTATTTCCTGAAGTCTTTCTGGAGCATTTTGAATAACATCCAACGTATCTACGCCAAATCTATCAATTATTTTGTTTGCCATTTTTTCTCCTATACCCTTAATCATTCCAGATGCTAGGTATACCCTAATGCCCTCTATAGATGTCGGTGTAACAGGTACAAAATTGCTGACTTCAAACTGGTTTCCGTACACCTTGTGTCGTCCCCATTTACCTTCAACTTCAACTGTCTCGCCTACAGAAAGGGTTGGCATACATCCCACCACAGAAATTTCTCCATCTTCATTAGTAAGCTTTGCTATTGTATATCCATTATCTTCATTTTGAAAAACTATATCTGTTATTAATCCTTCTATTCTCTCCACTTTTTCACCTCCTATGTTATAAATCTATATTTTTGTTTTCTATTTATATTTTCACTGCATATAAGATTAATTATACTAATTGTAGGAGTTTTTTTCAAACATAAGTTCGTTTTAACACACTTTATCTCCATTTTTTCTCATTACAGCTTTTCCTGGAGCTCCTACTAATTCACATATATTTTTAAATCTTCTATCGTGTCCACAAGCTTCTTTGTGAATTTCATTAGCTGCATAATGAGCGTATTCATGTCTAATTATCCCTATTACAGTATTTTCATCGTATTCTCCAGACACAGTCTTTGTTGAAAATTCAAAACAAACTGGTACTATTTTCTTGTCTTCTATCTTAAATTTATACATTCCAAGACTTCTAGTCATCCTACTGTTTATCTTTATTGGAAGCTCTGAGCCCTTTTTACCAAGAATTCTATCCATTTTTTTCATTTCTTTTCTTATATCTTCTACTGTCCAAGATTTACCCATGACAACTCCCTCCTTTTATACATATCTATATTTATAATAATATATTTTTCTAAAAAAAATGCATACACTTATCAATCGAAAAAGTGTATGCATCTAAAATTCTCATTAATTTTTATTATTCACCTAGAGCTTCTTTTCTAAGTATTTCAGCTTTGTCAGTTCTTTCCCATGGAAGATCTATGTCAGTTCTACCAAAGTGTCCGTAAGCTGCACACTGTTTGTATATTGGTCTTAAAAGGTCTAAGTCTCTTATTATCGCACCTGGTCTTAAGTCGAAGTGTTTGTTTACTAGTTCAACTAGTTTTTCTTCAGAAACTTTTCCAGTTCCGAATGTATCAACGAATATAGATAGAGGTCTAGCAACACCTATAGCGTATGATAATTCTATTTCACATTTGTCTGCAAGTCCAGCTGCTACTATATTTTTAGCAACATATCTTGCTGCATAAGCTGCAGATCTGTCAACTTTTGTTGGGTCTTTACCAGAGAATGCTCCACCACCATGTCTAGAGTATCCACCGTAAGTATCTATTATTATTTTTCTTCCTGTAAGTCCTGTATCTCCCTGTGGTCCACCTACAACGAATCTTCCTGTTGGGTTTACATAGTATAATGTTTCTTCATCAAGAAGTTCTGCTGGTATAACAGCTTTTATAACGTGTTCTATTAAGTCTTTTCTTATCTGTTCAGTTGTTACATCTTCACTGTGCTGAGTAGATATTAATATTGTATGAACTCTTACTGGTTTATTGTCTTCGTATTCTACAGTTACCTGAGTTTTTCCGTCTGGTCTTAAGTATTCAAGAAGTCCAGATTTTCTAACTTCTGTTAATCTTCTAGATAATTTGTGAGCTAAAGATATTGGTAATGGCATAAGTTCTGGAGTTTCATTACAAGCAAATCCGAACATTATACCCTGGTCTCCTGCTCCTACTTTTTCTATTTCTTCTTCAGTTACTTCTCCTGATTTACTTTCTAATCCTTCGTCAACACCCATTGCTATATCGCCTGACTGTTCATCTATAGATGTTATAACTGCACAAGTGTCACAGTCAAATCCGAATTTAGCTCTTGTGTATCCTATTTCTTTTACTGTTTCTCTAACTAATTTTGGGATATCAACGTATGCTGATGTACTTATTTCCCCTGCTACTAATACTAATCCTGTTGTAACTGTTGTTTCACATGCAACTCTTGATTTTGGATCTGCTTCTAATAATGCGTCTAGTATTGAGTCTGATATCTGGTCACAGATTTTATCTGGATGTCCTTCAGTTACTGATTCTGATGTAAATAAATGTCTTGCCATTCTTTCTTTCCTCCCTTTTCCTTTAAATTACCTTTTTATATTACGTCATCTTCCTATTATGGATTTCTCCAATTTTCTTTTTATTATTTTTATGTTAGTTATTGTATTTACACTGATTTGCAAAGAATTTTTATAATAAAAAAACCTCTTCACTAAAAGAAGAGGTTAATTATGCATAACTAATTAACATAACCTCATCTTTCAGGATAAATCCTGTAGGAATTAGCACCTTTTCCCTTGTGGGTGGTTGCCGGGCTTCATCGGGCCTGTCCCTCAGCCTCTCTTGATAAGGTAATCAAGATTGTCTATTTTTTCAACGAATTTAATTTTATAATAGATTATATCTTTTGTCAATATAAAATTCAAACCAAAAGATAAATTATTATTTTTAGATAATTTTATTTTTCTGTAAGTGCAAACATTAATTCTCCCTTGCACACTAATTCACCGTCAACATAAGCTGTGGCATCTGCTTTTCCTATGTTTCTCTTTAAGGCCTTCATTTCTATTTCCATAGTTAATGTATCTCCAGGTCTTACTTCTCTTTTAAATCTTACTTTGTCTATCCCCGCAAATACACCTAGTTTACCCTTGTTTTCTTCAAGAGACATCATAGCAACTGCACCAACTTGAGCCATAGCTTCTATTATTAAAACGCCTGGCATTAGAGGGTATTCTGGGAAATGCCCCTGGAAAAATGGTTCATTAGCAGTCACATTTTTTATACCTACTGCTCTTTTTCCCTCTTCAAGTTCAACTATTTTATCTACTAAAAGAAATGGATATCTATGTGGTATTATTTCCTTTATCTGATCAATATTTAACATATCTTTCTCCAAATTACTCTATTTTAAATTTGAGGAGTTTAGATACTAAACCCCTCAATCCTCTTTACAATTTGATATTTATTATTTTTCTTCTGCTGGCATTGATTTGAAAGATCCACCAGTTTTTAATACGTCTAATGAACTTAATGCTGCACCAGTACCTGTTGCAACACAAGATAATGGATTGTCAGCTATTTTAACTTTTATTCCAGTTCTCTGTTCTATTTTCTTGTCTAGTCCGTATAATAGTGATCCTCCACCAGTCATAACTATTCCTGATTCACTTATATCTGCAGCTAATTCAGGTGGTGTTTTTTCAAGTACAGAGTGAGTTGTAACAACTATCTGTTCTACACATTCATCTAAAGCTTCTAATGTTTCTGCTGAGCTTATTTCAACAGTACATGGAAGTCCTGTTATCTGGTTTCTTCCTGTTACTTTCATGAATTTTTCTTCTTCTCTCTTGAATGCACTACCTATTTCCATTTTAACTTTTTCAGCTGTTCTTTCACCTATTATAAGGTTGTGCTGTTTTTTCATGTATTTTGTTATTGCGTCGTCAAATTTATCTCCACCCATTTTTATAGAGTCGCTGACAACAGCTCCACCAAGAGATATTACTGCTATATCGACAGTACCACCACCGATATCTATTATCATGTTTCCACTTGGTTCACCTATTTCTATTCCTGCACCTATTGCAGCAGCTATAGGTTCTTCTATAACATAAACTTCTCTAGCTCCAGCCTGTTTTGTAGCATCTTCAACCGCTCTTTTTTCAACCTCTGTAACGCCAGTTGGTACACATACCATTATTCTAGGCATTACTATTTTACCGAAGCCTTTCTTTTCTACTATTTTTTCAACAAAATATTTTAACATTTTTTCTGTTGTATTGTAGTCAGATATAACACCATCTCTAAGAGGTCTTATAGCTGATATATTAGCAGGTGTTCTACCTATCATTCTTTTTGCTTCTTTACCAACCGCTAATATTTCATTTGTTTTATTATCTATTGCAACTACTGAAGGTTCTTCAAGTACTATTCCTTTTCCACTCACATATACTAAGACATTAGCTGTCCCTAAATCTATTCCTATATCAGCACCAGATACTTTTGCCATTTCAAAAACTCCTTTGTCATTTAAATATTTTTTGCTAAATAAATTTAGCTATATACTCAATTATATCATATTTTCAAATTATTATTATCTTGTAAATCTATTATTTTTCCGCATTATTAATAAACCTTAGGTATTTTCCAATTTTAAATATTATTCAACTATTTCTATGTTTCCACCTAAAGCTCTTATTTTTTTGTCTATATCCACATAACCTCTCTGTATATGGTATATTTCACCTATCTGTGTTTCACCTTCTGCTATAAGTCCACATAATATAAGTGCTGCACCAGCTCTTAAATCAGTTGCATTAACTTTAGCTCCGTATAATTTATCAACACCATTTACTATAGCGCTTCTTCCTTCTATTTTTATATCTGCTCCCATTCTGTTGAATTCAGCAACATGCATAAATCTATTTTCAAATACAGTTTCTATAACAACTGCTGTACCATTAGCTATTGTAAGCATTGCCATAAACTGTGCCTGCACATCTGTTGGGAATCCAGGATGTGGAAGTGTTTTTATATCTATTGGTTTTAATACTTCTGGTCCTATTACTCTAACCGCATTTTCCATTTCGATTATTTCACAACCAGTTTCTCTTAATTTTGCTATTATTGGTTTTAAGTGTTCCATAAGTACGTTTTCCACAGTTATATCACCTTTTGTCATAGCTGCTGCAACCATATATGTAGCTGCTTCTATTCTGTCAGGTATTACTGTATGTTCAGCACCTTTTAAAGATTCAACACCTTTTATTTTTATTGTATTTGTTCCTGCACCTTTAACATTTGCTCCCATTTCATTTAGGAAGTTAGCTAAGTCAACTATTTCTGGCTCTTCTGCTGCATTTTCTATTATAGTTGTTCCTTCTGCTAATGCTGCAGCCATCATTATGTTTTCTGTAGCCCCTACTGATGGGAAATCAAGGTATAATTTGTTCCCAGTTAGTTTTTCTGTTTTTGCTTCAACAAATCCATGATCTATTTCTACTTCTGCCCCTAATGATTTAAATCCTTTTAGATGTAGGTCTATAGGTCTTGTTCCTATAGCACATCCTCCTGGCATAGATATTTTTGTATGGTTAAATCTAGCAAGTAAAGGTCCCATCACTAAGAATGAAGCTCTCATTTTTCTAACTAGTTCGTATGGTGCTTCACAAGTAGTTATATTGCTTGCATCTACTGTTAAAGTAGTTCCTTCATATGTTACTTCAGCACCTAAATGTCTTAAAAGATCTGATATAACATGAACATCTCTAAGATTTGGTACTCCTTTTAAAACTGATTTCCCTTCTGCAAGTAATGTAGCTGCTATTATTGGTAATACAGCATTTTTTGCTCCGTCTATTTTAACTGTACCTCTTAAAGGTTCACTCTTTTTAACTATTATTTTTGGCATATTTTTTCTCCTCTAACTTTTATCTATATTTAATTTGGCTATCTCTCATATTTATATATTTATTCTATCGTCTAGTATTTTTATGTTTATATTCTATTTTAATACACTGTTTTTTAGTGTATTTATGTTTAATTTTTATTTTTATCGTATTCTTTATTATATAATAATTTTCTAAAAATTTCATTACTCTTGATGAGTTTGTAACCTTTTTTAATTAGTCGCAAAATTTGAATCATTTCATCATTTATCTACAATTCAACATTTTACGCCTTATCAATTATATCACTTTATGTAAACTTTATGAAGGGATTAACAAAAAAAAGACTGTATTTTTATAAATACAGTCTTTTCTAAAAAATAATCTATTATTCTATTTTAATTATTCACCTTTAACTAGGTTGTATTCGTACTGTTTAACACCGTCTGCATTGTAAACATCTGTAAATCCATTGTCTACTAAGAACTGTGCTAATTTTCCACTCTTGTTTCCTGAGTTGCAGTATACTATAACCTTTTTGTCTTTGTACTGTTCTAATTCACTTAATTTATCTTCAGCTTCATCAACGAATACGTTTATAGCACCATCGATATGTCCTTTAGCGAAATCTTTAGCATCTCTAGCGTCTATTACTACAGTGTTAGCAGTATCTTTCATTGCTTCTACTACTTCATCACCTTTCATAGTTTTAACTTCTGCTTTTTCTGCTTTAGGTTCTTCTTTACCCTGAACTAATTCATATTCATACTGTTTAACACCATCTGCATTAGAAACATCTGTAAATCCGTTGTCTACTAATAACTGTGCTAATTTTCCTGATTTTTTACCTGAGTTGCAGTATACTATAACTTTTTTATCTTTATACTGTTCAAGATCACCAAGTTTAGATTCAGCTTCATCTACAAAAACATTTAATGCTCCTTTTATATGTCCAGCTTCGTATTCAGAAGCATCTCTAGCATCTATTACTACAGTGTTAGCATCTTTCATAGCTTCCACTACTTCGTCACCTTTTATAGTTTTAACTTCTGCTTTAGCCTGTTCCTGCTGAGTATCTTCTTTTGGAGCTTCTTCCTGTTTACTACATCCAACAGCACCTATAGATAATACTAATGCTGCACCTATTGCTAGAACTTTAAATTTTTTGTTTAATTTCATTTTGTGTCCCTACCTTCCATAGTTGATATGCGTTCTTGCTTTAATTATAACATATAAAAACATTTTTTTACGATTTTAATCTTTTTAATTTATAGTTAATAACTATAGTATAACCAAGTAATATAGTTTTGGTAAATATATAATTTATTCATTTATTCATAAGTTTTACTTATGAATATTTTTTGCATAAAAAAATACTGCCATAGAACACCTTTAAAAGGTGTTCTTATGACAGTACCTT
>SAMEA3387505__coassemble_1641_pt1 | contig 10620 bp, 12 predicted proteins | sample SAMEA3387505__metabat2_low_PE_010 | metagenome-assembled genome bin SAMEA3387505 (sample SAMEA3387505) | Felis catus | biome: Faeces | place: United Kingdom | collected 2012
GTTCTACACAGGTCATTGCACAGGAATTCCAGCATATGAAAGACTTAAAGAAATCATGGGAGATAAGATTGATTATTTAGCCTCAGGATCTGTTGAGACTTTATAAATAAAATTTAAATTCAGTCGCAAATTTACGACATTATTATATGGAGGTATTTGAAATGTTAAAAATAGCAGTAGCAAGTGAAGAAAAAATGGTAGCAGGACACTTTGGTCATTGCTCAAACTTCAATATATTTGATGTTGAAGACGGAAAAATAGTGAAAGAAGAATCAATAGCAAATCCAGGACATAAACCAGGATTTTTACCTAATTTCTTAAATGATATGGGTGTTAAAGTTGTTATATCTGGTGGTATGGGCGGTGGCGCCATAGAAATATTCAATGAAAAGAATATAGAAGTTATAACTGGTGCAACTGGTGAAGCTAAAGCTGCAGTAGAAGCTTATGTAGCTGGAAACTTAAAATCAACTGGAAGCGTATGTAACAAACATGAACATCATGGAGAATGCGGAGGACATTAATCTTTTGTTGAAATACAGAGGGGTTGTTGCGATATTTAGCAGCAACCTCTTTTTTTAAACGGATTTGGATAACATATTAATTCCCTTCCAGGCTTCGGCACTTTTTCTGTCTAGTTCGAGCGCTGCTCGAAGCTATTGAAAAAAGTGCCATGCAGATTGTCAGTGGAATTTAATATGTTATCCAAATCCTAAAAAGAGTCGATTTCTAAATATCGCAAACAACCCTATTCTAATATTCTAACAAAATATTAAAACATCCTTAGGAAAAAGGAACAGATTGTAAAATTTTTACTAGGAGGATTTTCTTTAATATATTGATTTCTAGCGAAAATTAGTTTACTGAGAATATGATTAGGGTATATAATGAGTATGTTAATGAAATAGTAAATTTATGAAATTTGTTTTATATGGAGGGATACGATATGTTAGAAGTAGGTACTAAGGCACCAGATTTTACATTGCCAGATCAGAATGGGGATATGCATAGTTTAGCGGATTATAGAGGTAAGAAGGTTCTTTTATATTTCTATCCAAAGGATAATACACCTGGTTGTACTAAACAGGCTTGTGGTTATAGTGAGAGAGCACCTAAGTTTGAGGAAAATGGTGTTGTTGTTCTTGGAATTAGCAAGGATAGTGTTGCATCACATAAGAGATTTGAAGAAAAACAGGGACTTTCTTTTACAATTCTTTCAGATACAGAGTTAGAAGCAATACAGGCTTATGATGTTTGGAAAGAAAAGAAGAATTTTGGCAAGGTTTCAATGGGTGTTGTGAGAACTACTTATCTTATAGATGAGGAAGGGGTAATCATTGAAGCGAATGGCAAGGTAAAAGCTGCTGAAGACCCAGAAAAGATGCTAAATTTAGTTGAAAATATGTAATTTAGATAAAAAAAGCACTTCACAATTTCGTGAGGTGTTTTTTTGTGCCTGATTTTATAGATTAAATAGGGATTATATTTTCTTTTTAACTTAAAAAATTGCTTTTTAACATTAGCTAAGTTAAAACTAAATTTTTCAAGTTAAAACTAGAGAATATAATTTAAGAGAAGTGTTTTATATGGTATTATATTTATATAAAGTAATCTAAATAAAATCAAATAATTTGGATAGGTGGGATGAGAAAATGACTTATGATGAAATTATGAAAAGTATTACACATGGATTGACTGGAGATTTTGAAACAGATAAGGACTATTTAGAGGAACAAATGGAAAAGTATAAAGATCATGAGTTAGGAAAGGAAATTATCCGAGCTTGTTCGAGGATTCTATATCGAATTCTTCCAGAAGATATGAAAGAAGAATTTATAAAAGAAATACAAAAGGAAGAATTAAGTGTAGAATCTATTTTGGAAGAAATTCAATTTAATATTCATACAAAGTATTATAAAAAGGCGAATATATTGATGAAGTCTTTAGCTGAAAAGATAGAAAATCTTGAAAAAGAAGGGGTATTTCAAGATGATGCTGTAAGTATGTATTTTAATTTTAATAATCCTTTTGAAGAAATTCTTTACAGATTTAGAAATGAGCCTAAGAAAAATATTTGTCTTTCAGGTATTCCATTTGCCGAAACTTATCTGCAGTATGGAAGTTTATTATTTGCAATGGAGAGATATGAAGAGGCACGAGAAATACTTGAAAAAGCTATGCGTTGGAATCCTTGTAGTGCGCAGATTGCTTTTGAATATGCAGAGACTTTTAAAGTTGTTGGCGATTTAGAATCTTTCTTTAAAATAAGTGTTGATACGTTTAAAATAGCATATACTCCGGAAAGTGTAGCCCGTTGTTATAGAAATCTTGCTTTTTATTTTGTTGAAAAAGAACTTTGGTCAGTAGCAATGGTATGTAATATTATGAGTCTTCAGTATGAGCCAGATTCTAAAAATGCAATATCTGAAATTTATTATATTGAACAGAAAACAAATGGATCCGTACCGAAGCCTAAAGTAGAAGAGTTTGATAGTTATGGCGAAAAATATGGATTCCCTATTGGAGCGGATGAAGATATTCTTGGGATTGCTTATTCATATGGTAAATATTTTTTAGAATTAGAAGAAGATGAACATGGAGCGGCTAAATTTTTCTTCACTATTTTTTATGACCTTACAGAAGATGAAGAAATTAAAGAAATAATTGATAAACTTTCTTAAATTGAGGTGAAAGTATAAAAAAGGAACAAGAGAAATAACTGTCAAATCTTAAAAAAAGATAGCAATTATTATCTTGTTCCTTTTTATATTATTCTATTTCTTTAAATCCGTTTCCTAAAACTTCATGCACATCTGTTACGATTAAGAAAGCTTTTGAATCTATTCTTTTTACTAATTTTTTAAGTCCATTTTCCTGTCTTTTATTATTTAATACAACAAGGAATAAGTCTTTATTCTGGTTAGTGTATCCACCTCTTGCATTTATTATAGTTAACCCTCTATCAAGTTCACTAGTTATTGCAGATCTTAGTTCTTCTTCTTTTTCGCTTATTATGAAGAATGCTTTTGAACTTTCAAATCCTTCCATTACTATGTCGGCGATTTTAACTATTATGAAAAGTGCTAATCCTGAATAAAGAGCAGTTTCTATACTTCTGTTTACTATACCAGCTGAGATAACTACCATACCATCAAGGCAGCTCATAAACTGAGTTGGTTTTAGGTTAGGGAATTTTTTACTAAGTATAAGTGCTATTAAATCCGTTCCTCCAGTTGAAGCATCAACTTTGAACATTATACCTAGTGCAAGTCCGATAAGTACAGCACCTGCTATAGCTGATAGTAGTGCGTCGTGTGTTAAATTCATACGAGATAGTCCATCAGTAGCCTGAACCATAAATGAGAACAGTAAAGTACCGAAAAGAGTTTTCATTGAGTTTTTAACACCCATTATTTTGAAAGTAAGTAGAACAAGTGGTACACCTATGATAAGCATTATCACAGATACTGGTATTCCAGTAACTTTGTTTAAAACTACTGATAGCCCACTTAATCCACCGGGAGCTATTGTATGAGGTTTAAGGAATGCGTTTATCCCAACACTCATTGATATACATCCTAAAATAAGACCGAAAAATTCTAGTATTGCTGATTTTTTACTTTCTTGCATTTTCTTCCTCCTAAATATTAAATTTTCTCTTAAATAACAATATCATTATAACATAAATGTCAGAATAATAACATTCTAAAATTAAAATATTATGGCTAATTTTTATAAAAAAATAAAGTGATTATCAGTATACACTTATTATTTAAAAATAGAAATAAATTAGAAAATTTAAAATTTATATATATTTATAGTAAAATTATATTGATAGCAAATTAAAATAATAAAAATATAAATAAAAAATTAAAAATATGATACAAAAGAAAATTTGTGGGTATAAAAATATACAAGTATCGATATAGATTACGTCGATAATATTATAGAAAAAAAGTATTTAAAACTTCACTCAAAATAGCAATTATGGTATAATATTTGAGTAAAGTTGTTTAGGACATACCTCGGTGGGTATTAATAGACTACAGACAATTAATAATTGAAAGGGGATTAACACAAAATGAAAATAACAGTTCCAGAAACAGCAGCGGAAACTTTAAAATCTATATTAGCAGAAAATCCAAATCAGCCAGATAACATAAGAGTATTCTTCCAGGGAGTATCTTGAAGTGGTCCATCTTTTGGTCTAGCTTTAGATCAGGTAGAAGATAACGACTTAACTTACGAACATGAAGATTTAAAATTCGTAATGAGTAAGGAAGAACACGAAGCTTACGGAGATATAGTGATAGAAGATACAGGATTTGGATTCAAAGTAATACCAGAATCAATGGTAGGACAGGGATGCAGCTGCGATAGTGGTTGTGGTGGATGTTGCGAATAATATTTCGCACAATGCCAACTTATGCATATAGAAATATTTGTATAAGTAAATAGAGAAAAACTATAAATAAAGCGCGAATTATAGAAAGATGTCTTTTTTACAAAGGCATCTTTTTTTATTTCTTAAAAAGTATTAATATAGGATTAGAATGTAAAATATTAAAAAAATAAATTACTTTGGAGGTAACAAAATGAAAATAACAGTTCCAGATACAGCAATAGAAACTTTAAAATCTATATTAGCTGAAAATACTGATAAACCACAGAATATAAGAGTATATTTCCAGGGAGTTGCTTGTAGTGGTCCATCTTTCGGATTAGCTTTAGATGAAATGGAAGATGGAGATGTTTCTACAGAAGTAGACGGATTAACTTTTGTAATGGCTCCTAAAGAATATGAAGTATACGGAGATATAGTAATAGAAGATACAGGATTTGGATTTAGAGTAATACCAGAATCAATGGTAGGACAGAGCTGCAGCTGCGACGGTGGTTGCGGTGGATGCTGCGGAGAATAATCTGTAGACAATTAAATAGTGTAGTTTATTTTGCAAGAAATATAACTATATATCCTAGTTTGAGATACCTTGATAGAAGAGATTTTATCAAGGTATCTTTTTTATTGTGTTTAATATATAAGATATAAATTAAAAGCAATACTTTAATTTGTATTTTAGTTTTAATAATTATGATATAATAGAAAAGATAAATACGATTAAAATTGGAGGAGTATAGATGAGAAGAAGAAAGAAAAAAGGTGCTGATATAAAACTTCTTAGCTACACAGACTGCGTATTCCACGAAAACGTAGAAGAAATGGCTGGAAAATGGCACGAAAGATTTGGAAACGAAAATCCAATACATATAGAAGTGGGTACTGGAAAAGGTCAGTTTATAACTACATTAGCTGAACTAAACCCAGATAAAAACTACATTGCGATGGAAATAAAGGAAGAAGTATTACTTCATGCTGTATACAAAGCGAAAGAAAAAGGACTTACAAACATACTATTCATATGGGGAGATGTAAAAATGCTTCCAGAATACTTTGATGTTGCCGAACTTGCTAGAATATACGTAAACTTCTGCGATCCATGGCCTAAAAATAGATGGGCAAAAAGAAGACTAACTCACTCAGACTTCTTAAACATATACAGAAGAGTATTAGACGAAAATGGAGAAATACACTTCAAAACAGACAATGAAAAATTATTCGAATTTAGTCTAAACGAAATTGCTGAAAACGACTGGAAACTAAAAAACATATCTCTAGACCTTGCAAACAGCAATTACGAAGAAAACGTAACTACTGAATACGAAGACAAATTTATGGCTCAGGGAATGAAAATATACAGACTAGAAGCAGCCAAAAGAAAATAACTCATAATAATAAAAATGGACTGTTGCATATTTTGCAGCAGTTTTTTTATTCTGATTTAAAATAATCCCCCTCTTAGTCTCCAGGCTTCGACGCCTCGTCCATTCAACTAACACACTTAAATGCTACGAGGCGTCTGTAGATTGTCGAATTAAGAGGGGGATTTATTTTAAAATCACTCTAATAATAACTGCAAAATATTTACAACAGTCCATTTCTATATATTCCTCGTTTCCCAACTAACAAGTAATAGATAAGATTTAACAAGTTTCTAAAAAGGTAAGAAACGAATTAACACAACAATCTGCAGAACTTTGCAACATTTTGAAAGCATAGCTTGAAAAAGCAAAGTTCGAAGCCTGGAGTGTTAATCGTTCTTACCCTTTTCTCATTAGAAGATTGCTTCTCTTTTTCTCATAGAGAACAATCCAAATAGTATTATTAGACAGTGCACCGCATACAGTACAATTCTAACTTTTATCACTTCAAATCCAAAGATCAACTCTGTAGAAGATGACGGTGGCAGAATAGCTAAAATTGCTGCAATAAGCATAACTATTGGGTTGATAACTATCTGCTTATCCGATCTAAAAATTAAAATCTTACCAGCCCAAAGAAAAGTTAGCACAAAAAATGCTATCTTCAACACAAAATCTATAGTTTCTAACATCACAAATACATTCCTTTCGTAAAATAACATTAAAATCATACCTAATATATAGCATATTTCACACAATAAATTCTCTAAAAAAATAATACCGCACAAAACACACATACTATAAGAAGTATAATAAATAAAAATTGAAAATTCAATACCTAAAGCAGAATAATTGTACAAATAACTAAAATTAAAACACAAATTAAAAACAATTTTAAAATGTAAAATAAAATTACAATGGAATGGAAGAGAGTTTTTTATTTACTAGTATTAGTTTTTATGATATATTATTAGTACTAGGTACTAATAATAGGAGGTAAAAATGAATTTTAAAGAGATAAAAGAGCTTTTAACGCTTATAGACAATACAAAACTTGAATACGTAAAACTAAATACTTCAGACATAGAGCTTGAAGTTTCTAAAAAAGTAGTTGGAAATATAGAATTAGGAACAAAAAACACTTTGACAGTTGAAAATAAAGAAAATAACACAGAAAAAGTATCAGCTGCAATGAATAATACAGACAAAGAAAACAACATAATAAACACAAACGATACTTTAGAAAATGAATTATCAAAAGAAAAAGATACTATTGATTTCACAGGAGAGAATTTAAAAGAGGTAAAAGCGCCACTTATCGGTACTTTTTATGAATCTCCAGACCCAGATTCTCCAGCATTTGTAAGTGTTGGCGACCATGTTGAAAAAGGAGACACACTTTGCATAGTTGAAGCCATGAAATTAATGAACGAAATTAAAAGTGAATTTACAGGAAAAGTTGTAGAAATAAAAGCTACAAATGAAAGCATGGTAGAGTACGGACAGACTTTATTTGTGATAGAGGAAGAGTAGAAGGAGAGAAAAATGAAAACTTTGAATAAAATACTAATCGCAAATCGTGGGGATATAGCTGTTAGGATAATCAGAACTTGTAGAGAAATGGGAATAAAAACAGTAGCTATTTACTCAGATGCGGACAAAGATTGCATACACAGATTTTTGGCAGATGAGTCTATTTGCATAGGTCCAGGCAATATCGCAAAAAGCTATAACAATATAGACAACATATTATACATAGCAGAAAAATTAGAATGTGATGCGATTCATCCTGGATTTGGATTCTTATCTGAAAACCCAGAATTTGTAAGAAGATGTAAGGAAAAAAACATAATTTTCATAGGTCCATCAGAAGAGCAGATGGTGCTTATGGGAGATAAATCAAAGGCGAGAAGTACAATGCAGAAGCTTGGAGTACCAGTTGTTCCAGGATCTAAGGCTGTTTTAAAAGACAAAGAAGAAGCAAAAAAAATGGCTGAGGAAATAGGATACCCAGTTATGATAAAGGCATCTGCAGGTGGTGGCGGAAGAGGAATGAGAATCGTTCACCAACCAGAAGACTTAGAAAAATCATTTGAAATAGCTAAATCAGAGGCAATCTCATATTTCAAAAACGGTGATTTATACATGGAAAAATTTATCCAAAACCCCAGACACATAGAAGTTCAGGTATTTGGGGATAAGTTTGGAAATGCTATACATCTAGGAGAAAGAGATTGCTCAATGCAGAGAAGAAATCAGAAAATGATAGAAGAATCTCCAAGTTGCTATTTAAACGATGAAGAAAGAAAAGGATTATATGAAAGTGCATTAAAAGCTGTAAAAGGGACTAATTATGAAGGAGCCGGAACAGTTGAATTTATAGTAGATAAGGATAAAAACTTCTACTTCATAGAAATGAATACGAGAATTCAGGTAGAACACCCAGTAACTGAGATGATAGTAGACAAAGATTTAATAAAACTTCAGATACAGATTGCAGCAGGCAATCCAATTCCATTCAAACAGGAAGATGTCTTAATGAGAGGACATGTTATAGAATGTAGAATAAACGCAGAAAATCCAGAAAGTGGATTTACACCGTGTCCTGGAGAAATTGAGGAGATAAATATACCTGGTGGATTTGGAGTGAGATTTGACACATTTGTATACGCAGGATACAGCATACCTCCGCTATACGACTCAATGATTGGAAAATTAATATGCAAGGCTGATACAAAAGAAGAATGTGTCGCAAAAATGAACGGCGCATTAGATGAGCTGATAATCGACGGAATTAAAACCAATATAGAATTCCAGAGAGAGTTAATAAATTCTGATGAATTCCTAAACGACACACACGACACAGGATTTATAGAAAGAAAATTAAACGAAAGATAGGTGATAGATAAGTGTTAAATGGATTACAGCTTTTTAAAAAAGAGAAACAAAAGAATAAAGCTAAGAAAAAAAGCGACAACTACACATCTATCCCTATAAAAATTCAAGAAAAAGAAGAAACTAAAGAGGATGGAAATTACATAGCAAACAACCACGAATCTAATAATATAGACGATAGATTTTGGAGTAAGTGTCCAGAATGTGGTGAGTACACATTTAACAAGGATTTAGAGGAGAACTTATTTGTATGCCCAAAATGTAATAAACATATGAGAATGGATGTAAGAGATAGAATAGAAATGCTAACAGATAAGGGTACATTTATTGAGATAAATAAGGAAAGTGATGTAGTGGATCCTTTAAAATTCCCTAATTACATTGAAAAAGTAACATCGTACAAAGAAAAAACTCACGAATCAGAATCTGTTATAACAGGTGTTGGAAGAATTAACGGAATTAGATATGTGCTTTGTGTTATGAATCCAGCGTTCATGATGGGAAGTATGGGATCTGTCACAGGGGATAAAATTTCGTATGCATTTGAATATGGTGCAGAACATAATATTCCAGTTGTTGTTTGTAGTGCATCTGGTGGTGCAAGAATGCAAGAAGGAATGATGTCTTTGATGCAGATGGCAAAAACTTCGCGGGCTGTTACAAAACTTGCTGAAAAAGGGCAGCCGTATATATCAATTCTAACAGATCCCACAACAGGTGGAGTAACTGCTAGCTTTGCAATGCTTGGAGATATAATAATATCTGAGCCAAAGACACTTATTGGATTTGCAGGAAAAAGAGTAGTTAAACAGACAATAGGTAGAGAGCTACCTGAGGATTTCCAGACTGCTGAATTTATGATGGAGAATGGATTTTTGGATATGATTGTAGAGCGAAAAGATTTAAAGGATACGATTTACAAAATTTTGTACATGCATAAGAGGAAGTAAAAATGGAAAGAAATGTAGAACAGATAAAGAAGGATATAAAAAATTTAAAGGAAATTTCTAAAACAAGTGGGCTAGATTTTTCTGATAAGATAGTGTATTTGGAGGAGATTTTAAAGGAAGAGGAAACTAAGAAATTTAAAAGTCTAACTCCATACGAAAAGGTGAGTGTAAGTAGGGATATAAAAAGACCTACTGCACTTGACTATATAAACAGAATTGTGAGCAATTTTATCGAGCTTCATGGCGATAGAGGGTTTGCAGATGATAGGGCTATTGTCGGCGGTATTGGAAAAATAGGAAAGTACTCTGTTACTGTAGTTGGAAATCAGAAGGGCAGTAGTACAGAGGAAAATATCTACAGAAACTTTGGTATGGCAAATCCAGAAGGATACAGAAAAGCTCTTAGACTTATGAAGCAGGCAGAGAAGTTTAATCGTCCAATTGTGACATTTATAGATACATCTGGTGCATACTGTGGAATTGGTGCAGAGGAAAGAGGTCAAGGTGAGGCGATTGCGAGAAATCTTATGGAAATGAGTGCACTTAAAGTACCTGTTATTGCTATAGTTATAGGTGAAGGTGGAAGTGGTGGTGCACTTGGAATTGGAGTAGGCAACGAAATTTGTATGCTTGAGCACTCTGTCTATTCTGTAATATCTCCTGAGGGGCTTTCAAGTATATTGTTTAAGGACTCTTCAAAAGCAAAGGATGCTTGCGAATATATGAAGATGACTGCACAGGATTTGAAAGAATTAAAAATAATAGACCACGTGATTGATGAGCCTGTTGGTGGTGCTCAAAATGATCCAGATAAAGTGGCTGCAGATATGAAAGAGTATATAATTGAGAGATTAAGTTATTACACTAAATTTAGTGAAGAAAAAATTAAAAATCACAGATACGAAAAATTTAGAAATATAGGAAAGTACTTCTAAGAAATCAAAATTTATATGTTAATAACTCTCGGGGATTGAAGTCATAGACAAACTCCTCTCCAGCTTCGACGTGTGTACAA
>SAMEA3387505__coassemble_1801_pt1 | contig 9716 bp, 5 predicted proteins | sample SAMEA3387505__metabat2_low_PE_010 | metagenome-assembled genome bin SAMEA3387505 (sample SAMEA3387505) | Felis catus | biome: Faeces | place: United Kingdom | collected 2012
AACTTATCTACTAGTGCAGGACAGAAAAAGCAAAACACATTTACATCACAATCCTTACATTTTTCAAAATTATACGGCATTATATTTTGTAGTCTAGCTGCTAGTTTACTATCAGATAAATCATAATCAAAATCAAGCACACTCATTCTAGTATCTTTATCTAATGCACTTCCATAAGAATACTTTGGTTTTATCAAAGATTGACATGGATACATATTTCCATCATAATCTATAAACATTTTTGACTTATACATATCACAAGAACATGATTTTAGATTATCTTTATCTTTTTCAAAACTTAATTTATCTAATTCTGTAAGTCCAAATGGAAGTATAGTTTCCTCTGATATAAAGTATGACGCATTTTCTACTCCTCTACCTTCTGGCTCAAAGCATCTAACCATTCCTTTTGTTCCTATTCTTTCATTTAAAGCATAAAATTTTTCTTCAAGGTGTTTATTCTTATCTCCAACAACCATAGACGTTCTTATATTTCTAAATCCTCTAGTATGAAGTAATACTATAGATCTCATTATTTTATTGAATACTCCTCTTCCCCTAACTAATCCACAAGTTTCTTCATCTACTCCATCTATACTTATTTCTACTCTATTAAAATGATTTACTATAAAGTCTACATTAGATTCATCTATAAGAGTTGCATTTGTAGAAAGAACTAGTTCTGTTTTACAGTCTTTTTCTTTAAAGTAATGAACACACTCTTCAAAATCGCTTCTTATCATAGGCTCTCCACCTGTTATTATAAACTCATGCGGTTCTAGTTCAGCTACAAAATCCATTATTGATTTTACATCTTCTGTACTTAGTATATCTTTTTCAGTAGAGTTACAATTTGTGCAACAATGTCTACAAGCTAAATTACACTTATGCGTTGCTGCTAAATATATAGCTTTAAATCTATTATTCATATTTTTATAAAAATCTTCACTTATTGATGATTCAAGTATACCTGCTTTTCCCATATTTATCATAAGGTCTTTCATATATTCCTTGTCTGAACCTTCAAACATATCAACAAATTCTTCTACTGTAAGTCCCATTTCTTCTGCCTTTTTTATATATGAGTATACTTCTTTACTTTGAATTATATGTCTTTTAAATCTTGTGTTGTACATAAGTACTCTGTTGTTTCTTTCTCTTATTATCAGTTCTTTGTCTTTAAATTTAATTCTTTCTTCTCTAAACTTCAAAGTAATCACCTTCTTTATGATTTTTATTTAATATATGAGGATAGCAAAAACTATCCCATATATTAATTATTTTTATTTTTTACTATCTAGTCTATATCTCTCATACCATCTGATATTTCTTTATTCTTAAAATCTCTGTTTGCTAATTTTACTGCTATTATACAAGTAACTAGTGTAACAACTGCGAATATTATCGCCTGTGGATATGGGAATGTAAAGTCCATAAAATGCTCTATACCATATGTTTTATATGCTTCATTATGCCATTCAACAAACTTGATAAGTTCATATGTTGACAATCCTATACCTGATAATATACTCAATAAAGCATATATCATTGATTCCCACATATTCATCCTATTCATATCTTTAGCAGACATTCCCAAAGCTCTCATTGTAAATATTTCTTTTCTTCTTTCCATTAAATTAGATTTAACTGTACAGAATATACTTATTGCAGCAATCATTAGTACCAAACTTATATTTACGATACCTTCTCTGTACATTTGTTTAGTTCCTTCAATTTGTTCATTATAAAATCCTTGTTTTATTTTTAGTGATCCTGGTACATTTTCTTTAATATATTTTTCTATTTTCTTATTCTCTTCTACATTATTAATATCTTTATAATCTACAATAAGATTATTATATGCTTTAAACCCTAACAATTCTTTCATATTATTTTCAGAAGTTATTACCTCTAAAGCAGATGGTTGAAGAAAATCTCCATAAGCCCGCCACTCTAAATCTATTATCGCTGCAACTCTTACTTTTACATTTCTTTTTTCTATTTTTTCTCCATTATGATATTTTACACCAAGAGTTATTACGTCACCCTCTTTTAAATCTTTATATATATTTTGATAAGTATTTGTTTTTATAATATCATAAAAATGATTATATACTGCTACATTTACATATCCATCTGTTTTACCATTTATATCTTTTGTGGTTTTATCATCTAACATATATTCTTCTAAGACTCTTTTTATATCTTTATCATTAAAGAATCTAAGGTAATTTTCAAACTCAACTTTTTCCTTCCCTTCTATTCCATAATACTCTATAAAATAATCATTTATCTTATTTCTATCTTCAACAAATGTTGATTTACCATTGTATCTAGAAGAAACAAATTTTACACCTTTCATATCTTTTATATTGTCTATTATCTTTTCTGGTATTTTATAAGTATCTGGATCACTTGCTATTCCAATAGAACTTTCTATATCGTATCTATGATATATTCTTCTTATCTTGTCATTAACTTCATTCACCATACTTGAAAATGTATACATAATTAAATATCCACAAAGTGTAATAGTAAGTATTGATATTAATGTTCTTGTCTTTTTAAGCCAAAGATTTCTTATTCCCATATATCTATAAATACCAAACTTATTTTGAATAAATCTTCCTACTTTTGATTGTTTTCCTCTATTTATATGAGTTGTAGAATTTGTTATAGATTCCATACATCCAACTCTACCTATCCTTATTACAGGAATAATTGTAGCTAACATTATAGCTGTTATAGTCACTATAATAGTTTTTGTAATTACTTCAGTATCTATATATATTCTAGGTTTAACTTTTGCTATTTCTAATGTAGTGTCTTTAAATAAATTAACTCCTAATCCTGTAATCCCTACTCCTACAGCAATTCCTATTATAGTTCCAAATATCGCTAATAATACTGACTGATATATAACCATAAATCTTATATCTTTTTTTCTTGCTCCAATAAGTCTTAGCATACTTATTTCTTTTAAGTATTCTCCCCATATTATATTTAACATATTGAATACTAAAAGGATTACCGTTAAAATTAAAATCAAGTTATTATTATTAATCTCTCTTATATTTTTCAAATCATTTATTTTAAATAATTCTGCTAAATAATTTGAATTTGGATTGAATGACATTCTTCCAAGTTCATAATCCATAGCTACTTTTTCAACTAGACTATTCGCTTTTTCTTCATTTCCATTAAATCTTAATATTATATCGTATGTCAACGCCTCGGTTGGAATTATATTTTGTCCATTAAAATCTCCATATGTATAACTTAATCCTCTCTCATGTTCTGCTCCTGTGATACTAGAATCAAGACCTTTATATGCTCTTTGTGCAATTCCAACTACTTTAAATGTTTTTATTTCAGAATATAATTTTTCCTCTCCTGTAGGAAGAGTATAACTTTTTCTAAGCTCAAAAGATATTGTTTTTCCTATTGGATTTTCTGATATACCTAAATTTTTAGCACTTTCTTCATCTACCACTATCTCGTTATTATTTTTAGGTTTCCTTCCTTTTAAAACTTGACCTTTTCTATCAAAATATTTCATTGAATTATCATTTTCTCCATCAAATGATTTTAATTCAACTCTTGTACCATTTTCTTTATTTATAAGAAACCCTAAGTTTTGCACATTATCATTGTATCCTACTCTCTTATCATTCTTTACCTTATTTATCTTTTCCTTGCTAATATCTACATATTCAATATGATAATCACCATACGCCTTTTTATATGCTTCTGCTCTGCTATATGTCTGAGATACTTCTATCATATCTATAGAAATCATAAATGCTACTGTAGCTATTACCATGATAAGCATCATCAGACTTCTGGATTTGTTCTTTTTTATATATAGATAAGAAAGTTTTCTATATATTTTTTTCATAATACCACATCCTATTCTTAGTAAAATAGGGGAGTATGATACTCCCCTTTATACCTCAAACTGTAATTTAATACATCTTTGTAGGATATGGTGATGTACCATTATAACAATCTTTACAGCAATTATGTTTACATATGATATTATTACTTCCTTTACATGGATCTGCTTGCATTTCTATTTCTTTTAGTTCTATCTTTTCCTCTATTTTTATTTTTTTTCTTTTAACTTCTGACATTTTATTTTCCTCCTAAGTTTTTATATTTATATATATGATTAAATTAAAATATAATTTCAAATAGTATCCTCTGCCAAATATTTTTATACAATATTCTCTTTTATTATGTGTGCAGGTTGCTATTATTCATTTATTTAATTTAATTAATATATTAAAGTTAAAAATTTTTTCTTTAAATTTCTTGTCTTTAAAATAACATTTTAACTTATTAAAAACAATAGCTTTGTCCTGAATGGTATGAAAATTTACCTGAATGGTAAAATTCTACTTCCACAATATATTTTCCAAATGCTTTTTATTAAATTCACAGTATTTTTCAAATGCTTTTTCATTTTCATATAGTAACTGATTTTTCGCTGGGCAAGTATTACAAAAAGCATTTACTGAACAATCTCTGCATCGAGTTTGGTTTTTTAGATCTAAGTTTTCAAAGTTTTTAAATCCTTCAAAATCCTTTTTATATAATTTTTCCTCTGTTTCTAAGTCCATATCTAATATATTAAATGTCTTAAATTTATCATCTGTTATATTTGGACAAGAATACACATATCCATCATCTGCTATAAATATGCTATTTCTTCCAGCATTACAATGTCCTGTGTTTATATTGTCGTAGCTATTTTCATCTAAAGTATATAAATCTTGAGGAGTGTAGAATACATCATCATTTTCAACGTACTTTTCACATCCACTAAATCCTCTTCCAAATTTACAGAAGTATCTTATTCTCGCTTTTGTACCTATTTTTTCATTTAGTTCTTCAAACTTTTGTTTATATCCTTCGTTATATTTTCCCATTACCATAGATATACTTATCTTATCGCAACCATTATCTTTAAGATGTCCAATAGCCTTCATAACTTTGTTGAATACACCTTTTCCCCTTACTTCTGAGCAAGTTTCTTCATCGTATCCATCAAGGCTAATCTCTACTGCGTAAAAATTATCCCTTATAAATTTAGCCATTTTTTCATCTATTAGCGTAGCATTTGTGCTTAGTATGAGCTTTTCGTCGTATTTTGATTTTATATATTCTATAAACTCAACAAAGTCTTTTCTTACAAGTGGCTCTCCCCCTGATATTGTAAGATTGATTGGGTTTAATTTTAATACATTGTCTACAACTTTTTTTAGTTCTTCCAAATTCATTCTTTCTTCCCGATTTATGTTTGATTCTTTGCAACAATAGCAACAATTTAGGTTACATTTATTAGTTATCGCTATTGAAACTTTTGGAACCATTCCATAATATATTTCTTCATTTGGATTATCTGTTACTAGATCTAAATCTTCTAATGATTTTATTATTTTTCTAAAGTAGTCTTTGTCATCTTCACTAAATAAATCAATCATTTTTTCAAGAGCCAGTTGTTTTTCAACTGACTCTTCTATCACTTCATAACATACAAGAGGAATTTTTATCCATTTTCCACTATATTGGTTGGATATTATAACAGCGTTGTCTTTTTTCATTATATTTGCTTTTTTATTATAAAAATAACCACTCATAACACTTCCTCCTCTAGTCTATATCTCTCATACCATCTGATATTTCTTTATTCTTAAAATCTCTGTTTGCTAATTTTACTGCTATTATACAAGTCGCTAGTGTAACAACAGTGAATATTATCGCCTGTGGATAAGGGAATCTAAAGTCCATAAAATGTTCTATTCCAAAATCTGTATAGGCATTATTGTTCCACTCAACATATTTTACAAGTTTGTATGTTGCCAATGCTATTCCAGATATTATACTTAATACTGCGTATGTTACAGCTTCATACATATTCATACTATTCATATCCTTAGCAGACATTCCCAATGCTCTCATTGTAAATATTTCTTTTCTTCTTTCCATAATATTAGATTTAACTGTACAGAATATACTTATAGCTGCAATCATAAGTACTAAAGTTATATTTATAATGCTTTCTCTGTATATTTGCGACATTGCTTCCTTTTGTTGATTATAAAATCCTTGTTTTATACTCAATGATGCAGGTATATTTTCTTTAACATATTTTTCTACTTTTCTATTTTCTTCTACATTATTTATATCCTTATAATCTACAATTAGATTATTATATGCTTTAAATCCTAGCAATTCTTTCATATTATCATCAGATGTTATTATCTCTAATCCTGAAGGTTGAAGAGCATCTCCATAAGACTGCCAATCATCTTTAAGAATAGCTCCTACTCTAACTTTTATATTTCTTTTTTCTATCTTATCTCCATTATGGCATTTTACACCAAGAGTAATTATATCTCCTACTTTTAGATTTTTATATATTTTATGATATGTATCTGTTGTCGTAGGATCATAAAAGCTATTAAATACAGCTACATTTATATAACCATTTGTTTTTTGTTCTATATCTTTTGTAGTCTTATTATCTAACATATATGGCTCTACGACTTTCTTTATATCATCATTTTCAAAAAATCTAAGATGATTTTCATATTCAACTTTTTCACTGCCATCTATTCCAAAGTATTTTATATAGTAGTCATTTATTTTATTTTTATCTTCAATAAAGGTTGCATCACCATTGAATCTAGCATTTGCACATTTCACAGCATCCATATTTTTTATTTTTTCTATTTTATTTTCTGGTATTTTATATGTTTCTGGATCATTTGCTATACCCATTGATGATTCTATATCATATTTATAGTATATTCTCCTTATTTTATCATTTACTTCATTTTCCATATCTGAAAATGTGTACATAATTAAATATCCACAAAGTGTAACAGTAAGTATTGATATTAGTGTTCTAGTTTTTTTAAGCCAAAGGTTTCTTACTCCCATATATCTGTAAATACCAAATTTATCTTGTATAAATTTACCTATTTTTGATTGTTTAGTTTTGTTTTTATGTTTTGAAGAACTTGATATACTTTCCATACATCCTACTCTTCCTATTTTTATAACTGGAACTATTGTAGCTAATGCTATAGATACAACAGATATTATAATTGTTTTTATCATTACACCTGAATCTATATGAATTTTTGGTTTTACTTTTGCTATTTCTAAAGTACTATCTTTAAGTATATTAACACCTATTCCTGTTATACCAATTCCAACTATAACTCCTATAGCTATTCCTATTACAGCAAGTAGCAAAGATTGATATATTACCATAAATCTTATATCCCTTTTTCTTGATCCAATAAGTCTTAACATACTTATTTCTTTTAAGTATTCACTCCAAATTATATTTAGCATATTAAATACTAAAAGTATAACAGTTAATATTAATACTAAATTACTTGTTCTTGTATTTGATATTTCTCTTGCAAATGTAACATCACTTAAAGCTGCTAAATAATTTCCATTTGGGTAAAATGCCATTCTTCCAAGATTATAAGTAGCGGATACCTTTTCAACTAAACTTGAGGCTTTTTCTTCTTTTACATTAGCATATCTTAATATTATGTCATATGTTAATGCTTCCTGTGGTATTATGTTTTGTCCATTAAAATCTCCATATGTATAACTAATCCCTCTTTCTTGTTCTGCACCTGTTATTTCTGAATTAAGTCCTTCATATACTCTTTTTACCACACCAACTACTTTGAAAGTTTTCCTTTCAGAATATAATTTTTCCTCTCCATTAGGAAGAGTATAGCTTTTTCTAAGTTCAAAAGATATTTTCTTTCCTATTGGATTTCCTTCTATACCTAAGTTTTTAGCACTTATTTCATCTACCACTATCTCGTTATTATTTTTAGGGATTTTCCCTTTAAGAATCTGACCTTTTCTGTCAAAGTATTTCATTGAATTATCATTTTCTCCATTAAATGATTTTAATTCAACTCTAGTTCCATTATTATTATTTATTAAATATCCTAAGTTTTGTACATTATCGTTATATCCTACTCTTTTATCTTTAGCAACTTTTTGCATTTTTTCTTTACTTATATCTACATACTCACAATGATAATCCCCATAAGTCCTTTTATATAATTCTGCTTTATCATATGCTCTAGATATATTTATCATATCTATAGAAATCATAAATGCTACTGTAGCTATTATCATAATAAGCATCATAAGACTTCTTGATTTATTCTTTTTAATATATTGCAAAGAAAGTTTTCTATATATTTTTTTCATAATATCACCTCTATTCTTAGATTAAAATAGAGGAGCAGAATCTACTCCTCTATTATTTCATAATAATATAATCTAGTATAAATCTGATTGCCATGATGATTGATGATTATAACAGTCTTTACAGCAATTATGTTTACATGCTACTTTTCCAATACTTTTACAAGGATCTCCCTGCATTTCAATATCTTTTAGTTCTATCTTTTCCTGTATTTTTATTTTTCCACCTTTTACTAATTTTTCTTCTTTTCTCATTTCTAAATCCTCCTGTTTTTCAATATTTTATATATAAATCTGAACCAAAGTATAATCTCAAATAGTATCCTCTGCCAAATCTTATTTTTATATCTTTTCTTTTATTCTGTGTGCAGGCTGCTATTTTTAATCTTTTCAATTCAGTTAATATATCAAATTTAAAAATTTGTTATCTTTAATCTTCTTCCCTTTTCTTGTCTTTAAAATAACATTTTTAATTATTAAAAACAATAGATTTGTCCCGAGTGGTAGAAAAAACGTCCTTAACGGTAAAAATTTATCTTTACAAACAAAAAAATAAGAGCATATACATCATTTTCATAACATATACACTCTCAAATTTATAAACTCTATATTAAATTTTATTTCTTAGGAATCATTATTTTAACTTTAAACAAACTATCGTCGCAGAATATCATCATATTTCCATCATAATTTTTCACAGATTTTTCGACGCTTTTTATTCCTATTCCATGCTCAGATTTATTAAGCTTATCAGTTACAAACCTATCTCCAATCTTTTTAACCTCATTTTCTTTGCTATTTTCACAGATTATTACAAACATATTATCTGCCCACATAGAAGTTAGTTTTATATATTTCTTATTGCTTGTCATTTTATCACAGGCTTCTATAGCATTATCCAATATATTTGCTAATATACTAGACATATCCATATTTTTAATAAATCCTGTATTTTTAGAGTCAACATCAATATCGAACGCTATACCTTTATTTTTACAAATATTCATTTTTTCGTCTACAATTATATCAAAGAGAGAGTTTCCACTTACTCTAGTTTTACGAGCTTCATTAAGCTCATTTTGTAAGCTTAATATATATTCAGATGCATCTTCTGAGCTTTTGTTCATCATCTGTATATTGTATAGATGATTATTCATATCGTGGTATAATCTTCTTATTTGATTTTGAGATTCTTCTACCTTTTCATAATAATCATTTTTAGTTTCTAATCTATTGTACGTCCGTTTTTCTTTCAGTCTTTCTTCGTTTTCTTTTTTCATCTCAATAACTATATATATAGTTATTACAATAGCCATTATTGCTAATTGTGGTATTACTTCCACAATAATTAAATATTGTTCATTTTGAAATGCACCGTACATTTCTGCAAATCTTACTAATATTTTTAGTATTATAAATACAACATTTACAAGAATTATATATGATGCGTATACATATAT
>SAMEA3387505__coassemble_1856_pt1 | contig 9454 bp, 8 predicted proteins | sample SAMEA3387505__metabat2_low_PE_010 | metagenome-assembled genome bin SAMEA3387505 (sample SAMEA3387505) | Felis catus | biome: Faeces | place: United Kingdom | collected 2012
ACAACAAACGGACATTGATGAGAGTAGTATATAGTCAAAACATCTTCATCTATACTCATTTTCTTAGCGGAATCAGAGAAATGAGGAATATTTTTATCAAGAATATCAGTATCATAAAAAGTTAAGCCTAAAAGCTCATACTCGTTGTTTATAGAATCTAAAACTTTAAATCCATACTTAGCAAAAAATTTCTTATCAGATAAATAAGGTTTCTTTTTCTTTGAGCTAAGAACACATATACCAGATTTCCCTCTATTCTTAGCGTCTTCTATACAATAATTTAAAAGCTCATTTGCATATCCATTGCCTTTAAAAGATCCAGCAACCCAAAGACAGTGAATATATACAAAATTTTCTCCTAAAATAGGAACCCACGCGTCTTCAATATCACAGTACTCGATAAAAACTTTACCTCTCTCATTTAATTTCCTAAAAACATGAGAGCTGTTAAACTGACTTTTTAACCATTCCTTTTTACAAGATACTCCAATTTGATGTTTTTTATCTGAAATTGCACAGCAAATATGTTCACTATCTATATTATCTAACATTAAATTTATAAAAGTTTTATCCATATAAATTCCTCCAAATTAAAAAATAATATAATAAATTAAAAAAATAATCTAAATCTTATTATTACTACAATTAATTATAACATTTAAATCATGACAAACGATGTCATATTTAATAAATTAAAAAAGACGAAAGCATTGGAAAAACAGAAAACTTATAAAATGTCACTAGTGCATAATGCCAAAAGTGTCATTAGTTTAAATTGAAAACGATATCACAACACCTTATAATAAAATCAAGAAAAGAAAAAGTGATTGGCCAATCATACTACATAGAAAAATCGAAATAATAAATACTAAAAAATGAGCAATCGAAGGGTGGTATGATTATATGAAAGAGAAAATTCAAGTAATGGGACGTTTCCTTAGTGGAATGGTAATGCCAGTAATAGGGGCGTTCATAGCATGGGGACTTATAACAGCCTTATTCATAGAAACTGGATGGGCTCCAAATGAAAGACTAGCAGCATTGGTATCTCCAATGTCTACATTCTTACTTCCACTATTAATAGCATATACTGGTGGAAAAATGGTACACGGTGAAAGAGGAGGAGTAATCGGTGCAATAGCTACTATGGGTGTTATAGTAGGTGCTGATATTCCAATGTTTATGGGTGCAATGATAATGGGACCTTTATCAGCTTGGGTTATGAAAAAATTTGATCAGGCAATAGAAGGAAAAGTTAAAGCAGGATTTGAAATGCTTGTAAACAACTTCTCACTAGGTATATTAGGTGCAATATTAGCAGCAGTTGCACTTTTAGGTGTAACTCCACTTGTTGAAATGTTAAACTCAGCAATGGAAGCAGGGGTTAATTTCTTCGTACAGAGAGGACTCCTTCCATTAGCAAGTATACTTATAGAACCAGCAAAAGTATTATTCTTAAACAATGCAATAAATCATGGTATATTCTCTCCAATGGGAATACAGCAGGTTGAAGAAGTTGGTAAATCAATATTCTTCCTACTTGAAGCAAACCCAGGACCAGGTCTTGGAATACTTCTTGCATACTGCTTAGCAGGTAAAGGATCAGCAAAAAGTTCAGCACCAGGTGCAGTAATAATCGAATTCTTAGGTGGTATACACGAAATATACTTCCCTTACATATTAATGAATCCAATATTAATAGTAGCGGCAATAGCTGGTGGAGCAACAGGTGTATTTGTTAACCAGATGTTAGGTTCAGGATTAACAGCTCCAGCATCTCCAGGTAGTATAATAGCTATACTTGCAATGTGTCCAAAAGGTGGATACCTTCCAGTATTAGCAGGTGTTGCAGCAGCTACAGCAGTATCATTTGCAGTTGCACTACCATTATTAAAATTCGCAGGTAAAGATGCAGATTTAGAAGAATCACAGAAAAAAGTAAGTGATATGAAATCAGAAAGCAAAGGTATATCAGTAAACACAGAAAAATCAGAAGTTAAATCAGCTTCAGAAGTACATAAAATAGTATTCGCTTGTGATGCAGGTATGGGATCAAGTGCAATGGGTGCAACAGTTCTTCGTAAGAAATTAAAAGAAGCAGGAATAGAAGATATAGAAGTTGTTCATGCTCCAGTTTCTTCAATACCAGCAGATGCAGATATGGTAGTTACTCATCATGAGTTAGGAGAAAGAGCAGCTCATAGTAATCCAAATGCACAGTTAGTTCTTATACAGAACTTCTTAGGTGCTCCAGAATACGATGATGTTGTGGTTCAGTTAAGTAAATAAGGAAAATAATGGCTGTTACATATTTTGTAGCAGCTTTTTTTCGTCTAATTTAAATAAATAATTAAACAAAAAAAGGACAAGAGCAGTTATTCTCTTGTCCTTTTCTATTATATTTTATAATTCATTAATTGTATCTCTTATATCCGTATTACATATACGCTTTATAGGATAATAGACAGCCAAAATAGAAGCTCCTACCACAAACAAGAAAATAAACACAAGTGAAGTGACAGGTAGCGTCCATTTAGCATAGGCAAAATGAGAAGAAATCAAAAAGTCGTAAATAAACTTACTAATAGGTAACCCTATAACGCATCCAATAACACATCCACACAACGAATATGTAAATGCTTCAGATGAAATCATCCTTATTATCTGCTTATTACTAACGCCTATAGCACGCATAGAGCCATACTGATTCATTCTTGCACTGACACTCATCGAAATACTATTCATAATATTTAGTACAGAAACCACTATGATAACTGCTAAAAATCCGTAGATAAACAACTTAAAAGCAAAGAAAGTTGCAGATGTGTCTTGCTCTCTCATATCATTAAAAACATATCTATTATTTAAAAGATTTTCTATTGATAAAATATCTTTCTCAGAAAACTCTCTTGAAGTTTTAATCATAACCAAAGAATAATCTGACATGCCTGTAAGATTTTTAAAAACTTTATCAGATGCAATAAATGTTATCTTTCCGTCCGAAGCTCCATCTTGAGAAAATGGGTTAAGTTTTAATATACCAGCTATCTCAAAGTTTTTGCCATTAAGAAGTATTTTATCTCCAATATTTACATTATTTTTATCGTCTGATATTGCAAGGACATAGTTGCCATTTGTAAATAACTTAGATAAATCACTGCCTTTTTCTAATAAATCGTCTTTTTCAAGACATTCTAGGTCAAAATCACCGTATGAAATTAAATCGACTTTATCATCTACATCGAGATTTTTACCTAATTTTGTAGGAATATCAAACAAACTTCTACGAGCAAATACCCTTTCAACACCGTTTATCTTTTCTAATTTTGAGATAAGATTTCTATCTACTGAATTATCTCCATCTTCACTCGATATAGAGAGATTATATGAGTTTGAAAATTGAGGAACTAAATGCTCAACAAAATCTATCAAAACAGAAAATGATAAGAATAGAATAATGCTCAATGCAAAAGATCCAGACATAAGCCACATATTTTTCTTTCCAGATGTAGCGTGATTAACACCTAAAGCTGTTTCTATTTTTAATAATCTATTATTAATAGATTTAGACTTATTTTCTAGATTTGACGAATTTGTATTAACTGCTGTGATAGGTGAGATTTTTGATGCTTTTTTAGCAGGTGAGTTTGAAGAAATCAACACTGTTACAACTCCTAAAATAATCCCACTTATAATCCCAATATAGCTTATTTTAAACATTGGTATTGTAGAAAACTCAAATCCTACAAAATATTTTAATATCCCACATAGTACCCAAGTACACAATATCCCAAGTACTAAACCTATAGGAATACCTACCTTACACCAGTTTAAAGCTTCTAATCTTACAAATGTTTTTATCTGTTTTTTACTCATTCCTATGCAGCTCATCATTCCAAAGAACTTTATTCTTCTAACAACTGTACTATTTATACTGCTTGAAATCATAAGTATACTAGCTAAAGAAACTAATATGAATAGGAAAATAGCTACAGAGAATAGATTTTGAACAGTTGAGCTATTTTGCAATAGATAATCAATACTAAAATCGGCATGAGTAGAAGCGAGATTTTCATATTCCATTCTTACACCCATTTCAGCCATACTAAAAATAGCTGTAACTAAGAAAACAGAACAAGTAATACACATTATAGTAAGTCTATTTTCTCTTTTATGTATTTTAGAAGATATAGGTATTAAACTAAGATAACTTTTCATAATTAATACCTCCCAAAATCTGTAAGAACACCGTCAGATACTTCAATTATTCTATTTGCAGCTTGTGCAATTCCATTACTGTGAGTAATCATTATAATTGTCTGTTTGTATTTTTTAGCAGCATTTTTTAATAAAGTAATAACCTCGCTGCTGTTTTTAGAATCCAAGTTTCCTGTTGGCTCATCGGATAATATTAGAGCTGGTCTAGTTATTAAAGCCCTACCAATAGCAACCCTTTGTTGCTGTCCACCAGATAACTGACTAGGAAGGTGATTTCTTCTTTCTTTTAAGTTAAGCACAGAAAGTATTTCTTCAAGATAGTCCATATCTGGTTTCTTATAATCTAACAAAATAGGGAAGATTATATTCTGTTCTACAGTTAGCTCTGGAATTAAATTGAAATTCTGAAAAACAAAACCTATATTTCTTCTTCTAAAGATAGTTAGTTTTTCGTTGTCCATATTAAATATATCGTTTCCGTCTATAAAGACCTTTCCAGATGTAGGAGTATCTATCCCTCCAAGTATATTTAGAAGAGTACTTTTACCAGATCCAGATTCTCCAACTATTGCTACGAATTCTCCTTTAGAAACAGAGAATGTAGCATCTTTTAAAGCTTCTACTTTTGTATCTCCAGCACCATAAGTTTTAGAGATTGATTTAACTTCTAATAAATCCATATTTATCAACACCTCTCTTTATTTTGATACTGAAAGTTTAACATCCCAATATTACTCAGATATTACTCTAATACTACAATTTTGTAGGAATTGAAAAATTAATAGTAAATTTTGTGTAATGTCTCAAGCTACTATCTACTTCTATAGTTCCGTTATGTGCTCCGATTATAGATTTTGCAAGGGGTAGACCAAGCCCAATACCTTGAGTATCTTTAGAAAATCTGCTTCTATAAAATCTCTTGAATATATGATGTAAATCTTCAGGGTGAATTCCACTTCCGTCATCTTTTATAATAATTTGTATTATAGTAGGCAATTTTCTCCATTCAACGTTTATGCTGTTTCCAGATTTTGTATGGTCAAAGGCATTTTTTATAATATTTTCCAACGCTTCAATTAGCCAAGATTTATCACACAATATTTCCATATCATCTCCAGTAAATGTTAGGGATTTATTCTCGGATTTAGCACGATATGAGAAGTCTTTTTCTATTGAGTACATTATATCTGAAATGTTTTCTGCTTGTTTCTCAAATGCCAATGTTCCAGCATCTAGCTTAGTTATTTTAAGCAAGTTTTGTACTAGGTTTTCTATTCTGTCTAATTCTTTTTCTGATAGATTTGAAAACTCTTGAATTGTATCAAGTCCATCTGCTTCACCTTGAATTATTCCATTATAAATATTTAAACTAGCAATAGGGGTTTTTAGCTGATGAGATATATCAGAAATTGTATTCTTCAAAAATACTTTGGATTTTTCTTCATTTTCAGCGTTTGCATTTAATATTGAAACAATTGAATTTATCTCGTGAAATAGCCTGTATAGATTTCCCTCGTAATTACAATCTATTCTAGCATTTTGGTTTCCGTTTATATAAGATTGAATCTGTTTGGTTGCATTGTTTATAATTTTATCTTGTTTTACAAAATATTTATAAACGAGATATATCATAAGCAAGCCCATAATCAGATAATCAGCCATTATAAATAGATAAGTATTTGATTTAATACTAAATAATATAAAAAGAGCAGTTATATTAAATACAATTAGAATGAAAATAAGTTTTTTAAAAAGAGATGATATATCTCTATCTGATAATATATTCATCATACTTTGTTTTTTATCCATAATTTAATCACCTACATTCCATTTATATCCCATTCTTCTTACAGTTACGATATTCTTAGGATTTGAAGGATCATCCTCAACTTTTTTTCTAAGTCTTCTTATATATACAGTAAGTGTACTATTGTCTATATAATCGTTGTTTGAATCCCAAAGTTTTCCTAGTATTTGCTCTTGAGATAGGATAATATTTGGATTTTCCATAAATAAGCAAAGTAATTTATATTCTCCAGAAGTCAAATTTAAAGTTTCTCCATTTTTTATAACCTCACCATTTAATAAATTTACAGAAATTCCATTTGAATTAAGTACGGTATTTTTCTGATTGAAGTCGTTGCTCCTACGAAGTATAGCATTAACTTTTGATAGGAAAACAGCTAATTTAAAGGGCTTAGTAATGTAATCATCGGCACCCATATCAAGTCCCATTATTATATCAGTTTCTTCATCTGCAGCTGTTAAAAAAATTATCGGTATTTTTGAATTAAGTCGTATTTTTTTACATAGCTGATATCCAGAGCCATCAGGAAGAGAAATATCTAAAATTGCTAGGTCGTATTTATTGTTTTGCCATAATTTTTCAGCTTCATCTATAGTTCTAGCATTGTCAACTTCATATTCTTGTTTTTTAAGCGCAAAGGATAATCCACTAATAAGGCTTAAATCATCTTCAACAAAGAAAATTTTGCTCATAAAAATTCCTCCTAAATATTTATTAATGATTTTATTATATACTTGAAAAAATTATTAAACAATAAAGCTGACTAAAAAGAAGGAGATTATAATTGGTTTATAGAAATTGAACATAAAAGCAAGGTGGTGATATTCATGAAAAAATATAACATAGATGAAAACACTGAAGAATTAAAATATAAAAGAGGAAGAAGCTTATTTGCGTTATCAATAGTACTAGGTTTTGCTGGAATTGTACTTTTAATAGTCGGAATTTTCGTTCAAAATACAAAATATGGAACACCTCTAGCTGTCATTGGAGCAATAGTCAGTATGACACTCGCATTCTTTTTAATGTATAAATCATATTCAGATATGATGGCATATGAAAGTTTGAAGATGGAGAGGGAATACGACAAGCACGAATTATATAAATTAAAATCTGTCTGCAAATATGAAGTGAAGTCTAAGCTTCTTGGGGCAGGTTTTTCTGAAGATAAGGAGTATTTAAAAAAGAAGAAGTTCTCATATTTGAAGGACTCTATAACATATTATTTTAGAATGGTGGATACTGCTAAAGTCTTTGGAAGCGTTGAGAGATATATAAAAGAGTTTGAGCAGATGGATAGAGAAGGGAATTCTTGTCTTTGTCTGTTTGTATATGTGGATCATATTACAGATGAAAATCTTGAAGACGCTAAGGAACTTGGAAAGAGCGATATCGTTTATGAAACTGTGATAAATCCGTTTACCCAGGATAGTTATGTGATTGTGGTTGTGGATAGAAATACGAATGAAGGGTATTTTTTAGATATCGGGAAAAAACATAAATCATCACTTTATTCTCATGGATGCAAGTGGATAAAGAAGATTCTGGATAACTAGAATAGTGATATAACTATAAAGATACAATGTGAGGAAAAATTTATGGATAAAAATAATGAATTTAAAGAAAATGATTTAGTAGATGAGGCTAAAAAAGGGAAAAGACTATTTATAATAGCGATAATTTGCTTTTTAATAGCATTTGGATTTATACTTTGGGCTGCAATAGTTCAAGATAAGAATGTGAAAAATAGCGATATAATTGGGATTGTTGGATTTTTAGGATTTGGTGTAGCTTCTGTAATTGTAATGATAAAAGCATTTCCTCTAATTCTATTGTATGAAAGCGATAGAGTATGGAATGAATACGAGCAAAAGGAATTATATAAAATAAGCTACGTAAATAGAAATACATTAGAAGAAAAATTAATAAATAAAAAATTCGAGCCGTATAACGGATACTATAAAAGAAAGAAATTTAGCTTTTTAAAGGACTCTATTACATATTATTTTAGATTTGTAGATACAAAAACAGTAAGTGGATGTGCAAAAAGAGAGATAAATGCATTTAAAAAAATTCATAAAAAAGAAAGAACAAGTTGTCTTTGTTTATTTGCGTGTTTAGATGGATTAACTGACAGAGATTTGCAAGATGTCAAGGATATTGGTAAAAAATATATCGTTAATGAAAATGTTCTAGATCCTCATCTGCGGGAAAATTATATAGTTGTCGCAGTAGATAAAACTACGGGAGAAGGGTATTTTATGGATATAGGAAAGAAACATAGGATATCTATATATCATCATGGATGCAAAATGATTAAAAAAATTTTATAAAACTTTAAGATATGGAAATACTGTTGCATTAATAATTAATATTTTGCAGCAGTATTTTTTATTTTGTTATAATTTGGTTATTTTTTATTGATATTATCTAATCAAATAAAAGATATAAAATTTTGAAAGGATGGTATATATGAAAGAATTAATATTAGAAACAAAAAATTTATCAAAAGAATATAAAAGTCAAAAGGCGGTAGACAAAGTTTCGTTAAACATAGAAAGAAATACAATATACGGTTTATTAGGACCAAATGGAGCAGGAAAGTCTACAATTTTAAAAATGATTGTTGGTTTATTAAAGCCTACAGATGGAGAAATAATTTTTAATGGAAATATATTGGAAAGAAAAGATTTAAAATATATAGGCTCATTGATAGAATCGCCAGCACTTTATGGAAATTTAACAGCAGAAGAGAATCTTATGGTATATACAAAACTACTTGGTATACCTAAAACTAGAATAAAAGAAGTTTTAGATATTGTAGATTTGAAAAATACAGGTAAAAAAAGAGCTTCTCAGTTTTCAATGGGAATGAAGCAGCGATTAGGGATAGCAATAGCTCTTTTAAATAATCCAAAATTATTAATCTTAGATGAACCAACAAATGGTCTAGATCCATTTGGAATTCAGGAACTTAGAAATCTTATATCTTCTTTTCCTAAAAATGGGATAACAGTTATATTATCGAGTCACATACTTTCTGAAGTATCTCAAGTTGTGGATAAAATAGCGATAATAAACGAAGGAAAGTTACTTTTTGAAGGAATGCCAGATAAGGATGAGAATTTAGAAGAGTTCTTTACAAATACAATAGTAAAAAATAAAAATATGTAAATAAAGGAGATTTATTATGAATAGAATAGAAGCAGAAATATTAAAGTATAAAAAAACTATGATGTCAAAACTAATATTGATTATACCTATATTTTTCGCAGTTTTTTCTATGGTAGTGCAAATAATAATTTCTGAAAATCCAGGAATTAAATTAGATATGGCATCAAAAGAGAGTTGGAAGATGTTTTTGACATTATCATTTAACTTTTGGTCTTTTATATTTATTCCTATGATATCAGCTCTTTTGGCAGGATT
>SAMEA3387505__coassemble_1902_pt1 | contig 9192 bp, 8 predicted proteins | sample SAMEA3387505__metabat2_low_PE_010 | metagenome-assembled genome bin SAMEA3387505 (sample SAMEA3387505) | Felis catus | biome: Faeces | place: United Kingdom | collected 2012
CAGTTTTTTCTTCTTCACCAGAAGTTTGATGTAGTGAAACCGCTATGTCAAAGTCGTTTCTGTTTTGGATAGTTAATAGTCCTGTTTTTGATATGATTTTTTCGTTGCTGTAGGTAACTATATAGTTGTTTTCAGTGGATTCTTCTGCACATGCTACTGAGCAATCCCATTTTGATAGTTCTTCGTTTTGTTTTGTACATGCAACTAATGAAAATATAAGTGGGACTATTAGTAAGATTGATAGAAATTTTTTCATAATAATTACTCCTTATTGGGGTAGAAATATTGTTTTCTATATTATATATTTTTTTTGTTTTAATGTAAGTATTTTAGAGTGATTGTAATGATATTGTAATTTATATAGAAAGGATTACAGAATAATTACAAATATTTGAAATATATTGAAACTTTATTTTTTTTGCTTAGAATAGTATATAAATAATAGCGAACTTTATTTAAAAGGAGGGATTTGCATGGGCAAAATCAATCAGTTTAAGGTAATTGTTTTGGTAGTTATTTCAGGGTTAATTTATTTTATCCCACAGAGTATAGTAAAGAACGGTATATTTTTAAATCCAGAACAAATGGGATTAATTTTTAGTGCGATAAGTATGTTGTTAATACTATTCATTTGGGCGTTGTTTATAATCTTTTTCAAAGGTTTTGATGAGTAAGTAGTATAGTCTATAAAATATAAATTTATATAATAAAAATAAATCAATATGATAAACTTAAAAAAATAATAAAAATTTTCGGAAAAAACAGCTTTTTTTGTTTGAGTTTCTAAGAATTTATTGTTATACTAAAGGAGAAAGGTTTTCTACAGATAATCTGCGAACCTTAAATTTATATTTTTTTAATGGAAGGTGTAAAAGTTATGAAAGAAAAAGTTTTAGAAAGATTATTAAAATACGTTAAAATCGATACTACTTCAGATTCATCAAGTACTACTTGTCCATCAACTGAAAAACAGTTCGATTTAGCTAGAGTATTAGAAGCAGAATTAAAAGAAATAGGATTACAGGATGTTTCTTTAGACGAACATTGCTACCTAATGGCTACATTACCAGCAAATACTGAAGGTGTTGATCCAATAGGATTTATAGCTCACATGGATACTAATGAAGACGTTTCAGGAACAAACGTAAACCCTAGAATAATAGAAAACTACGATGGAAAAGACATAGTTCTAAATGAAGAACTAGGAGTAGTTACTACTGTAGAAGACACTCCAGAATTAAAAAGATTTGTAGGAGAAGAAATAATAGTTACTGATGGTACTACATTACTAGGTGGGGATGACAAAGCTGGTATAGCAGCAATAATGACAGCTATGGAATACTTAGTAAATCATCCAGAAATAAAACACGGTGAAATAAAAGTTGGATTCACTCCAGACGAAGAAATAGGAACTGGTGCAGATAAATTCGACGTTGAAAAATTCGGTGCTAAATATGCTTATACATTAGATGGTGGAGCAGAAGGTGAATTAAACTTCGAAACATTCAGTGCAGCTTTAGCAACTGTATCTATAAAAGGTAAAAACGTTCATCCAGGATCAGCTAAAAACAAAATGGTTAATGCTTTATACATAGCAGGAAAAGTTATGGAATTATTCCCAGAAGATGAAAGACCAGAAACTACTGAAGGATATGAAGGATTCTATCACTTAAATGAATTAAGCGGAAATGTTGATGGAGCTAAAATGATATACTTAATAAGAGACCATGACAAAGCTAAATTTGAAGCAAGAAAAGAATTCTTCGCTAAACAGATAGCTGAAATAACTGAAAAATACGATGGTAGAGTATCAGTAGAAATACATGACCAGTACTACAACATGAGAGATGAAATAGAACCAGTTATGCATATAGTTGACATAGCTACAGAAGCTATGAAAGAATTAGATGTAGAACCAATAGTTATACCTATAAGAGGTGGTACTGATGGATCTAAATTATCTAAAATGGGATTACCATGCCCTAACTTATTCGGTGGTGGATTAAACTTCCACAGTAAAAACGAATTATTAGTAGTTAGCTCAATGGTAAAAGCATCTCAGTTAGTTGTTAAAATAGCTGAAAAATTTGCTACTAGATAATTAAATAAATAATAATGAGGTATCTCAAACTACGAGGTACCTCTTTTTTTATGAAAAAATATGGATAATGAAAAATTCTTTAATAATATTATTTTGAATAATGATAGAGATATTTAGAAATAATATTATTGAAGATGTAATTTATAGTTGTTAAATATTACAAAATTAACCTTGTGGGTTAATTATAACTGTGTTATTATTGACTTGAAAATAACTATATAAAATACATCAATAAAGTCAAAATGAGGTGATGTATTGAAAGTAGAATATAAGAATAAAGGGATAGAGAAAATTTGTACAAATTTTGATTATGCGCTTGATTTAGTTCATCCATATAGACTTATTTTTGAGAAGAAAGGTGATGAAATTCAAATAGCAAGCATAAAAGAGATAGTGGATTATCATTAAATTTGTTAGGGGGAGGTAATTTTGATGTTAATAAAGAGTAAAACTACAATAGCTATACCACCAGGTGCAACAATTAAAGAACAGCTAGAAGATAGAGAGCTTAGTCAAAAGGAATTTGCAGCTAGAATGGGAATGTCTGAAAAACATATAAGTAATTTAATTCGAGGAAGTGTTAGACTAACACCAGAAGTTGCAATGAGATTGGAAATGGTTTTGGGTATCCCAGCTAGATTTTGGAACAATCTTGAAGCAATATATAGAGAAGATATAGAAAAAATAAAAGAAGAAAATCAAATGGATAATGATTTTGAAATACTTAAAAAAATTCCATATAATGAGATGGTAAAGAATGGATGGATAGAAAAAGTTGATGAAAAATCAGAAAAAGTGATAGAACTTAGAAAATATTTTGAAGTTGCTAATCTTGCTATTTTAAGTAATCCACAATTAAATAAAATAGCATGTAGAAGAACAGCTATAACTCAAAAGAGTGATTATTGTCTTTTAGCTATGGCACAAAAGGCAAAAATAGAAGCAAGGGATAGAAGTATAGAGGCAATAAATATAAAGCAATTAGAAAATAGCATAGAAGAAATAAGGAATTTGACATTGAAAAAAACAACTGAAGTTAGCGAAATTCTTACAGATGTCCTTAGTAAATGTGGAATAGCTTTAGTTATACTACCCAACTTAATGGGATCGTTTTTACAAGGAGCAACTTTTTATGAAGAAAGAAAAATAATAATAGGTATGACAGCTAGAGGAAAGGATGCAGATATATTTTGGTTTAGCCTTTTCCATGAATTGGGGCATATAATAAAAGGTCACATTAATAATACTAATGGAACAACAGAAGAAGATGAAAAGGAAGCGGATGACTTTGCAAAAGATATATTGATTCCTAAAGATGATTACGATTTATTTATAAAATCTGGAAACTTTAGTAAAAATGCAATTGAAGGATTTTCAAATAAATTAGGAATAGCTAGTGGAATAGTGGTTGGAAGACTGCAAAATGATGGATATATTAAATATAGTTGGCACAATGATTTAAAGGAAAAAATATAGAATTACATAGATAGGATTATTTTTATTCTGTAAAAATATAAAAAATAAAAGGACTTTCATATAAACATATTGTTTAAATGAAAGTCCTTTTGTATGTAAATTATCCTATTAATATACTATATAGATTTTCTTCTTTTACTTATAAAATATGCTATATACATTCCTATTGCTACAATCATATTATTAAACACTAAGAAAATATTAGAATAAAAAGTATTAAAAGTATTAATAAATGAAACTGGTAAGAATTTTGGTGTAGCAAAGAAAACTGATAAGAGAATGCCTATTATTACAGATATAAAACTGACATCCTTGTTAAATGTAGTTAGAACTAGTACAAATACTATTAAGAAAAGCATGTACCCTAATCCGACGAAAATATAAGAATTACCTTCCATTTGCTGATATTTTACCAACGCATTTTTAGAAAGGAATGAGAATAAAATTATAATTATTGGGAAAATAGCAGCATAAATGTTTAAAAATAACGATTTGAAACTCTTAGAATCTTTAGTCATAATAATCACCTCGAATATTAAAATTTCCTAAGATAGATAAAACCATTAGTTTAATTTAGTATAACAAAAATAGAAAAATAATCAATATTTTCTATAATTTTCGAGTATACATATTTATTATAATTAAAGAATAGATTACTTAAAATTGTAGCATAAACTAACTTCAAAAATTTTATAGATTTTGCAAGATAGTTTTGTTTGTTATATTATTATATTAAAAAGATTATGAAGAATTGAGGAATAGAAATGATTTCGATAGCGATTTGTGAAGACGAAAAGATATATAGAGATAAATTAAAAGAGTTTCTCAAAAAATTCTTGGAACAAAAGAAATATAGTGTAGAAGAATTTGAGAATGGAGAGAGTTTTTTAGAGAGATTTGAAAGTGATGAAAGCTACAGAGAAAATTTGGATATAGTTCTTTTAGATATTCAAATGGATGGTATTAATGGAATGGATGTAGCTAGAAAAATTAGAGAGTGGAACAAAAAGTTGCAGATAATATTTATCACAGCAGTTCCCGATTTTTTAGCTGATGGATACGAAGTTAAGGCATTTAGATATTTGCTAAAACCAATAGGATATGAAGATTTTTGTAAACATTTTGATAAATGCTTAGAGGAAATCGAGGATAATAAAGAAAGCAGCATAATCATAAATGATTTAAATACGGGTAAGACAGTGGTTGTTCCTACAGAGAGCATACTTTTTGTAGAGACTTATGGGAGAAACCTTCTTGTACATACAGAGAAAAGTGTGTACAGACTGTATGAAAGTATAGGAAGTATGGAGGAAAAACTAGATAGCGAGACGTTCTTTAGGGTACATAGAGGATATATTGTAAATATCTCTAGGATTGAGAGTATAAAAGGAAGAACTGCTATAGTTGCTGGAAATGAGGTAATGATTAGTAGAGATAAGACAAAAGAGTTGAAAGAAAGAGTAATGGATTATATAGAAAAAGTAATGAAATAAAGTAGTTGATAATATTATCCTGTGGGGGTGATTAATATAGGACATCATAATTTTTGGATTATATACAATTATTTTGAGTTTGTAATATATTTCCTAATTTTAAAAGTGGATATGGATTTAACTGAAGATAGAAAAAAATCTAGAGCTTTTGGCTGGATAAGTATTTTTGTAATAACATTTTTATTACAGTATTTACTTTATGAATATTTAAATCAAAATAGTTTTGTATTTTTGATAAATACAGCCATATACATGATTTACGCTATTATTAACTACAGTACACCTAAAAAAAGATTGTTCATAAAAACAATATCATTTTTTGCAATAGTAGAATTATTAATTGAAAAAATTTCATATATTTTAGCAGTTGATATTAATGTAATAGTAGAAAATGGAATAGTAGTAAATACAAGAGCTACATGGTTAACTAATTATGAGTCATTAGTAATATCAATTTTAATAACTGTTTTTTCTGTCATTATATACGAGTATATTATAAATGCTAGAAAAAATGATGAGAAAATAAGTATCCCAATAGTATTACTGTTGATTTTAAATACATTTATCATAATAGCTATTTTTAAAATGATATCGATAGTCATAATGGGAGTTGGTAATCATATAGAGTATGGAACTTTGGTAATACTAATGATTCTTGTATCAGATATTTTCATAATTATGACAATGAACAGAATAGTAAAAGACTATAAGATAAAGAACGAAAATAAAATACTTAGAGAAAGTGTAGATAAAGAGGTTAAGAACTACATAGCATCGAGTAGGGAAAATCAAAAGGTTAGGGAGATGTACCACGATATAAAAAATCACATAATTTGTATAGATGAGCTATATAAATCTGGGAACTCTGAACTAGCTGGTGAGTATATACAAAAAATAGAGGGTAGTCTAAAAAAATATGAATCTGTAAGAAATGAGTTTAATACAGGTCATATAATATCGGACTCGATACTGAAGAATAAAAAGAGTATGTGTGATGAGTATGGGATAAACTTTGAGTGCAAGGTAGATTTTTCTAGGTATGATTTTTTAGATATGGCAGATTTTTGTACGATTTTATCAAATCTTTTAGATAATGCAATAGAGGCGTGTTTACACGTGGAACATAGCGATAGGTATATAAAAATAAGCAATAGTATAGTAAATAATTTTAGTCTTTTAATTGTAGAAAATTCAAAGGAAAATGAGATTAAAAAAGACGGAAGTAAGATTTTGACTAGTAAAAAAGATAAGTCTATTCATGGAATAGGTATAGATAATGTAAGAAGTTGTGTAGAAAAGTACAACGGAGATATGAAAATAGATTATGATGAAAGCAGCTTTAAGGTAAGGATTATGATACCGATTGCTGTTTAGACAGTAAAAACCACCATTCAAACAGATTATATTGTTTAAAAATTTCTTAGATGATAATTTAAAGGTAATAAAGTACTTTAAATTATTTGAGTAAAGAAAACTAAAAAACAATAAATAATCTGAAGAAAGGTGGTTTTTCTATGTGGTATTTTAAGGCAGGAAAATCTTATATTAAAAAATATAAAAATAGGTCTATTTCTATAGGGATAGGCATTGTTCTTGGGATAGCACTTATTGTTGGAGTTGGATCTCTTTCGTTTAGTGCAAAGGAACAAAACATTAAACAGACTGAATACGAATTAGGAAGTTATTTTGTAAGATATGGGGATTTGAATGATACTCAAGTTAAGGATATTGAGAATATTAAGATTAATGGATTAAATGAAGATAATTCTAAATCAAAGAAGAATAATAATCCGAATATATCGAAGCTTGGTCTTTTAACATACTATGATTCATCTACTCCTGAGAGTGATGATTTAATGAATATTGTCAGCGTAAATAGAGAATTATTAGAACTTCAAAATACGGAGCTTATAAAAGGTAATTTTCCTAAAAAGGCAAATGAAGTAGTTATAGAGAAATGGGTTTTAGATAATCTTGAAGTAAAAGCAGAAGTAGGACAAAAGGTAACTGTAGATTTATTTGGAAGAAAGAAAAAGGAAACTTTTGTAGTATCTGGAGTTTTGAAGGACAGAGCCAGAGAAAAATCTTCTGGAATTATGGAAATATTCCTAAATAGAGATTTAAAAAAGAGCAATGAAAAAACAGATGCTTATATAAGATTTAAGGATGATAAAAATATTTTAAAAAATATTTATACAATTTCTGATGCTTTAGGAGTAGATGAGGAACATATAGGAATAAATGGGATGCTATTAGAGGCAATGGGGCAGCTTGAAGAAATTGATTATAACTTAATATATTCGGCAATTGCAGCAGCTATTGTACTTGCAATAGTTGTATACGGAGTATTCAACATATCTATAATACAGAGAATTTCTGAGTATGGGTTGATTAGAGCAATAGGTGGAAAATTATCAGATATAGTCAAACTACTTTTAACAGAGCTTATTTTAATTTGGATAGTTTCCCTTCCAATAGGTGTAGCTGTTGGATATTTAGTAGCGGTATTGCTTAAAAAGGTTTCGGGAAATGTATTTACCGAAATTGCTGTGGAATTGTCGACAATTAGCGTACCTATTGAAATAATAGTATTTGCAGGGGTTGTATCTCTGTTGATAATTGTATTTATAGTGGCTCTTTTGGCTTGGAAAATAAAGAGAATTTCACCAATTGATGAGATTAGAGGAAATATAAAAACTTCTGTGGATAAGAAAAGGAATCACAAAATGATTAGCAGAAGAAGAAAAAATAATAGTCTTTCTTATAGTAAAATTATCCCAATTGAGATAAAGATGGCGATGAAAAATGTTCTTAGAAACAAGAGTGGGTTTGCAATTACTCTGATTTCTATGTGCCTTGGAAGTGTGATGTTTTTAGCTTCTTCATTCTACTCAGATTTGATGAAGGACCAGCAGAAGAAACTAGATGAGGTATCAAGGGTGAATACAGATTTTAAGATAAGTATGAAACCGACAAAACCTATGTATGCAGGATATTCGGCTAAGGATATAGAGGATATTAGAAGTATAAAAGATGTTGAAAATGTAGATGAAATAAGAGGACTTTATGCTAGGATGTTTTTAAAAGAGGATCAGATTTTAGATAAGGAATATTTTAAAGAGAAAAATAAAGAGCCGTATAATAAAGATGTTCTTGGTGGCTTGTTAGTAGATTGTGGAAATGGGGATAAGACTTTAAAATCTAGTGTATATGGATATAATAATACTCTTCTTAAAAAATTGGATAAACTTTTGGCTAAAGGAAATGTGGATTTAAAAGAGATGAACAATGAAGAAGTAGCCATTGCAATGGTTCCAAAGAATAATGGAAAGTACACAGTAGGTGTAAATATTGGGGATAAATTAAAGGTTACTTTTAGAGAAGATGGTATTTCTAGCGAGGAATATTTTAAAATGACTGATACAGGTGGGAAATATATTACAAAAGAGTTTAAAATTGTGGGTATTGTAAACGAACTTGTGGATTATTCTGCGTATTATCCAGATACAGATTCTGTGCACTTAGTTTTATCAAATAAGCAGTTTGAAAAATTCTCTGGGTATAAAAATGCTCAGATTGTAAATATAGAAATGAAAGACGATGCAAATAGAGAAAAGGTAGCAAAACAAATCTTTGCTATAGCGAATAGAACTAATGGAAATGTATTTTCTGATTTAACTGAGGAAAGAATGACACTAGCTGCTATGGAAGAAAACAAGCAAATGTTTATAAATGCGATTATAGGGATATTATTCTTAATCAGTATTATCAATATAGTGAATAATATCAAGTATAGCATGGTTTCGAGAAGAGCTGAGTTTGGAATAATCAGAGCTGTTGGTGCGGATAATAAGATGTTTAGAAAAATTGTGTTATCTGAAGGTCTGATGTATGGATTGTACTCTGGTGTGATTTCAGTAGTTGTCGCACTGATAGTATGCTGTGGAATATACAGTCCTATGGCAGAATTCTTGATTTCGCCAAAATTCTTGGTCAATCCAATTACATTTGCAGGGGTATTTTTAATGAACGTTGGATTGGGAGCATTGGTTTCTTATCTGCCTTTTGTTGAAATGAGAAATATCTCGATTGTAGAGTCTATTGAGAGAACAGAATAAAAAA
>SAMEA3387505__coassemble_1998_pt1 | contig 8783 bp, 5 predicted proteins | sample SAMEA3387505__metabat2_low_PE_010 | metagenome-assembled genome bin SAMEA3387505 (sample SAMEA3387505) | Felis catus | biome: Faeces | place: United Kingdom | collected 2012
ACAAAGAAGGGAATACCTCAGATGATTTTAGCTGGGGCATCTTTTGACGATGTATTTGTAATTGTGCTTTTCAGTACATTCTTAGCTATGAACCAAGGAGAAGGGGTTAATTTAGCTAGTTTTGCAGATATACCAATTTCGATAGTATCTGGAATTTTAATTGGGGCTATTGTTGGATTAATTCTTTATAGATTCTTTGAGTACAGATACAACAAAGATCATCTAATCAGAAATAGCGCAAAGGTAATAATTATTTTAGCAGTATCATTCTTACTTGTTGCACTTGAAGATTATTTAAAAGGAAGAGTTGCAGTATCGGGATTACTTGCTGTAACAAGTATGGCTTTAGTACTTGCGATGAAGAGTACAAATATTGTAAAGGTTAGACTTCAGGAGAAATTTGGTAAAATTTGGATAGCTGCAGAGGTTGTTTTATTCGTACTTGTTGGAGCTGCTGTCGATATAAGATACACAATGGGTGCGGGATTTACAGCGGTTGTTATGATATTTATCGCACTTGCAATTCGTTCAATAGGTGTATTTATTTGTATGATTGGAACAGAATTAAACCCTAAAGAAAGATTATTCTGCGTGTTCTCATATCTTCCAAAGGCAACTGTTCAAGCTGCTATAGGATCTGTACCACTTGCGGCTGGACTAAATTGTGGAAAACTTGTTCTATCAATCGCAGTACTTGCGATAATAATAACTGCACCACTGGGAGCATTTTTAATAGATTTCTCAAAAGAAAAATTATTATAGCAATTAAAATAAATTTGCTATATAAACGTGCAATATTCTGAAAATTATGATAGACTATATTCATAACAAAGTTAAGAAAAGCTTGATTAACTCAAAATCTTGTTAAATTTTTTTAACCCTCTTTTAACGATTGCTTACTATAATGATTTTTTTATAAGTGTTAGTATTATAATTATGTGATAATTTTACTAATGTTTATAGCAATCAGATAAATATGATATCTATAAAATAAAGATGTTGGGAGAGAGAAAAATGACTAAAAAATACTATGATAACAGAGAAATATCATGGCTAAAATTCAACAAAAGAGTGCTTGAAGAGGCGATGGATCCGTCAGTTCCTTTAATGGAAAGATTGACATTTGTGTCTATATTCCAGAGCAATTTAGATGAATTTTTCATGGTAAGAGTAGGTTCTTTATACGATCAGATGATAGTTGATCCAGACTCTAGAGATAGTAAAACAAATATGACTCCTGAAGAGGAGATTAAAGAAATTGTAAAATATACAAAAAAATTAAATGAGTTAAAAGACGATGCTTACAATAATTTAATGAGAGAAGTTAAGGAGTTTGGAATCGAGCTAGTAGACTTTCATTCAAGGGTAAAGTGCAATGAAGCGGGGGACTGTGTTGAAGATTTAAAAAATGAATACAGTAAGGCACTAACTCTTGAAGACGAGGAAGTGTTAGAAAAATTATTTGATTCAGAAATAAGACCTCTTATCTCTCCTCAAATAATAGGAAAAAGACAGCCATTCCCATTCTTAAAAGAAAAAGAAATATACGCAATAGTTTCTTTAGAAGGTAAGAATGGAACAGAAAAACTTGGTATAGTTCCTTGTTCAGGTGATGTTTTTGAAAGATTAATTCAAATTCCATCTGATAAAAGAAAATATATTTTAGCAGAAGAGCTAATTCTTTACTTTGTAACAAAAATATTTAAAAAATATAAGGTTAAGAGCAAATCTCTGATAAGAATAACTAGAAACGCCGATATTGATGAGGAAACAGTATACGACGAAGATTTAGATTACAGAGATACAATGAAAAAGCTAATTAAGAAAAGAAAAAAACTTGCGCCAGTTAGAATGGAAATGTCAAGAGAGCTTAATAGTTCAGCACTAAAAACTCTTAGAAAATACGTTGGCTTAGATGAAGAAAGTATATTCTATTCTAAATCACCGCTTGAATTTTCTTTTGTTAGAAAGATACAGGACAAGCTTAGAAATCATTCAGAGTTATTCTATGAAAAGAGAGTTCCTCAGAAATCGCCTGATATTTCATCAAAACGTTCTATAATAGAACAGATTGAAGAAAAGGACAAACTTTTATACTATCCGTACAACAGCATGAAGCCATTCTTAGATATGCTATATGAAGCATCTGAAGATCCAACTGTTGTTTCTATAAAGATGACACTTTACAGATTATCAAGCGACAGTAAGATAGTTGATGCGCTTTCAAATGCGGTTGAAAATGGAAAAGAAGTTGTCGTATTGGTTGAGTTAAGAGCAAGATTTGATGAGGAAAACAATATAAACTGGTCTAGAAGACTTGAAAAGGCTGGATGTAGAGTAATTTATGGACTACCTGGATTAAAAGTTCATTCTAAATTATGTCTAATAACAAGAAAGACTGATGAAGGAATAAAATACATAACTCAGATAGGTACAGGAAATTACAACGAAAAAACAGCAAAATTATACACAGACTACTGCTTAATGACTGCTGATAAGAGAATCGCACACGAAGCAGGTAGAGTTTTTGATAGATTATCTCTTGGAGAAGTTGTAGAAAAATCAGACCTATTGCTAGTATCTCCACTTTGTTTAAGACAGCCTATTATGGATATGATAGACAATGAAATTGTTAAAGCAGAACATGGAGCACCAGCCTATATAGGTATAAAGATAAATTCTCTAACTGATAAGGGAATTATGAATAAACTTATAGAAGCTTCTAGGGCAGGGGTTAAAGTTCAACTTATTGTAAGAGGTATATGCTGCTTAATACCAGGAGTAGAGGGTGTTACAGAAAATATAGAAGTTATAAGTATAGTTGGACGTTATCTTGAACATACTCGTGTGTATATATTCGGTGAAGGTTGCGATAGTAAGGTTTATATAGGATCTGCTGACTTAATGTCAAGAAATACCATGAGAAGGGTAGAGGTAGCAGCACCTATTTTAGATCCAGATATTAAGAAGAGAATTCTTGAAGACTTTGCAATAATGTACACAGATAATGTTAAAGCGAGAAAACTTCTTAAAGACGGTACATACAAACACGTTAAACAGGAAGGTGCACCTTTAAATTCACAGGAGTATTTCTTTGAAAGAGCTTATAAGGAATTAGAGATGCGAGATAAATAATTAGACTCTACTCAAAACGAAGAAAGATTGGAGTAATGTCGATGAGATATGGAATAATAGATGTAGGATCAAATACGATTAGATTAATAATTTTTGAATTAAAGGGAACAGAGATAAAGATTATACTAAAAGAAAAGGAACTTTCTGTAATACTAAGCTTTATACAGAATGGTAATCTTATGGAAGAAGGTCTTGAAAGACTTTTAAAAGTATTAAATAGATTTGCTAAAATCTGTGAATTACTTGGATGTGCAGAAGTATTCTGTTTTGCAACTGCTTCACTTAGAAAAGTAGATAATAGTGTTTATGTTGTTTCTGAGATGAAAAAGATTGTAGAGAATACAGAAATAATAACTGGAGAACAGGAAGCATATTACGACTATATCGGTCTTAGCCAGGTTGTAAAAGACAGAAGCGGTATGGGACTTGATTTAGGCGGAGGAAGTGTGCAGATATTCAAGTTTAAAGACAGACAGGTTATAGATTCAGTTTCCTTACCTCTTGGTGGTCTTGAGATGAGAAATAAATTTGTTTCTATGGTATATCCTACACTTGATGAGATAAAAGAAATCGAGGATTGTGTAAAAGCTAGTGTTAAAAGTTCTAAGATTTTCAAAGGAAATAACCATAGGGTTATGTATTTAATGGGTGGTACTGCAAGAGCTGCAGCAAAGATTCATAGATATATTTATGTGACTAAGAAGAAGTCAAATAAGTATTATATTCCTATTAAAGAGCTTAATCAGCTTACAGAGAGATTTTCGGATCCGAGAAAGAGCGATGTAGATATTCTTGAGAGAATACTTCCAGATCGTATGAATAATATTATACCAAGTTTGGTTGTTCTTAATACTATTTGCACAATGTCTGGTGTTGATGAAGTAGTTGTAGTAAAAAATGGTGTAAGAGATGGATACATACACGATAAAATATTACCAATGTAAAAATGTGGCTGTTGCAATAATTTGCAGCAGCCTTTTTATTTAATCTTTTTAAGTTAGTAATTTTATAAAAGATTAATTTAAAAAGGTTTGGTTGCAAATTTTGTGAATAGCCACTTTTTTTATATAGGTAATAATTTTATCGGTGCATGTAGAGAGAGTTGTTTTGAAGTTTGTAAATATAGATTTGTAAGGAATATTTGGAGTGTGTTTTTTTAGATTATAATATTATTTTCATAAGTTTGAATTTTCTAAAATTTTATGTTATTATTAAAGAGTGAATTATTTTTTTCACAAGAGGTTTTATATTTGATTTTAAGGGGGCTTTTTAGATGAAGGTAGTAGAGAGAATAGCAAGACTTCGTGCTCTTATGGAGCAGAATGGGATAGATGCTTATATAGTTCCGACAGCAGATTTCCATCAGAGTGAGAATGCAGGAGAATATTTCAAATGTAGAGAATATATATCAGGATTTGATGGTTCTTATGGGACAGTTATGATAGCAAAGGATGAGGCTGGTCTTTGGACTGATGGTAGATATTGGACTCAGGCTGAGAAACAGTTAGAGGGAAGCGGAATTTCTTTATTCCATATGTTTGAAGACGGTGTTCCAACTATGGAAGAGTATCTTGCGCAGATAGTTCCAGAAAATGGTAAGGTAGCATTTGATGGACGTGTTGTTTCTATGGAAGAAGGACAGGATTTAGAGAAAGCTCTTGCTCCTAAGAATATATCAATAGAGTATTCATGCGATTTAGTAGGTGATGTTTGGGAAGATAGACCAGAGATATCTAAAGAGCCTGTTTTCGTGCTTGATGAGAAATACACAGGTGAAAGTGTAGCTTCTAAGCTTGAGAGAGTTAGAAATGTTATGAAAGAAAATGGAGCTACAGCACATATAATAGCATCTTTAGACGATGTTTGTTGGTTAATTAATATGAGAGGAAATGATGTTGTTTATTATCCACTTATATTCTCATATGCTTTAGTGAAACTTGATGGCATGGATTTATTTATAGATGAAAGTAAATTAAACGACGAAGCAAAAGCACTTCTTGCTGAAAATAATATAACAGTTCGTCCATACAATGATATTTATGAAGAAGTTAAGAACCTTAAAGCTAGTGAAAGTGTAATGGTTGACCCAATGAAGTTAAATTATGCACTTTACAACAACATACCAGAAGGTGTTGAAAAGATAGAACATCAGAACCCAACTATACTTATGAAAGCTATGAAAAACGATGTTGAGCTTAAAAATATAAGAAATGCTCATATAAAAGATGGTATAGCTGTTACAAAATTCATGCATTGGATGAAAACTAATGTAGGTAAGATAAAAATAACTGAAATGAGTGCAGCTAGAAAGCTTGAAGAGTTCAGAAAAGAACAGAAAGGATATATAAGAGATAGTTTTGAACCAATTTGTGCGTATAAAGATCATGCAGCTATGATGCACTATGCACCAACTGACGAGTCAGATGTTGAAGTACTTCCAGAACATTTATTCTTAAATGATACTGGTGGAGGATATATTGAAGGATCTACAGATATAACAAGAACATTTGTAATGGGGCCAGTTGCCGATGAATTAAAAACTCACTTTACAGCAGTTGTTAGAGGTATGTTGAATTTATCAAGAGCAAAATTCTTATACGGATGCTTTGGATATAACTTAGATGCAATAGCAAGAGGACCAATTTGGGACTTAGATATAGATTTTAAATGCGGTACAGGACATGGTGTAGGATATCTTCTTAACATACATGAACCACCAACAGGATTTAGATGGCAGATAGTTAAATCTAAAAACGAACACCATAAATTTGAAGAAGGTATGGTTTTAACTAATGAGCCTGGTGTGTACGTTGAAGGATCTCATGGTATAAGAATAGAAAATGAGATGATAGTTACTAAGGGAGAAAAGAATGAGTTTGGACAGTTTATGCACTTCGAAACTATAACATTTGCTCCAATAGATTTAGACGGTATAAATCCAGATGAGATGACTAAGTTTGAAAGAGAGTGGTTAAACAACTACCATGCTCAGGTATTTGAAAAAATAGGACCTCATCTAACTGAAGAAGAGAGAGAATGGTTAAAAGAATACACTAGAGCTATATAATTGAATGAATTACTATAGATAGAAATAGGCTGTTGCAATTTTGCAATGGCCTTTTTTATGAGCACGCAATCACGATTATTTGCTCTCCAGGCTTCAGCGCCTCGTCCATTTATGTAACACATTTCAATGTTACGAGGCGCTGAGGACTGGAGCAAAATTTAACTAGTCTTTTTTTGTGTTATTCAGTTATTTCTTCTGCTTTATCTAGTTCCCAGTTCCAAGGTTTTTTCTTTATTAAACCGTCTGCGTAAGGGATAAACATAGATATCAGTGTAAATACTGCTAGAAGCTGCTGATACCATAGGAATGGGAATAGTGCAAGTGGACTAACTGCACCTGCTGTTAAGCTTCCTGCAAGAAGTATCTGTGCTCCATAAGGGATGAATCCCTGGAATATGCAAGTCCATATATCTAGTAATGAAGCAGATTTTCTTGGATCTACTTTATATTTTCTACTAAGTTCTTTAGCTATTGGCCCAGTTATTATTATCGCAACTGTGTTGTTTGCAACTGCCATGTCAGCAGCTGCAGCTATTGCAGATATACCAATCTGAGCTGATTTTTCACTTTTAACAACAGACTGAATTTTTTCTAATATCCACTGAAGTCCACCGTGCTGAGTAACCATGTGGGCAAGACCACCAGTAAACATTGAAAGCAAGAATATTTCGTTCATTCCTGTAAATCCAGCGTATATATTCTGTGCAAATGTAAGTGGAGTTAAATCTCCGTAAGCCATACCAACTACACCTGCTACAACTGTTCCAACTCCTAGAGTTAAGAATACGTTGAATCCTGATACAGCAAGCCCTAAAACTAGTATATAAGGTATAACTTTGACTATATTGTAATCTAATTTCTGTATAGGAACTATAGTTTCTGGTTTACCAAATATTATTAAAAGTACAAATGTAAGAACTGCTGCTGGTAAAGCTATGTAGAAGTTTACCTTGAATTTGTCTTTTAATTCGCAGTTCTGAGTTCTAGTTGCGGCAATTGTTGTATCTGATATTACAGATAGGTTGTCGCCAAACATTGCACCACCTATGATTGCAGCAACTATAAGAGTCATATTTAATCCAGCTTTTTCTGCTGTTGCAATTGCTATTGGAGCAACTGTACTTATTGTTCCCATAGAAGTTCCTGTTGCTATAGATATAAAAGCCGCGATGACGAACAGGCCAGCAGTTATATACTGAGCTGGGATAAATGATAATCCAAGGTTGACAGTAGAATCAACACCTCCCATTGATTTTGCAACTGTTGCAAATGCACCTGCGAATAAATATATAAAGCACATTATAAGGATGTTCTCATTTCCGCATCCTTTTGCAAACTGAGAGAATTTTTCTTCTATACTTCCTTTAAATATAATGAATGCTACAACAACACCGACAATTATTGCAACTGGTGCTGGTAGCTGGTAAAATGCCATCTCTGTTCCTGATGTTTCTAATATGATACCTACGCCAAGATATAATAATATAAATACAGCGAAAGGAATAAGGGCTTTACCACTGGGTTTAATTTTTTCGTTTTGATCCATTTTTACCTCCTTTATTTTTTATAAGAAAATATATGTGCATATTTTGAATTTTTTTTCAAAATGATTTTCCTAAAATAAAACTACATATATTATTTTAATTATACACTAGTATTATAAATGTTTTCAATATAAATCTTAAGTTAATAAAGATATGAGAAAAAAATATCTATAAAAGATAAAAAAGTTAAGCGAAAATTTTATACTGATAAATAAATTTTTGCTAAAAAAAATTAACGATAATTATGTTTGGATAATAATAGTGCTAAAATTGAGATATTTTAAAACTTATGATAATATTTAGATAGTAATAAATTCTATTTTTATTGAAAGGAGTTAGTTACTAATAATAAAATTGGTAATATATAAAATAAATGTCAAAAGGATATATTTATATAATGACAAATCCATGCTTAAACAATATGGTTAAAATTGGATATGCTAAAGATGTTGAAAAGAGAAGAAAACAATTAAGTACAACAGCTCTTCCTTATGAATATGAAGTCTACGCAACCTATGAAACACCGGGTAATCTGGAAGATAAAAAGTTACATAAATTAATAGATAATCTAAATCCAGATTTGAGAGTCTCGAAGGACAGAGAATTTTTTGTTATGTCAGCAGAAGATGCATATGAATTATTGGAAGCTATAGCTATAATTAGTGGATCTCAAAATAAGTTAAAGAAATTAATATCTAATGGAATAAAAGAAGAACATAAAAAGAAAAGACCTCCCGTTAATTTTGCTAAATGTAATATTCCTGTAGGAGCAGAATTAATATTTGTTGATGATAAGGATGTAAAAGCTTATGTCGTTGATGAAAGAAAGGTTCAATATGATGGAGAACTAACATCACTTTCTGCTATAGCAAAAGGGATTAAAGGATATTCAATTTCTGGTCCAATGTATTTTACATATAATGGAAAGTTAGTTTCTGAAATTGCTGAGGAAACACAATGGAAGGAATAGAGTACTATTAGGTCAATGTCATTAAGTTAGTAGAAAAACATAAAGACCTCAATATTAGAAATAATAT
>SAMEA3387505__coassemble_2540_pt1 | contig 7064 bp, 4 predicted proteins | sample SAMEA3387505__metabat2_low_PE_010 | metagenome-assembled genome bin SAMEA3387505 (sample SAMEA3387505) | Felis catus | biome: Faeces | place: United Kingdom | collected 2012
AAATCTTCCATTTATCCCTTTTTCAGTTATAAGCATATTATTAAGCCCAAAAGTTCCAAGCCCAGAAAGATACGCTATGTGTCTCTGTGACCATCTACTCTTCGCCTTTCCATCAACTATCCCACAATCTACTGGTTTAGCTGCTTTGTAACCCATTTTTTCAATTTCTGCCACAAGATAGTCATTTAACTTATCTGCCATCTCATTTGTCTCCCGATATGAATGAACCCAAACATCTGAAGGAAGAGTGCCTTCTTTGTTAGAATTTGCAATGCTTTCTTTAAATGGAACAAAATATGAAATCATAGTCTTTGCATCTTCTAAATAATCTGTTGCAAGATGATGATTCTCTATAACTGCTTCTCTTAGATAGTTCATATTTTTATCGTCTACTTTAGAAAAACCTACAAGTACATCTTCCCATTCAGCAAAAAGATTGTTGTTAGATTTGTATTCTTTTATAAAATTATTTATTAAATTAGTAAATTTCTCTCTCATAAAAATCCCTCTTTTTCAAAATATTCTTTAATTTAATTATACAACTAAAAAAGAGACCATTGCAATTGCAACAGCCTCTATTATATTATTTATTATATTATATTATATTATTTTCTTATCTGACCACAACCACTACATTCATCCCATGCTGGTACACTTACATATTCTTCATAACCTATTAATGTTTTTATAGGCTCTAACCAATATGCTGTATTTTCACTTACAGTATATGGACATTCGTCGTTCCATATGTGGTCTGAATGAGCTATTATATTTTTATTATTATCTATACCAAAATCTTTACCACAACCCTGACATACTACGTGATATTCTGTTTTATATTTTGGTTTTTTACCCATTATAGCATTATGATGAATCCAGTTATGTTTGTGTTCTGGAGTTACAGGTTTGCTTGGTTTTTCTGGTTTAGGTTCTACAGGTTTTTCAGGTGTTACATCGGTTGGTCCATTAGCATCACCACCTGGTTTCTGTATATTTTCATCTGGTTTCTGTGTATCCTCTGGTTTAACTGGTTTTCCGTCTTCTCCAACTGTGTGAGAAGCTTCAAGTGTATCTCTAACCTGAGTTAGGATTCTGTTTGATACACCACCTACAGATATAACTTTATCTGATTTTCCTATAAATCTCTTATCACTTCTTTCAGAAACAAGTGCAACTGGTTTACCCATAGCAGAAGTTGTTAACGCATCAACTAATGGGTTTCCTTTTGCCATATAGTATACTTTTTCATTTGTAAAGAATTTTTCTATAACTTTTCTATTTGTTTCATATCTATCTTTACCACCTATTCTTGTTGCCTGTGCATCTGAAACTATTGCATTTGACATTACACTAGAACCACCAACTGCATATGTTGGGATATCTGTGCTCACATTAATAGGCATATACTTACCATTTGTTAATATTATCTGTCCTTTATTTTTTGCTGCAACTGGAGCTATACTCATAGCATCTGCTTCACCCTTGAAACCATTTACAAGGTAAACTGCTGTATCTTTTCCAGTCACTTCTGCTATTTCGTAAGAAACTTCTATACTAGTTTTTATTCTGTCAGAACCTTCTATTCTTTTAGGTTTTATTCCCATTGATTTTATCTGGTTTTCGACAGAACTAGATATAGCATTTTTACCGCCTATTATATAAGCGTTTTTAGCTCCCTTTAATGCTGCTTTAGTCTCAGCTGGTATTTTATTAGCTTTTACAAGTAATATCGGAGCATTAACTGCACCCGCAAGACCTGAAGCTGATAATCCATCTGCTAAAGATTTATCTGCGTTTACAAGTATTACTGTACTTTTATCTCTACCCTGTGCTAATTTTGCTGCTGTTTCATATCTATTTGATCCTGTAATAGCAGCCATATCATAAGGATTAACAGTTACTTTTCTCTGAACATCATTTACTTCATATGCCTGTACTGATGCTATTGGTAACATTGAAGTAACCGCCATACCTAAAGCTAAAGATTTAGTTAGTTTTTTCATAACAATTTTCTCCTCTCACTCAATAAAATTTATTTTAGAAAACTTTTATTTAAGATATTGTATTTGTCTGAGTAAATTTTTGCATTAAAAAAGGACACAATTCTTGTGTTTAACAAAAACTGTATCCTTTATATATACTATTATAAAAATTGTATGCTAAAATTACAGACTTATTTGTTTGTCTGTCTGTCTGTCTGTCTGTCTGTTCAGATTTTCCCAAACATTTAGCATATCCGTCAACTCCCTAACAATTTTATATCTTAATAATGTGTTCATATAATAAATTATATCATATTTAACATAAAATGTTAATGTTATTTATTCTGTAATTAGATTCTTCAATCCACTCTGCTCGACAATATCATAAAAATGCTGCATCTCATCTTTGCTAAACATTTTATAATTCTCATCAAGTCCATACTCCAAGTCGACAAGTTCATACTTTGATGGAGCAAGAGGATTGTAGTTTAATAACTCATACCTAACCTCTGGATAAACTTCAACCAAAAATTCTGCTATGCTTCTTATATTTTCATCAGTAGCTGTCATAGTTGGTATAAGAGGAGTTCTAATTATGACTTTATCTCTATGCTCACTCTCAAGCACATATTTAATATGTTCCTTTATAACTTTTGACGATACTCCTGTAAATTCTTTATGTTTATTTTCGTCAAATACTTTTAAATCAATATATATCAAATCCAAATATGGAAGTACTTTTTCAATAATCTCAACTGGTGCATACATAGTAGTTTCAATGGCTGTGTGTATTCCCTCTTCCTTACAACGCTTTAACACCTCAACTAAAAACTCTCCTTGCATCAAGGGCTCTCCACCAGAAAAAGTAACCCCTCCATCATTTCTAAAGAATACCTGATCTTCCTTTATCTTTTCAACTAACTCTTCAATTCCGTAATCTTCGCTATCATATCTTATAGCTCCAGATGGACACATTTTTACAACCTTATCAAAATTCCCATCATAGTCTAAGTTGAAATACGGTCTATCATCTCTATAATCAAGCTGATTTTTTTCAGAAACTTTTTTGCATATTCTACAATGAATACAGCTATTTTTGAAGTATATCGGTCTTTTCTTTGCAGATAAACCTTCAGGATTTTGACACCACTTACATCTCAAAGGACATCCTTTAAAAAACACCGTTGTTCTAAGTCCAGCACCGTCGTGAACAGCAAATCTCTTAACATCAAATACAAGTGCTTTTTTAGATTTCTTCATAAGCTGTCCTTTCAATTATCTCATCCTGTAATTTTCCTGCTAATTCAACAAAATAAGCTGTATATCCTGCAACACGAATTGTAAGCGATTTATGTCTTTCTGGGTGAACTTTCGCATCCAATAAATCCTCTCTTCTAACAACATTAAATTGAATATGAGGAACTTCTAAATCTACAAAAGCTCTCAAGAAGTTTTCAAACTTCATCATTCCTGTTTCTGTTTTGAAAAACTCTGGCAAGAATTTCATATTTAATAGACCACCGTTTGTAGTATAGTCGTTTGATATTCTAGATACAGATTTTAAAACTGCTGTCGGACCTGCAATATCTCTTCCATACACAGGTGACATACCACCGTCTGCAAGTGGAGTAAGTGCATTTCTTCCGTCTGGAGATGCTCCAACGTTTTCTCCCATAGGAACGTGCGCAGAAACGGTGTACATTCCTGTGTGATATGCTCCACCACGATAATTTGTGTAATCTTTCATCCTTTCTCTAAAATATCCTGCCCATTTTGTACCTAAATCGTCGACCCATTTTACATCATTTCCATATTTAGGTGCTTTGTTTAACAGCATAGTCTGAGTTATTTCGTGTCCTTTAAAATCATCTCTTAAAGCCTGAAGTAACTCTTCTTTTGAAATCATCTCTTCATCATAAACTAATTCTTTAATTGCAGCTAGTGAATCTGCAAGGTTTGCAACCTGAATCATCTGTATTCCAGAAAGGTTGTATTTTGCACCACCTCTAGTAACATCTAACCCTTTTTCTAAGCAATCATCTATAACTGTAGATAAAAACGCAGAAGGTAGACAATGCTGATGAGCCTTTTCTACCACAACTTCTGCCTTCATCATCTCATCTATGAAATAATCTATCTGCTTTTTAAAAGCTTCCTCTAAATCTTCAAATGTTTTATAATCCTCTAATTTACCTAAGTTTAGTCCAATTTGTTCACCAGTTAATATACATTTTCCTTCATTTAAAGTTAATTCTAATGCCTTATTCAAATTGAACATAGCTGCATCAGACCAACCTAAGTTATTTCCATGTGTAGTAAGCTCAACACAACCTACTATTGCATAATTTCTCGCATCTTTTTCTTCAATTCCAAGATCTATCATCGCTTTTATTATAGACTCATCGTTGAAGAACTGCGGCATTCCACTTCCCTTAGCTACAACTTTTATAGATTCCTGCATCAATTCATGCGATGTATTTTTATTAAGTCTAACTGATAAATTAGGCTGAGGTAGTCCTAAATGGTACTGAGCCTTTAATATTAATAACGATAAATTGTTGTATATATCATCTCCATTTTCATCAACTCCACCGATTGCTATGTTGAATCCTATTGGAAATCCAGCAAAATATTTTGCACTGTGCTGATTTCTTAAATAGACAATCTGGTTGAATTTTAGCCATAAACACTCAATTATTTCTAGTGCGTCTTGTTCAGATATGATACCTTTTTCAATATCTTCTTTATAATAAGGATATAAATACTGATCCATTCTTCCTGGAGAGAATGAAGAAGCATTTGATTCCATGTGTAAAATCGTAAATAAGAACCATAATGACTGAACTGCTTCATGGAATGTTTTAGGCGGTCTTTCTGAAAGATTTTTACAAATTTCTGCAACATTTCTTAAAGATTCTTTGTATTCGTCCTCGATTTTATCATCCCCGCAATTATTTATCATATTTAAAATATAATCGTGGTATCTCATCATAAAGTTTTTAGCACCTTCTAATACTAGAATCGTACATTCATAAAACTCCTTCTGATTTTCTTCACAGTTTGCCATTTTTTCTTTAGCCTTATCAATTAATCCCTGAGGCCCTAATTTTAACCAAAGCTCAGAATCTGGGCAAATATGTCCCTGTGCGTGGTCTTTTTGATTTATCTTTACAACCTTAGCCATCGCATTTATCTCTTTACCATAGTTGTGTTTGATAACATCCTCCATAGACTTTCCATTCCAATATGGATAGATACTTTCTCTAAATTCTTTAATATCTTCTTCCTTTACCAAGAATTTATCCTGTGGTCTAGTTGGAAGTGTTTCAAATTCGTTATTAACCCATGAGCAGCCACTTTCTGGGAAAACAACCCCATATCTAACTCCCTTTGTTCTATTCCCTACAATTAACTCCTCTTTTTCAACACCTATTTCTAACTCTTCAAGTGCTGCTTTAAGTGATAAAGCTCTTTTCTTGGGAACTGATAAAGCTCTACTTTCCTTGTAAACTCTTGTAATTATTCTAGCCTGTTCAATAGATGCGTATCTTGGTGCATCTAACATCTTCTCTTTCAAAATATCTATTCTCTTCGTCTGAATTAAATTATCAAATTTTCCTTGAATTAAATTGCTCATTTTCCACCTCTATACAATTAAATAATTTCTAGTCCTTTTTCTTCTAGTTTTTTCTCATCTTCTAAATCCAATTTCTTTTCAAATATATATCCTGTTAAATCTTCTAAATCAGCAAATACATAATTTCCCTCAAGATTTAATTTTGCAGTTTCCGCTAAAACGTAACATCTTCTACTAGAATTTATCACTTCTTTTTTAGTTATACCGTCGTCTACAGAATATGTAGTCACCTCTTCTTCGTGTAAATCAATCCCTACAACACCGATAAATGCTAAATCGAATTTAAACTTTTTAATCTGCTCTATTGTAAATGTTCCTATAAATCCGTCCTTTGCCTCATTCAACGCTCCAGCTAAAAAGAATAGCTTTGTACTGCATTCCTGAGTAAATACGTTCATTATATCTATCATATTTGTAACAACTGTTATGTTTAAATCCTTTTGATATATTAATTTTGCAATTTCCAAAGTGATTGTAGATACCCCCAAGAAAATAGTTGTTCCTGGTTTAATCATCTCAACTACTTTTAATGCGATTTCTCTTTTTTCTTCAGCGTAAACATCTTTACGATCGCTGACATTGATTACATGTGGGTTTGTTCTAACTGTTGTCGCTCCACCATGTATTCTCTTTAACTTTCCTGCTTTTTCTAATATGGTTAAATCTTTTCTTATACAATCTTCTGTTACGCCAAAATCTTGGCTCAATTCTTTTACTCTAACTTTTCCATCTAAGTTTAATTTTGCGATTATTTGATTATGTCTTTCTTGTTGTAGCAAATTGATCACCTCTTTTCAATTATTATTATGGCATGAATTTCAATAAAAAACAATATCAAACGATAATAATCAATAATTATTTTTGTTGTAATCAATATTAAGTAATAATTTTCAATAATTTATATATAATAAGTAATACTTAGTAATAAAAAAGAACCGCATTAGAGTATATCCATACGCAGTTCTTTTTATAATATTTTTATTTAATTTTTATTTTTTTAACGCAAAAACCTCCAGCTATTCACTGGAGGTTTCTTTATATATTCTCATTATTAATTATTTTCATCTGCCATATATGATACAACTGAAAGTCCATAAACTGCTACAACTGCTAATATTGCTATTGGTAATATCATCATTATTACTCGCCCTCTTTCCAAATCTCTTGTTACTATATTATATTCCCAAAACTTTACATTTTAAACGCATTTAGTATTTCTTCTAAGAATATATCTCTATTATAAAACTTTATTTAATTTTTATCAAGTTAAATTTTTGTAATAATATCTAAAAAACTAATATGAAATTATAATTAAAATATACAAATCTGTAATTAATTTACATTAATTTCATATCAATCGCAAAAAATTTAAAAAGAGCATAATTAAAAACTCAATGTCATTAAGTTAGCATTGTTAATGAGGTTATCTAAAAGAAAAATAGCAG
>SAMEA3387505__coassemble_2579_pt1 | contig 6952 bp, 6 predicted proteins | sample SAMEA3387505__metabat2_low_PE_010 | metagenome-assembled genome bin SAMEA3387505 (sample SAMEA3387505) | Felis catus | biome: Faeces | place: United Kingdom | collected 2012
TTTTTTATATTGAGGATTTCAAACTTAAAATAGTTGATATCTTATTAAACTAATTCAATTTATTTTATGCAACGAAGTATTACATTGTAAAGTACTAAACCTGCAACAAAGTTAATAACTACTGCTGGTATAACAACTGATATGAAAAGAACGCTAAATCCTGCAGGTAGTCCAACTATATACTGAGCAGCAAGTAGGAATATAGATCCACTTACAAGTGTACCTAGCGGGAATAAGAATATAGAAACTATTTTACCTGCTTTTTTCATATCCATTTTTCTTAAGAAAGGTATGCTATACATTATGTAAACTAGTAAGTATGCAAAGTTTACAGATATTATTTTATCTATAACATTAGGAAGCTGTCCACCAGGGAATTTAGTTGTAAGTGCTGTAAATACACCAGTAACTATTCCTGCTAATAAGCAGCTTTTATAATCATTTCTATTTATTAAAACTACTATAAACATTGTAAGTAGTGCGAAGTCTGGCTGCATAGGAAGTCCTAGAGCAGGTGTAATCTGATGAAGTATAAGACCTATTGCAAGAAGTATTGAGTTTAGAACCATTTTTCTTGTATTCACTTTTGTTGTTGTATTTGTTGTTGTTTTTGCTATTGCTTTCATTGTATTTTCCTCCAAGTATTTTAAATTATTATTTTGCCATTCTGATTCGATATTATCTTCTAGTAAAGTTCATACCATAGTTTACACCTCCTTTTCCGTAAAATAAAAAAACTTCGCCCTATATATAGGACGAAGTATTAATTCGCGTTGCCACCTAAATTCGTATATCTTGTAAAATTATACAAGAAATACATCTCTGCAAGAATACTAACATATTCTGTGTGTTGTAACGTACACCAAACGCCGGAGTCTACTTTAAAAATATTTCAATCCGGTTCTCTAAGGCCCATTCACTATTTTCCTTCTTGCTGACTCTCACCAACGTCAACTCTCTGTATTGAACCTAAAAACAGTTACTCTTCCTCGTCAAAGAATTTACTGAAAATTTATTATTTTTAACTTGTATTAATCATAATCTAAAAAAAAGATTCTGTCAATAATTATTTTTGAATTTTTTGAAATATGATACAAAAAAGAGAAATAATTCTTTTTAAAAAAGGAAAAATACAAAATATATAGAATATATATAACTGAGTAATAAAATAAAAACTAAAAAATATTAAATGAAAAAAGGAGTGGTCTTCGATGTTCAGAGATATGAGAAGAGTTGATAGAGATAAAGGAAGTTTAGCAGGAATAGAAATATTAAAAAATTCAGATGTGAGTTTTTTATCTACAATATCTGTAGATAATGGGTATCCGTATGCAGTTCCGATGAACCACGTATTCTTAGATGGAAATATATACTATCATTGTTCAAAAAAAGGACATAAAATCGACAACATAAATGAAAATAGCAAAGTTTGTGTAAGTGCAGTTTCATATTACGAATTTGTACCAGATAAATTTACTGTTGGATACAAAAGCGTAGTAGTATTTGGAAATGCGTCTATAGTTGAAGATGAGGAAGAGAAAAGAAAGGTATTAAAAGAAGTAATAAAAACATATTCAACAGATTATATAGAAGATGGAAATAAATATATAGAAAAACTTTTCAAAATAACAGATATAATAAAAGTTGTACCAGAAAAAATATCAGGAAAAGCATCTAAAGAATAGAAGAATATTGTGAAAGTTATTGCAAATAGTCGTTTTTTTTGATATAGTTAAACTATGTTATGTAAATTAAAATATATGTAGTAAATACAATGGAGGTGAGTTCTTGAAAAAGTCAGGTTCAATAGTTAAGACAATAAAAAGAAGTTTAAAAAAAATACTAAAATATACAGCTATGTCATTCATAATATGTTATGCTTCAGCTATTGTATTAAGAGTAATTAATGCTTTTTTAGGTGCTAATACTCCAGACTTTTGGTGGTATATTATACCAGCAACTTTAGTAGCACTTGGATTAAGTGTACTTATGGTATTAGCAAATGCTGATAAAGTATTTAGAAAACCTACTAAAAAGAAAGCAGTTGCGAAACAAAAAGTTCGCAGAAAGAGCGCTCCTGCAGTATCTACACCAGAAAGAGAATACAGAAGAAAGGTATCATAGTATTAAATATATATTTTATAAATACCAGATATTTATTTGCTCGATAAAAATGCAATTGTATATATAAAAATAAACACAGTTGTTACTGTGTTTTATTTTTTTTATAGATTGTTTATAAAAGGGGAAGTTTTATGAAAATTGATGGATGGGTGAATGATTTCGGTGAGAAAGAGCCGGATTATAAAAAAAGGAAAAAACAAAAGAAAAAGAGGAATCTACCCAAGTTTGAAAATCTAAGCAAATTTAGCATCATAAAAATAGTTGTAGCTATATTATTAGTGTTTGCTATATGGAATCATTTTAGATACTATTCAGAAATAAATCATATGATGGATTATATAGAATCAAGACAATATGCCATAGCAATAGATTACTATTCTTCTCTAGAAAAAGAGTTTTCAGAGGGAAAAATGGATAGATTTAATGCTAAGCTTTCTAGAAAAATAAATAAATTCTTAGAAAATACCGGAGATGATTTTTTCAAAGGAAGTATATCAAAAGAAAAATTTACTGGATTTGTCAATATGGTCAATTCTTTAGATAGAATAACTGTTAAAAGCGAAAAATTGTTAGAGCAGTGTAAAAAGGCAGCTGATATGTATAGTGATGGAAGTATAGATTATGAAACAGCCAAATCATTTGTGGATACTATTTCAGCATTACAGGGAATGGAAGTTGGAACAGAAGAATATAGACAAGACATAGAGTTTATATACGATTCTAGAATGTTATATGAACAGGGATACGAATATCAAAAGAAATTCCAGTATTCTCAGGCTATCGAAAACTATGAAAAAGTGCTTGAAAAGGATAAAAAGTACTATAAAAAGGCTGAAAAGAATAAAAAAGAATGTATAGAAAAAATGTATGATTATTATATCCAGGAAGCTGCTTTGGCAGCAAAGGGTGGAAATTACCAAGTTGCAACAGAATATATGGAATATGTAAAAAAATACTATCCTGATGATGAAAAAGTCGAAAAAATTCTAAAGGATTATCAGAAAAAATTAGATGAGTACACTTTAGGATCGGATGATATAAAAAATATATACTGTAAGGCAGCTGATATAGAGCCAGAAGGAATAACAGTAAGTCCTCTACCACAGATGGTAAATGGAGAAAAATACTATTATGCAGAAATACTTAAAGATGGTAAAAGAATAAATGAAGTTCTTATAAATGCAGAAAATAAAAAGCTATATTTATACAAGGATGGAGAAAGATCATATAAAGATATTGATAATGCCAATTTCTTTAGACTAAATACAAATGGAGAAATTGAATTTGCTATTTCTAAAAAAGACGCAACAGAAAATCTAAAAAATGAATTAGAAAAGAAGAAAAGGGTATATAAAAAAGTGGAAGAAATTGACTCTGATAAGGCAGAAAGATATTCTAAATGTGATAAGAAAATAAGTGAAATGCTAAATAAGAAGGAGAATACATATTTCTTCTTTATAGGTAATAAAGGGTTCTTAAGAGGTAAAGACTTGTACTGTGTAGATATGTATAGTGGTGCAGTATATTCTTTCGAAAATAATAAACTAATTCGTATATAATAGGGAGATTAGAACTAGTAAAATAGGTATTTAACTAATTCAGAGGTAAAGGGATGTACTCTGAAAATAAACAAAAAGGAGAGATTTAATGTCGAAAAAAATAAAAGTAGCATTAATAGCCTTATTGGTTGTTGTTCTGGGAACAGTAGGATTTATGTTTTCAAAAGTAAAAAGCGATAAAATAGCTGAAAACGTAATAGTAAATGGGATAAATGTTGGAGGAATGACAAAAGAAGAGGCAAAAAATAAAATAAAGGTATTTGATACTAATGAGTTTACACTAAGCAGCGAGGAAAGAAGTTGGAAACTTAATTTAGATGAGCTAAACTTTGAATATGACATAAATAAGACAGTTGAAAATGCATACAAAGTTGATAGAAGTGGAAATATATTTTCTAATATGTTCGATATGGCTAAATCTATGATGGGACACGAAACTAATGTACGTGTGGCAATAGAATACGATAAAGCTAAGGCAAAAGAAGAACTTGATAAAATTAGAAAAGATGTCGATAGAGAAAAAGAAAATGCAAAAATAAACACAGATAATGACAAGATAACTATAGTTCCAGAAAAGAATGGAGTAGTCCTTAATGAAGCTGAAACAAATAAGGCTATTGAAAAGCGGTTATCTGCAAATAAATTTAAGACTGAAGCTGTTGTTAAGCTTGATGAGCCTAAGATAAAAAAATCAGACCTTGAAGGTATGGATAAAGCTCTAGGAACATCTGTAACTACATTTAAGAACAACTATAATAGAACAGAGAATATAAAAATAGCTACAAATGCGTCTAGTGGTGTAATTTTAAAACCAGGTCAGAAATACTCTTTCAATACTATAGTTGGAAAAAGAAATAAGGCCAATGGATATAAAAGTGCGCCTGTTATAGTACAGGGAGAAATGCAGGAAGATCTAGGTGGTGGAGTATGTCAGGTATCATCGACTTTATACAATGCAGCACTTAAATCAGGAATGAAAATTGTAAATGTTAAAAACCATACAATACCTTCTTCTTATGTTGGAATGGGTAGAGATGCTACTGTTACAGATAGTGGAACAGATTTTGTATTTAAGAATCCATATAAACATAATGTCTATATTCAGAACTATGTAACAGGTGGATCAATAGTATGTCAGGTATTTGGAAGCAAGGCAGATGAACAGAACATAGAAATACAGACTAAGACTATATCTGTTTCACAGGCTACACATCAGAAGGTAGAAAAAAGTGATTTACCAGCAGGTAAAGAAGAAGTAGACAAGGCTAGTAGAAATGGATATGTTGTTGAAACATATAGAATATACAAGGACAAAAATGGAAAACAGATTAAAAAGGAAAAAATCGCAACATCAAGTTATCCAAAGCAGAATGGTGTTATATTTGTAGGAACTGCTCCTGTAGAGGAAAAACCAGCAGAACCACAGAATCCAGAAGAAAATAATGGTGGAGGAGAAACTCAAAAACCAGACGGAAATGCAGGAAATACAGGAAATTCAGGTGGAGAAACTCAAAAGCCAGAAGCAACACCAAAAGAAAATAATAAAAACTAAATAAAAAATCAATAGGGGTTGTTGAAAAAAATCAGCAACCCCTTTCTTTTTGTTTGAATAAATATAATAATAGTATTAAGAAGTTAATTTAGAGGTGAGGAAATGAAAAGATATAAAGAAGTTGTCGAGAAGCAGAAGGAATTCTTTAAAACTGGAAAGCCTATTGATATAAATTATAGAAAAAAAGCTTTAATAAAATTGAGAGATACTGTTGATAAGTATGAAGAAAAGATTTTATATGCATTAAAGCTAGACCTAGGAAAATCGGAATTTGAGGGATATGAAACAGAATTAGGAATAGTAAAAAGTGAGTTAAAAAATACTATAAAAAATCTAGAAAAGTGGTCAAAACCTAAAAAAGTTAGAGCATCTATTATGAATCCATTTTCAGATAATAGAATCTACAATCAACCATATGGAGTTTGCTTAATACTATCTCCTTGGAATTATCCGTTTCAGCTTGCTCTTATGCCGCTTATAGGAAGTATAGCAGCGGGAAATACTAGCATATTAAAACTTTCAGAAATATCTTCATTTACATCTGGCATAGTTAGGGAAATAATAGAAGAAATATTTGATGAGGAGTATATTGCGGTATTTTCTGGGGAAGCAGATGAGGCAATAAATTTAATTGAATCTGATATAGATTTTATATTCTATACAGGAAATCCTAAAATAGGTGCATCTGTTGCAGAATCAGCTGGTAGAAGATTGATACCTTGTGTGTTAGAACTTGGTGGGAAAAGCCCTTGTATAATTGATAGGAAGGCAGATTTAGATAATGCAGCTAAAAAAATAGTGTGGGGAAAATTTATGAATGCTGGACAAACATGTGTTGCACCAGACTATATAATAGCGGATAGACTTGTATTTTTAGAACTTAGAGATAAGTTAATACACTATATAAAGGAATTTTATGGAGAAAATCCAATTGAGTCAGATGACTATCCTAAGATAATAAATAAAAAGAATTTTGATAGAATACTAAATTTAATCGAGGGGAAAAGACTTATATTTGGTGGAAAATACGATGATGATAGTTTAAAGATAGAGCCAACGATATTAGAAGTATCTAGTATGGATGAAAAAATAATGCAAAAAGAAATATTTGGACCTATAATTCCTATAATTGTCTACAAAAGTAAAAGTGAGATATTTGAAATAATATATAAAAATAAAAATCCTTTAGCATTGTATCTATTTACCGATGATAGCTCATTTGAAAAAGAAATAATAGAAAAGGTATCTTTTGGTGGAGGATGTGTAAACGATACTATAATCCATTGTACATCTGAGGGACTTCCATTTGGTGGAATAGGAATGAGTGGTCTTGGTAATTATCATGGAAAAGCTAGCTTTGATGCATTTAGTCATAAGAAATCTGTTGTAAAATCTAAAAAATTTGCGGATATAAGTATGAAGTATCCTCCATTTAATGAAAAAAAGCTAAAATTAATAAAAAAAGTGTTTAATATATTGTAACATTTAGCAAAAGAAAAAGAATACAATGTTGTAATTAATATATCTTTGACTATTGTATACAATATATGGTATTTTAGTTGAGGGGAAAGGAGGAATGATTAATGAAAGTATTTAATCAGTTAGCAATCATTCTTGGAATTTGGGCAGTAGGAGAGTATATAAGTTCTATGATATCTAGTTTTGTCTTAATTCCAGGAAGTATAATTGGTATGATTCTGTTATTTTTAATGCTTCA
>SAMEA3387505__coassemble_2743_pt1 | contig 6518 bp, 9 predicted proteins | sample SAMEA3387505__metabat2_low_PE_010 | metagenome-assembled genome bin SAMEA3387505 (sample SAMEA3387505) | Felis catus | biome: Faeces | place: United Kingdom | collected 2012
GAGCATCTGCCTTACAAGCAGGGGGTCACAGGTTCGAGCCCTGTTAACCCCACCATTAAAACTGAACACGCTGGTGTGGCTCAATTGGCAGAGCAGCTGACTTGTAATCAGCAGGTTGTAGGTTCGATTCCTATCACCAGCTCCATATATACTTTAAATCTGGATTTTATAAACCGGATTTTTTTTTACTTATTTTTATAATAAAAGTTGTTTCAAAAGATTTATTTTTATTGTAAAAAGTAAATGTAGACTCATTCTATAAATGAAGGACATCGTATTAATGCGGTGTCCTTATTTTTTATGATATAATATAAAAAAATAAAGGATTGGAGAGTGTAAAAATGAAAGTTACATTTTTAGGACATTCAGTTGTATTGATAGAAAATAGAAATTTTAAAGCAATTATAGATCCATTTATAAGTGGAAATGGGCTATGTCCAATAAAAGCTGATGAATTAGATGGATTAACTCATATATTCATAACACATGGACATTCAGACCATATGGGAGACTGTATAGAGCTTGCTAAAAAATGTAGAGCTACAGTAATAGCTAACCATGAGATAGCACACTACTTAACTAAAAAAGAAGTAGAAGTACATTCTATGCATATAGGTGGTAAATTTATATTTGATTTTGGAAGTGTAAAAATGACCCCAGCACTTCATGGTTCAGGAATAGAAGACGGAGACGAGATGCTTTACGGTGGAAATCCGTGTGGATTCCTGATAGAAATTGATGGCAAGAAATTATATCATGCTGGAGATACAGGTCTTACAATGGATATGAGACTTCTTGAAGATGAGCATATAGACTTAGCATTTCTTCCAATAGGTGGTAATTTTACAATGGATGTAAAAGATGCAGCAAGAGCTTGTGAATTTATTAAACCTGATAGAGTAGTACCTATGCACTACGATACTTTTGATTTAATAAAAGCAGATCCTAATAAATTTAAAAAGAGAGCAGAGTATGCAGAAGTAGTTATATTAAATCCCGGAGATGCAGTAGAATTATAATTTTAGTGAAAATATATTAAAAGTATAAAATTAATATTAATTTAAATATAAAATTCAAATAAAGATAAATAAAAAGCTGTCGATATTATTGACAGCTTTTTTTGAAATATTTCATCAGTAATTATACTTCCCATCTTAAATCATGACCTAAAAATTCTAATATTCTAAAGTTACCTACTATTCTAGAGAAAGTCCTCTGAGAATATAACTCAACTATTTTACTAGAGTCCAAATTTGTAGATATGATAATCTTCTTGCCGGCAAGAAGTCTAGTATTTACTATATTAAAAATTTCTCCACTAGAGAATGAGTTGTTTAACTCTGTACCTAAATCGTCGATAATCAATAAATCACAGTCGAAAAGATTTTTGTAGTTCTCGTCATTGATTCTAGAATCCTCATCTTTTCTAAACTTATAGTTCTCTAAAATCTCAAGTATTCTAAATGCAGTCTGGTATATAACACTGTAACCTTGATCTAGCAAAGCTTTGGCGATACAGTTGCACATGTAAGTTTTTCCAAGTCCTGTCGCACCGTGGAAAAATAGATTTGAGTTATTATCCTGAGCAAACTCGCTTACAAAAGAGTCACAAACAGATAAAATCTTTAGTATATTTTGCTTTGGAGATATATTCTTTCCTTCGATTATCTCATCAGAGAATATACTCAAATCAAAGTTTTCAAAGTTTTCTTTTTCTAAAACTCTGCTTAAATTCGACATTTTATAGGCTTCATTGATAATTGCCTGTTTAAGACAAGTACATTTTTTACCTCCACCTAAAAAACCAGTATCCTTACATTTTGGACAGCTGTACTGCATTTCAAGGTAGTTTTCTGGTATTCCATTTTCGGCTAAAATCTGTTTTTTTCGATTAACAAGTTCTTCCATTTCACGCTTACATTCATAGACGATTTCTTCTCTTGCCTTAGTATCTTTTAAAACAGCCTTTGTAAGTCTAAGACCAGACATGGAAATTTCATCATCTATTTTCTTTATTTCAGGAAGAGATTCATAAATAGACTGTTTTCTTTTTTCTAGTTTTTCTTCATTATCATCTCTTTTTCTTTGATATTTTAAGAGAATATCTCTAATTTTTTCCTCTTTCATACAAATTCATCCTTTCTAAAGATAAAGCTACTTAAATTTCTTTTCCTGGCTTTTTCTAATTTTCTCTTCAAGTTGCTCAGGAGTGTACTTAGTAACAGTTTCTTCAAAGTTTTTAAATTTATTATAGCTTGTAGGAGCTTTTGATGTAGTTTTAGCATATGAGCGAGTGACCTTTTTGCTGTTTTGCTCCTTTTGTTTTTCAAGTTCTTTTTCTTTTTCCTTCCGCTTAAACTCTTCAACGGCTTTAAGCTCGGCAAGTGTGTGTATTTCTTCATTTGCCCAGTTTTTGACTATTCCGTTTATATATGAGATAGAAGGAGTGGTAACATTTTTAGATTTTGAACAAGCCTCTAAAACTAGCTCAATATCGGCATTATAAACGTCAAACCAAGTATCCATTGCCTCTTTTTCGGCGCGAGTAGGCTCTCTTCTAAATCCAAGCTCATTGAAAACAATACGATACATTGAATATCTCTGACTTCTCTCAGCAAAACTGTCCTCAACATCTTTAACTGTATAAAGATTAGAATCGTACCAATTCCTAATAATAGCTTCAACATATTTTAATGGTTTAACAGCACCAGTCTGATCTTTTGCGTGCTGATATGCACATATAATCATATCATCACTCATATTATACTTATCCATAATTTCCATTATAGATATTTTTTCTGTAGCTTCTAAATATCTACCTATAATTTTGTTTATCTCATTAAACATTTTACGTACTTTAGGATTTGAATTTCTATCTACTACACCATCTGCACTAGATGAAACAGATTCCTTTGGTTTAGACGTATTTCTTAGATAAAGAGCATCCAAATCCATAAACTCTACAGAAAAATTAAACTCATCGTCCAAATCTTCAGAGTGTATCTTTATAAGTCCTGCACTTTCCCAAAATTTCCAAGCATTGACTACATCAGAAAGTGGGATGTTTAGATTTTGGGCGATTGATGAATTGTCAAAACGTGGATTAGAGTGGATGTCTGTGGCCATTCTATAACCAAGTAAATATACCTTAACAGCTAATCCGTCAGCCATCGGCATAAATATATCGATAAAAACATTGGATATTATAGTCGATCCAAAGTTAGTTGCATTTTCTTCTATAAAAAACATTACATCACCTCAAGAATAATTATATCATACAAAAAAGAAACGCATAGAATAATGTTAATTGGAAATAATAAAAAATATTGAAATTTTACAAACTTAAAATGTAAATAAAAAAATATATTTTGCAAGTTATACCAACAAAATAGCAAGCTGTACCAAGTGTATTGTTTTTAAAAATATATGGAATATAATGAAATTAAAGAAGGAGATAAATACATAGGGGGTGTAGAAAATGAAGGAAAGAAGAAAAATAGATTTATTCGGAGCAATGACAATGTTGGTAATTTCTATGGTTGCATTCTATTTGAAGAATAAACTAGGAGTAGAAATGACAGGATTATCTTTACAAAGTTTTGTATACATAGGAATAGGATTATTTATTTTAGGATTAATCTACACAATAATGGAAACAAAGATGCAACTTCCTTACTTCTATGGTAAATGCCAAAGTGGTGGTTCTAATGCCAATTCATTTGTAGTCATGGGTATTGGAGCAGGATTTATAGGAAGCAGTATAGCAAGTGAAGTTGTTATAACTCTTGTTCTTATAGCTGTAGCTATAGCGATTAGAATGTTTATGGATAAGAGATATAAAGAAAAGAATGAAATAGAATAAAAAAATTATATAGTGTGGTGAAACATTATGCCAGAAGCAGTAGTAGAAATTGTTAGAACGTGTCTAGGATTTTTCTTAGTGGGATTGCCTTTGATTTTAATAAGTGTAATACTTCAGGCAATAGTACTCGCACACTTAAAGAAAAAAGCAAAACATTTCATTGGAAAAGAAGGAATGGCGACAACAGATATAAAGAGAAAATGCAATGGATTTGCAGATTTTAACGGCAAGAAAACTAAAGTATACGCAGAAATGGATATACAAGCAGGTGAAATGGTGTATGTATCGGATGTCGAAGGCAATATTATTAAGGTAAAAAATTGAAATAAAAATGTGTCGTTATATTTTGAAAAGTACCTATAGAGTAGATAATTATATCTATATCTGTAGGTGCTTTTTTATATGAATTTAAAAGAACTGAGATTAATTTTTTAGAAACATATTAACTATAGTAACTGATGTTATATAATTAAGTTAATAAATGGAGTGAGGTGAAACACTATGCAGGAATCAATAACGGAAATAATTAGAGTATGCGTAGGTTCTTTTTTAGTAATATACGGATACATTATGTCGATAATAGAGAGGTATTTAGGGATGCCATTTTTTGGATCAAGATATCAACCAAAAGGAGTAATTAATGGATTTGTTGCTACACTTGCTGGTGCAGTTTTAATGTCTATAACCGTTCAGAGATTTTTCTTAATAGGCTTACCTTTAATTGTGATAAATGGGCTACTTCAAAAGATAATACACGAGCATTTAAAAAAGAAAGCAAAACACTTTATCGGAAAAGAGGGAAAAGCTATAACAGATATGAAGAGAAAGTGCAAGGGATTTGTAGATTTCAATGGAGAAAGGGCTAAAGTTTTTCCAGAGGAAGAGGATATACAAGTAGGTGAAATGGTATATGTATCGGATGTAGATGGAAATATGATTATGGTTAGAAAATTAAAATAAAGAATCAATAAAAAAGTTATTATTACAAGTATAGAAGATTAATAAATAGTAAATAGTATAGTTAGAAAGGTTTTGTTACTATTGTATCTATAGAAATTCTAATACTGGTAATAATTTCATAAATATTGACTTCTAAACTAATAATATTCTAAAATAAAGGTAAAATAGGAGGTGCATGTATATGGATAGTATAGTAGATATTGCAAAGTATCTTATAGATAGATATAAAATGGTATCTAAAGAAGATAATATAATTGACGAAATGAAGCTTCATAAACTACTTTATTTTGCACAGAGAGAGTCTTTTGCTATTAATAATGAGCCTTTATTTTTAGGAAAATTTGAAGGGTGGAAATATGGTCCTGTTTCTAGGGATGTAAGGACCTATTATAAAGACTTAAAGAGTGGGATATTAATAGAAACTAAAGAAATATCTGAGGCTAGTAAATATATAATAAATAATATAGTTGAAGAATATGGGGCTATGGCAGCTTGGAAGTTGAGTGATTTATCACATAAGGAAAAATCATGGCTTAATTCGAGAGAAGGATTATCTGAAGGAGAAAATGGAGATATAGAATTAAAACTTGAAGATATAAAATTAGATTCTGAAAAAGTAAGACCATATGATTATGTGTGGGATATGTACTATGATGAGTTTGAAGACTATGTTGAAGGTGACGAATATTAATAATGATTGGTAAAATATGTACTATATTGTCTCCGTTTTATGACAGTAAGAATCAGAAAAAAGCCTTTAAAAAAAGACCTGCGTTAGTTATAGCAGGGCCAAGAAATAATGATTACATAATATTACCAGTATCATCAGTTTCTAAAAAGGAAAATTTGGATAATGAGTATGATATAAAGATAGATCCAGAAAAATATCCAGATTTGAAACTAAAAAAAGTTTCGTATATAAGAACACATAAACAAACTATTGTTCATAGAGCGGAAATATTAGGTACAATAAGTTCGTTAAAAGAAGATTATAAGGACTTATATGAAAAAGTAATAGAAACCTGGTCAGAATTTCAGTATGAAGTTCTAAATGAAAGTTTAAAATAAAGAAGGTGTCATTGTATAGATTTAAAATCTGTATAATGACACCATTTATTTTTTTAGAAAGTAGTTATCTTATTAAAAGGAAATAACCTAATAACAACTTTTCCTAATATATCAGATTTATTTATTGTCCCTAAAGATATTGCTCGGCTATCCTGACTTTCAAGCCTATTATCTCCCATAACAAAAACTTCATTTTCTGGAACAATAATATCAACTGATCCGTCTGTATATGAATCTTTTATATAGTTTTCATTTAACTTTTTATCATTTAAATATACAGAACCATTTTTTATAACAATATGGTCGTTAGGTAATCCAATTACTCTTTTTACAATTTTTTTACTTTTACCATCATCAGATAGATTGTCAGTTTCAGCAACTATAATATCGCCTTTTGAAGGATATGTAATCTTATAGCCTAGTTTAGAAACTATCAAATAATTTCCATCTTCAAGAGTAGGCAACATAGAACGCCCATCAACAACAACAGGTTGTATAACTACAGATACTAACAAAGCAATTATTATTGCTGTTAAAATAGTTTTAATCCATTCTTTAACTGTATTTTTCATAGTTTTTTATTCCTACCTATTAAAAAGTTTATAATTAATTATACAATATATTATAA
>SAMEA3387505__coassemble_3009_pt1 | contig 5960 bp, 4 predicted proteins | sample SAMEA3387505__metabat2_low_PE_010 | metagenome-assembled genome bin SAMEA3387505 (sample SAMEA3387505) | Felis catus | biome: Faeces | place: United Kingdom | collected 2012
TATATGTAAAGTAAAAAAATAATAAAAATGAATTACTTTAAAAGTAACACAATGGAGGAATGAAAAATGTCAAATTGTAGTAATTGCCCATCAAAAGGGTCATGTAATAATAAGGAACACTGTTCAATAGAAAATAACCCACAGAATCATATAGGTAAAATAATAGGTATAATGAGTGGTAAAGGGGGAGTTGGTAAGTCTACTATAACTGCTCTTACTGCTAATCAGTTAGCAAAACAGGGATATTCAGTAGGTATATTAGATGCTGATATAACTGGACCAAGTATACCAAGACTTATGGGAGTTAAAGATGCTAAAGCTTTAAGCGATGGAGAAAGTATATTCCCAGTTGTTAATGGTAACGGAATAAAAGTTATGTCTATAAATCTTATGATGGACGATGAAAATGAACCAGTTATCTGGAGAGGTCCAATATTAGGTGGAGTTGTTAAACAGTTCTACACAGACGTTATATGGGGAGATTTAGATTATCTATTAATAGATATGCCTCCAGGAACAGGTGATGTAGCTTTAACAGTTATGCAGAATATACCAATAAACGGAACTGTTATGGTTTCTGTACCTCAGGATCTTGTATCTATGATAGTTTCAAAAGCTGTTAATATGGCTAAGAAAATGGATATACCTGTATATGGTGTTGTTGAAAATATGAGCTATATAGAATGTCCAGACTGTGGTAAAAAGATAAAATTATTCGAAGGTGAAGGAACAGAAGGATTCCTTGAAGGTTTAGGATTAGATTTATTAGCTGAGTTACCAATGAGCAAAGAAGTTATAGATATAACTCACAATGGTGTAAACGAAACTAGTGAAAAAATAGAAAAAATAATAGATGGAGTAGTATCTAAAATAAAATAATTTTGAAATAATGGCTGTTACAATTGCTTTGTAGCAGCCTATTTTACATCCAACCACAATTATTTGCTCTCTAGGCTTCAGCGCCCCACCCATTTATGTAACACATTTCAATGATGTGGGGCGCTTGCAGAATTGTCGATGCAAATTAATTTGTGGTCGTATGCAAAATTTTCGGCTGCTAAAAATACAATTGTAATCAGCATTATTGGTAAAATTGTTTTAATTTTAGAATAGAAAGAAGTCGGATATGTTTGTAAAATGCATAGATAAGAGTAATTTGTGGCTTTGGTAAAAGTCCACAATCAGCCACATTTTTAAATTATTAAATTTATTTTATTTTGGTGGCATGGTAAAAGTTGAAGAAAGTGAGGTTTTAGTTATGGATTGTCATCATATTCCTAAGATTGAGTTACATTGTCATTTGGATGGTAGTGTTAGACCAAAGACTATTATAGATTTAGCTAAGAAGGACGGGATTGAGCTTCCTTCTTATGATTTAGAGGAGATAGAGAAGCTTTCTATTGCTCCAATGGAGTGTAGTTCTCTTGATGAGTATTTGAAGAGGTTTGATCTTCCACTGGCTGTTATGCAGAGTGGGGAGAATATAGGGAAGATTGTGTTTGAGCTTATGGAGGACGCACTTTTTGAGAATGTGAAGTATATGGAGATTAGATTTGCGCCGGTGCTACATACTAAAAATGGTATGAGCCAGAAAGAGGTTATTCAGAGTGCGATAAACGGGATTAAGAGAGCTGAGATGTTCTTTAATATAGAAGCGACTTTGATTCTTTGTTGTATGAAGCATCTTAGTGAAGAAGATGCGATAGAAACTATAGAAGCTGGGAAAGAATTTATCGGTAAAGGTGTGTCTGCTGTGGATTTAGCTGGTGGAGAGGAAGAAGGATTTGCTGATAAGTTTGTGAATGCTATGAAACTTGCGAAAGAATACGGATATCATATAACTGTTCATGCAGGTGAAGCAGCTTCTGCACAGAATGTTATAGATTCTATTGAGAAGCTTGGTGCTGAGAGAATTGGACATGGTGTTAGGATAGAGAATAATGAGGAAGCGTATAATTTAGTGAAGGAAAAAGGTGTAATGCTTGAGCTTTGTCCGACAAGTAATGTTCAGACTAAGGCTGTAGATTCTATAAAAAATCATCCAATTAGAAGATTTTTAGACGATGGAATTAAGGTTTCTGTGAATACCGACAATAGAACTGTTTCTAATACATCTATGTCTGATGAGTTTGAGGTTTGCAGAGATGTGTTTGGTTTTGGTGAGGAAGAGTTTAGAAAGGTTTACGCTGATTCTGTTAATGCATTGTTTGTGGATGATAAGAAGAAGGAAAAATTGCTGAGAGTGTTGAATAAGTAACAAATATTTATTTAAAGTAGAAATGAAAAACAAATAAATATTATAAAATAAGAAAACTTTTTCTCTTGAAAATAAACAAGTGCGATGTTATAATTTATTTTATATTGAATAAATATGAAATGGAGAGAAAAAATGAGTAGTGTATCTAGAATGTCAGGTTCACCTTGGCATGTTACTGCATTAAGTACAGGTGAAGAAGGAAGAAGAGATAAAAGAAGATGTAAATTTTTTGATAAGAAAACAGGAAATTGTACTTGTAGGGTTACAAGCAAATATATGAGGCATTGTATTGGTTCTACAAGATGTGACAGATACAAAGAAATTGAAAATATAGAATCAATTAATTCAAATATAGATTTAGAGCCTAAAAAAACTTATATAAATATAGAACAAACAAATAAAAAATTAAAGCCTGTAGTACATAAGGTTTCTGCAAAAAGAAATATACAAGTAGGAGATAATGTAGATATCGAGTCTTTAGATGGAAAAATAAAAAAGACATTTAGAATGTTAGACAAAAATAGCAATGGAAAATATAATGAGATAACGTATGTTTGTCTTGGTAAAAACTTAAACGAAAAGATAAGATATAAAAATAATGTATATATAATAAAAAACATTGAACGAATTAAAAAATAAGAGTTGTTAATGGAAGTAGAAAGCATATACTTTATTAAATTAAAAAGGTGGCATAGTCGAGAAATATAGGCTATGCTATTTTTTTTGGAAAAATTTCTTATAATTAAGAAGATATGAAATATAAAATTTATGTTCTATAAAAAATAACAAATAATATAGTAAATTTAATTTCTATATGCTATGATTAAGCTATATAATAATTAAAATAAATAAATTGATAAAATTATTATGTCTTATTTAAGTGAATAAAAGATTTTGTGAAACCCAATATATATTCTTATTAACTTAAATAATAATATACTAATATCGGAAAGGAAGATTAAAAAATGGCAATTGATAATAAAAAAGAACAGGAACGTGATGAGCTTCATCGTGCTATCTGGGCAATCGCTGATGAATTACGTGGTGCAGTAGATGGTTGGGATTTTAAAAATTATGTGCTTGGCACGATGTTTTATAGATATATTTCTGAAAATATAACAAACTATATTAATGAAGGAGAAAGAGAAGCAGGCGATACAGATTTTGACTATGCTTGCTTATCAGATGATGACGCTGAAGAAGCAAGGGAAGGCCTTATTGAGGAAAAAGGATTTTTCATTCTTCCGTCTGAGCTATTTTGTAATGTAAGAGCAAAAGCAAAAGATGATGATAATCTTAATGAAACACTTGAAAGGGTATTTCGTCATATAGAAGAATCTGCAAAAGGCAGCGAATCAGAATCGGATTTTGCTGGTCTATTTGATGACTTTGATGTTAATAATAATAAACTTGGCTCAACTGTAGCAAAGAGAAACGAAAAACTTTGTAAACTTCTTGATGGTATAGCTGATATGAATCTTGGTTATGTTAAGAATCACGATATAGATGCTTTTGGTGATGCTTATGAGTATCTTATGACAATGTATGCGTCAAATGCAGGTAAATCAGGTGGAGAGTTCTTTACTCCTGCTGATGTATCAGAACTTCTTACAAGACTTGGTACTGTTGGAAAAACTGAAATTAATAAGGTATATGATCCAGCATGTGGTTCAGGTTCGCTACTTTTAAAAGCGGAAAAGTTGCTTGGGAAGGATAAAATTCGCAATGGATTCTACGGGCAAGAGATAAATATTACAACTTATAACTTATGTAGAATTAACATGTTTTTACACGATATAGGTTTTGATAAATTTAATATAGCTTGTGAGGATACACTTACAGCACCTGCTCATTGGGATGATGAACCTTTTGAATTAATTGTTTCAAATCCACCTTATTCTATAAAATGGGCTGGGAATGATAATCCATTACTTATAAATGATCCACGTTTTGCTCCTGCAGGAGTACTTGCACCAAAGAGTAAAGCAGACTTAGCATTTATAATGCACAGTCTTTCTTGGCTTGCTCCAAATGGAACTGCTGCAATCGTATGTTTCCCAGGAATTATGTATCGTGGTGGTGCAGAACAGAAAATACGTAAATACTTAATTGACAATAACTTTGTAGACTGTATTATACAGTTACCTTCTAATCTATTCTTTGGTACTTCCATTGCAACTTGTATCATGGTACTTAAGAAAAATAAATCAGATAATAGAACGTTATTTATTGATGCAACTAATGAATTTGTTAAGGCAACAAATAACAATCATATGACGCAAGAAAATATGGATAAGATTGTGGACTGTTTTGCAAATCGTAATGAGGTTAAACATTTCTCGCATCTTGCTACATATGATGAAGTTGAAGAAAATAATTATAATCTTTCTGTATCTACTTATGTTGAAGCAGAAGATACAAGAGAAAAGATTGATATTGTAAAACTTAATGCGGAAATTAAAGAGATTGTTGCTCGTGAGGAAGCATTAAGAAAAGCAATCGATGAAATTATTGCAGAAATCGAGGTGCAGTAAATGAGTAAATTAGATAAATTGATACAGGAATTGTGTCCTAATGGTGTGGAATATAAATATTTGGGTGATATATGTGAGATAAAAACGGGAAAAGGAATCACAAAGAAGGATATTACAGAAAATGGAAAATATCCTATTATAAGTGGTGGAAAAGAACCTATGGGATTATATCATTTATCAAATAGAAAAGCTAATACTGTTACAATATCAAGAGTAGGTGCTAATTCGGGGTTTGTTAATTACATCGAAGTTGATTTTTATCTAAATGATAAATGCTTTTCTATTATTCCGATTAGTAAATATGAAAAGAAAATAGATAGTAAATACATATATGAATATTTGAAAAATAATGAGGAAAAAATAAGTGCTATGCAAAGTGAGGGTGGTGTGCCAACTATAAATACAAAAAAAGTATCAAGTATAGCTATTGCTGTACCTCCTTTGGAGGTACAACGTGAAATAGTCCGTATCTTGGACTCTTTCACGTTACTTACAGCCGAGCTTACAGCCGAGCTTACAGCCGAGCTTACAGCTCGTAAGAAACAATATGAATATTATAGAGATAGTTTATTAGAACCACCTAAACATGATACAGAAAAAGTTTTTCTATCAGATATAGTTAATATTAAAAATGGCAAAGATTACAAACATTTAGGTGAAGGTAAATATCCTGTATATGGATCAGGTGGGATAATGACATATGTAAATGAATATGTTTATGATAAGCCTTCTGTATTGATTCCTAGAAAAGGTTCATTGAACAATCTTTTTTATGTAGATACTCCATTTTGGAATGTAGACACAGTATTTTACACAGAAATAAATGATAAAAAAATTATTCCTAAATATTTGTATTATTTACTTCAGAAAGAGCACCTAGAATCATTAAATACAGCTGGTGGTGTTCCTAGTTTAACTCAGACTGTTTTGAATAAAGTTAAATTAATAATACCATCATTATCAAGACAACAGAAAATTATTGAGTGTCTTGACAATTTTGATGCTATCTGTTCTGACCTTAATATCGGTTTACCAGCTGAAATTGAAGCAAGACAAAAACAGTACGAATATTATCGTGATTTACTATTGACATTTGCTGAAACTGGTAAGATAATCGCAACAGACAGACAGACAGACAGACAGACAGACAGACAGACAGACAGACAGAC
>SAMEA3387505__coassemble_3190_pt1 | contig 5617 bp, 5 predicted proteins | sample SAMEA3387505__metabat2_low_PE_010 | metagenome-assembled genome bin SAMEA3387505 (sample SAMEA3387505) | Felis catus | biome: Faeces | place: United Kingdom | collected 2012
ATATAAATATCTTACATTTTACCTTCTATTAAACAATTTTATTTACATATATCGATATAAGCTCTCACAATTCATTTTGTGGGGATGTCTTTTTTTAAAGAACAAATTTGATTAATTTGTACCGACAATCTGCAGAACTTTGCAACATTTTTAAAGCTTTGCTTGAAAAAGCAAAGTTCGAAGCCAGATAAATCTCTATCCGTTTTATTTCCGGCTAAAATAAAAGAGGGTATATCCAAATACACGACAATCTGCAAGTGGCACGCAACATTTAAATGTGTTACATAAACGTGCGTGCCACTGAAGCCTGGAGTAATTTGGATATACCCTCTTTATTTCTTATAGCCCTATATGTTCTACTTCGTTCTTTTTGTTTCTAGTCATTAGTCCTTTTATTCCTTCATAAGGTTCAAGTCCATCGTGAACAACAGCATATATCGCATTAGTTATAGGCATATCTATACCTAATTTCTGAGCTACATCATGTGCAACCTCAGTAGCAGTTATTCCTTCAACAACCATCTTAACCTTTTCAAGAGTTTCTTCAACAGAGTACCCTTCTCCTATAAGTATCCCTGCTCTTCTATTTCTACTGTGCATACTTGTACAAGTAACTATTAAATCTCCTATACCAGAAAGTCCAGTGAAAGTAATCGCCTTTGCACCCATAGCAACACCAAGTCTACTTATCTCAGTTATACCTCTTGTCATAAGTGCCGCCTTAGTATTATCACCATAGCCTAAACCGTCGCATATACCTGCTCCAAAAGCTATGATGTTCTTTAAAGCTCCACCAAGTTCAACACCTATAAGGTCTGAGTTTGTATAAACTCTAAGTGTTGGCGACATAAACGCATCCTGAACTATCTGAGCGTATTCTATATCTTCTGATGAAACCACTATTGTAGTAGGTAGGTCTTTTGCGACCTCCTCTGCATGAGATGGTCCAGATAACATAACATACTTAGAATCAGGAAGCTCTTCTGCACAAACTTCAGAAAGTCTTTTTCCAGTTCCCTTTTCAAGACCTTTTGCAACATTTACAATAATCTGATCCGGTGTTAATTTTCCTTTTAATTTAACACACATTCCCCTAACAGCCTGAGATGGAACTGCTAAAACAACTATCTTACTATCTTTTACAGCTTCATCTAAATCATCTGTTACATTTAAATTATCAGGAAATGTTGCTCCTGGTAGATATTCCGTATTTTCTCTATTTTTATTTATACTTTCAGCCCGTTCTTTTCTTCTAGACCACATAAGAACGTCAAAATTATTTTTTGCCAGGCTCAAAGCTAGAGCTGTACCCCAGCTACCTGTACCTAATACGCATACCTTCTTCATAATATCCCTCCTGAAGATGATTAATTCTTCTTCTGTCCAATTTTTCTTTCGTTTCCACTAAATACTCTTTTTAAGTTTGCTCTATGTGTATATATTACTGACAGTCCTAAAAATACAGTTACTGGAATAGCCTCTTTTTTGCCCATTAAATACACTACTATTGGTGAACACGCTATACCAATTACCGAACCTAGAGATACGTATTTTGTAACTGCTACAACAACACCAAATACAGCAAAACAAGTAAGCGCTGCAACTGGATGTACTGCAAGCATTGCACCTAGTGATGTTGCAACACCTTTTCCACCTCTGAATCCTAAAAATGCTGGCCAGTTGTGACCTACAACAACACCCACAACCGCAACATATTTGGCAGTCAATGTATCTATCGGAATAAATTTAGACACTATACATGCTACTAAAACAGCAAGCGCACCTTTTAGCACATCTCCTATAAATGTCAGCAATCCCGCTTTTTTACCTAGAGTTCTTAAAACATTTGTAGATCCTGCATTTCCAGAACCCTGTGTTCTTATATCGATACCAGCTATTCTTTTGGCTATTATATAAGATGTCGATATATTTCCTAGTAAATACGCCACTACGGCAATTAGAATATAACCTAACATTCTCAATAATTACCCCCTTTAATTATCTCTTTTTCTGTCTGTATTCAAATCTTATTGAAGTTCCTTCAAATCCAAAGTTTTCTCTTATTCTATTTTCAAGATATCTCTGATATGAGAAATGAGTAAGTTCTTTATCATTTATAAATAGAGTTATCTTAGGAGGTTTTATATCTGTCTGTGCTCCATAGTATATTTTTAATCTTCTACCTTTATCTGATGGTGGCTGATTTAACATGACTGCTTCACCTATTACCTCATTTAAAGCAGAAGTAGATATTCTCTTAGCATGTTCTGATGCTACGAAATCAACTGTTTCAAGTATTTTGTTCATTCTCTTATTTGTAAGAGCTGATACAAATAGTATAGGAGCATAAGCCATGAATGGGAATTTAGTTCTTATTTCATCAGTATATTTTTTAACTGTTTTATTGTCTTTTTCTATTAAGTCCCATTTATTTATTACAAATATACAAGCTTTACCTTCATCGTGTGCTATACCAGCGACTTTAGTATCCTGTTCTGTAACACCTTCCTGAGCGTCTATTACTATAAGAACAACATCTGCTCTATCAACAGCACTCATAGCTCTTATAACACTGTATTTTTCAACACTTTCGTATACTTTACTTTTTCTTCTAAGTCCTGCTGTATCTATAAGAAGGTAATTCTGTCCATTCTTTTCGAAGTATGTATCGACAGCATCTCTTGTAGTACCTGCTATTGGACTTACTATAACTCTGTCCTCACCTAATATGTTATTAAGTATAGAACTCTTACCTGCATTTGGTTTACCTGTTATAGCAACTTTTATAGTATCTTCGTCTATTTCTGTATTAAGTCCTTCTGGGAAATTAGCAACTATTTCATCTAATAAATCACCAAGTCCCATACTGTTTGCACCAGATATTGCAAATGGCTCGCCAAGACCTAATTCATAGAAGTCGTATACATTATCATACTGGCTCATACTATCTATTTTATTTACAACTAATATTACTGGTTTGTTTGTTCTTCTTAGAGTTTCTGCTATTTCTCTATCCGCAGCAGTTATACCCTGTTTTCCATCGACAACCATTAGTATAACGTGAGCCATGTCCATAGCAAGCATAGCCTGGTTTCTCATCTGAGATACGATTATATCATCGCTCTTTGGCTCAATCCCACCTGTATCTATTAGAGTGAAGTATTTGTTTAACCACTCAACCTCTGTAAATATTCTATCTCTTGTTACCCCTGGAGTATCTTCAACTATCGATATCCTTCTTCCTGCAAATTTGTTAAATATTGTAGATTTCCCGACGTTAGGTCTACCAACTACGGCTACAATAGGTCTATTCATATCTGACATTTTATCAACCTTCCTTTCAAAATATATTATTTATTATTTACATCCATCCCGCACAATCTAAACATTGATTACTAGGATAATCATACTCATATTCTTCTACCCAATTACCACAACGTGGACATTTAACTTCATCTCTAGCAAGACATTCTGGGCATAAATCTGACCAATCATCATCCTCTGGCTGAGTAAATATCTTACCACATTGTACACATGGAGTTTCATTTTCTCCCAAAGTTTTTTCATTAGTACTTTCTTCTTTTTCTTCAACTTTTTTTTCAACTTTTTTTTCTATTTTTATTGAATCATAATTTTTTTCATATACTTTTATAGTATCCTCTATGTATTTATAGAACAAAATTTCATTATTAGATTTTAAATTTAATATTGACTTATCTCCATTTAATGCATTCATATATCCCGCTATACAACTTTTATAATCAAATTTATTATTTTCTTCATTTTTTTCTTTTGTTAATTTTAATATTTTGTCAATAGATAAATCGTTATATAACTCATTTTCTACAACATAATCATATGCATCTTTAAATTCCTTGCTATCTTCCTTATATAACTTTTTCTTTCTTGCATTATCTAATTCTACACTTTCTTTTTTATCTATTTCATACTCTGTATACCTACTTCCAACTATATATCCTGTTCCTATACATATACCAATAGATAATAATACCAAAATAAATTGTAGTCCTTTTTTCAAACAAACCCCCCCTATTTCAATATTTTGTCAACGAAATCATGTCCTTCATTTTCACAAGGAACGACTTCATTACCTAAAATTTCTTCAAGCTGCTCAAGCGTTACATCATCTAAGAATATAAGCTCATCAGCTTTTAACATACTTCTTGTTATATAAAGAGTTTCGCCTCTTTCTTTACCCTCTGTCTGTTTGATAATATCCTGAGCTGTTATAAGCCCTGAAACTGTGATTGTTTCTCCCCAGAATTCATTTACTATTCTGTACACATTTATTTTAACCTGAGGGAATTTTTTCATTATAAGCTCTGCCATACTGTTTATAAACTCGTACGCAGACTTCCCTGTAGCTATTGAAACAGTCTTTTCTCTAACATCGTAATCATCTGGAAGCTCATCAAGATAATTCTCTATCTCTGTTCCTAGCTTTCTTATCATACCTACACCGTCTTCAAACTGAAGGAATCCTTCATAAGAATCATAGTCTGGTATTTCTCTATTTGCAATTATGTAGAACTCATCTGACATAAATGCAAATCTTGAGCCAAATTTTTCTAAGCATTTTTCCTGAAGCCCTTCAACTAAATCTAGTGCTTCATTAGCTGTTTTTTCGTTGAATATTTCAAGATGAGGTAGATGATCTCTGTATCTAGTCACCCCAACTGGAACTATTGCAACGCTGTTTACATTTGGATAAAGATTAGATAAATCTGTTATAGTTCTTTCTAATTCCTTTCCATCGTTTACACCTGGACATAAAACTATCTGGCAGTTCATAGTTATTCCAGCCTCAGCTAGTCTTTCCATTATGCTGTATAATTTTCCAGCAAATCTATTTGTAATCATTCTCTGTCTTAACTCTGGGTTAGTAGTATGGACAGATATATTTATTGGGCTAATTCTGTATCTTATTATATCCTCTATATCCTGCTCGCTCATATTTGTAAGAGTTACGAAATTTCCCTGAAGGAATGATAGTCTTGAATCGTCGTCTTTAAAGTATAAAGTTTCTCTCATTCCCTTTGGAAGCTGGTCTATAAAGCAGAACATGCACTTATTTCTGCAGCTTTTTGCTTTATCTATAATAGGGTTAGTAAACTCTAATCCTAGTTCTTCGTCGTAATCTTTCTCTATCTCGTATACCACTCTTTCTCCGCTCTTAGTCTGTATTTCAAGCTCGATATACTCGTCATCAGTTAAGAATCTGTACTGAATAATGTCCTTAACCTTTTCTCCGTTTACTGATATTAAAAGGTCACCGACTTCTATCTCCAACTCTTCCGCTATACTTCCTGGATATATTCTACTTATTATATTGTTCGAATTCTTTACATTAACTTCCACTTTGATATTCTCCTTCCTAAACTTGATTATCTCTCTAACTCAATTTATCAATTACAAAATATCAAATTTCAATCACGCTCTTAAAAAAAGTTATCACATATTATTTTATGATACCATTTTTAAAGAAAGTATTCAACTCTTTAAGAAAATTGTTCTTTCCATTTTCCTATAAATAAAAAAATTAAATATAAAAAAATACTGCCATAGAACACCTTTAAAAGGTGTTCTTATGACAGTA
>SAMEA3387505__coassemble_3795_pt1 | contig 4805 bp, 5 predicted proteins | sample SAMEA3387505__metabat2_low_PE_010 | metagenome-assembled genome bin SAMEA3387505 (sample SAMEA3387505) | Felis catus | biome: Faeces | place: United Kingdom | collected 2012
GAACGGCACGCTCCGTGGTGTGAGAGGGGCTACAAGTTAGCCCCTACTTGATAATTGGTTATTAAGTATTTTAGTTACTTGAAAGCAAAATTAATTATTTTACCTCTGAATATTTCATAACTGTATATTTTAAAAACTCATTGAACTTATTATATTCTTCATCTAATAAATCTCTACCAAAACTCATAATTTTTAGACTATGTCCATCAAATCCTTTACGATAAGGAGGATGGATATGGTGGAATTGTTGAAGTTTAAAGCCTAAATTTGAATAGAATTTCAATCTCTTTATAGAAACCTCATCTACAGGTTCGTCTATTTCAAGGATAGTGTTCGGATTTTCTTTGCAGAATTCTGTAAGTATTTTAGAACCGTAGTTTTTACCTCTTAATTCTGGAGATATCGCTAAATGTTCAATATACACAAATTCATCATCTTTAAAATCGTACTTCCAATAGAATAATAGTCCAACTAAAGTACCATCTTCGCATATTATATCTGCGTGGTAGTCCTTTCGCTTAAATACCTCATCTTGATCCTTTAATACCCTCTGTTCAAAAATAGGGAAACTACATTCATATATTTTCATAGTTTCATTAAAGTACTTATCATTTTTTGATTCTAATCTTATAAACTTCATCAAATCACCTCTTAAATTATAGTATTTAATAAATTCTATAATATTACTTTATAACTATTTTGTAAATGATAATTGTTAAAATATTATTTAACTACTCTTTTGTAAAGGCTTATTGCAATAATTGCTGCCACAAATTCCGCTATTGGGAATGTAATCCAAACACCTGTAAGTCCAATTGATTTAACAAGTATTAAAGATAGTGGAACAATTATAATTAACTGTCTAAATATTGATATCAATAAAGAATAAAATCCTTTACCTAATGCTTCAAACACACCACTCATAGTTATTCCAACAAATGAGAATGCAAATCCAAGTGAAAGTATTTTAAGGCCAGGTATACCAAATCCTAAAAGTTCGTCTGTTGCACTGAACATAACTAATAAATCTTTTGTAAATAGGTTAAATGCTATAGTTCCTGAAACAAGAATAACTGCTGAGAATATCATAGCGTATTTTATTGTTTTTAAAACTCTATCTTTAAGCTCTGCACCATAGTTGTAACTTACTATAGGTCTCATTCCCTGAATTATACCAGTTACAGGCATGTTCACGAATGTCTGTAGTTTGTAGTATATACCGAAGAATGCTATACCTGCCTGTGATACAGATGCTAGTATTCCGTTAAGTATTGATACTAATATTGAAGGTAAAGACATCATAACCCCTGAAGGAAGTGCAACTTTATATAAATCTGATATAAGTTTAAAATTAACTTTTAAATGGTGTCTTTTTATTTTTACTGGAGATTGTCTTAAGAATAGGATAACTGCAAGTGTAGCAGCACAGAACTGTCCTATTATTGTAGCTACAGCAGCTCCTAAAACACCCATCTGTGGAGCACCAAACAGACCAAATATTAAAATAGGGTCTAATATTATATTAACTATTGCTCCAAATCCTTGTAAAAACATTGGAACAACCATATTTCCGTTTGACTGGAATATTTTTTCAAATAATATATGGAATAATGATCCAAATGTAAAAGTTATAACAACTGAACCGTACTGTATTGCGTAGTTTATAACTTCTGGATCATTTGTAAACATTGAGAAGAATGGTCTAAGTCCAAATAAACCTATTAATACGAATAATAACGCATGAACTATTGTAAGAATAATTCCCTGTCCAGCATAAGAATCTGCCTTCTCCATGTTTCCTGCACCCATGTTGATTGCTATATTTGCATTTACCGCAACTCCAAGCCCAACTCCAAAAGATAGTGAAAGATTTTGAAGTGGGAATGCTAAACTTACCGCAGTAAGTGCATTCTGACTTATCTGTGCTACGAAAATACTATCTACTATATTGTAAAGTGACTGTATCAACATTGAAATCATCGGCGGAACTGCCATTGAAATCAATAGAGGAACAACACTTCTATCTGTCATCGGATTGTACGACGACGGTTTTGAATTACTTAATTTTTCTACGTTTTCCATTAAAAAACCTCCCCTTAAAAAAATAACTGCAATAAAAAAAGCTATAGACGTACTGTTTATTCTCAGAAACAGCAAAATCTATAGCCAAATTGGCAAAAATATATATTTTTAATTCACAACTATTAGTTATTTTATAATATAAAAACAAACTCGTCAACAAAAATTTCTACTACAAATGTTTTCCTATAAAAAATAAATTTAAACAATTATTATGCTTTAAAACTATTTACCAAAGATAAATATTATCCAAGCAGTTTCAATATTATAAAATTGAAATGGTATATATGTGTCATAGCCAGCGACAATACAACTTGATTGCCTGGAGCGGATACGACATATCTATACCTTTTCCAACCTAACCTTACAAAAGTGTAACATTACACATCCCATTTTGTAAGGTTAATCGATTTTTAGAAAATCAGAAAGAATATAAAATAAAATCATAAAGAAAAACATACGAGAGGAGGAAAATTTTATGAGGAATGTAATATTTATAATTTCAATGATACTATTATTTCTAACATTACTTATAGGGTTAGAAAGTATATTTACAGGTGGATTTCAAGGACTATTAAAAAAATCAAAGATTATAATTTCATTAATGATAGGTTATGTGGTTTTATACTCGGTTTATATTTTCAATATATAGTTTAAAGTGTATTTTTAGGAAATATATTGTATTATAAATTTAAGACGGAAGGTGATAAAAAATGATTAAAGCGGAAAAATTAAAAAAGGAATTTAGAGTGCATGGAAACGTGTTTAAAATATTAGAAGATATAGATATTGAGATAAACGATGGAGAATTTATTGCGATAATGGGGCCATCAGGTGCTGGAAAGTCTACTCTTCTAAATATTTTATCTACTATAGAAAGACCAACTTCTGGCAGTGTGAAATACGATGGCAAGGAAGTATTTAACATGAAGAATAAGGAAATTTCAAAGTTTAGAAAGGATAATATAGGTTTTATATTCCAAGATTATAACCTTATAGACTCGATGTCTATAGAAGATAATATAGCATTGCCGATGGTTATTTCTGGGGAAAATTATAAAAAAATAGAAAAAGAAGTTGAGAAATATGCAGGATTTTTCAATTTAAATCCTCAATTAAAAAAATATCCGATAGAGTTATCAGGAGGACAAAAGCAGAAAGTTGCAGCTGCTAGGGCATTAATAAGTGATCCAAAAGTAATATTTGCTGATGAGCCAACAGGTGCTTTAGATAGTAAATCATCTGTAGAGCTTTTAAATTGCTTTAAGAAAATGAACGATGAACTAGGAAAGACAATAGTAATGGTAACACACGATTCATTTGCAGCGAGTTATGCAAAAAAGGTTCTATTTATAAAAGATGGAAAAATAAACATGCAGTTAAATAGCAGTGGAAATAGAAAAGAATTTTTCGATAGCATAATGACAGTACTTTCTTCAACAGGGGGTGCAGTTAATGAGATTGTTTAAAATATCTTTAAAAAACATAAAATACAACATAAAAAACTACGGAATGTACATATTCTCAATGCTTTTCTGCATAGCGATATTCTACAATTTTGTGTCTATAGGTAGCAGTGAACAGCTTGAAACTATGAGAGATTTTAGAACATTCAATGCACTTGTTGGTGTATGTACATTTGTTTTGGTTATATTTTTCATAGCATTTATTAGGTATTCGACAGGATTCTTTGTTCAACAGAGGAAAAAAGAATTTGGGATATATACATTCATGGGAATTGAAAACAGAAAAATAGCCCTACTATTTGCACAAGAAGGGCTATTAATAGGACTACTATCTCTTTTCTTGGGAATTTTACTTGGGATAATTACCAATAGAATGTTTATTATGGCGATAATGAAAATTTCTGAATCAAAAAATGCAATTAGCTTTGAAATATCTAAACCTGCAATAATTTACACATTGTTGATTTTCGGTGTTATACTTCTATATTCATTCTTTAGAGAGTATAGAGCACTTGTAAAAACTGATATAGCAGAACTTGTAAAAGGTGCAAAAATTAAGCAAGATTATGTTGTAAAAAGCTCAGCTACTAGATTTTTATTAGGAGTAGTAGGAGTTGTGATTCTATTTGCAGGATATTATGTAGGCGTTTATTATGATAAGTTAAATATGATAATGATGTTTGCAGTAATAATAGCACCAATACTTGTAATAATTGGCTTAAAGCTAGTTTGTTCTGGGTTCTTGACTGAAATTTTTGCAAGAATAACAAAACACAAAAAGATAAAATACAAGGGAACTAATATAGTTAGTTTGAATAGCATAGCATTTAGCATAGTTGAGAACAATAAAATAATGTCGTTGACTTCTGTACTAATAGTTTGTTGTGTGACAGCTCTTTCTGCAGGACTTACTATGAATCAAATTTTCAAAAATATGAAGGAAACAGATTATCCATATAGCATATCATGTATAGCTTACGATAATCAGGACGAGGAGCTTTTTAAAAGAGCATTAGAAGAAGATAAATCAAATGTCAAAGAGCAGGTAAAAATTAGATATATGAGATCTTTGGCAGACGCATTTTCAACTTATCCAGGATACAACGATATAAGTGTTGTGAAATATTCTGATTATGAACGTGTGAAGGAGTTAAAGAGTAAGGATATCCAGAAAAGCATGGAAATAAAAGAGCCAAAATCTGGAGCAATGTCATTAAGTTAGCATTGTTAATGAGGTTATCTAAAAGAAAAATAGCAGGA
>SAMEA3387505__coassemble_3854_pt1 | contig 4747 bp, 2 predicted proteins | sample SAMEA3387505__metabat2_low_PE_010 | metagenome-assembled genome bin SAMEA3387505 (sample SAMEA3387505) | Felis catus | biome: Faeces | place: United Kingdom | collected 2012
TTTATCGCTATTATGGGACCTAGCGGTTCGGGTAAAACGACACTTTTAAATATTATAGGTGGTTTGGATAGATACGACGATGGAGATTTAATTATAAACGGAATTTCGACGAGGAAGTACAAAGACAGAGATTGGGATTCCTACAGAAACCACACGATAGGATTTGTATTCCAGAGTTACAATCTAATTCCACATCAGACAATTTTATCAAATGTCGAATTAGCACTTACAATATCTGGGATAACAAAATCTGAAAGACGTGAAAAATCTATACGGGCTTTGGAAAAAGTTGGGCTTATAGACCATATTCATAAAAAGCCTAACCAACTTTCTGGAGGGCAGATGCAGAGGGTTGCAATTGCAAGAGCTCTTGTAAACGATCCAGATATACTTTTAGCTGATGAACCAACTGGAGCACTTGATTCAGACACAAGTGTTCAGGTTATGGATTTACTTAAAGAAGTTGCCAAAGACAGATTGGTTGTAATGGTAACGCACAACCCAGAGCTTGCCTATAAGTACTCTACAAGAATAGTTACTTTAAAGGACGGAAAAATATGTGGAGATACAAATCCATTTATAATAGAAGATAATGTAAATTTAGATGAAGCAGTTCACGAAAATATGGGAAAAACTTCTATGTCGTTCCTTACTTCTCTTTCACTTAGTTTCAACAACTTAAAGACTAAAAAGGGAAGAACATTTTTAACTGCATTTGCTGGATCCATTGGGATAATTGGGATTGCACTGATATTATCTCTATCAAATGGTGTAAACAATTACATTGCAGATATTGAAGAAAAGACTTTGTCAGAATACCCACTTCAAATTCAAAAGGCAGGGTATGATTTCACATCTATGTTGAGTGGAATGTCTGGGGCTTCTTCTGAGTCTAAAGGCAGCGACGAGAAAAAAGATATTAAGGTTGAAAATATGGTAAGTGGAATGTTCTCTACTGTAGGCTCAAATGACTTAAAATCTTTTAAAAAGTTCTTGGACTCAGATAAATCTGGTATAGCAAAACATACAAATGCTGTAGAGTATTCTTATGATGTCGTGCCTCAGATTTACAGCAGTAACACAGAAAAAGTTAGACAGGTGCATCCAGATAAATCATTCAATTCTATGGGGCTTGGTTCTGAAGCATCTTCAAATAGCATGGTTTCTAGCATGATGAGTACGGATATATTCTATCAAATGCCTAGAAATAAGAGCCTTTATAGAGACCAGTACGAGGTAAAAGCTGGAAAATGGCCGACAAAATACAATGAATGCGTGCTAGTACTTACTGCAAGTGGTGGAATTAGCGACTATTATTTATACGCACTTAATCTGAGAGATCCTGAAGAACTAGATGAAATGGTTGATAAATTTGCAAAGGAAGAAGAAGTAATTGTTCCTGAAGGCGAAAAAGGATATTCTTACAAAGATGTTCTAGGCAAAGAGTTTAAGCTAGTAAATGCAACAGATTACTACGAATACGATTCAAACTACAATGTTTGGAAAGATAAGAGAAACAACGATGAGTATATGAAAAAGCTTGTTAAAGAAGGGGAAACTCTTAAAATAACTGGAATTGTTCAGCCTAAGAAAGGTTCATCTGGTATGGGAATGCTTATGCCAGCGATATACTACACTCCAGAACTTGAGGACCATGTTATCAAACAGGCTTCTGAAAGTCAGATTGTTAAAAAACAGCTAGCTAACAAGGATACAAACGTATTTACTGGCAAGGGATTTGAAGATACTTCAAAATCTGCTTTTGATATGAAGTCATTATTTAATGTAGACACTTCAAAATTCGCCTCTGCATTTAGTATAAACCCAAATCGGATTAATGCAGATTTTAGCAATTTAAACAACTTATTTGGCCAGATTAATATGCCTAGTATAAAACCTTCTGATATTATAAATCAGATTAATATAAAAATAACTCCTGAACAGATAAGTAGTTTAATAAAAGACGTTGGAAATGGATATTTAATTTATCTAAAGGAAAACAAGGATATGGACTTTACTAAGTATCAGGGAATTATAGAATCTTATTTTAAAGATTCTGAGCTTGAAAAAATGGTAACTGAGATGGTTGAGGAAGCTATCAAAACAAACGGAGAAATCAAGCTAACTCAGGAACAGATGAATAAGATTTTACAGGCTGCTATTGAAAAATATAAGAAGTTTATAACTGATAATAATGTGGCAGATGTTATGAAAATAGGAAGATATTTCCTTGAGTATTTGAATACAGCCGATTGTAAGAATATTATAGGAAGTCATTTAGATGCTATTTCAAAGGAAAATAATCTTGAGCAGCAGATATATGCAGTTCTTCAGAAATATATGGGCTCTGCAACAGGTTCTATCTCAGCAACTATTGAAAGAGAAATAACTGCTTCAATGAGAAAACTTAGCCAGAGTATGGCAAATGCGTTTAGTTTTGATGCTAGTGTGTTTGCAGATGCGATGAATGTAGATATGTCTGAGGAAGAAATGATGGAAGTTATGACTGCTAGTATATATCAAGAGCGGGATACTTTTGACAATAATATCAAGAAATTAGGTTATGCTGAAATGGACGATCCTTCTATGATTTCTATATATCCTAAGGACTTTGAAGAAAAGGAAAAGGTTGTGGATATTTTAGATAATTACAACGAAGATATGGAAAAAGTAGATGAGGACAAGGTGATTTCTTATACTGATATGGTTGGAAGTTTGATGTCTTCTGTTACAAGTATTATAAATTCTATAAGTTATATTTTAGTTGCGTTCGTAGCAATTTCGCTTGTTGTTTCGTCAATTATGATAGGAGTTATCACTTATATAAGTGTGCTTGAGCGTAAGAAAGAGATTGGTGTACTTAGAGCGATAGGTGCTTCTAAGAGAAATATCTCTCAGGTGTTCAATGCCGAAACGTTTATCATTGGGGCACTTGCAGGAATTATAGGTATTGTTGTTAGCTTGATTTTGATTGTGCCGATAAATCAGGTGATACACAACGTTACTGGTAAGACTAATATGAATGCGGCTCTTCCTCTTTGGGCAGGGATAGTACTTATAATGATAAGTATTGTGCTTACACTTTTAGGTGGAATTATTCCATCGAGAAAGGCAGCAAAAGAGGATCCGGTTAAAGCATTAAGAAATGAATAAATATATAATGGGAGATGTCGAAAATTTTTTCTTCGGCATCTCCTTTTAGATTTTCTAAGTAAGTATATAATTAATCTCTCCAGGCTTCGAACTTCGCCCTATTTAAGCGTAGCTTTTCAAGCATACGCAAATAAGCTGCGAAGTTCTGCAGATTGTTGAGATTTAATTATATACTTACAAAAAATCTATTCAAAAGGGATGCCTGCAGAAAAATAATTTACGCCACTCCCATTTTTATATTTGCTAAAATGAAACAAGTAAGTAAATTAGTTACTTGTTTTTTATTATGTTAACAATAATTATTATCTCATTATACTTATACTATTAGTTGTTTAGTAAGTAGTCTAGTAGTTCGTCTACTGTGCCTACGATTTTGTGTGGGTTTTCGTTTGTTAGTTCTTCCATTGTTCCATATCCGTAAGATACTGCGATACAAGGGATTTCAAATTGTCTGGCTCCTAAGATGTCGTGTTTTTTGTCGCCTACCATTATTATGTTTTCTGTGTTTATAGTTTTTTCTTTTTCTACAGAAATAGAATTTTCTATAGAAGTATAATCTGTGTCGTTATTTGAGCAGCTTATTCTTCCAAGTCTTTTTAATGTTTCTTCAATTACATCTGCTTTGTCAGTTCTTTTTTCGGTCATTGTAGCTCCGACAACTTCATCGAAATACTGTTCAATTTTGAAGTGTTCTAGTATTTGTTTTACGAATTTTTCTGGTTTTGATGAAGATACTGCAAGTGTGTAGTTGTTGTCTTTTAGAGTTTTTAGCATTTTTTCTACGTTTGGATATAGCTCGTTTTCAAAGATTCCAACTGTTGTGTATCTTTCTCTGTAGTATACAACTGCCTGTTCTGCTTCTTCTTTTGAGATGTTTAGGTATTCCATGAACTGAGTTATCAGCGGTGGTCCTATGAAGATTTCTAGTTTTTTTAGGTCGTTTTCTGGGTGTCCCATTTTTTCAAGTGCGTGTTGTACGCATTTTGTGATTCCTATTCCAGATGCTGTTAGTGTGCCATCTAGATCGAATAATATTGTTTTTTTCATATTTTAATACCTCGTTTTTATTTTAGTCGTTTAAATTTTATTTTCTTCATTAAATATATCATATAATGAATTATACAATTTATAAAGTTTTTATTTACGCATAATTAATTTACAATTGATGTTTTTTATTTTTTAGGTTTAATTCTTTAAATATGGGTATTATTTTAGTATCAATATTTTGAAAGGTAGGAGATAGAGATGTTAGAGTATAGATATGATACACAGCTTTTGATAGACGGAGAAGGGCTTGATGAGGATGCTATAAATGAGTATTTTGAGAGTAATTTTGATGGTGATTGTCTGTTAGCAGTTGGTGATGAGGATATGATTAAGATTCATTTCCATACTAATGAGCCATGGAAGGTGCTTGAGTATTGTTCGACACTTGGTGAGATTTATGATATTGTGGTTGAGGATATGGATAGACAGGCGAGAGGATTAAGAGGATAATTTTTAAAAAGTAAAAGAGGCTAATACTAAAAATAGTATAATAGCCTCTTTTTTAGTATGACGGGCATGCTATTAATCTGTGGTGAAAGTCCATAAA
>SAMEA3387505__coassemble_4659_pt1 | contig 3971 bp, 1 predicted proteins | sample SAMEA3387505__metabat2_low_PE_010 | metagenome-assembled genome bin SAMEA3387505 (sample SAMEA3387505) | Felis catus | biome: Faeces | place: United Kingdom | collected 2012
TTTTAATATCGCTTTTATTTCAGGCATACTTTCATTCTTTACTTTTACAATAAGAACTAAGATTTTAAAAACTATTCAAAATTATAAAAATAAGTCTTGTATTTTCTGAGGCTATATTTTTCTATAATTTTATAGTTTTTAATCTTAGTGCGTTTGACACTACTGATACTGAACTTAAACTCATCGCTGCAGCCCCTATCATTGGATTTAGTAGCGGTCCACCAAAGATATACAATAACCCTGCTGCAACTGGAATACCAACAGTATTATATCCAAACGCCCAGAATAAATTCTGCTTAATATTCTTTATAGTTTCTCTACTCAACTTAATAGCCTTAGGAACATCTAAAATACTATTTCTCATAAGCACGATATCTGCTGACTCAATAGCTATATCAGTACCATTTCCGATTGCTATACCTATATCAGCTTTTGCAAGTGCTGGAGCATCATTTATACCATCTCCAACCATTGCTACAAATTTTCCTTCTTTCTGAAGATTTTCTATAACCTTAGCCTTTTCTTCAGGAAGAACATCTGAAACAACTGTATCTATTCCAACATTTTTAGCTATAGCTTCTGCAGTTTTTGCATTATCCCCAGTTAACATAACTGTTTTAATGTTCATTTCGTGAAGTTTTTCTATAGCTTCTCTACTTGTTTCCTTAACAACATCGGCAACACCTATAACCGCCTGTAATTTACCGTTTATAGCTATATACATAGGTGTTTTTCCCTGACTAGATAGAGTAGTTGCTTTTTCTTCTGCATCTTTTAACTCTACATTTTCACTAGCAATTAATTTCTTGTTACCTATCGCAACATTATTTCCATTAATCATAGCTTTTATACCTTTTCCAGGTATATTTTCAAAATTCTTAGTTTCAAATATTTCTAATTCTTTTTCTTCTGCATGTCTTACAATCGCTTCTCCTAGAGGATGTTCAGAAACTTTTTCCGCTGATGCTGCAAATCCTAAAACATCATCTTTTTCAAAATCAGATCCATCTAAAAGAATTAAATCTGTAACCTCAGGTTTTCCTTCTGTAATTGTACCTGTCTTATCAAATACAACAGTGTCTATTTTATATGCTGATTCAAGAGAATCTCCACCTTTTATAAGTATCCCATTTTCAGCGCCTTTTCCTGTACCTGCCATTATCGCTGTAGGTGTTGCAAGACCTAACGCACAAGGACAAGCTATAACAAGAACTGATACAAATATTGTCAAGCAGAACACTAAATCTTTTCCACCAACAAAGTACCATAAAAGAGCAGATACTATTGCAACTGTCATAACTGCAGGTACAAAATATCCTGCCACAGTATCTGCTAACTTAGCTATTGGAGCTTTTCTTGACTGTGCATCCTCAACTAATCTAATTATCTGAGATAATACTGTATTTTCTCCAGTTTTTTCGATTCTTATCTTAACAAAACCATTTTTATTTAAAGAAGCTCCTGTTACAGAATCCCCTTCTTTTTTAGCAACTGGAACACTTTCCCCAGTAATCATTGACTCATCAACATAAGTTGTTCCATAAACTACAGTACCATCTGAAGGTATCTTTTCACCAGGTTTTACAATTACTATATCGCCTTTTTTAATAGTATCTATATGAACTTCTTTTTCTCCATCTTCTGTTTCTATTATCGCAGTATTTGGCTGAAGTCCGATTAATTTTTTTATAGCTTCTGATGTCTTTCCTTTTGACTTTGTTTCAAAGTATTTTCCTAAAGATACAAGTGCGATTATTATACCAGCACTTTCAAAGTATAGCTGATGGTGATGTGCATGATCTACATTACCATTTGCTATCTGGAAAGTAGTGTATAAACTATATACAAATGAGGCTGCTGTTCCAAGTGCAACAAGTGTATCCATATTAGGTGATCCTGAAAGTATTGCTTTAGTTCCGTTTATATAGAAGTGTTTTCCAATTATCATTATTGGAACAACTAAAACTATCTGGATTAATGCGTAATTTAATAAATGCGTATCAGGACTTATTATATCTGGCAGTGGCCAAGGTCCAAGTGGTGACGGTATCATAGGCCCCATTGCAACATAAAATAGTGGTATTGCCAAACACATTGTTATCACAAATTTTATAAACATATCGTGAATTTCTTTTTCCTTGCTCAATCTTCTTTCCTCATCTGTTTGAGCAACAAAACCACTATTTTCTATTTCTTCCTCTGTGTCAGTTTCTGTGTCAGTTGAAGATTTAACTTCTTCCGTTTCTGTTTTATCTATTATTGGAGTAAATCCTTTTGATTTCACTGCATTTGCGAAATCTTCTATTCCAACTAGCTCTGGATTATATTTTACAAATGCTTTTTCTGTAGCTATGTTTACATTAGCTTCCTCTACTCCTTCTAATTTTTTCAGAGCTTTTTCAGAACCCATTGCACACGCTGCACAATGCATTCCGTCTATTCTAAATGTAATCTCTTTTAAATTTGAATTTTCTCCAACTTCTTCTACCTTTTCTAATTCTTTTTTATCTATTATTGGAGTAAATCCTTTTGACTTTACTGCATTTGCAAAATCTTCTATTCCAACTTTATCCGTATCATATTTTACAAATGCTTTTTCTGTTGCTATGTTTACACTAGCTTCTTCTACTCCATCTAATTTTTTTATTGCTTTTTCAGCTCCCATTGCACATGCTGCACAATGCATTCCATCTATTCTAAATGTAATTTCTCTTATGCTCATACTATCCCTCCCCTTTCTGAAGTAATTCATAATCTTATTATACCCCCTTAGGGTATAATATCAAACATATTTTTTCTCAAAAATAATAATTTATATATCAATACGATTTAATTAAATAACATTCTAATCAATTTGTAAATAAATTATCTATATTTTTATAATATTCTATAATGATTCTTCATAAATATTTTATATTAGTTTTTACAAAAGTTGTGCTATAATGTACTATAATTTAAAGAGATGAATGAAATTGCACATTGACACAAAAAAATTTTCTTTGAAAATGATTTCAAGAAAAAAATAACATTTGTATTCCTTGTGTGACTTTCATGATTGTGATATACTTGTTAAGTTATGATATAAAGAAGGGAGCTAAACTTATGGCAAAGCATAAAATTATAAATATAGCCGTTATCGCCCATGTCGATGCTGGTAAATCAACTCTAGTTGATGCTTTTCTTTCTCAGAGCGGAATATTTAGAGCAAATGAAGAAGTAAGAGAGCGTGTAATGGATAGTAACGACTTAGAACAGGAAAGGGGTATAACAATATATTCTAAAAACTGTTCAATAAACTACGGAGACTACAAAATAAACATAGTAGATACTCCTGGACACTCTGACTTCTCTTCAGAAGTTGAACGTGTTATGAAAACTGTTGATACAGTTATACTTCTTGTCGATGCAAGTGAAGGACCAATGCCTCAGACAAGATTCGTTTTACAGAAATCACTTGAATGTGGTTTAAAACCAATATTATTTATAAACAAAATAGACAAAAAAGACCAGAGAGCTGAAGAAGTTGTTGACGAGGTATTCGACTTATTCGTTGACCTTAACGCAACTGATGAACAGTGTGAATTCCCTATAATATACGGAATAGCTAAACAGGGAATAGCTAAATTAGATATGGAAGAAGAAAGTGAAGACTTATCTCCTCTATTCAAAACTATAATAGATCACGTTGAAGCTTATCCTGATTACGATGATGAACCATTACAGCTTCAGATATCTTCTCTAGCTTACGATGACTATATAGGTAGACTTGGTATAGGTAGAGTTTACAAAGGTAAAGTTCAGGCTGGACAGAACGTATGTATATGTGGTGAAGCTGAAGAACCAAGAAAAGGTAGAATAGGTAAACTTACTGTATATGAAGGTTTAAAACAGGTTGAAACTGAAGAAGCTGGAAGTGGTGAAATAGTTGTTATATCTGGTATACCTGATATATCAATAGGTGAAACTATCTG
>SAMEA3387505__coassemble_5194_pt1 | contig 3590 bp, 3 predicted proteins | sample SAMEA3387505__metabat2_low_PE_010 | metagenome-assembled genome bin SAMEA3387505 (sample SAMEA3387505) | Felis catus | biome: Faeces | place: United Kingdom | collected 2012
TGGAAGAACAGCCCATTTTAATTCTGGATGAGCCAATGAATGGATTGGATAAAAAAGGGATAAAGGAAATGCGTACTTTTTTTGAAGAATTAAAAAAACTTAATAAAAATGTGAAAATACTTATCCTTGGAGATAAAGTTGATGAATTTAGAACGAAAGCTCAAGAATTAAAATTAGGCTATGATATTTTAACAGTTAAAGAGTTTAAAGTAGAGTCTGATAATGAAATAGTAGTATTTCCGGTAATTTCAAGAAATGACATAATAGATATAGCATCTTGCACTGATAAAACAGCAACAACAAAGGTTGTAAGACGTTGTTTTGAAGAAGGTGCTAAAATTTATTTTATGAAGTTTGGAATAGAAAAATTAACAGGAAAAGAGCCTGAAAAATATAAACAGAGAATATTGGCGTATTATAGAGAAATTCTTGAATTTAATATAGAAATGATAGACGACATAAGGGCGGTGATGTAATTGGGTAAATCTCTAGGAACTATTGAAGTTGTAGGATTATCATCAGCTATTGTTGTCGCTGATGCTATGGCAAAAACAGCTAATATAGAAATAAATGACCTTGAAATAACAAAAGGATTTGGATTTGTTACTGTAAAAATATTTGGAGATGTTGGAGCAGTAAAAGCAGCCATATCAGCAGGAAAAAGCTTAGCATTACAGTCAGGTGCTTATGTTGCATCTAATGTAATAGCTAGACCTAATATGGATTTAGAAAAAAGAATTCTTTCTTTTAGAGAAGAAGAAAAAAAGGAAGAACCTAAAAAAGAAGAAGTAAAAGAAGAGCCTAAGGTTGAAGAAAAAGTAGAAAACACTTCTGAAAATACAGAAAAACCTGTAGAAAAAAAAGAAGAGGTTAAAGACACTAAAGAAGAAGTTAAATCTGAAGCTAAAGAAGATAAAAAAGTAGAAAATAAACAGATAAAAGAAGAAATAAAAGAAACAAAGTCTCAATCAAGTTCAAATAGAAGAAGAAAAACAACAACAAACAAAGTGACAAATGAAAACAACAATAGTAATAAATAAGTAATAAAACAGGAGGTTTCTGATGTATATAGCAAAGGTAGTAGGAAATGTAGTTGCAACTAAAAAAAATGATACTCTAATGGGCTCAAAGCTTATGATAGTCCAGCCTGTAAATTCAGCGCTAAAAAAGGAGGGACCTGAAGAGGTTGCTGCAGATTTTGTTGGAGCTGGTATAGGAGAGTATGTATTAGTAGGGTCAGGATCTTCTGTCAGAGTAGAAGAAGAAAGAAGAAGAGCGACTATAGACTTAGCTATTATAGGAATAATAGATGATGTAGTCGTATAAAGGAGATATTATGAATAGTCAAAAAGGCGTATTTTCCGATGTAAATGATGCGATATATGCTGCAACGAGCTCCTTTAAATTATACTCTAAACTGAGTCTAAGAGATAAAGAGGAAGTAATAAGAGAAATCAGAAGAAAACTCGTAGATTATATTGATCTATTAGCAGAAATGTCACTAAAAGAAACTTGCATGGGAAACTTAGAAGACAAAAAATTAAAAATAAAATTAGCTATAGAAGAAACTCCAGGTACAGAAATTCTAATGAGTGAAATAAGACATGGGGATGGAGGGTTTACATTATTTGAATATACTCCATACGGAATAGCTTGTGCAATACAGCCTAGTACAAACCCATGTGAAACTATGATAAATAACACAATAGCTCTTTTAGCAGCAGGAAACACAGTTATAAACTGCCCTCATCCTAGAGCTATGAATGTATCAAAATTCCTAACAAATATAATAAACACTATAATTTCTGATCTCACAGGTATAGAAAATGTAGTAGTTACGCTAGATGAATGTAAACTTGCATATATAAAAGAAATAATGAATCACCCAGATGTAGACCTAGTAGTATCTACTGGTGGTTCAGATAATGCAAGAAGTGCAGTATCTTGTGGCAAAAAAGTTATAGCAGCAGGTCCTGCAAATCCTACATTTATAGTAGATGAAACTGCTGACATAAAAAGAGCTGCTGACTGTATAACTAGAGGGGCTTCATTTGATAACAATATAATGTGTATAACAGAAAAAAACATAATAGTAGTGGATGAAGTTGCTCATAAGTTAGAAGAAGAATTAAAGAAAAACGGTGTATTCTATGTAAAAGATATAGCTACAATGTTAAAACTTTCAAAGCTTTTACTAACAGAAGATATGAAACCTAACAAGTTATATGGTGGAAAAGATGCAGATGTTATTTTAAAAGATGCGGGAATAAAAACAGACAGAAGCTATAAATTAATAGCTGTTGAAACTGTTAAAATTCATCCTTTTGTAACTGAAGAATTATTAATGCCATTAGTAAGTATAGTAAGAGCAAAGGATTTTGATGAAGCATTAGAAATAGCATCTGATGTCGAGCAGGGATGTAGACATACATCAGGAATTCATTCAAATAGAATGGATAGACTAAGACTTGCAGAAAGAGTGATGAAAACTAGTATATTTATAAAAAATGGTTGCTCACTTGATGGAATAGGAATATGTGGAGTAGGTGGAACAAGCTTCACTATAGCAAATATAACAGGAGAAGGAGCTGTTACAGCTAGAGATTTTTCTAGAAAAAGAAGATGTGTAACAGTTGATACTTTGACAATATTATAGAAATAGATAGCGTAAATCGAGGAAGATAATTATGAATATAATAAGTCAGACTACAAAAATTTATTCTGGCGAAGGAGCTATGGAATCTTTGAGAGATATAAAAAATTCAAAGGTATTAGTTATGTCAGATGGATTTTTAGTAAAAAATAAAATGATAAATATGGTTCTAGATAATCTAGACAAAACAAATACAGTAGAAATATTTGACGATATAAAACCAGATCCTCCTCTAAGTGTTGTATCAAAAGCTATGGCAAAAATGATACAGATAGACGCTGAATATTTAATTGGATTTGGTGGAGGATCAGCTATAGACACTGCTAAGGGAACAATTTATTTCTTAAAACAGGCAGGCAAGCTAAAAAAAGATTTAGAATTTATAGCAATCCCTACAACAAGTGGAACAGGATCAGAAGTTACAAATGTTGCAGTTGTAACAGATGAGCAGAGCAGCGTAAAACACGCACTTGTATCAGATGAGATTCTTCCAACTGTAGCAATACTTGATCCAAAGACTACAGAATCTCTTCCTCCAGCAATCGTTGCAAATACAGGAATGGATGTACTTACACATTCATTAGAAGCATATGTTGCAAAAGGAGCTAATGATTTTTCAGACGCACTTGCAGAAAAATCAGGAGAATTAGTCGTTAAATATTTACTTTCAGCATATAAAAATGCTGACGATAAAGTAGCAAAAGAAAAAATGCATATGGCATCAAATTTAGCTGGAAATGCATTTAATATTGCTGGATTAGGTGTTAATCATTCAATAGCACATCAGCTTGGAGGTGTATACCACATAGCTCATGGTCTAGCAAATGCCATATTACTTTGTGAGGTAATAGATTTTAACTCGGAAGATAGTAAAACAAAAGAAAAATATGCTGAGTACTCTAGAAAAATTGGACTTGCAGAAAAAAATGATTGTGAC
>SAMEA3387505__coassemble_5235_pt1 | contig 3566 bp, 3 predicted proteins | sample SAMEA3387505__metabat2_low_PE_010 | metagenome-assembled genome bin SAMEA3387505 (sample SAMEA3387505) | Felis catus | biome: Faeces | place: United Kingdom | collected 2012
TAAGTTTAAAGTGAATTTATTTATTTCACTTGTCCACTCAGAGGGGAGCAGTTCATTGCAACAATGCCGATTATAGTACTATCTTGGAGAAAACAAAAAGGATACTTAATCGGTGCAATAGCAGCATTTGTATATGGATATTCTGGATTACTAGCATCATCAAAAATGACTCTAGCAAACATATACCCAATAACTGCATCATTGGGATTAATAGGATATAGAAATTATGACATAAGTGTAAATTGGAACATAGGACTAAACATAACATCAATCACCTTAATGATACTACTATCTATACTAATAACAATAAAATCTAATATAAACTTAGACAACTCAAAAGAAAAAAAGAAAAAGGTTAAAACAAAAAAAGGATGGTAGAATTTATTATTGTTTTAAATATTTTATTTTCATCTGCCATTCTCAAAAGAGTAAAATTTAAAATTAATATAATATTAATGGCTGTTAGCAAGAATTTTGCAAGCAGGTCTTTTTAAGACTTAAATACAAGTAGGTCGCAACGACAATACTGCAAGCGCCTCGCAACTCTGAAATGTGTTACTCTAACAATGCGAGGCGCTAAAGCCTGGAGAGCGAATACTTGTATTAAGTCAAAAGGCTGCTGCAAAATCTGCAACAGCCATTATATTATATTTAGTGTAAATTTACCTTTCCTTTTACTCCTCTAAATCCCCCTGTACAAGTAGGGCAAGCTAGTACAAATTTGTCATCTATTCCAGATACATTCTCTATATCATATTCAGCAGTTTCAATAAATCCAAACTTACCAAAATACTCAGGATCTCCAACGACAAAAGCTCCTGGATAACCAAGTTCTGCAGCCATCATACAAGCATTGCAGATAAGCATTCCACCAAGTCTATTATCTCTCTCATCCTCAGCAACAACAATCTGTTCAACTCTAACGCCATGGAAAACTCCACCATCGTCAGTTTCAACATCTAGCTTAGAAAGTATTACATGTCCTATTATTTTACCGTCTTTTTCAGCTATAAATTCACATTCTGGAACGTATGTATCTCTATTTCTTATTTCAGAAACAAATTCCCGTTCATTTCCAGTTGAATTTTTTGCTGTTTCAAAGGCAGTTTTTACAAATCTGTATATTTCTTCATAATCTGATTCTTTTACATTTCTTATTAACATTTTAAATAATTCCTTTCTAAAATTACTTATTTATGAAAATAATTTCATACTATTATTATAATCTATTTATCTAATTTTGTAATCCATTTACCACTGCTAAATCTAAGCAATACCAATAAAGATCTTAAAAGCTGGTCTGCAATAAGTGCAATCCAAGCACCTTCAAGTCCCATATGGAATACATTAATCATTATTATTGCAAGAACTGGTCTTAAAAATAGAGTAGTTACTGTAATAATCATTGCAGTTGCTTTGGTATCTCCAGCACCTCTAAGAATACCACTTATGATAAACTGTGAGCCCTGAGGAATTTGTATAATAGATACCATTAAAAGTATTTTCGCTCCTAGATTGACTATCTCTGGATCTGAATTGTACAGAGAAATTATCTGTCTTGGGAATACGAAGAATAAAATCATTAAAACTACAGAAACAAGTGTACCTGTTCTTCTTGATCTTACGGCGTATAATTGAGCCATATCAGCTCTTTTTTTACCCAAACTTTGACCTACAAGAGAAGTCGCTGATACTGCAAATGCCTGTCCATTCATAAATGATAGCGCTTGTATATTCATACAAACATTGTGCACTGCAAATGCAAGTGTTCCAAGTGATGCAACTGTCTTTGCATAGGCTATTAAACCAATACGCATAACAATCTGTTCTATAAGTGCTGGAATACCTATATCAGATATATCTCCCATCATTTTTAAGTTTGGCTTCATACCATCCTTAAGTCTAAATCTAACATAATTTCTATCTCCAGTAACCGCAACACAAGCCATAATAAATGATGCAAATTGACCAATTACAGTTGCTATTGATGCACCTGCAACGCCAAGTTCTGGGAAACCAAAGTTTCCGTAGATTAAAGCATAGTTAAATACAACATTTACTAAATTTCCCATTAAATTATATATCATTGCTGTTTTAGAATTTCCTGCACCTCTAAGTGCTGCTGTGATAGTACCTGTAAGTCCCAATGCTAAAATACCAAACATCTGTATTTTTAAGTATTCTGTTCCTTCCTTTAAAGAAAGAGCATCTGTCGCACCCATAAACTTGATAATAGGTTCTGCTGTGAAAAACATTATTATTGAAATTAATACTGATATGAATATATTTACTAAAATTGCCTGTCTAAGTACGAGATTTGCTTTCTCTTGTTTTCCCCGTCCTTTATTACGAGCAACTAGAGCAGTTGTACCTACATTTATAGATGTCAAAATTGCTATTATTAGGAATTTTGGTTGAGTGGTAAGCCCAACAGCAGTAAGCGCTGAGGCTCCAAGACGACCGACCATTATCATATCGACCATAGATGCCAACTGAGTTAGCATAAGTTCTAAAAGAGAAGGCCATGCTATTGTCACGATATCTTTGTAAAGCATCTTAGATGTAATGCCAGAAGGAATTGTTTTACTTGAATTTAAATAGGTTTGCGTGGTTTCTCCAGGCTCCAATAAATCCAATGCTAATTTTTGTTGAGGTTTCAATTTTATCCCTCCCTCTTAATATTTAGTTTTTTATCTTTACATTATAAATTATATCACTTGATTATACTATTTTCTATAAATTCAAAAAAATTATAATACAAAAAGATTATATTATAAAATAATTATATAGAAAGGTGCAAATAATTTATAAATAAGCATATCATCTATTTATAATTAATATTATTCTATCAAAAATAAAAAATGGCATTAAATCCAACTGGATAAAATGCCATTAAAAATCATTCTATAAAATATTTATCTATTATTTTATACTATTTAGTTTTCTATATATTCTTTCTTGAATGTAAATCCTTTACCATGAACTTCATTTACTTTGCTCACTATCATAAATGCGTTTGGATCTATTTCAAGAACTTTGCTATTTAAAGCAGGAAGCTCTCTATTAGAAATAACAGTAAGAACAACTGGATACTCATTTTTCATATATCCTGTTTCTGCCTGAAGTAGAGTAGTACCTCCATCTATTTCAGTTGATATCATAGTATTTATTTTTTCGTATTCTTTAGAAACTATCTTAACCTGAGTCTGAGATTTACCCATAACAAGCACATTATCTAAGACTAAAGTATAAGTCATAACTAGAAGTATTCCGTATAATACCATCTCTTTGTTTGTAAATAACATCTGAGAAAGAAGTATTAAAAAGTCGAAGAAGTACATACTAACAGATACTGGAATACCAACCTTTTTGTTTATAACTAGAGGAGGTATATCCATACCACCAGTAGATGCACCGCATTTAATAACTATACCTATAGCAACACCTATCATAATACCAGCGCATAAAACAGCAAGTAAATTATCGCTTGTCATACCACCGTAACCGATTGTCTTCTCAAAGAAAGCAAAAGCAGTAGGGTAGAAGAATGTACTAATTAAAGTAGA
>SAMEA3387505__coassemble_8299_pt1 | contig 2445 bp, 1 predicted proteins | sample SAMEA3387505__metabat2_low_PE_010 | metagenome-assembled genome bin SAMEA3387505 (sample SAMEA3387505) | Felis catus | biome: Faeces | place: United Kingdom | collected 2012
AGACAGACAGACAGACAGACAGACAGACAGACAGACAGACAGACAGACAGACAGATAAGCCTGTAGTTTTATTATGCAATTTTTTAATAAATATATATAGAGGATACAGTTTTTGTTAGATACAATTACTGTATCCTTTTTTTGTTGTTCTTAGCGTTTTATGTTTCAAGGGAGGGTGTTTGTATGAATAAGAATAGAAATAAGATTGCAGCTATGATGATGGTTGCAGCAATTACAGTTAGCTCAGTTGCTATGCCAGTTGAGGCTATTACATCAAATTCTGGGAGAAATATTCAAGTAGAAAGAAGTAAAGAGATTCAATTGAAATCAGATGAAATCACAGATATAGCTATCACAGAAGAAGCATTTCCAGATGAAGAATTTAGAAATAAAGTAATACAAATTGCAGAGCAAGTCAATGTGGACAATCCAATTTTATCAGCTGATAAAATAAGAAATACAACAGAGTTGGATTTATATGATTCTAATATAGAAAATTTAGAAGGAATAGAAAACTTTAAAAATCTAAAAATTTTAGATTGTTCAGCTAATAATCTAACATCATTAGATTTAAGCGGGAATATATTAATAGAAGATTTAAATTGTGGCGGAAATAAAATTAGTCAAATAAATTTATCTGGCTGTAGTAATTTAATTAAATTTACTTCAGGTTATAATGGTTTTGATTCAATAGATTTATCTGATTGCGTTTCACTTGAAGAGCTAGAGTTAGTAGAAAATAATTTAAAAAGTTTAGATTTATCAAATAATATGAACTTAAAGATATTATATTATGGCGTTATAGATGAACCAAATTTACTTTCAAGTATAGATTTTGGAAATATAAATTCATTGGAAACAATAACAATAAATAGAAGTTGGATAGAATCTCTGGATTTTAAAAATATGTCCAACCTAAAAGAATTAACTATAACAAGTAGTCCCATAAAAGAATTAGATTTAAGTGGATGCACTAGTTTAAAAGAAGCTTATATATATTATTGTGGTAGATTAGAAAGTTTGAATTGTGGAGATAGTATTAACTTGACTAAATTAGATTGTTCAGCGAATAGAACTCTTAAAAATTTAGATGTAAGTAACAATATAAATTTAAAAGAATTAACTGTTGCGTACTCAGGAATTGAATATCTAAATTTAAAAAATCAAGCTACTCTAGAAAAAGTATATATAGACGGAAGTAAGGTAAGTAAAATAGATTTAAATCCAAATGTAAGTAATAGTGTAATAGATGGTGAATTAGCAAAACCAGATGGTGGAAATGGTGGAGGAACAACAAAACCAGACCAGAAACCGGAAGAAAAGCCTGATGAAAAACCAAACAAAAAACATGAAAAAATAATTGGTTCTGATAGATATGAAACAGCTGCAAAAATAGCAGATAAAATGGGTTCATATAACACAGTAATACTAGTAAACTCAGATAAATCAATGGCTGATGGCTTATCAGCAGCATCATTATCTGGAAAGAAAAATGCTCCTATACTATTAGTAAAACAGGATAAAATACCAAAAGCTACAATGGATAGAATAAACAAAGCAAGTAATGTTTACATAATAGGTGGAGAAAACGCTATATCTAAAAATGTAGAAAAACAGTTAAAAGAAAGTGGTAAAAAAATAAATAGAATATCTGGAAAAGATAGATATGACACTTCTAAAAAAATAGCTGAATTATTAGGTGGATATGATAAAGCATTTATAGTTAATGGAGCAAAAGGTGAAGCAGATGCAATGTCTGTATCTGCAGTTGCAGCAAAATATGGTGCTCCAATATTATTAACTAATGGAAAAACTTCTATCCATGATAAAAAATCAGGTGTTAAATACTATGCTATAGGTGGAACAGCAGTTATAGATAATAAATTAGAAGAAAAATATTCAGCTGAAAGAATGGCTGGAAGTGATAGATATGATACAAATTCAAGTGTTATAGATAAATTTTATAGAAAGTCAGAAAAAGTATACTTTGCAAAAGGAGATACTTTAGTGGATGCATTAACAGCGTCTGCACTAGCAAAAGATAATGGTATAGTCTTAGTGTCTAAAAATAGAAATCATTCAGAACTTGATGGAAAAGATACAGTGCAAGTTGGTGGAATGAATTTTGAAATAGACTTCGAATAAAAAATAAACTAAAAAGTGCTACTATGATTAACCTCATGGTAGCATTTTTTTATTTGAAGCAATTTTAAAAGCTTCTCCAACCTTTGTATAATCGCTGTCGCAAGATGCTTTTTAATCAGCCGTATATTTTGTGTAATCACAAATTAATTTGCATCGACAATTCTGCAAGCGCCTCGCAGCTACTAAATGTGTTACATAAAAGTGCGAGGCGCTGAAGCCTGGAGAGCAAATAATTGTGATTTCGCAAAATAGGCTGTTAAAAAGGAATTGTGATGACTTTTATTGACATATGTCATAAAC
>SAMEA3387505__coassemble_15036_pt1 | contig 1582 bp, 3 predicted proteins | sample SAMEA3387505__metabat2_low_PE_010 | metagenome-assembled genome bin SAMEA3387505 (sample SAMEA3387505) | Felis catus | biome: Faeces | place: United Kingdom | collected 2012
TATTATTTCTAATATTGAGGTCTTTATGTTTTTCTACTAACTTAATGACATTGCTTTTTTTATGCCCCTTTTTAAAATTTTTTAGGAGGTGACTATGTGCATCTTACAGATATAAATGTATTAATAGCTATACTCAGTGGAGTTATAGGTATTTACGCAGGATACAAAAAAGCTCTATCAGAGGCAAAAAATAATGGTGAGAGCAATGCGAGAATTATAATAATGCTTGAAAATTTAACTGAATCTTATAAAAAAATGGATGGAAAGTTAGATGACTCTATAAATGACAGACATAAAATAAGAGAAGTAGTAGGAGTTCATGACACGCTGATTACTAATCTTATTGATGAAGTTAATGAGATAAAGCAAAATTGCAAGGAATGTAGGAAAAAATGTGATTAAGGAGAAAATGAAATGTATTTCAACAAAAATGATATATCAGAAATAATAGAGGTAACTGCTGAAGAATTAGAAAATGCAGTGAATACTTTAAAAGAAAATAATGGACTTGAAGGTCTAGGAGCTTACTTTATAGAGGCACAGAATAAATATAATATCAATGCAATAATGCTTGTAGCTATAGCTTGTTTAGAGAGTGCGTATGGTACTTCTAAGCTGGCAATAGAAAAAAACAACTTGTTCGGACTTAGAGCAAATGACGAATATAGAGATGATCCTTCAAAGTATGGAGATTATTTCTCTACAAAAGAGGACTGTATAGACTATGCAGGACACAAATTAAGATACCAGTATTTAGAGGAAGATGAAAAAGCTCCATGGTGCTACTGTAATGGAGAGACAGATATATATTCAATAGGTGCAATATGGTGTAGTAATCCAGAATGGGGAGACTATGTAGTTGACTTATCAACTAGATTATCAAAGGCGATAGAATCTGAAAGAGATAGTCACATAGATTACAAAGCTAAATATCTAAAAGAAAAAGATAAGCTAGACAGAATAAGAGCCATATTAAATGAAGATGAAATAGACACTTATAATTTAGAAGATGAAGAGGAGGATGAACCCAGTTATGAATACTAGATTTAAAAATGTAGGTTTCTGGATAGGTATAGTAGGTATAGTTTTAACTGCAGCAGGAATAGATCCTGCAAGTATAACAAGTTGGAATATACTTTTTAATAATCTACTAGAGGTAGTTAAAAATCCTTATATGTTAGTAACTATAATAATGGCAGTGGTTGGAGTATTTACTGACCCAACTACTCCAGGAATAAAAGACAAGAAGGTGAGTAAATAATGGGTGTAAGCTCAGGAAAAATAACTGATAAAAAGTTAGGTAGTGCTAAAGTGACAGTTGATATTCTTCCTAATGGAAGATGCATACCAGGAGGCTCTATGTCACCAACGTACATCACAATTCATGATACTGGTAATGATGCACCAGCTAAAAATCAGCACAACTATCTAAAAAATAATAATAGAAATGGTAGCAATGCGAAAGCTAGTTGGCATTTTTCAGTTGATGATACTGAAATAATACAAGCAGTTGCTACTAATAAAAAAGCATGGCATGCAGGGAATGCTACTGGTAATGGTAAGAGCATAGGGATAGAAATAT